>Ga0137394_10001798_pt1 | contig 15770 bp, 14 predicted proteins | sample czobulk116metaG_FD_108278 | JGI IMG/M metagenome (GOLD analysis project Ga0137394, IMG submission 108278) | Vadose zone soil microbial communities from Angelo Coast Range Reserve, California, USA - czobulk1.16 metaG | ecosystem: Environmental > Terrestrial > Soil > Vadose zone | place: USA...
CACAACGCGATGATCGATCCTTCCACCGCCGATGTCACCGCGCGCGTGGTCGAATGCCTCGGCAGGTTTGGCTGGACGGCGGAACATCCTGCCATTCAGCGCGCTGTGAAGTTTTTGCTGAAAGATCAATCCGACGACGGTTCCTGGTTCGGCCGCTGGGGCGTCAACTACGTTTATGGAACAAGCGGCGTTTTGCGCGCCTTGGAAACCGTTTCGCTGACCGCCCGCAATTACTGCCAGCGCGCAGTCGTCTGGCTTCGCACAGTGCAAAAGGCCGATGGCAGCTTCGGCGAATCGCTTGCTAGCTACGAAATGCCGGCAACAAAAGGGCAGGGGCCGAGCACGCCTTCGCAAACCGCTTGGGGTTTGATCGGGTTGCTGGCCGGTGCGGAAGTGCTCGAACCTGCCATCGTCAAGGCGGTCTCTTACCTGGTGCACCAGCAGAAAGAAGATGGCTCGTGGAGCGAGCCGGATTTCACCGGCACAGGTTTCCCGGGTGTGTTTTACCTGAAGTACCACCTCTACCGGAATTCCTTTCCGGTCTATGCGCTGGCGCGCTATTCCAACCAATCGTGTGGAGCGGACGAGTACGTGGCGCTGAAGTTCCAGCCCGGCGAATTCCGGCTGCGCAGCGGGTTTTAGAGCGCATGATGCGCTTTCCCCTGCGGCTTACTGCGGACCTCGCCATGGCCCGGCTCGCGCAGAACTCGCGCGGGAATGCGGCAAGTTCTTCCGTGCTTTTGCTCGCTCCGATGGAGCCAGCAGGTCCGTCCGATCACCATTCCAGTACTCATCCCGCCGCTCCAAGAGCTGGAACCGAATTATTGGCCCGCGTGCGAAGTGCTACCGCCCCCGTCGTGTGGATCGACGGAGCCGAACCTCTTCTCCATCCGGAGATGGGACAGTTGACGCGCTGCATTGCTGGGATTGGCCGCCACGTTTTTCTGGAGACCGACGGCGCTCTTCTTCGGCGGCGCATTCATGAATTCCGTCCGGTCTCGCGGTTGTTTCTCACCCTCCAATGGGACGGGCTCGAACGCTCACACGACGCTAGGGCGGAACAGACAGGCGCGTTTCAGGCAGCGCTGGAAGGAATGCGAGTTGCGAGGCTCTCCGGTTTTCTGATCTGCGTACATGCGCGCGTTCATGCGGAGACCGAACTGGGAGAGATGGCTGAGTTAGTTCAGTTGGCGCGCTCGCTCGATGTGGATGGAGTTGTGATTACGCCTGCGAGCGGCGGATCGAACTCTGCGAATCCGAACACCGCGGCCTTGCAGCTGAAAACAGCAGAAGCGCGAAAGCTCATTGGGAGCAAGTGGTGGGAATCATTTTCGCGGCTTGTTGAGCCCTTAGTGAGCGGGCCACGGACTGTCACGCGAAGTGCCGAAGACACCGGCGTCCGCCTCGGGCAGGATTCCCATGCGAACGAGGAGAGCGTAAGGCTCGCATGACCACGCTGGTTACAGGCGCGGCGGGCTTTCTGGGCAGCCACGTGGCGCGGCAGTTGGTGTCCCGCGGGGACGAAGTGCGCGTGCTCCTTCGCGCGTCGAGCACCAATCGCGCGATAGCGGATTTGTCGCTCGAGTATGTCACCGGAGATTTGCGCGATGCCGCCTCGCTCGATCGCGCGATGAAGGGTGTCAAGCGCGTTTTTCACGTCGCCGCGGATTACCGCTTGTGGGCCAAGCGCAAGCAGGACATTTACGATTCGAACGTCGGCGGTACGAAAAACCTTCTGGACGCCGCGAAGCGCGCCGGAGTAGAACAGTTGATCTACACCAGCACCGTGGCAACCATCGCCGTCGCCCGGCCGCAACATCCGAACGAATTCACCGATGCCAAGTTGGAAGAGATGGTGGGCCATTACAAACGCTCGAAGTGGATGGCGGAAAGGGAAGCGCTCGGCGCCGCGAAAAGCGGCTTGCCGGTCATCGTGGCTATGCCGACGACGCCGGTTGGTCCGTGGGACTGGAAGCCGACGCCGACGGGAAAGATCATTCTGGATTTTTTGAATGGGAATATGCCCGGTTATGTGGAGACCGGCTTGAATTTTGTCGGCGTGGAAGAGTGCGCGGCAGGACACCTGCTGGTCGCCGAAAAGGGAAGAGTAGGCGAGCGCTATCTGCTGGGCGGAGAGAATCTGACCCTCAAGCAGATGCTGGACAAACTCGCGAAGATAACGGGTCTGCGCGCGCCTATTTTGAAAATCCCTCATGGCCTCGCGCTGGGTATAGCCTATGCCAATACGGTGTTTTCGCGGCTGGTCGGGCGCCAGCCGGGCATACCAATTGAAGGCGTCAAGATCGCCCGACACATGATGTTCGTGGATTGCTCGCGCGCCAAGCGCGAATTGGGGTTTCAGGCGGGGCCGGTGGCCGCCGCGCTCGAGCGCGCCGTTCGCTGGTACGCAGCGAATGGCTACATCGCCAAGAACCGCGCCAAGCGCATGGCCCACGCCGCCGCTTAGGTCTTGTAGTGGCCGGTCTTTAGACCGGTGGTTTTGCTTTTTATATCGCCGCTGCTAGGAGCGGCATCTGAACATCGTTGATGCGTATCCTCGTCACATTCGCGGTCGAAGCCGAATTCGCCCCCTGGCGCAAACTCCGCAAATTTGAGCCAATGCGGGTGGGCCCCCGAGGCGCGTCCGAATATAGGCAAGTTTGGGAGACTCTGATCGGACACACCTGCGTAAGTGTGTACCTTACGGGAATTGGCCGCGGCCTTCCTCGCCAGGTCGTGGAAATGCGAGAGGCATTCCTTACTTCAAAACTCAATCTTGCTATTTCTTCGGGCCTTTCCGGTGCCCTGAAAGGGGGGCTGAAGCCTGGCGATTTGATCGTGCCGCAAAAAGTGCGAACTCTTCGGAACGACGAGCATGCGGATTCCGATCCAGTGTTCCGCGAGCGGGCCATTCAGCAAGGGGCCTTGCCGATAGAAACGCTCATCACCGTGGACCGGATTGTTTCGACCGCCGAGGAAAAGGCGCGGCTCTCTTTCTTCGGTGAAGCGGTTGACATGGAATCCGCAATGATCATGTCTCAATTCGTGGCGGTAACCGTGCCCGCTCTAACGATTCGCGCTGTCAGCGATGCGGCTGACGAAGATCTACCCGTTGATTTCGACAGATGTGTGACTCCGCAAGGTGCCATAAAACCGATGAGCCTGGTGAACGCCATCGTTCGGCGGCCCAGCAAACTGCCAAACCTCGTACGGTTCGGACGGCAAAGCAACCATGCGGCACAACGACTGGCCAGCTTTTTGGATGGTTTTATTGCCGCGTTGCCTGTTGCCCAGGAGAAGGTGGTCGCAGTATGAGCGCAGTAGGCGCGATCTCGGGCTCGGTAAATGCCTTGGGCCGCGTCCCCCAAACCATGCGCGCCGGTGTGTACCGCGAAAAGGGCATCGTCCGCGTCGAAGAAGTTCCCGTCCCCGATGTGGGCGATGGCGAGGTCCTCATCAAGGTTGCTGCCTGTGGGGTCTGCGGCACGGACATCAAGAAGATTTTTCACGCTTACGTTCCGCCACCGCAAATCCTCGGACATGAACTGGCAGGCACGGTCGTTGCCGTTGGCCGCGGCGTGACGAAGTGGAAGCTGGGCGACCGCGTGATGAGTTTCCACCACATCCCCTGCGGCAAATGTTTCTATTGCGAACGCCGCCTCTTCTCGCAATGTAAACAGTACAAAACAACGGGCCTGACCGGCGGGTTCACCCCCAACGGCGGCGGCTTCGCTGAATACGTGAAGGCCATGCCCTGGGTGGCCGACCGCGGAATCGTGGCCCTGCCCGATGATGTTAGCTTTGAGGAAGCCACATTTATCGAGCCGATCAACACAATTCTGAAAGCCGTGCAGAAGGCCCGCGTGACGGCAGGCGAAACGGTGCTGATCGCCGGCTGCGGCCCCATCGGGCTGCAATTGTTGATGGTGGCAAATCTGGAAGGTGCAAAGCTTTATACCAGTGATCCGATGGCCATCCGGCGTGCCAAGAGCCTATCTTTAGGAGCATTAGAGTCGTTTGACCCGAGTGATGGTAAGCTTGTGGAACACATGAAGGCCCGGACTGAGGGTCGAGGCGCCGATGGAGTTTTGGTTGCGGTAGCGCACCCTGCGGTTGTGGTCGATGCGTTGGCGGCGGCCAGGCCCGGAGGACGCGTGCTGTTGTTCGCCGCGAACGACCCGGTAACCAGGATTGAGTTTCCCGCTGCGGCAGTGGGGATCGACGAAAAAGAAATCCTGGGCAGCTATAGCGCGGCTGTGGACATCCAAGAAGAAGGGGCCGGCCTGGTGCTGAAGAAGAAACTGCCGGTCATGGATATTGTGACGCACCGTTTTCCGTTGGCTAGAATCCAAGAAGGGTTGGATTTGGCCGCCAAGCCAACGGCGGAATCACTCAAGATCTTGATCACGCACGCATGAGCACGACGACGCCAAAGAAGCTGGAAGTAGGCGAAGAAGTGAAAGTTGCCGTAACACAAGTCACGGTGCCGTCAAAGATGACCGCAGCCGTGCTCTATGGCAGCGAAGATCTTCGCATAGAAAAGATCGACGTGCCCGCACTGGCAGCCGACGAGGTCCTGGTGCGCGTCCGCCTGGCACTCACCGACGGCACCGACCTCAAAGTCTGGAAGCGCGGCTATCACGCAAAAATGATTCAACCACCCGCCGTCTTTGGCCACGAACTGGTTGGTGAGATCGTGGCCGTGGGGAAGCGCGTGGATCCACGCTGGCGGATCGGGATGCGCGTGATCGCCGCGAATTCCGCACCGTGCTTGCGCTGTTATCACTGCCGCCGTGGCCAGGAAAATCTTTGCGACGACCTCTTGTTCAACAACGGCGCCTACGCGGACTATATGCGCATCCCCGGCCGCATCGTCGTGGAAAACATGCTGGAAGTGCCGCACTCCGTGGACGATCAGAGCGCCGCCCTGGCCGAGCCTCTGGCCTGCGTGCTTCGCGGAATCCATGAGATGGAAGTGCGGAGCGGCGATACCGCTGCCGTGATTGGCTGTGGCCCCATCGGACTGAAGTTTGTCCGCATGCTTTCGCGCCGCGGCGTTCGCGTCATCGCGTTGGCGCGGCGCGCAGCCCCGCTCGAGATTGCCAAGCGCCTGGGTGCAGTGGCGGCGTTCAACGTCACCGAGAGGGAAGATGTCGTGTCCGTCGTAAAAGCGCTCACCGAAGACGGACTTGGACCGGACTCCGTGGTCGAAGCAGCAGGCAACCCTGCTACCTGGCAGCAGGCCCTGGCGATGGTGCGGCGCGGCGGCGTTGTGAATTTCTTTAGCGGCCTGCCTTCGGGCACGCGCGTGGAAATCGATCCAGCAGCGATCCACTACTCGGAAATCAAGCTGATTTCACCGTTTCATCATACGCCGCGGTTCTTTCGCGAAGCGCTGGAAGCCATCCGGCGCGGGGACATTTCGGCGCGCGATTTCGTCACCGAAGAAATCCGGCTGGCCGACCTACCGCAGGCGTTTGCGCGCATGAAGTCGCGCAGCGGCGAGATCAAGTTGGCCGTTCGGCCGTAGTTTTCAGGTGCAAACCAAACCCCGTCGTCATTTGCTGTTTTCGCTTCCCGGATGGTTCGGCGGGACCGAGCGAAGTGCGCAATTTGCACTCCGGAAGGGTTTGCGGGGCGCGCACTCTGCGCTCCGTACGGTTTTGCGAAACGAGGACTCTCTCACTTAATGCTGCTCCCCGGCGAAATCGACGTCACGCGGCGCGCACCTGAGCCCGGCTGTTCGCGCGAAGTCGCGCAGAACTACACCCGCTGGCTGGCGACGCATCACTACGAGAATTTCAATGTCGTATCGTGGCTCCTCCCCAAAGCGCTGCACCAGCATTTCTACAACGTCTACGCTTACTGCCGCTGGGCGGATGATCTCGGTGACGAGGTTCCCGGCGCGGCGCGCGCACTGGAATTACTGCGTTGGTGGGAGCGCGAGCTGGAAGCGTGTTACGAAGGAAAACCGTCGCATGCGGTCTTCGTAGCGCTCCGCGAGACGATTGTCGCGAAAGATATTCCCAAGCAGCCCTTCGCGGATCTCCTGAAAGCTTTCCGCCAGGACCAGACCGTGAAGCGCTATCTGAATTGGGATGCCGTGCTCGGCTATTGCGGGTATTCCGCGAATCCCGTGGGACGGCTGGTCTTGTACCTCTGCGGCTACCGCGACGAGCGGCGCCAGCGTCTCTCCGATGCGACCTGCACCGCGTTGCAACTCGCCAATTTCTGGCAGGATGTCTCCCGGGACCTGAAAATCGGACGGATTTATATTCCACTCGATGCTGCCGCGGCGCACGGGCTCTCCGATAGCGACATCGTCGAACGGCGCTTCGATGAGCGCTACGTGCGCTTGATGAAGGATCTGATCGCGCGCACGCGAGTCCTCTTTGCCGAAGGCAATCCGCTGGCAAGAATGGTGGATGGACGGCTCAGCGTGGACTTAGAGATGTTCACCAGCGGTGGTCTGGCTGTCCTCGATGCCATCGAAAGGATGGGATATGACACTCTCCACCGCCGTCCGGCCGTCAGCAAAGTGAAGCAAGCCCGGCTCCTGGGCGGTACCCTGGTAAAGCATTTGATAAACAAAAATTCAAACTCGGATGAGAAAGTGCCACCGCCTGCGGTTGTAGGGGAGCGGCACGCTGCGCCCCCGGACGAGATGAACTTGGCGCAATCGTACGAAGAATGCCACCGTATCGCCCGAGCTTCGCACAGTAATTTCTATTACGCATTCTTCCTCCTGCCGAAGCCGAAGCGTGACGCCCTGGCTGCGCTCTACGCTTTCATGCGGCTGGTGGATGACGTCTCGGATGAAGATCAAGGGCTCCTCGCAAAGCAGCGCGGCCTGGCGAAATGGCGCGCCGCTCTGGATGAGGCCGCTACCGGACACTCCCAGGTTTTTGATGGTACTGCTGTGATGCTCCTGCCTTCTGAGGTCTGGTATGGTGAAGCCGAAGTTCTGCCCGCGCTTGTAGACACCATGCACCGCTACAAAATGCCCGCACGCTATTTGCACGACCTGATCAGCGGAGCCGAAATGGATTTGACGGTGCAGACCTATCCGACCTTCGACCGCTTGCGTGAGTATTGCTATCGCGTAGCCGGCACGGTCGGGCTCACCTGCACGCACGTGTTCGGTTTCAGCGACGCGCGCGCCCTGGACCTTGCGGAGAAATTCGGCCTCGCCTTCCAACTGACGAACATCATTCGCGATGTGCACGAGGATTACAAACTCGGGCGTATCTATCTCCCGGAAGAAGATTTGCAGCGTTACGGAGTCTCACCAGCAGATTTTGGCCGCCGCGAAGCCACTCTCGGCGTCCGTGAACTGCTGCGCTTCGAGGCCGATCGTGCTTGGCAGTTGTACGAAGAAGGGTCAGCATTGCTTGGTCTGATCGATGCAGACAGTCGTGGCGCGTTGTGGCTCCTGGTTCATACCTACAGCGCGCTGCTGAGTCGTATCGAGTTCCTGGACTTTGCCGTCTTCGGCGAGCGTGTGCGGCTTCCCAAGGCGGAAAAGATGATGTTCATCGCCAAGGCGCGCTTCGGCCGCCAGACGGAAGAGAATATCCTTGAAAAGCGTGATCGTGATCGGCGGCGGGCTGGCGGGACTGGCAGCCGGCGTCGCGCTGGCTGATTCCGGCTGGCCCGTACGCCTGTTTGAACAGCGTCCCTTCCTTGGCGGCCGGGCAACGTCCTACGTGTTGCCCGACGGCGAACATGTGGACAATTGTCAGCACGTGACCCTTGGATGCTGCAGCAATCTCGATGATTTCTACTGTCGCGTCGGCGCCGCCGGCAAAATAAAATTCTTCGATCGGCTCCTCTTTCTCGATCCGCAAGGGCGGAAAGGAGAGATGCAAGCCGGGTCATTGCCCGCGCCATTTCATCTGACCGCATCGTTCGCGGCCTTCGCGCCGCTGACGCTGCCGGACAAGCTCTCCATCGCGCGCGCCATGCTCGATATTCTGCGCACCAAAGGCAACACATCGAACCTGCAGGAAAACGGCGGCATTTCCATGCTGGAGTGGCTCCGCCGTCGCGGCCAGACAAAACGCGCTATCGAACGATTCTGGCGCGTCGTGCTCGTGAGCGCTCTGGATGAGGAACTCGATCGCACCGACGCACGTTTCGGCGTCGATGTTTTCTGGAAGGCTTTCCTTTCGAACAGCACCGGTTATCGGATGGGAGTGCCCGCCGTGCCGCTCGCCAATCTCTACGACGGCTGCAAATCCGAAATCGAACGCCGCGGCGGGGAAGTCGTCCTGCGCGCTCCCGTACGCGGCCTGAAAATCGAGAATGGCGAGCTCGCCGGACTCCGCTTCGACGAAGGGCGCGAAGAAACAGCCGATGCTTACGTGTTCGCCGTGCCGCACACGGCGCTGGCGGAACTGCTGCCGCAAAGCATGAAGCAGAGTGATCCGTCGCTCGCAAATCTTGACAAGATCAAAGTCGCGCCGATCACTGGAATTCACTTCTGGTTCGACCGTCCGGTGATGACGGACCCGTTCGTGACGCTACTTGACACCACCACCCAGTGGATCTTCAACAAAACCGCTCTCTATGCCGCTTCGAACGGAGAAGAGAAAAGCGCCCCCGCGGGACAGTACCTGCAGTTGGTCATCAGTGCGTCATACGATCTGCTGCAGAAACCCCGCCAGGAGATCATCGACCTCTGTTTAGCGGAAGTCCGGCAGGCCCTGCCCGCCGCCCGCGATGCCGAATTGGTTAAAGCCACGGTCATCAAGGAAGCCGCCGCCACATTTTCACCGGAGCCGGGAGTCGATCGCTGGCGCCCGAAGCAGCAAACTTCCATCCCGCGCCTGTTCCTGGCGGGGGACTGGACAGACACCGGCTGGCCCGCCACCATGGAAGGTGCCGTGCGCAGCGGTTACTTGGCCGCCGAAGCTCTGCTTCGCTCCGTGGGAGCGCCGAGAAAATTTCTGCAACCCGATCTCGAGCCGGACGGATTCATTGCCATGTGGCTGGGGAGGCGGAGCACCGCGACAGGTAGCTGATAACAAACGGCCTAAAAGTAAAAGAACCAAGGGAGCAGGAACTAACATCCAACAATTTACATCTAAAAACCATGAGGCGATGCCAATTCACGGCTCAACAAGCTCGTACCAGGCGATTCGGCGTTCCTTGCTCGTTAACTCTTCACCGCCGGCGTCCAGCGCTTTGTACTCCTCTTTGTGGGCTGCCACGAACTGTTCATAGGCTTCGCGGGAATTCCAGAAATCGAGAGTGAGGTAAATCGCAGGACGAAGGGAATCACGGAGGAGACGGGTCTCGCGGTAGTTCGAATCGCTCCGAAAGAGCCTGGCCCAGTCACCAGCCGGGCCATAGGCTTTCTCGAATCTTTCTTCACAACCCGGCTTGACTTCGAACTCCCAGAGGGCTAAAAACATAGATGTCCCATCTCCTGCTCGTTGGACGTACGCATTTCTGCAAGTAAACTCTAGGGAACGAGTGCGCGGTCCGGCCGAGTGTAGCAATCCGATTGGATACAAGCCAAGTTGGCAAGCGCGACAGCGCTAAAGCATGAGTTGTAGTTGTGGCAGTCCGTCGAAACGGGCGGACGGAGGCGTTTGTGGATCGAAAGTACGGTCACCGCGGTTACCGCGACTCGGAAAAAGGCGATAAAAAGGACAAGTCTCACGACCGCAAGCCGCCCGCTGGCGGGCCGCGCGGCGCCGATCAATTCGGCCCCCGCACTCCCCGCATGGTGGGCACAGTTACCCGCGCGAGATGTGCCAATTGCGGCGCCGTCCTCACTCCAGGATTCGATCCCAACGGCACGTGCCCCAAGTGCCAGTTCGAATTGCACTGCTGCAAACAGTGCCGCTTCTTTGATTCCGGCGCGCAGTTCGAATGCACGCAGCCCATCCAGGAACGCATCTCTCCCAAAGACGCAAAGAACTCCTGCACCTTTTACGAATTCCGCATGACCATCGAAAAAGACACCGCGCCAACGTCCTACACTCAGCCGGCGGCCCCTGGCTCCACGCCCTCTGCTGCTCCGCCGCGGCACACGGACGCGCGCCAGGCCTTCGAAAACCTCTTCAAGAAATAACTGCGCCTTCCAACGTCGGATCCGGCGCCGCGCCAAAGAACGGGGCGTGCGTCGCGCGTCCCTATTGCAGAAATGGGCAAGACACCGCTAAAGTGAACCGCGCATTCCGCATCGTAACAGTGGAGGAACAATCACGATGAGCGCTCGCCACGGCACTTGGCTCTCCGCGCAGGCGGTTGCCGCCATACTCGATACCACCAGCGCTGAAGTCTGCCGCCTCGTCAGTATCGGGCGCCTCTCCGGAATCAAGCGCCGACAGCCCGGCCGTCCGGGCATCGGCCAGTGGCTGATCAACCCTAAGTCCATTCCCAAAGAGCAGCGCCGCAAAGCCAAGCTCGCCGCCGCGGCGGCTCGCGGCCGCAAGCGCTAAAGCACGCCCCCTTCCTGGCGGACACTCTAGTCCGTCCCGGGCTGTTGTTTTAGCTAGTTTTGTGCTCTAACCGCGTCCCGAGCTTCTCTTCGCCTCTCTCCTTAGTAGGGCCGCAACATTTAAGCCAAAAATTTCTCGAGCGGCTCCCAATAGTTGGCTTTCCATCCCTCCGCCAAATGTTCCCCATCACCTTTGGGAAAGCCGGCATGGTCAAAAACGAGTCTGGTCCCAGAGCCCTGCTCCACGAGCTCGAACTTCGCAATCGAGTAGACACCCGCATCCCAGGTGGCCACTCGCCAGGCTTGGACGATTCGCTCGTTAGGTACAAGCTCCACGTGTCTTCCCACGATATGACCGCCGAAGAGTGCGAATGCGCCTCCTGCTTCATGGCTGATCTGCGTGGACGCAGCTCCCGGGGGCATGCCGGACTTCATGGCCGCGCTGAGCTGCACGACATTATTGAATTGTTTGGCGTCGGTGAGTGCTTCATAGATACACTTCCGGCTCGCTTTGAAAATCGGCTCTTGATGAATGGCTTCCGCCGTACGAGCAACCTCCTCTTCGTTTTCCGCCCACGCCTCGGTTGAGCCCAGGGCCAGGCCACCAAACGCGACGGCAACCCCAGCGATCAATTGCCGCCGTGTCGGCCTATTCACGGTTGCACTACGATTTTTTCTCCCGCTCATGATTGTCCTCTAGTGTTTTGTGCGCGACCGCACGCATCAGACCACCTCGCCAAAATATGTTCAAGATAATCTTTTGCTGGAAAGGGAAGCACGGTTCAGGGCACACTTCACGGCACCTGGAAGGAGCCTTCAGGCCATACCCCGTTGCCCACCGTGCGGCGGTCAAGAAAACCATCATTAGCAGCGCGCGAAAGCTCTGGCCACGGCTTCGAGTGTGTCTCCATCCAACAGATCATGGCCGGCGCCGGCCCGACGCGCGGCGGTTTTTATTCCGTGTCGCTCGCCAATTCCCCCTCGCCGCATTAAAATACAATCAGCCGGTGGGACGCTACCCACCCTGCCCTTGCCGCTCCTCCCGGCTCTGCAACGCTCAATCACACTCGAAAGGATCGATTCCTATGAAACGCTTGCTCCTGCTCAGCATGGGGCTGTTGCTCCTCCCCCTTTCGTCGCGCGCCCAGTCCTCCGTAGACGTCTCCGTCGGCTACTCCTATTTCCGCCTGGGTGGTTCCGGGGGCATCAACCAGAACGGCATCAGCGGATCTGTGGCCTATAACCCCAACAACTGGCTCGGTATTGTCGGCGACTTTGGCGGCTACCACGCCTCTCCCGGAGGCGTTTCCTTCAACACGTACACTTATCTCTTCGGCCCCCGCGCGTCCTTGCGCAGCTCCTCCAAATACACTCCTTTTGCGCAATTCCTGCTTGGCGGGTCGCGTTTTGCCGTTGCTTCCGGCGGCGGCTCGTCGAACCAATTTGCCTATAGCATCGGTGGCGGCGTGGATGTCGGTCTCCTTCGGCACCTCGCTTTGCGCCCCCAACTGGACTATGTCGGCCTGCGTATCTCTGGCCAGACCACCAATTGCACGCGTCTTTCGGTCGGCTTCGTCGTCCATTTCTGACGACGCCGCGCAACCGATTCGCCGTGCTGCAATTCACGGGCTCCGCCGCAATCGCATTCCGCCTGGACCGTGCCACGCGCGGTTCGCGCGGCTTTCCACTCTTTTTTCAGCGGTTCTGCTCGCATTTCCTGGGGCGGTCGCAACTCGAGACGTACTTCTCGCGGCGGCGTTCATTCTCAGGGCGCTGCCGGCGTGTGGGCCAAGCCGGCAAGATCGAGAAACGGAAAATCCCGGGCAATCCCAACGGTTCCCCGTGGCCACGCCCTAGTCGCCCGGGAGCCTCAGTTCTTGGGCAACCGATTCGATATAAAGTCGGAGATCCGGCTGGCCGCGGGTGGATCGAGGTTCGACAATACCGCGATGACGTAGCTGCTCCGCGGATAAATTTCTAACTCGCCATTCATTCCCGGTGCGCCGCCGCCATGTCCGAAGTGACGGAGGGCGGCATCTGTGTTGTCGTCCATAAACCCAAACGCATATTTCGCACCCCTGGGCGTGTCCACCTTCCCGCTCGTCAACAGTTCGGTATTTTGTGCGTTCAACAATTTATGACCCGTCAGCGCGTTGGCAAAGCGCAGCAGGTCGCCAACCGTAGAGTACCCGCCGCCTGCCGAAGTTCCCCGATAGGGAAGGGTGTCTGTATTCGGCCGAAGCCCGTGGCCTCCAAATCGCGTGTACCCGATCGATCGGTTTGGCACGCTTTCGTCTTCCGTCAGGGAGCCGCTGCCAGTCATGCCCGCCGGCCCATAAACGTTCTCGCTGGCATAATCGTAGTAGCTCTTCCCGCCGACACGCTCGACTACCACCCCGAGCAGAACAAATCCGTAGTTGCTGTACTCCCAGCGGCTGCCCGGCTCAAATTCCAGATTGCGCTTCCCGTACAAATTCAGGTAGTCCTGAAGCGTGCGTAGCTCTTTTCGGTGTGCATCGAACTCCGGTCCAAAAATGTCTCCCGTTCCTCCCGTATGCGTCAACAGCTGTTGGACGGTCACCTTCGATGCGAAATCTTTATTGGGGTAGTCTGTGATGTACTTTCCCAACGGATCTGTCAGTGAGATTTTTCCCGTCTGAAACAGTTGCAGGATGGAAGTGGCCGTGATCATCTTGTTCATCGAGCCGATTCTGAATTTGGTGTCCAGCGTATTCGGAATTTTCTTTTCCCTGTCTGCCATACCATACGCGCCCGAGAAGATCGGTTTGCCATCTTTGGCCACGATCACCGCTCCGGCGAATTTGTCCGTCGCGCTGTCTTTTTCCAATTTTTCACGCAACGCAGCGAGCAATCCGCTCTGGCTCATGCGCTCCACGGGAAATTCGGCGGGGCGGGGAATCACTCGCAGATCAAGATGCAGGATTCGATGCGGCGCTTCGGCTTCCACCTCCACGACGAATCGTGCGAACTGATCTGAGTCGCGCTCCTGGACCAGACCGCTGATCCGCGTGGGAGCGGTGTCTTCAATCTTCCGCAGGTCAAAACCTCCGGTCTGCTGGCGGAAGCCCAAATCTCCATTCACGTCGTGCTCGCCGGGATTTTTGTAGTGCGGGAGGAATCCTTCAAGCTGCGCGCGGTCCCCGCTGTTGAAAGCGCCCAGCCATGCGGAGAATTGCTCGCCGGCAGGAGTTTTGGGCGCCTCCACAGTTGACCCGCGAGACTCCACAACATAGAGGAAACTACCGGGGACGCTCAGTCCTCCGACTGCATTCTGGACGGCTCGTTCTTGTTGGCGCAGCTGATGTTGGTGAAGACCTTCCGCGGTCCCGGAGATCGCATACCCGCCCTCACCAGGGGTGCCTGGAACGAAATCATCCGCGGAACCCGGTAAGTTTTGCGGTGCTAATGCCCAGGCCGTTCTTGAGCCTCGCGGTCCAGACAAATTGCTTGGCAGAATCGGCGCGCGTCCTCCCTGACCAGCCATTAACCAAACCCCGCTTAACAAGCCCAGCGTCATGGCCCCGCCCTGTATCCATCGGTAGAAGGCCAAACTGTATTGCGGCACCTCGAAGTGTTCCCACGCAAAAAACGTGGATGAACCCGCCGACGCCTGTGGAACGGCTAGAGCCACCGGCAATTTCGACGATTCCGGCCGCACGGCCCATTGCCGCAGCAGCGAAACGAATCCGTCCGCAAGCAATCGCAGCACACCATGCGTTGCCACGGCCTCATCAAAGATCCACAGCATCTCTTCGGCAAACCGCTGCCGGAAGGCCGGCGGATGAAGATAGAGTAGCCAGCGATAAAGAGAGCGAGACATGGAGTGCGTCATTATGCCCTCCTCGGTTTGGTTCCCAGCAAATATCCTTTTGCTTCCCGGACAACCCCTTCCAGCCTTGCCACCTCTGCTGCTAGCACTCGTCGCCCCGACCCGGTCAGCCGGTAATAGCGCCGGCGCGGATCGTCACTCGCAGTGCGCTTCTGAATCTCTTCGACGCTCCCCTGCGTCATTAGTTTTCTCAAATTGTCGTAGAGAGTTCCGGGCCCCAATTTGTATTGCCCTTCGGATTGCCGCGCCACTTCCAGCATGATCCCGTAGCCATGTAGACTCTCGCCTGCCAGCGCCAGCAGGATGTGCAGCGTGGCGGGTGACAAAGGCAGGAACCGGCCCATATTTTCTTTCATACTCGTAATCCGGTATATCGGATTCCGAGTATTACGTCAAGCCTTTCGTCACGTCCCCTGCGGGGTGCCCCTCCGTCATTGCCTCCTTACATCCTTGCTTCCTTTTCCCAGAGGAAACAGCATCGGCTCGGCGGGGGGGCTATCGGCGATAGCCTCGAGTTCCGGGTATTGACGGCGGAGCGGCTCAGGCACCCTCACCTTCGACCCCTTCAGAATGTGCATGAGCTGCAGAGCGTTAACGACGGACTTGCCCTGGAAATGATTGTTGGTGATTACGAATGTCTCGTGGGCCCGCTCCGTAACTCTGCGGACGCGCGTGATCCAGGGAGCCAGCTCTTCGGCGGAGTAAAGATAGTTGTAACGCTCATGAGCTGGGATTGCCGCATCGTCGCTGAACCATGTGTCGTAGCGCCGGCCGTGAAGCCGCACGTACCCGACCGTCGAGGTCGCCTGAGCGGAGGGCCCAAGCGATCGCCCGATGATGGGTTGGTCGATGTTGCAGAAACTGGCGCCGCTGGTGCGCAACAATTCCAGCGTTTCGGGAGAATCCCACGAAGCGTGGCGAACTTCAACGACCAGGGGGTAGTCTGCGAATCGCTTGAGAACAGCGGACAGATACGCCACGGTCTCCGCGGTGCGATGAAACGAAAAAGGGAACTGCAGCAGGACCGCGCCAAGTCTGTTGGCCGCGCGAAGCGCATCAAAGCCTGCGCGAACGGCGCGTTCGTCCGCCGCGAGCGAGCCGGATGTGGTGGGTCTTATGTCGTGCGTGAATCGTTGCCACAGCTTCGCGGTGAAGACGAAGCGCGGATTCGTGGCCACGCGATCGATCCATTGTGCCGTGTGGTCTGGACGCAGCGGCTGGTAAAACGAAGTGTTGATCTCGATAGTGTCAAAGAATTCCGCGAGATAGGTCGCCTCATGAAATCCTTTGGGACGGCGAGAAGGATAAACGTACCCGGCCCAGTCGGGATAAGACCAGCCTGCCGGGCCGATGCGGAGGATACCGGTCGGCGCGGAGTTGGCCGAAGAATTGGCCTCGCTTGACCGAGGTTTAGTTTGTGATTTGCGCTGGGCCATGAAGTGGCGCAGGTGGTTTGCGCCGACAGCAGAG
>Ga0137394_10001799_pt1 | contig 15766 bp, 11 predicted proteins | sample czobulk116metaG_FD_108278 | JGI IMG/M metagenome (GOLD analysis project Ga0137394, IMG submission 108278) | Vadose zone soil microbial communities from Angelo Coast Range Reserve, California, USA - czobulk1.16 metaG | ecosystem: Environmental > Terrestrial > Soil > Vadose zone | place: USA...
CGAGGTGCGAGGGTGCGGGGTGCGGGAGTGCGAGAGTGCGAGGCGCGAGAGTGCGACGTGCGACGTGCGAGTGCGGGCGCGTGCGGAGCGCGAGAAGCTACACCGCGATCGTCTCGGGCGTGGCCAGGCGGCGTGCCGTCTGCTCGGTGGACGCGTCGGCCGGGAAGAAGCACTCGATCTTCAGCTGCTGGAGCACGATGTCCCGTGGCGTCGCGAGCGTGGTGATCATCGAGAAGAACGCCATGCTCAGGTCGCCCTTCCGGAGCTCCATGTTGACGAACGGCGGGAACGACGAGAGCGCGTCCGGCGCGGCCCACCGGGACGGGACGCCGGGATAGGCAAGCAGCTCGTTCCGCAACCGGACGATCGCCGCATTTCCTGTTGCGGCGACTTCGCGATGCAGCAGCTGCATCATGCACTCGGCGATGCACGGCCAGTTCGCGACGAACGGCCTGAGACCGTTCGGGTCGAAGACGGTGCGCATCACGTTCACGTGATCAGTGCGTCCTCGAAACAGCTCGAAGATGCGGTGCGACGCCGCGTTGCGCATCACGACGTTCCATTCACCGTCGAGGACCAGCGCAGGGAACGGCTCCTGCTGGCGCAGGATGAACTGGAGCGCGCTGCGCACCGGCTCGAGCTCGGGCGCCCCAAGATGGCGTTCCCCGTACGCCGGCGCATAGCCGGCGCTCACGAGCAGCGCATTGCGCTCGCCCAGCGGCACATCGAGCATGCCGGCGAGCAGCTGCACCATCTCGCGGCTCGGCTGCGCGCGGCCCGTCTCGAGGAAGCTGAGATGCCGCGCGGAAATACCGGCGTCGGTTGCCAGCGCCAGCTGGCTCAGGTGCCGTGTCGTGCGCCACTGCCGCAGCAGGCGGCCGAAGCCCGGCGCGCCACCCTCCGGGAACCCAAGCAAGGTGTTCATGTCCGGTCTCACCCACGTTGGCGCGGACCGAGAGTCCGCGGCAATTACCTGTCAGGTAAAGACGCAAGTTTGCAGGCCCGGGGTCCGCCGGAACTTCAGCGAAGGCGGAAGCCCTTCGCGCGACGTGTCGTGCAAACGGTTTTAAGGCAGCTTTAAAGCCTTCACGCTACAACTTATAGGCGTCGGGCACCGGGCGCAGCGGACGATCGAACCAGAGCGGCCGGCGGAGCCGGTCGGGGCCCGGCGCGGGACGCGTCATCGCGAGCCACTCCTTGTAGACCTCGTGCGCCTTGTCGGTGTCGACGAAGATGTCGCCGTAGCGATCATCGGGTCCCGCTTTCTCGAGCGTCACGCGCTGATGCCAGCAGTGCATGCCGCTGACCGGATCCGGCTGGACGGGAAAGGTGAGATTCTGGTGCACGCCGACATCGCTCCACCAGATGCGCGAGCTGTCGGGATCGCTGCTCACGAAGGGCCGGGCGCCGTGCACCTGCGACACTTTGTAGCCGCTGCCCCGCCGATCGATGCGCACGAGCGCGGACGCGTTGCGATTTCCCACATCCTCGTTGGTGCGCCAGCGCCCGAGATGATGCGACATGCCGAGGACGCCCGGCCGGATACCTTCGGTGACCCATGCGCGCGTCACGAAATACCCTATGCTCGTGCGCACCTTGACGAGATCGCCCGTGGCGACCTCGTATCGCCGCGCGTCGGCGGTTGCGATCCACAGCGGGTTGTCGTGCGAGATCTCGTAGAGCCACTTGACCGCCGATCGTGTGTGCACCAGCGTCGGCAGCCGGAAGTTCGGCAGCAGATCGAATTCACCCTCCTCGCGTTTGAGGTCCCGCCAGTGCACATGCCCCGGAACGTACCGCGGGACCGCGTGCTCCGGCCAACCCCACTCCGCGAGCGTCCGCGAGTAGAACTCGAGACGGCGCGACGGTGTTGTGAAGCCCGAGAGCGGCACGCCGTTGACGAGCACGCCAATGGGCTTACCGTTCTTCAGCACCAGCGCTTCTTCCTGATCGATCGCCGCGCCGGCCAGCAGGTCTGCCGCCAGCGGCGCTTCGTACGGTTTGTAGACGTTGTCCTTCACCTTGAACACGCCGTACTTCCGCATGTAAGCCAGCGGCGTCAGCTTCTCCTGCGCGGCTGCTTCAGGGAGTCCTGGAACCGAGTTCTCAAACATCCACCCGTAATACTCATCCATCGTCACGGGCTGCCCGGGACGGTACGGCGACTCGAAATGCTGGCGGATGCCGAGGGAACCGTCGGGATCGATCCGCCACGACAGCGCGGCCCAGAATTCGCTTTCTTCCCAGACCTCGCCCGGGTTCGCCTCGTATGTCGCGTTGATCGTGTCGCCGCGCTTTTCGCGCGCCACGCGAAGCACCGGCTGGCGGAAGCCGATCCACTGGGCGGCGTGCGTCTCCTGGCTCATCGTGTCGTGCCGCTCGGTGCCGAGGCCCATCGGCAGGATGTAGTCGGCGAACCAGGCGGTCTCGCTCCAGGTCGGCGTGAGCGCGACGTGCAGGCCGATCTTGTCGCGGTCCGTCAGCATCTCCATCCACGAGAAGCCGTCCGGATTCGTCCACACCGGGTTGTACACGCGCGTGAAATAGACGTCCAGCTTCCCGCGGCTCTCTCTCAGCAGGTGCGGCAGCAGAAAGCTCATCTCGAAGAACGCCAGCGGATACTCGCGCGGGAACAGCAGCTCATTCCAGTACCCAGGCGGCGGCGGCTGGCTCGGATGCTTCGGCACGAACTTGTTCGACAGGTGGAGGCCGACGCCGCCCTTCGTGCCGACCGATCCCGTCAGGACGACGAGCAGATACAGGCAGCGGGTGATCTGCCAGCCCCACAGGTTCCCTGCGGCCGCCGATCGCCAGCTGTGCGTGCTGAACGTCCCGCGCGCGCGTCCAATCGCCCGCGCGGCCTCGACGATCTGCGCCGCATCGACGCCGGTCTCGGCCGCGGCGAACTCCGGCGTGAAACGCGCGTACAGCTCCTTCAGCGACACGATGAAGTTGTCGAAGGTGACCGGGCGATCGGGCCGCTCGGCGCGCAGGTAGCCGCGCCAGTCGACCCACGTGCGGACGAACTCGCGGTCGTAGAGATCCTCGGCGAGGAGCACGTTGACCATGGCGAGCAGCAGCGCGCCTTCGGTCCCCGAGTACGCCGGCAGCCACAGGTTGGCCTTCGCCGACGTGTTGGACAAGCGAGGATCGATGACGACGAGCGTCGCACCGTTCGCCTGCCCCTCGATGATCCGCTGCGCGTGCGGATTGAAATAGTGGCCGGTCTCCAGGTGCGAGGAGAGCAGCAGAATCGTCTGCGCGTTCGCGTAGTCGGGTGACGGGCGATCGCTCCCGCACCACAGAAAATGCCCGAGCCGCGCGGACGAAGAGCAGACGTTGGTGTGGCTGTTGTGCCCGTCGAGGCCCCATGCCTGCAGCACCCGGTTCGCGTAGCCGTCTTCGCCCGGACGCCCGACGTGGTACATGATCTCGTGCCGCCGGTTCTCGACGATCGCTTTGCGAATCCGTCCCGCGATGTCGTCGAGCGCCTCGTCCCACGACACCTGACGCCACGCGCCCGACCCGCGCTCCCCGTCGCGAATCAGCGGATACAGGATCCGATCCGGATCCTCGAGCTGATTCGGCGTGACCACGCCCTTCGCGCACGTTCGGCCGCGGCTGCCCGGGTGAACCGGATTGCCCTCGATCTTGCGGACAGTCAGCTGTTCCTTGTCGACATAGGCCAGGATGCCGCACGCCGACTCGCAGTTGAAGCAGATGCTGGGAATGATCCAGTAGTGCCGACGATCTTTCTTCGGCCAGCTCGTCGACTCGAAATCCACATAGTCATCCCACGTGGACGGATCGGGGTGAGACTTCAGGTGAGACATCGTTATATTTGAGGATCTAAGGATCTAAGGATCTAAGGATCTACCCGGGGCGGCCGTTCTTCGATCCTCACGTGAATCCTTACGTCCTCACATCCATACATCCTTTCGATTCCCAGATCCTTAGATCCTCAGATCCCTTAAATCCTTAGATTATTCAAGAAAGCGGCACACTCTGTCCCGCTTCGACCCAGATGTATTCCCACGCGAAGCTGCCGGCGAGCGCGAGGAGGGCCGCGGCCGCGGCGAGCGGCGGCGATCCGCCGCCGGCGACGAGCACCACCAGCGGCACGACGCCGCCGCCGACGATGGCGCCGCCCCAGAAGAGTCGGGCGAACGGTCCGCGCCGGATCGCTGTGACCGCGAGCTCGTGGTGCTGCGTCGGGCTGGGCGCCAGGATGTTTTCGAACGTGATGAATCCGAGGTGGATGAGGAGCGCGCCGAGCAGCGCAAGCGTCAACGTGCGGCCGGAGCCGCCGCCGGTCAGCGGGGAGGCGAGAATCATTACGGCGGCGCCCTCGGCGACCGCCTGCGCCAGCAGGTCGAGCGCGGCGTGCGGTCCCTGCCAGAGGTCGCGGGCGAGGCCCTGCGCGAAGAGGAATCCGGTGTAGCAGGTGGCGAGGACGGCGACCACGATTGCGGGCCAGGCGAGCATCTGCAGGACGCCCGCGAGACCGAACCAGCCTGCCGCGATCCACAGGGTCGTGATCGCGCCGTGCGCCGTCAGAAAGTAGGCGCCCCACACCATCCAGGATCGCCAGTTCGGGCGGACGAGAATGTAGTAGAAGCGCTCCGGCCGCTCGAGGTCGACGATCAGGATCACAGCCGTGGCGATGATGAACGCCAGCGAGATCGCGGGTCCCACCAGGCGCGTCTGCGCGGAGCGATCGCCGAGCAGCCAGAGCGCAGCGGTCAACAGCAGGGCGCCCGTTCCGATCCCCTTGGTCATGAGGTAAAGCGCCATGTCGAAGCCCCATGGCTTCGCGTGCGGCGTGTCGTAGTCCACCCGCGCGTCGCCGGGCCGTGACGGATCCGCCGTCGGCGATGCGAGCGGCCGCAGCAGCACCTGGCCTTCTTTATAGAAGAACGGCCGTGTGGCCATCTCGGGCCTGATGGCGCTTTCCTCCGCTGCGATGTAGAACACCTTCGGGATCGTTCCCTTTTCCGGCTTGCGAACGCTGATCGCTTCCTGCTGCGCGATGCGCGCCACCTCGCTCGTCGGATCGTCGAGGTCGCCGAAGATCCGGCACTCCGTCGGGCACACGCTCACGCACGCGGGCAGCAGATCGTTCTCCACGCGGTTTGCGCAGAAGTTGCACTTTTCAGCCGTGTGCGTGTTCGGGTCGATGAAGAGCTGGTCGTAAGGGCACGCGACCATGCACGCGCGGCACCCGATGCACGAGTCGCCCTGCAGATCGACGATGCCGTCGCGCCGCTTGAAGAGCGCGTTGGTCGGGCAAATCTTCTCGCAGGGCGCTTCATCGCATTGATTGCAGAGGACGGGGAAGAAGAACCGGCGCGTGGTGGGGAAGGTGCCTTTCTCGATCGTCTTCACCCAACAGCGATTCACGCCGATCGGGATCTCGTGCTCGGCCTTGCACGCGATCGTACAGGCGTGACAGCCGATGCATTTTCGGAGATCGATGGCGAACCCGTAGTTGGGCATGCGGTTGTCGACTATAGCATGCGACTCCGCGCGACACCGAGAGGACGAGAGCACACAGAGAAAGATCAGCCACGAAGACAGTGAGACACTGAGAAGGTTCAGACAATGAATCGCTTGATGCCGTCGCGCAACAGGCGCGAATTGAAATTGATCAGCAACCCGACGCGCTTCCTCGTCGGTCGAGGAGGCGTGAGTACGTGCGTCTCGAAGACTGGATTGTGCCTTTCTACGCTCTTCACTTCGACAATTACGAGATCTAGCTCTGCGTCTCGGTGTCTTTGTGGCTTGTCCATCTCTGCGACGTCTGTTACCTCTCTGTCGTTTCCGCAAACTGCCGCATCGCCTCACGGCGCTGCTCGACGGGAATCAACGGAAACGTGCCGAGAATGTGCTCGAACTCTGCGTCGCTCAACTGATAGAGCCCGGCAACGCGCGCGTTGAGGCGCGCGAAGGCGGCGGGATCGGATCGGACGGCGAGCAGGCGCGCGATCGCGGCGATCTCGCCGAACGCCGCGGGCGACGCCTCTGAGGTCGGCATCGGCAACTGCTCCACCGTCGCCGTCGTCACATGCGTGGTCACCCGCAGACGGACCATGAAATTGACGACGAAGCTGTTGAACAAGCCGCAGAGAAAGTGCTGGGCCCGCGACGCCAGCGGGGTGCGCAGACAGAAGATCGTGTGCGTCGAGACGCAGCCGCCCGGCAGGACCGCGGCGATCAGCGTCAGCCGGTTCGTGGCGCCGGCGACGTCGCGATACCCGAGACGCGGGCGCTCGTGACGGTGCGATCGCAGCAGCCGGCGTGCGTCGGCCGCGCCGACGCGGTGGCGCGACGCGTCGACCGCAACGTGAAACGGCTCGACATGCTTGCCTTCGACCACCGGCAGGAGGTGACGTCCCGTCCGGAACACGTCGCGATCCTCGCTGGCGTTGAGCTCCCGGCCGAATCGCGCCGACCAGCCGGACGCGCTCCCGAGCGGCGGGAACAGCGACGCAGCCCGCTCGAGGATCGCCAGTTCGATCGCGCTGCGCATGTAGGGGATGGCGAGTGCGGGCCCGGAGATCCGCTCGAGCACGCCCGGCGATACGCGCACGGGAAACCAGGCCGACACGTCCGGCGGTTCCTCTCCTGCCGACTCGAGCTCGGCCGGATCGTCCAATCCCAGGCGGCACGCAATCTGTCGCGTCGGCGACCCCGCTGACGCAGTGACGAGGAGGAACCGAACGCTGCGGTGAATCGGGAACACCCCGCGGTGATTGTCCATGCCGACCATCGCATCGACATCGCAGCGCGACAGCAGCATCCTGCGCAGCGGGGCACTGCCGTGATCGGTCGCGAGCCCGGATGGCAGGACGAGACCGAGCCGACCGCCGTGGCGCGTCAGCGCAATGGCGCGCTCGACGAAGAGCTGGTACCGGTTGGCGTGTCCAGGTGACTGCGCCGTGTAGATGCCGGCGTCGCGCGTGAACCGAAGCACGGGCGCCATGTCCGTGCGAGCACGCGACCGGGCATCCGATTCGCCCGCATCGGCTCTGATCATGTCCCAGGGCGGATTACCGATGACGGCGTCGAAGCCGGCGTGCGCCACGCGGCGGCCATCCCGATCGAAGAAGACCTCCGGAAACTCCAGCTCCCAGTGAAAAAGCCGCCGGGCTTCGCCGGCGGCGTCCGCCGCGTCGAGATACCGGGCCGCAGTCTGGGATGGCAGCGCGCTCCGGCCCGTCAATACCAGGTCGGACAGGGATCCGAATGCGGCCTGTGGCGCCACGGCATCACGCTCGGCGAACCAGGACGCGCACCAGAGATGCGCGATCCGCTTCCAGGGTGATAACGCCGCGTGTCGGTCGGTCAGGCCGGCGAACGCCCGTTCCTTTGCGCGGACCTGCTCGATGGTGTCGGTGCCCGTCTCCAGCGAGAAGCGGATCGGGACGGCCTCGCGAAAGGCGCGCGAGACCGTTTCATCCTCGACGAGCGGCAGGGTTGCGTCCTTTCCGCCGCGACGATGGCTTCTCGGCGCGCGCCGGAGGTCGCTGAGCCACACGCCGAGGAGGCTGTCGCCGACCTGCAGGCGATGGTCGAGGAAGCTGAGCGGACGATCGGCAGCGAGCGTGGCGAGCCAGAGCGACAACCGCGCGAGCTGGACGGCCATCGGGTTGAGATCGACGCCGTATAGCGTCCGCTCGGCGATCGTGCGCCTGATGGCGACCCGTTCCGCATCGCCGATGTCGCTGGCGTGGCAGCCGCCCGCGCGGACGAGCGCGGCCTCGTACGCGGTGGCCAGGTAGCGGCACGCGGCGACAAGAAAGGCGCCGCTCCCCATCGCCGGATCGACGACGCGAAGCTGCAGGATGCGATCGGGCGTCGCGTCGCGCACGAGCGGGTCGAGCGTGCGCCGCACGAGATAACTTGCGATCGGCTGCGGCGTGTAAAAGGTCCCGGTCGCCTTGCGAAGACCGGAGCCGGTCGCGAGCGTCACGCTCTTCCCGTCGATCCGGGGCTCGTAGTCGAGCAGCGTCTCGTACACCGCCCCGAGCTGCTCCACGCCGAGATCGCGATAGGCGATGCGCTCGCGCCCTGCGCGATCCGGCGCCGGCCGAGTCGACAGCGCGATGACCGCGCGCCGCGCCGCCTCGTCGTCCAGGCCGCGGCGCTCGGCGAGCGGCGTCCGCGCCGGCGCGAACAGGCGGCCGTTGAACGGCGTCACCCGCAAATCGCCCGCGCGGCAGCCGCCGTGAGCGAGCCGGCCGATCGCCTGCAGCGCGTCCCACAACCCCAACGCGCGCGGTGAACGTTCGGCGGCGTCTCGCAGAGACTCGAGGCTGTAACTCTCGCGGTAGATCGGATGCCAGACGGGCACGAGCGCGCGGGCCTCGGCGAAGAGCAGAAACAGGATGCGATAGACGATCGTGAGCGCCTGCTCGAAGGTGTCGTGCAGCGTCGCGGTCCGGCGCAGGCGGACGCCGCGCCGACGCTCGACCAGCGCGCGCAGCAGGTCAGCCGACGCTGCCAGGACACCGTCGCGCAGCGAGCGGCAGACGCCGGCCGCATGGCGATCGGACGCGCCGACGAGCGCCCGCAGCGAGCCGGTGTCACCCGGATCCGAGGTGAGCGCCGCGGCGCTGCACGTGCGCCAGAACACCGCAAAGGTTCGCGGGTGGTCCATCGCGAGATCGAGGTCGAATTCGAGATGCCGCCGCGCGTAAAGGCGGGTCGTGTCGACGAGGCGTACGCGGAGTCCGTCGAACAGCAGACACCACGCGGCGGATCGGCGGGCCGCCTGTGTGATCGCCAGCCGCCACAAGGGGTCGAGCGCGTCACCCCAGGGTGTGACCACCAACGCGACCGTCCGGCCGCCGCATCGGAGCGTCGCCGCCACGAGGGCGTCTGTCGCCTCGACCTGGGCCGGCGGGTCGAAGCCCATATGCGCAAACAACGACGCCGCCGCCGATTGAAGAAGCGCGCGCGGGCTCGAGGAGGGACCGAGCAGAGCCCAGCGCCCGCGCCCGGCGATCAGCTCGCGCCGCACCCGATCGGCCTCGGGCGATTCCGCAAAGGATGGCAGCTGACTTTCGATAAAGGCGCTGGACAGCAGATGGCCGTCGATGCCCGGGAGCATGGCTGCTATGGTGCGAGCACGAGGAGAAGCTCCGGCTGCCGGGCCGCGGCGTCCGTCCGCCCGGCGACGGACGCGAGACGGTCGGCTCGCTCGCGCTCGGCGTTGGCGACGATCGCCGCTTCGATGTGGCGTGTGTGCTCGGCGCGGCGATCGAAGAGGCCCGGCTGAAAGGCTGCTGGATGAGCGGCCGGTGCTCTCAACGCTATCGCATGTTCGCGCGACAGACGCGCGGACGCGAACGTTTCGGCGTGCGCCTCGACGGCTTCGCGCCAGCCTGCCACGCTCGCGTCGACGAGCGCGCGCGCTTCCGCATCGACATGGTGAAGCAGGGCCCGAATCCATTCGCGACCTGACGGGATCGGAAGCTGGGCTGACAGCGCAACGACGGACACGACCAGCCGCGCGTCTACAACGCGACCGCCCGCGTCCTCGCAGGCGACGCGCCACAGCAGAAGCATGTTGCGGCCGAGGGCGCGCCGCAGGTTGGAGCGCCGCGCCGTCGTGATCCACGGGCCGTCGGCCTCGAGCGCGCCGAGGGCGGACCGATCCCCCTCCCGGCACATCGCCCGCGCCAGCGTCAGGCGCCTGGCCTCGGCGATCGCGTCCGCCTTCAGATCCACCATCACCGCGTCCATTCGTGCCGCCCCTCGATGACGAGCCGCGCGACCGTCCGTTCCTCGTCCTCCCCAAACGGATCCGGCGCGCCAATCTCGGCCTTCGCGATCGCAAGGCGCGCCCGAAGCCGCGAGAGGATGCGCGCCTCGCCAGTGCGATCGGCGATCAGATGGAAGGCGTGAACCGTGCGCCGCTGGCCGATTCGATCGACGCGCCCGATTCGTTGTTCGAGCCGCATCGGATTCCAGGGCAGCTCGAGGTTGATCACGAGCCGGCAGTGCCGATGAAGATTCAGCCCCTCGGCGGCGGCGTCGGTCGCCAGGAGAATCGCTCCCGGCGTCCGCGCGAACTCGTGCAGCGCGGCGGTGCGCTCGTCGCGGGTGAGCCCGCCGTGCAGGAGCACCGAGACCCGCGGCAACTGCCGGCGCACCTGGTGGAGCGTGTCTCGATACTCGGTAAACACGACGGCCGGCTCACCCGTGCGTCGAAGCAGCCTCGCAAGTACTCCAAGCTTTGTTTCGCTGACTGCCGCGGCCCGCGCGCAGGTGGACAGCGCCTCCAGCATGCGGCGCTCGCGCCGCGCATCGTGGAGGCCGAGGTCGCCCGGCCACGACGGAGGTTCGTCGGCGCCGACCAGCTCGCCTTGAGCATCGCCGAGCGGCAGCGCGAGTTGCCCACCGCTTTCGTCGGGCGCGCACGCGAGCGCGGCGAGCCGGCGATCCACGGACTGCGCGAGCGACCACGCGCTGGACAACGCGCGCTTGTGCAGCACCGACAACGCCAGTGAAGCATCGCGCGACACGTCGTGGCCGCGCTCGTCGCGGACCGCGTCGGAGTACCGTGCGAGCAGGCCGTGCATGCGGACCTCATCCGCGCTCGGCCGCACACGCAGCGCGTGCACGCGCCGCCGGACGCCGACTCCTACCTCCTCGCGCGTACGACGGAATACCAGCAGCGGCGTCTCGTCCATCGCTCCCAGCTCGCACAGCGATCCGAACGCTTTGCGGTCGCCGCTGTGCGGCGTCGCCGTCAGCAGGAGCAGGTAGGGCGCGCCCGAAGCCAGCGTCTGAACGGCTGCATGGCGGTCGGAATCACCGGAGACGCCGTGCGCTTCGTCGACGATGACGAGATCCCACCGGCAGGCGCGGACGGCCGGCAGCACTTCCGGCCGCTTCACGTAGTCGATCGATGTGATCGCTGTCGCGACGGTCACCCAGGGATTGATACCGATCGGCAAGGTGACGGCGAGCCGGCGCAGCATCTGTGCGTCCACCAGCGCAGCGTCGATCGAGAAACGCTCGCCGAGCTCCTGCGCCCATTGGTCGCGCAAACCCGCGGGCGCCAGCACGAGGACGCGTTCGATCGATCCGCGTGCGATCAGCTCGGAGGCGACAAGCCCCGCCTGAATGGTCTTGCCGAGGCCGACCTCGTCGGCCAGCAGCAGCCGCGATCCCGCACCTCGAACGATGGCGAGCGCCGGCTCGAGCTGATGCGGCAGCAGGTCGATGCGCGCCGCCGCCGCTGCGCGAAGCGCGCCCGGAGGGGCGTCTGCCGCAATGGCGGCGCGACAGGCACGGCGCCAGAGGACGTTGCGGACGAACCGGGCGCGGCGCCGCCGCTGAACCGGCTCGATCGTGTCGAACGGCGATAGGACGCGGCGTTCGACGCCGACGAGCGGCGGCGTGAGGCCGCACAGCGTGACGACCTGGCAATCGTCGTACGCGCGCACCTCCACAATCCGCCAGCGCGCGCCGCGCACGCGCACGTGGTGTCCGGCTTTCACGTCCTGCGGGCGCAGGGCGCCGGCTTCAGCGGGATCTGGAGATGGAACATTCTGCATCGCGCATCGCCCGCCGGCGTGCAGAAGCTGCCGCGCGCATCGTGCGGGCGGCGTGGAATCAAGAACTTACGGCACGCGAGTGAACGTGGGTCGACACAGGGGCAACGAGGATGCCAGCGCTGGGGGCGAGGTGCGAGGTGTGAACGTGCGAAGGTGCGAGGTGCGAGGTGCAGGGCGAGTAGTCACCACGAAAGGCACGAAAGGCACGAAAGGCACGAAACAGGACAGGCCACGAGTTTGCGCGCAATCGCTGTCTCAGTCTGGAAACAGACTCGGAGCACGGCCTCGAAACCGGCTTGCTCGGGATCGTGCGATTGGCTTCAGGATTCGCCAGGCCTCCGTCCGAGGCCACCTGCTCGCGCGGCCGAGAAACGCGGCCCTGGCGCGATTCTGACTAAGGTGCTGCTGGGCCCAGCCGCGCAATCGTCGCGCCCAGGTGTGCCGCAGAATCGTCCCAGAACTCCACCACGTTCGGGTGCCGATCCAGCGCCGCCTGAACGATGCCGCGCTGAACGCCGCGTCCGCGGCCATGCACCAGCCGTACTTCGCGAAGGCCCGCGGCGGCCGCGGCGCGGACATATTCGGCGACCACCGACGGAATGTCGCGCGGTGAGAAGGGGTGGAGATCGAGCTCGCGCTCGATCGGAATCCGGACCGGTCCATCGACCATAGTCTTCAGCCCCTGCGTTTACCGCCGAGGTCGCAGAGAAAGGCCTAGCAGCTAGCCATCAGCCATGTATTCAGCCGTCACCACCGTCTTGATGCCTCCGCGCACCGAGAAGTCGCCGACCACGGTCATGCGCCGCGGTTGGAGGGCCGCGACGAGGTCGTCGAGAATTTGATTGGTGACGTGTTCGTAGAAGATGCCCCTGTTGCGGAATTCGATCATGTACAACTTCAGCGACTTCAGCTCGACGCATCGCGCCTCGGGCACATACGTAATCCGGATCTCGCCGAAGTCGGGCAGTCCGGTCATCGGGCAGACGGAGGTGAACTCCGGACACTGAATCGCGATTTCGTAGTCCCGTTCCGGCCGCGGGTTCGGAAACGTCTCGAGCGTCGAGCTGGACATTGCCGAAAATTCTAGCATCCGCCGTCGCGCGAACACGCCGGTGGTTCCGATCGAAAATCGCGGTTTCTGGCCGTGCGGTCGATTGACACTTACGAGAAGGGCGCGCTAGGATACGGCGGTTTTTCCGGCTAAAACCGCGATTGGTGCTGCGCGCGCGGCGATCGGCGGTGAACATCACAGCGCGTCAAGTGAGGGGGACACCGATGGCTGACGCCCGCAGGATGGGCAAATCCGAACTCTTTTCGCACTTCGCCGAGCGGTTCGAAGTGAAGCGGACGCAGGCCCGCGAATACTTCGACGAGCTGACGCAGCTGGCGGAAAAAGAGCTGAAGCGCTCAGGCGAGTTCGTGCTGCCCGGCATGGTGAAGCTGGTCGTTCAGAAGCGGAAGGCGCGCATGGGCCGGAACCCGGCAACGGGCGAGGCGATCAAGATTCCCGCGAAGACCGTCGTCAAGGCGCGGATCGCCAAACAGCTCAAGGACGCGGTACTGCCTCGGAAGTAGCAGGGCGTGGTGTCCCTCACACCGCGGGCCCCGCTGAATCCAGGCTGAGAGCGGCGCGACGGCGGCGAGCCTGCCGCCGCGCTCCCTCTCGTGGGGCTTTCTGTATGCGGAGTGGCGATTGCGGGAGACTACGCCGCGGTCGCGCGCGCGAGCATCCGGCTGTAAATGGTCGCGGGTACAAGACGGGCCGTTCGCGCCTCCAGGCTCGTCACCGAATCATCGTCCAGGATGATGCGGTCGCCCGGTCCCACTAGAATCTCCGCGCTGTACCGGCGAGCGCCGCGCATGGTGCGCAGCTCGAAGTATCGTACCGCCACTGTTTTGTCTTCCACCGCGACTGCGACTGTCTTCACGAGCGTGCCCAACATATCCATCCATCCCTCCCAATCAACTTGCGGCCGCCTGAGCGGACCGATCGTCCCGCGCGGGAAAGCGCAGCGTGAACGAGGTTCCGCGTCCCATTTCGCTCTCGACCGTAATTGTGCCGTCGAGCTGCTCCACGATGCGCTTCGAGATGGCCAGGCCGAGGCCAAGCCCGCGCCGTTTGGTCGTGACGAAGTCATCGAAAATCGCCGAGAGGCGCTCTGCCGGAATGCCCGAGCCGGTGTCGGTGACGATGATCTCGACCTGATCGCCCGCGCGCGCCGTTGCGATCGTGACGCGGCCGCCGGGCTCGGTTGCCTGGATCGCGTTCGTGATCAGATTACGGTACACGCGGCCGAGCGCGAAGCGGTCGCCCTCGATCACGAGGGGGCCCGGCGCGTAGGTGGCGTCCACGGTGATGCCGTTCCGCTCGCCCTCGCCCCGCATCGACTCGACCATTTCCGCCACCGAGCCGTTGATGTCCATCGCGAAGCGCTCGATCGGCTTCGGCTTGACGACGTGCCGCAGGTCTTCCATGAACCGCTTCAGCGTCTGGAGCTCGCGCTCGATCGTGCGGCGGAACATCTCCCGTGATTCCAGGTCCACGTCGTCGCGCAGGAGCAGGCGCGTGCTGTTGCCGATGTTCTGGATCGGATGCGAGAGGTCGTGGACCAGCCCCGCGGCGACGCGGCCGAACATCGCCTGCCGTTCCTGGCGCTTGACCTCTTCCTGCAGCTTCGCCAGGCGGTCGGCCATCGTGTTGAACGCTTCGCCGAGATCGCCGAGCTCGTCGGTCCGACGGACGTTGACGCGGGCGTCGAGCTGTCCGGCGGCGACGTCCTGCGTCGCGCGCTTCAGCCCCAGGATAGGGTCGATGAACGACCGCCCGAACAGATAGCCGACGACGATCATGACCAGCAGCGCGACGGAGATGGACACGATCAGCTGCCGCGTCAGCACCGCGGCGCTGGCGTATGCCTCGCGCGTCGGCTGCTCGACGATGACCGTCCAGCCGAGCTGCGCGATGCGCGCGGCGACGCCGAGGTCGCTGCGGCCGTCCTCGTCGACGTATTCCTGCGCAACCGGCGTCGTCTCCTGCCGTGCCCGGGCGGCGGCGAACAGGGGATGGCCGCTCATATTGCGGGTCTGCGCTACAAGCGCCTTCTTGTCGGGGTCGCCGTGCGCGACGAGCTCGCCGCCGGGCGCGACGACCATCGCGAAGCCGTGGTCGCCGATGCGGATCTGGTCGACCATCCGCCACATTTCTTCGAGGCTGAACTCGCCGGCGAGCCAGCCTGCCGGCTGGTTCAGGCGCGTGAGGTGGATGGCGAACACCGAGGTGGGCAGCAGGTCCTCGTCGACGCGCATCGGGGACATGACGACGCCGCCGATCGCCAGCTGCGCGGTCCTGGGAATCGTGATCCGCGGCTTGCCGACGCGGCTCGACACAATCACCGCGCCGCTCTCGTCGAACAGCGTGATCTCGCGGAATTCGCGAAACTGCAGGACGTAGTTCTTGAGGATCTGGTCCTGCTGGCGTTTGTCGAGCCCGGTGTCCTGCAGGTCGGCGGCGAGCGCCTTGAGCAGTTCGGCGTTGGTGACCACGTACCGGCGGATTTCCTCGGCGGCGCGCACCGCGACGTTCTGGTTGCCGTTGACGACCGACTCGCGCGTGCCGCGCTGGAGAGACAGGATGGACACGAGGCCGTACCCGAGCAGCGGCACCACGGCGGCGACGCCGAGCAGCAGCGCGAAGCGCGTCGCGATGTGCCGGATCTTCATACCCGTCAGTTTCGGCTGGTACGCTGCTGAATGCCTTTGGGTTTCCAGAGCCGAATCGTGCTCAAGACGTCGCGTCCTTCATCGGCTTGCACGTCGAACCGCTTGCTGACCGCCCGAGCGCGCACCGACCACGCCAGAAAGATAGCCGGCGGATCGTCCATGAAGGCATGTTGCAGGCGACCTACGGCAGTGCGATAAGCAGCCTCGGAAGGTGCCTGGCGCGCTTCGTCCAGCGAGTGGTCGATCGTCGCGTTGCCGAAATGGCCCCAGTTGAATGGGCTGCTCGTATACCACACGAGGTACGGACGGAAAAGTGTGGGCCCGCTGATCACCTCGGTCATAGCCGCCTCGAACTGTTGGTTCGCTGCTCGCTTGACAATTTCGTCGCGCGAGGCCTCCTCGACGGCCATATCGACTCCGACCGCTGCCAGCTGTCGCTTCACCTCCAGCGCAATTCGCTCATCGACCGAGTCGGGCAG
>Ga0137394_10001800_pt1 | contig 15766 bp, 13 predicted proteins | sample czobulk116metaG_FD_108278 | JGI IMG/M metagenome (GOLD analysis project Ga0137394, IMG submission 108278) | Vadose zone soil microbial communities from Angelo Coast Range Reserve, California, USA - czobulk1.16 metaG | ecosystem: Environmental > Terrestrial > Soil > Vadose zone | place: USA...
CCATTGTCGCTCGACCCACATCTCATTAACACCCCGCTTCAGCGGGGTGAAGTGAGCCGCGCAAGCATCCTAACCGCTTCAGCGGTTTCTCGTTGCCTGTTGAAAACGGCCAAAACTCCATGAATGCGACGTTGCAGGAAACCGAAGATCCGACTGCGGTGCCTCTCCCTCCGGCCTTGCAATCGCGCAACCCGTTTGCCTGGCTAACGATCTTTGGTCCCGGAGCGGTGATTGCTTCCCTCACTATCGGCTCGGGCGAACTGATCTTTTCGTCGCGTGCCGGGGCTCTTTTCGGCTACAGGCTGCTCTGGTTTTTCGTGCTGGTGCTGGCGCTCAAGTGGGTCTTGGCGTTTGCTACTGCGCGCCACATGGTGCTCACGGGCGCGCATCCTTTCCAACGCTGGATGGAATTGCCCGGCCCGCGCGGCTGGTTTCCGATGGTCTTTCTGCTTTTGGCCCTGGTTTCCTTTCCGATCTGGGTCAGCTTTCACGCCGGAACGCTCGGCACGCTACTCTCGTGGCTGGCCGGCACTGAGCGATCGCTGCGTGGCAGTGCTTATTTCCTTTGGGGGATGGCCATATTGCTTGTCGTGCTGGCGCTTGTCATCAAGGGAACTTATGCGCGGCTTGAACGGCTTCAGCTCATCATCGTCGCATCGATGCTCTTGTGCGTGGTGATCTCGTTGTTTCTCCTCAAACCCGATTGGCTCAAATTGTTCGAGGGCCTCGTCGTCCCGCAGCTCCCGGAATATCCTGCCTGGATCGGGCAACATCCCGAACTGCAAGGCAGACCAGTTTGGGTTGAGACGATCACGTATGTCGGAGTCCTTGGCGGTTCGGGGTACGACTACTTGGCCTACGTGAGTTATCTACGGTCCAAACATTGGGGCCGCGCGGGACAAGCAATCGCGGACCCTGCGACACTGGAGGAGATGGCTCGCGATCCAAGCCATGTCACCCGCCGCTGGTTGCGAGCACTTTGGATCGACTCGCTCCTCAGCTTTGTGGCTGTGCTTATCTTCTCAGGGGTTTTTGTCGCGTGCGGCGCGACCGTGCTGGGGCCACAACATAAAATTCCTGGCGGATCCAATCTGCTCCAGCTCCAGGCAGCTTTTGTTAGCCCCATCTATCCGTGGCTGCAACCGTTGTATTTTGTGGGCGCGTTTCTCACGATCTTTGGCACCCTCTACGGCACAATCGAGGTCGCCCCAGCGGTCTTGCGCGAAGTAGCTGAAGCGTTTCGTCCAGGCAGCGCGGAGCGACACGCTTCACGGCTTCGCCTCTGGTCGGTTATCTGGGCTGGAATTGGCGGATTGGTGGTAGTCGTCTGGAGTTTCGTCTATCATCTCGCCAGCGGGGCGGAAATTCCTCCCAGCCTCATCGCCACGCTGACCCCAGTCAATCTTTTCACAGGAGTCTTTGCCTGCGGCCTGATTTGCTTGCTGAGTATATGGATGGACCATCGTCACTTGCCGCGCGCATTGCGAATGACCTGGCCGTTGCGATTGTTAAATATTCTGGCCGCCATCGTTTTTCTCTGGCTTGGGATCAAAGGCTACTGGGATCACAGCGGCTGGACGGCATTTACGATTTTGGCCGCGACATTGGCTGCAGGATGGCTGCTGGTTTCGGTCAAAAAATTTGCTATCAGGCAATAATTCCCAATTTCTGTGACATCTCCCGGTCGGATTGATAGCTTCGCTCGCGGCTCTATGTTCGCCGGAAAGCCGTCATTGGTTTGCATCCTCTGCTTCATCTTCTGCCATTTTTGTGCCCCAGCCCGGGCTGCCACCTTGCCGCAAGCTGCCACCTATGACTTGCATCAGGCCCTCGAAATGTCCCTGTTTGCTCACGAACCCGATGTTGTCGATCCCGTCGCTTTAACCTGGGACGAAGAGGGGCGCATGTATGTCGTCGAGATGCGCGATTATCCGTACGGGTTCGGGCCAGATCGCAAACCGGGAGGAACGATTCGTTTGTTGGAGGACACTGACAACGATGGCAAAATCGATCGCAGCACTTTGTTCGCGGAGGGACTTAGCTTTCCTACTTCGATCGCTCCCTGGAACGGTGGCGTTCTCGTGACCGCGCCGCCAGAAATTATTTTTCTGAAGGATACCGACGGCGATGGAAAGGCCGATGTCCGAGAAGTGGTCCTCAAGGGTTTCGTCCTCGGCGTCACTGACAGCAACGTGAATGGGCTCCGCTGGGGGCTCGATAACCGCATGCACGGAGTTAATGGTGGCAACGGCGGCAAGATCACCTCACCACGAAAGGGTGGCGCTCCTCTCGACATCCGCAACCTTGATTTTAGTTTCGACCCGGCTAACGGCGACTTCACTCCGACCTATCACACCAGCGGCGGCTTCGGTTTGGTTTTTGACGAGTGGGGGCGGAGCTTTGTTACGTACAACATCAATCACATCCAGCAGCGAATGATCCCTGTCCGTTACTTGCGACGTTTTCCGGGCCTGCCGCCCTTGGAGGCCACCGAGAGCATTTCCGATCATGAAGAGATGTCGCGCATCTTTCCGATTTCCGAGCAGGAAACGCGTGTCAATCATCCAGAGCAATCCGGTCATTTCTCTTCCGCCGGCGGCATGGGCTACATCGGCTGGCGCGGTTATGCCGGTGATCTATTCGGCAGCATCCTGGTCGGTGACGTGGTGGGAAATCTCGTTCATCGGGATGTGCTCTCCGCGCGTGGCCCTGGGTTCGTTGCCAGCCGTTCGCCTGTCGAACAAAACAGTGAGTTTTTCACCAGTCGCGACAAGGCTTTCCGGCCAGTCGGCGTTGAGTTGGGACCCGATGGCGCGCTCTACCTCATCGACATGCAGCGCGATGTCATCGAGCATCCGGATTACATTCCGCAGAAGGTCCTCCAAAAACTCAATGTCCGGGCTGGGGACGACCGGGGCCGCATTTATCGCATCACTCCCAAAGGCGGCTTGCCGCCGAAGAAACCGAATTTACGCCACGCCTCCAGTGCTGAGCTGGTCCAGCAACTGAACAATGACAACCCTTGGTGGCGCCACACCGCTCAGCGGCTCCTGGTCGAACGGCGGGATAAGAGTGCTGTGACAGCAATAAGGAAAGTCGCGGCCAGCACCGAGCCATTGGGTCGGCTCCATGCGTTGTGGACCTTGCAGGGATTGCAGGCGCTGGACGAACAGCTCATTATCGGCGCGCTTGCCGATTCGCAACCGGGTATTCGTGCAAATGCCTTGCTGCTGGCCGAGCCCTATTTACCGCGGTCGAAAAAATTGCAGAGCGAGGTGCTCAACTTAGCCAATGACACCGATTCACGAGTAAGATTTCAGGGTTCACTGACGCTGGGCCAGTTTGAGAATCCAAAAGCTCACGCTGGCTTGTTGAAAATTCTGCTCCAGGATCATGCCTGGCGCTGGTCGCGTGTCGCCGCGCTGAGTTCGCTGCGCGAGGGCGAAGATAAACTGTTTCGCGCCCTGATGGCGGATAGCGGCTTCCGAAAGCAAATCACTCCGGCGAACCTCGCATTAGTCAGTGAACTCGCGGAGTTGATTGGAGCTCGCGCTACTGACGCGAGCACCAAAGGCATTAGCGTCGTTCTGTCAGAGTTGACCGAACGGGCTCTCGATGCCAAATGGCAAGTCGCTGCTTTGGACGGATTGCAGAGCGGTCTCTCGCGGGGTGCGGGCGGGGTTCACGCGGATTCAGCGGTTGCGATAACTCTGGAAAAGTTCTCTGGAGAATCATCACCGACGCTAATGGCGGCCGTGTGGAAATTGTCGCGAACGCTCGGTTTGCCCGAAAATGCTGCTCAACGAAAAGCGCTCGTCGAAGCGACCGAACGCGCCCGGGATAGTACAAAGCCGGTGGAAACCCGCATCGAGGACATTCAATTGCTCGGCTTGGGAACTTTTGCCGCCGTTGGTCCGCCTCTTTTATCGCTGCTGGACGGCACGCAACCTTCCGCCATCCAGAGCGCTGCGCTCAATGTCCTCCGGCAGTTTAACGAAGCGGCCGTGGCCGAAGGTCTGGTGCAGCACTGGCGCGGTTTGGCGCCTGCAGTTCGTGTAGGCGCAGTCAATGTATTGCTGCAGCGTGTTTCGTTTCACGACGTGCTGCTGACCGCCATAGAAACGGGCCAGATCAAGCTGGGTGAGCTGACTCTCGATTTGGAACAGCGTCGCCGGCTCTTGCGCAAGAGCACTCCGGAAATCCAGGCGCGCGCTGCCAAATGGATTGGCGACGAGGAATACAGCAACCGCAAAGCCCTAGTGGAGGATTGGCTCAAGAAAATACCACCCACTGGGAATGCCAGCCGTGGCCGAGCAACATTCGAGAAGATCTGCGTGCAGTGTCACGCGTTGGCTGGCGTCGGGCACCACGTTGGTCCGGACCTGACTGCCGTTGCCCACCGTGGTGTCGAGGATTTGCTTTCGAACATTCTTGACCCAAATATGGCCATCAATCCGAGCTACGCCAGCTACACGGTCGAGACGGCCTCCGGCGAGATCGAAGTCGGCATTCTTGCGTCAGAATCGTTTGACGCGATCACGTTGCTGCAGCCCGAGGGCAAAAAACGTGTCGTCTCGCGCCGTCAAATCAAGCGCCTGGAGTCCGGCGGTCTTTCCTTGATGCCTGAAGGGTTGGAGGCCGGAATGACACCCGCCGACCTTCGCGACCTGATTGCGTTCTTGCAGGAAAATCGCTGAACTATGAACGTCTCGCTGTCTCTACGCATCGTAATGCTCCTGGCCCTTACGTTGGGGCCGGCGCGCACGCGTGGAATCGAGCCAATCCCAGCCAAGCTGGTCGTGCTTACGTTTGATGATTCGGTCGCGTCCCACTACGCAGTCGTGCGGCCGCTACTGAAACGTTATGGATTTGGCGCGACCTTCTTCATTACGGAGGGATTCTCTTTTCCGACGAACAAACAGGACTACATGACTTGGGAGCAGATCAAGGCCCTGCACCAGGACGGATTTGAGATAGGCAATCACACCCGCGATCACCTCGGTGTTTCGGACAAAACCGTCGGCCGATTACGTGAGCAGGTCGAATCTATCAACGCACGTTGTGCGGAGCATGGAATTCCGCGACCGGTCAGTTTCGCCTACCCCGGAAATGCGATTACAACGAGCGCAATCCCTGTCCTCAAAGCACTGGGCATTCGATTCGCCCGACGCGGCGGCGCTCCCGAGCACCCGTACGAACATGGGCGAGGCTTCGCCTATGAACCAGGCCTCGATCATCCGCTTTTGATTCCTTCTGCCGGTGACGCCCGTCCCGACTGGACGCTGGCCGACTTCAAACGCGCCGTGGATCAGGCGCGTGCCGGTCGAATAGCTGTGCTTCAATTCCATGGAGTGCCTGATCGGGAGCATCCGTGGGTGCACACCAGGCCTGAGCGCTTCGAAGAGTTCATGCGCTACCTTTACACCAACGCCTTCAAAGTGATTGCGCTAAGCGATTTGGTCCGTTACGTCGATCCGGAACAAGCGCCCTCTGATCCCTTGGCGATCGTGGAAAAGCGCAAAGCTCAGCTAAAGGCAGCTCCCTAGCCGAGGATGGTTTGAGTCCCGGCTTCAGCCGGCAACGTCAACCTAACGGTTGAAACTCCCATAATGAATGGCCCTGCTTCGCTACAAAACGGTTTGGTGAAATCCGCCAGGCATTCCCGTAGGGAATCAAAACGCAGGGTTGACGCTATGGGCTTCAGCCCCTGCTACCGCTTCCGATGTTTGTTCAGAAACTCTACAACCTGCTGGTAAGTGCGAGTAGCCACTTCCGCATCACGTCTGCCGAAGCCATGGCCGCCGTCGGGAATCGTGATGAATTGGTGCGCGACACCTTTGGCTGCAAGGGCCTTTGCCATCTCCGCTGACTGCTCGTAAGGCACATCCGTATCTTTCGTGCCGTGAATGAGCAAGGTGGGCGGATACTCCCGCGTGACGTTGCGCACCGGACAAAATGCGTCAAAGGCCTTCGGTTCGGCCTTGGGATCATGGCCGGTCAACACTTTTGGCCAAAGACCTTGCTGCCGACAATAGAGGTAAAGCGTCGATCCGGCAGATTTGTGAGCCTCTTCCTTCGTTACCAGGGGTTGCTGCAAATAGAATGGATCTGGTTGGCTATACCATTTGCCCGCGATGTCTCCATAGCCCCAGAACGAGACCAGCGCTCGAGGACGCGGTTCGACGCCGTAGCCGGCCGTCATTGTGAGGTAACCGCCGGCGGATTGGCCCATCACAAACAGCTCTTCCGGGTCGATGCGGAAAAGTTCCGGTCCCCGTTTGCGCACCCATTCGCAGGCGTCGCGCACATCTTCAAGAATGGCAGGCAATTTGGCCTGTGGCGCCAGCCGGTAGTCAATGGAAACGACGACATATCCGCCGTTGAGCAGCGCCTCGAAAAGCGACCCGGGTTTAGGCGTCATTTTTCTGTCGCCCATCATCAAGGCGCCGCCATGGATAAAAACGACGACTGGCCGCACCGCGTCGCCAGCCGGGCGATGCACGTCCGCCTGCAAAGCCTCTTGTCCATTCAACGTTTTGAACGTGTAGCTTTTCACACTCGGCTCCTCCGCTGCTAAAATCGATGGCACCGCGGCAAGCGCCGCTACAACAAAAGCTGCGTGAAGCGACAGCAACAGTCCGGGATTCATATTCGGAAACTAGGGCTGAGCTAACTCATGGGCAATTGGAAATTCATGCTCATCTCTTTCGTACGGGCTCAGGGATGTCTCGAGATGAGGATTGGCCGCTCGTTCCAAAGTCATATTGTGACTCAATCAAAAACGAGAGCAGATCCGCCATCTCCTGAAAACTCAAACCCTGCTCGAGGCCTTCGGGCATCAATGACAGACCTTCTCCAGAGATTTTCTTTATCTGCCGTCTAGGAATTGTTCTCTCGAAATTAAGCCCTTTGAGAGTGACGCTTGCGGATTGATCGGAGGAAATCAGGCCCGTGAAAGTCTCGCCCTCGGTGGTTTCGACGCTGTATTGCATATAGGCCGGATTCACTTCCAGATTCGGATCTAGGATGTGAGTCAGCAACTCATCTCGAGAGCGATTGGAGGCCAAAGCCAGGTTCGGTCCTAATTCCGTGCCCATATTATTCAAACGGTGGCAAGTGCTGCACAGCCGCTGGAATATTTGCTGCCCACCGTCTGGATTACCTTTCAGATCGAGCGCCTGCCGGTAGCGCTGAATGGCTTCGCGCCTTGTCCCCGACTTTTCTGCTCCCCAGAGAGCAATCGCCCGCCGTCGAATCGAGGGCTCGGCGTGATGGAGCAGGGCCGCCCGCGACGCAGCCTCCAGTCCACCGGTCGCAATTCGGCCGCTCTCGATTGCTTCAAGAAGTGCATCGATCCGCTCTTTTCTCGTGAGAAGTGAGGATAATATTTCCCGGCGAGCCTCTGGACTGACATTTTTCCAACGGGACAGCAGCGTTGTTTCCACACCGCTCTCGCTTATTCGTGAGAGCGTCTGGATGGCAGCGATCTGGATTGGAGCGGGCGGGAACCGATCGAGCAGAGCAATGACCGGAGCCGCGGCGCTTTCGGTGGAGGCATTCTCTAAAAATTGCAGCGCGCTTTTAATCTGCTCAGCCTCGGCCTTGTCATCCCGTATGGTTAGAATTGCCTTGGCCATCAGCGTGCGCAAGCGCTGAGCCGCCGGCCGGTCCAAAGATGCGATCCAAATGCCGAGATGCGCTCCGGAATTCCGCAGCCCTTCAGACAACCCGATCGTGATCGCCTGCTGAAGAGCTAACGATGTTTTGCTGAAGGCGGCCGCGAGCACTAATGGGATTTCGTCTTTTCGGCGGCGTGCGCCCACGACGCGAGCCAGTTCCTGAAAAAGTTCGTTCGCTGACGCCGATTGGACAAAGTGGCCATCATCGAGCAACTCAGCGATCAAAGCAGCGGCGCGATTGAAAGATGAACTCAGAATTGCCGTGCGAATGAAGTAGTCCGACGCATCGTCTTTGGCGATATCGGCCAGAGCCTTTACTGCACGCATGTCCTCGACCTCGCCAAGAGCAAACGCCAGTTGAAAACGAACGCGAGGATCCGCATCGTTGACGAGTTCAAGACAGCGCGACCGGAGCTCCTTCGACTGATTCAACCTGGATTCGGCCAACCTCAGCGCATTTTCGCGAACGCCTGGGGAAGCATTCGTGAGCCCAGTCATGACATCGCGTTGCGACAGAACCTTCAGCCCCTCCAGCGACCAGAGCGCATGAACTACCGATTGAGGCTGCGACGAGCGTTCGACCAAACGCCGCAGCGGACCTTGCGCGGATTTATCCTGCTGCTCGTAGAGAAGGCGGTGGGCCGTCTCCCGCCACCAGGCGTGAGGACTTTCCAGGCAAGCGACCAATTCGCCGGTCGTGAAGTTCGCCAACCTGGGCTGCGCCGGTCTCTTATATCCGTTCGGAATGACTCGATAAATGCGCCCTCGGTCGCGACCATGGGTCAAATCCAGGTGCGACACGACATCCATCGGTATGTGGACCGCTTCCAGGACCTCCCGTGCCATATCCAGGACGTAGAGCGTGCCGTCCGGCGCGTTCACGAAGTTGACCGGACGAAACCAATTGTCCTTCGACCGAAGGAATTCCGTCCCCTGGTCGAGCCGTTCCGAGCGAAACAACACGCCGTCAGGAACCAGGCTGCGTCGGTGCACGAGATTGTTCTGGGCGTCGCCGCAAAAAATATTTCCGTAGAATTGTGAAGAAAAAGCGCCACTCCGATAAACCGTCACCCCCGCAACGCCGTCCAGGACGTGATGGGACACGCCACTCTGCTCGGGAGAGCCCTTTGCGCCTGAAGTCGCCGACTGGAGCGAACGGCGCGCCAGCCTTCAATCGGACTGGTCCGAAAAACCGGATCTCCTCCTGGCACGAGCCATTTCGTACTCTCACTCACTGAGAGAAACGGATTTCGTGCCAGATACTTTTCCGGGAAAACGACCTGGTAAACGGGCGTATCCTGCGAACAGAGAAATCGATTTCCCCAATCGTCAAAGGTATTGCCGAATTGTTTGCCTCCGCTGATTGCTTCGAATTCCTTTGTCAGTGGATCGAATCTGAAATCCTTCCTGGAAACGGAAATCGAATTCTGCTGATCCGCTCGTCTGATCTGCCCGCCATTTCCAGCCACCGACGCATAGATTTTGTGATCCAATCCCCATTGGAGATTGTTTAGGATGTACTGCGATCCGCCCGTTCCGAAGCCGGTATATATTTTCTCTTTGATGTCGGCCTTAAAATCTCCGTTGGTATCCTTCAGATACCAGATGTCCGGCGGCGCGGTGACAAAGATCCCACCGTTCCAGGGCGCAATGCCGGCGGGCCAGAGCAAGCCTTCGGCAAACAGGTGGCTCTCCTCGTAAAAGCCATCTCCGTCGTTGTCCTTGAGCACTCGAATTCGCCCAAGCGGTGATTCCCCGTCTCGAGGCTTGTACGGATAGTCTGCGTCTTCCGCGACATACATCACGCCATCTTCGTCGATAGCTGCTGCCACTGGATCAAGCACCAGAGGCTCATGAGCGACAAACTCCACCGAAAAGCCAGCGATGACTTCGAGAGACCGAAGCGCTTCTGCAGGTTCCTTTGGGGGAATCGGGCGCAGGACTTCCTTGAGTGCGGCCCCTTTTAGTGATCCGTAGGAAGGTTCGTCAGCTCGCGAAGAAACGATTCCGTGGAAACCAAGTAATGCGCACAGCGGAACTAAAATCTGCCATTTCATCGCAATGCACAACGTGCTCGAATTGTCCGAAGCTCGGTCCTTTACAACGATCCCCCGCAGCCTAGGAACTTATCTCGAGCTCGTCCAGCTTCTCTGAGACTCGCAGATAAATGTGCGAGGTCAAATCAATCGGGATTGAACGGTTGACTTCGAATCGACCGAACAAGTCGTGTCGAGGTCACGTGGCCCTAATGCCGATAGTTATAGCTGAAAACCGAAGCTGAGCAAATGAGCGCCAATCGTTTCTAACCCCTTGCTTGCCCTCGACCGCTGTTGGGGGCATACTTTGGCTGTGAACGTTTCGATCGAAATTCCGGAGGTAGTCTCCGGAGAACTGCGGGCCAGGTGGGGCGATATTCCCCAAGCGGTCCTCGAGGCCGTGGCTGCGGAAGCTTACCGGACCGGCGTGCTCACGAGTCATCAGGTCGGCCAACTTCTTGGCCATTCATCCCGGTGGCAGACCGAGACGTTCCTGAAACGCGTCAAGGCTTATTTACACTACACTGAAGCCGACCTGGAGCATGATGTCGCTGTTCTCCGAGAAACCCGCGGGCAATGACGGTTGTCAGCAACGCGTCGCCACTCTGCTATCTCGTTCTAATTGGCCACGCTGAACTCCTGCCTAAGTTGTATAAAAATATCCATACGACCCGAACAGTCATTACTGAACTTTGCCATCCCGACGCTCCGGAAGCTGTTAGGTCCTGGGCGCGATCCCCACCGGTGTGGCTTCACCTGGATGCTGATCCATCCGAGCCTGATGAAACCCTGACACGTTTACATGCTGGCGAGCGCTCTGCAATTTGGTTGGCCGAATCACTTAAAGCAGACGTTGTGCTTTTGGATGAAGCCGCCGCTCGATCGGCCGCGTTGCGACGCGGATTACGGGTCTCTGGGCTCTTGGCCGTCGTACGCGACGGGGGTGCGGCTGGTCTGTTAGACGTCGCGTCCGCTATTGATCGTCTGCGCCAGACCAATTTCCGTGTGACACCGGCGCTGCTGAGATCAATCCTGCCAGACACGCACGAGAGCTAAGTCCAATCTCGTGTAAACTTCGAAGGCGTAACGTGCTCTTCTGATCCCTCCGGATGTTCTTAACGATTCCACTTTTCGCCGACGAGCCGTAACTGACCAATCCCGAACTTCGGAGTCTACTTACGTCGGCTGCTACACGAACCAACGCGCTGCTGGCGCGGCAAGTTGACAAAGTGGGAGACGAAGCTCTTAGCTGCGATTATTTTTTCTTTTTCGCCGCACGCGCTTCTTCGATGGCGGCCTGGGCGGCGGCCAGCCGGGCGATGGGCACGCGGAAGGGGGAGCAGCTTACGTAGTTTAAGCCAATGCGATGGCAGAATTTTACGCTCGTCGGCTCGCCACCGTGTTCGCCGCAAATGCCCAGCTTGATGTCCGGACGGGCTTTGCGGCCGAGTTCGCAGGCGGTTTCCATCAGTTTTCCCACACCGACCTGGTCGATAGAGGCAAACGGATTTTGCTTCACGATTTCCAACTCCTGGTAGCGCGGCAGGAATGAACCGGAATCGTCGCGGCTCATGCCGAGGGTCGTCTGGGTCAGATCGTTGGTGCCGAAGCTGAAGAACTGCGCGTCTTTGGCGATTTCGTCGGCGACCAGGGCGGCGCGAGGGATTTCGATCATCGTGCCGACCAGATAAGTGAATTTGGTTTTCTTTTCTTTGGCTACTTCTTCGGCGACCCGGTGAACGACTTCGATTTGTAATTGCAGCTCTTTAGGATAGCCCACCAGCGGAATCATGATCTCGGGCTTGACCTTGATTCCTCGCTTCTGCACTTCAGCCGCGGCTTCAAACACCGCCCGCGCCTGCATCTCGCTGATCTCCGGATAAACAATTCCCAGGCGGCAACCACGGTGGCCGAGCATCGGGTTGAACTCGTGCAGTTCTTTCACGCGTTTGGAAATCGTTTCAGGGCTCACGTTGAGCTTGGCAGCCAATTCGCTTTGCGCTTCTTCCTCATGCGGGAGGAATTCGTGCAAGGGTGGGTCGAGAAAGCGAATGGTGGCGGGCAAGCCCTTCAGTTCGGCGAACATCCCAATGAAATCTTCGCGCTGATACGGCAGGAGCTTGCCGAGGGCCTGCTGACGCTCCTCGGTGTTTTCAGCCAGGATCATCTCGCGCATGGCGTCGATGCGATCGCCCTCGAAGAACATGTGTTCAGTGCGGCAGAGGCCAATGCCGGTTGCGCCGAACGCGACAGCGTTAGCGGTCTGTTCCGGATTATCTGCGTTGGTGCGCACCTGCAACCGAGTCGCCTGGTTGCACCATTTCATGAGCTGATCGTAATTCTGGAAAGTCTGGCTGTCCTTGGCCTTGAGAGTGCGCTCGACCAACACCTGGATGATTTCAGAAGCAGCGGTTTTGACCTCGCCGGCGTAAACTTCTCCGGCCGTGCCGTCAATCGACAGAAAGTCGCCCTGGTTGAACGTCTGGCCGCCAACGGTCATCGTTTTAGCATTGTAATCGACCTGGATGGCGCTGGCGCCGCAGACGCAAACTTTGCCCATTTGGCGGGCGACAAGAGCCGCGTGCGAACTCACGCCGCCTCGAGCAGTGAGAATGCCTTCGGCCGCGATCATTCCGCGCAAGTCCTCGGGCGATGTTTCGACGCGCACGAGGAGAACCTTTTCGCCTTTATCAGCCGCTTCGACCGCGCGTTCCGCGTTGAAGTAGATGCGTCCGGTAGCAGCGCCTGGCCCCGCTGGGAGGCCCTTCGCGATCACCTTCGCCGACCGGATAGCTGTCCGATCGAAAACGGGCGCGAGCAATTGATCGAGTTGCTCGGCAGGAACCTTCATCACCGCCTGCTCCCAGTTAATGAGTTTCTCCTTCACCATCTCGACGGCAATTCGCACGGCCGCCAAGCCAGTGCGCTTTCCGTTGCGCGTCTGCAGCATGAAAACTTTATCCTCTTCGATGGTAAACTCGAAGTCCTGCATGTCCTTGAAATGGCTTTCGAGGACTTTGCGGATGCGCTCCAGTTCCGCATAAGCGGCCGGCATAATGTTTTTGAGCTTGGCCACCGGCTCCGGCGTGCGCACACCGGCCACCACATCTTCGCCCTGCGCGTTGATCAGGAATTCGCCGTAGAAAACCTTCTCGCCCGACGCCGGATCACGCGTGAACGCGACCCCCGAGCCGGAACGCTCGCCGGTATTGCCGAATACCATCGCCTGCACATTCACGGCGGTTCCCCATTCCTGGGGGATGTTGTACTTGCGGCGGTAAACGATAGCCCGATCGTTCATCCACGAGCCGAACACTGCGCCAACCGCCCCTTTGAGCTGGTCCCATGGGTCGGTCGGAAATTCCTGGCCGGTCCGCTTCTTGACCAGCTCTTTGAAACGATGCACCAACTCCTTCATTCCTTTGGCGTCGATGCGCGTGTCCTCGACGTCATGCTGGCCGGGGAATAGCTTCTCCTTCAACTCTTCGATCGCCGTCTCGAACGGTTCATGATCTTCGCCGGGCCGTTTCTGCACGCCCATGACGACGTCGCCGTACATCTGTATGAAGCGGCGATAACAATCCCAGGCGAACCGTTCATTCTTGCTGACCTTAACCAGCGCCAAAACGGTTTGGTCGTTCAAGCCGAGGTTCAGGATCGTATCCATCATCCCCGGCATCGAATCGCGGGCGCCGGAACGCACCGCCACCAGTAGTGGCTTTTCGGTATCGCCGAACTTCTTGCCGAGAATCTTCTCCATGTTGGCAATGCCGGCTTCGACCTGGCGCTGAAGCTCCTTGGGATAGGTGCGCTTGTGGTCGTAATAATAAGTGCAAACCTCCGTCGTAATCGTAAACCCCGGAGGCACCGGCAGGCCGATGCGGGTCATTTCGGCCAGGTTGGCGCCTTTGCCGCCGAGCAATGCGCGCATGGAACCGTCGCCGTCGGCCTTTTTGTTGCCAAAATTATAGACGTATTTCGCCGCTTTAGATGCTTTCGCCATATATAAAATAACGATCGTGATTGGGTTCTTCGGGAATGGAAAAACCGAGCGGCGAGGGTATCAGAGGTCGCCCTCATGTCAACGGCCTATTTGGGCGTGTTGCCTTCATTTTAGGCGAAAAAGCACCGCAAGGCGCAGCGCGGCGGAGCCGCAACCGAAAGCCTTACAGAAGGCAACCGAGGAAACGGAGGGGAAGGCCGCAAGAACACACAAAAGTCGCAAAAAGGAAATTAACCAAAATGGGTATCGTAAGCCCAAAACCGGGCTTAACAGGATTAAGGTGCGATTCCGAACGTGTCGTCCCACCCATCGCACGTACTGAGGTCTCTAATCCTCGAGTAATCCGAGCGCTTTTAGCTGAGCGATTGTCTTGTTTGGCGATTGGTGGTGAATCACGTTCCAGCCGCGGCGCGCACCGGGCTCGATGTTTTCCAGACGATCGTCGATGTAGACGATTTCTCCCGGAGCAAAGCCGGTCACCTTTTCAGCGATTTCGTAGATTTGCGGCTGGGGCTTCATGACCCGCTGTTCGTAGGAGAAGATGTAGCCATCGAAGTTCGAAAAGAACGGGAAGGTGCGGTGGATGTGGCCGACGGCGAGGTCGTTGGTATTCGAGAGAATGAAAGTGGGAATCTCTCGGCGGCGTAGATCGGCCTGGAGCGCGATCATCGGCTCGATCGGACTGAAGATGTCGCTGAAGCCGGGCTCGAATTCATTTTGTGCGCCGCAATAGCCGGTCAATTTGCAAACTTCGCGGTAGAACTCGGACTTATCGATCGTGCCGGTCTCATAGCGGAAGAGCAGGGGAGAATGATCGATTAGACTTTGCACTTCCCTTGGCGAGATTTTGCATTTGGCTGCCAGCTTCGTGGCCGAGATAGCATAATCAAAATCGACCAACACCTTGCCCAAATCAAAGATGACCGTTCGAGGAGGGTGCGCCATTGGATGGGGGTACCGATTCGATCCTAGGGCTCGAGTTCGCGGCGTCCTTCCAGGGCTCGGCTAAGGGTGAGTTCATCTGCGAATTCGAGGCCTGATCCTGCGGGCAGGCCGTGAGCGATGCGAGTGACTTTGACTTTCGCTGAGGGCAATCGTTTGGCCAGATAAAAGCTGGTGGCGTCCCCCTCGACGTCCGTGCCCAGGGCGAGAATGATTTCACGGATGGGCTCCCGTTGGACGCGTTGCTCCAGTTCGGCAATGCGGAGGTCTTCAGGTTCGACCCCATTAAGGGGCGAGATGCGACCGCCCAGAACGTGGAATTTGCCGCGGAAATTCCCCGATTTTTCGATGCTGATGATGTCGACAGGGCGTTCCACAACGCAAACGATGGAGGCGTCGCGTTGCGGATCAGAGCAAACCGCACAGGGGGTTTGTTCGGTCAAAGCGCCACAGGTTTGGCAGTTTCGGATGCGCTCGCGCGCCTGGGTGAGCGCGGTCCCGAGCTGCCGGACGAGAGCAGCGTCGCTTTGCACTATGTGCAAGGCGAGGCGCTCGGCAGAACGAGGGCCGATCCCCGGAAGCTTGTTCAGGGCGGCGACCAGGTCGAGAATCGGTTGTGGGAGTGAGGGCAACGAAGCGGGGCGGTCACATCAGGCCAGGAACGCTCAGGCCGGAAGTGAGTTTTCCCATTTCGGCGTTGGCAATCTCTTTGGCTTCGGTGAGCGCCTGATTGACGGCTGAAAGAACGAGGTCTTCGAGCATCGACACATCCGCGGGATTGACCGCCGCTGGATCGATCTTGATTGACGCCAGGGTGCCATCGCACCTGGCCGCGACTTTGACGGCGCCGCCGCCGCTCGTGGACTCGACGGTGCGCGCGGCCAGTTCGGATTGCACCTTTTCCATTTGCTGCTGCATCCGCGCAGCTTGTTTGACCAATTTTCCAATGCTCGACATAGTCTTAGAGTTCCCTAATTAAGGCCGTACTTCAACAATTTGGCCTTTGAAAATTTCGAGGGCCTTTTGAATGAGCGGATCGTTCTTGAAATCTTCGGTGCTCACGGCAGCGGGAGCGGGCTTGTCGCGCCGGGCGGTTGCCACAGGAG
>Ga0137394_10001801_pt1 | contig 15764 bp, 9 predicted proteins | sample czobulk116metaG_FD_108278 | JGI IMG/M metagenome (GOLD analysis project Ga0137394, IMG submission 108278) | Vadose zone soil microbial communities from Angelo Coast Range Reserve, California, USA - czobulk1.16 metaG | ecosystem: Environmental > Terrestrial > Soil > Vadose zone | place: USA...
CACGCCCTTTGAGTTTGAGGGAACGCGCCGCTGCCAGTTGGCCGAGGAGGGCATGGAGGAGCTCAGGGAAATTGCCGACGGGGTCATTTGCCTGCCCAACCAGAAGATCCTGAAGCTGGTCGACGAGAACACGAGCGAGGAAGCGCTGCGAAATGAATTGCGGCGGGTCGGAATTACCAAGGTCGATATTCGGCCAATCGGGCCTTCGCTCGAAGATGTGTTCGTCGCGCTGACAGCGTCTCCCAATGAAAATGCCGAACCAGTGAAGGCCGCATGAAAATATTCCGGGGATTCAGCGCCATTTTGTACAAAGAGTTCATTGTCGTGCTGCGCGACCCGATGACGCTCTTCTTCATGCTCTTTCCGCCTTTGATCGAGATGATTGCCTTTGGTTACGCGCTCGATAACGACGTGAAACACATGGCGCTGGTCGTTCTAAACCAGGATCGCACCGAGGAAAGCCGGCAACTGATCGACCGTTTCGTCAACACCCAAACGTTTCGAGTGGTCGGGGAAGTGCAGAGCATCGCCGAAATGTCGGCGGCCATTCGGCGTGGCAAAGCGTTTGCGGGACTGCAAATTCCCCCCAACTTCACGCGCGACCTGCGCGCGGGCCGCAATGCACAAATCCAGGTCCTGATCGACGGGTCCAATTCCACCACGGCGCTCCAGGCGCTCAACACTTCGCTGGCAATCGCCCTGCGCGAGTCACTCAGCAGACTGTTCGCCCAAACGGGCCGCACGGAAGTGCCGGTGGAAGTTCGGCCCCAGGTGCTTTATAACCCGTCGATGCGAAGTCCGAACTTCTTTGTGCCGGGAGTCATTGGAGTCGTCCTCCAGATTGCGACCACCTTTGCGACCGCGATGTCAGTGGTGCGGGAGAGGGAGCGCGGCACACTCGAGCAGCTTCTGGTCAGCCCCTTGTCGCGGTGGGGCCTGATGCTGGGCAAACTGTTTCCCTATCTCTGCATCGGCATGGGGATGGCCACCGGACTTATCCTGATCATGCGCTGGCTTTTTGCGGTACCCATCGCCGGCAGCATCACGGCACTATTTATTGCCATCCTGGTCTATGTGTTCACCCTTCTGAGCCTCGGCTTGCTGGTGTCAACTCGCGCGCAGAATCAAATGCAAGCTTTGCAAATGTCAATGACTCTCATCATGCCCTCGGTGTTCTTTTCCGGGTTTATTTTCCCGCGAGAGACGATGCCGTGGATCTTCTATGCAATCGGCTCGCTCCTGCCGACGACTTATTTTATCGAATTAACCCGGGCCATTATTCTGCGCGGCGCCAGCCTGAGCGAATTCTGGTCGCATCTCGCCGTCCTGACCGGGATGGGCCTCGGCCTATTCGCACTCTGCGCACTGCGCTTCAAACGCCAGATCGCCTAGGCTGAAAACGTTCTCGGCCTTTACGGCTCTGGTCACTTTGTTAGCGCCGCTACCGTTTCAGCAGGCCGCCGCACTTCACCGGCGTCCGACGGAACACACGGCTGAGTCCGCGATGGAATGATAATTCGCGCCCCGCCCTTGTAAGCGAAGTAGGAATAGGCCCAGTTCATTAGCACGGCGATTTTGTTGCGAAAGCCAATCAGAAAAATCAGATGCACGAACAGCCAGGCGAGCCAGGCGACCAAGCCGTGCATCTTGATGGGGCCGCTATAGGCCACGGCTTTGGACCGACCGATGGTGGCCATGGTCCCTTTATCCCAGTATTTGAACGGCGGCCTCGTCGCTCCGTGAGGAGAGGACAATTCGCCTTCGATGATTTCTGCCACGTGTCGGCCCATCTGCATGGCGGCCGGAGAGACCCCTGGGACCGGCTTCCCATCCTTGCCGATGACCAGCGCCATGTCGCCAATGGCAAAGACCTCCGGAAAACCGGGCACACTCAAATCCGGATTCACTCTCACGCGTCCAGTGGGATCGAGCTCGACTCCCAGGCTCTTTGTGAGCGGGGTGGCCGCCACGCCGGCAGCCCAGATAATATTTTCTGACTCGATCGATTCGGCCGCTTCCAGGTCGACTCTCCCGCACGTAATCGACTCGACCCGCGTGGAGGTGCGCACCTGGACGCCGAGATCGCGAAGCTGTTCGGTCGCGCTCTCGGCCAGATCGAGCGGCATATGGGAAAGAACGACAGGCGACGCTTCGATCAGGATGACCCGGGCTTTGCGGGGATCAATTCGCCTGAAATCCTTGCGCAATACAAACCGGGCCAATTCCGCGCAGGCGCCCGCCAGCTCAACGCCGGTCGGCCCGCCGCCTACGACTACAATCGTCAGCAGGCGCTCGCGTGCGCGGGCGTCCTGTTCTGTCTCAGCCTTTTCGAAGGCGAGCAAAATGTTGTTCCGAATGCGCAGCGCATCGTCGAGGGTTTTCAAGCCCGGAGCGAATTGTTCCCACTCGGGATGGCCAAAGTAAGCGGTGCGGCTGCCGAGGGCGAGAACGAGGTAGTCGTAGTGGAGTGAACCGTGGTTCAGGGTAACGTTTCTGCCGCGCAAATCGATATCGAGGGCCTCCTCCATCAAAACCGTAACATTCGGCTCGTCGGAGACGATGGAGCGCACCGGCTGTGCAATATCCGGCGCCGAGAGCCCGGCGGTAGCCACCTGATAAAGGAGCGGCTGAAATAAATGGTGATTGGTCCGATCGACCAGCGTAATCCGCGCGGCCGGAATTTTGAGATGCTTACAAAAGGTGAGCCCGCCAAAACCGGCTCCGAGCACTACCACGTGACGCACGCTTCTTTCAGCCATCGACGCAATGTTCGCGAAGGCCTCGCGGGCGTCAAGGTCGAGCGGCGTGTCGAGGCGTGTCGAGCGGTCGGTCGGATCAGCCAGATCGGGCGGCTATTAACGCCGAAGCTCGATCGTCGTATCGCGAGGTTCTTTTTCGACGCCTAGCTCAAGGGATCTCGAGGATCTCCCATTTGCCTCTAATCCAGCGATAAATGGCCGCGTCGGGATTGGACCGAAAGCGATAGAGCGTTTGGGAATAGTCTTCGATCGATTCTTTGGCCTGCCCGAGCTCGTCGTGCTGGGAAATAATTCCCCAAATCGGGCAATAAACGATGTAGGACTTTACCCGCGGCGGTTTGTTGAGTGTCAGATCCAACTGATCGATGAAGACGACCCGCTTTCCGTCGTCCTGGGCTTGCAACAACTCATCGAACTCGCTCGAATCAATATAGTGGCTCATGGAAAAGAGCGAATAACGGGGCAGCGGCGTGGGATTGCAATCGGCCTCCATTTCGAAGACCTTGCAAAAGTCGGTGATAGCGTCTGGGCAATTGGGAAGCATCAGAAGGAAATTGCTGCCCATCTCAATTTGCTGACGAACCTCCGCAATCCAGCTTGAATCTGTGCCGTCGATTACCCCCAAATGCCGCGGGATTGTTGAAATCATGTACGACCATACCATGCGGCCAGATTGATTTGGCTCGGGTATACTACGACTTTTGACCCATGTTGCACCTAACGTGTAACCACCCTGGCCGATCGAAGATCCCAACGTCCGTTGGTTGACACCATTCTGTACCCCACTACATTGCGAGCCTTAAATATGGCGAGACGTTCCCACAGCGCCCACAATGCTTTCATCCGGTTGCGGGGTGTGCGGCACAACAACCTCAAAAACTTCGATCTCGATCTGCCTACCGGTAAACTCATTGCCATCACTGGCCTGAGCGGATCGGGAAAAAGCTCCCTGGCTTTCGATACTCTTTTTGCGGAAGGCCAGCGGCGCTATATCGAAACCTTTTCGCCCTATGCGCGCCAGTTTTTCGATCGGATGGACAAGCCCCAGGTCGACCGGATCGAGGGAATCCCGCCGGCCATCGCCATCGAGCAGCGAAACGCGGTCAAGACCACTCGTTCAACGGTGGGCACCATGACCGAGCTCTGCGAGTACATGAAGCTGCTGTGGCCACATCTGGCGCAGTTGTATTGTCGAGGGTGCGGCAAGCCAGTGCGAAAAGATTCCTCGCAAACGATCTGGGAAAAGACCCGGCAACTCGTGGGGGCCAAGGAGGAAGTTCTCCTGGCCTTCGACGTGCCGCTCTCTGAGAAGCTCTCCCTGGATGAATCGCTGGCCTTAGTGGTCAAACAAGGCTATCAACGGCTGCTCTGCGCGGGCGAAGTGTTGCGTATCGAAGAGGCCGGTTCGAGGTTGCATCAGAAGGCCGCCAGACTCTTGACGGTCATTCAGGACCGTCTGCGTCTTACGCCGGAAAATCGCGCGCGTTTCACCGAAGCGTGCGAGCAAGCGTATCATTTTGGGAAAGGTCGCCTCGCCGTTCACAAGGTCGAAGCGTCGGATCGAGCCACGCTGCTCTGCAAATTCTCCAATAGCTTTCATTGTGCCGATTGCGATATTGAATACCGGCAACCGGTCACGGCGATGTTCAGTTTTAACAACCCCGTGGGGGCTTGCACTGCGTGCCGTGGTTTCGGGCGCATTATCACCATCGACTACAATCGCGCCATTCCAGATCGCGCAAAGACTCTCGCCGGAGGAGTGGTTAAGCCGTGGCAGACCGGACACGGGATGGAAAGCCAGCAGGACCTAATGAAGTTTTGCCGAACGCGCAAAGTTCCAACCGACGTTCCGTTCGAGAAACTGAGCCGTCAGTGGCAGGATTGGGTGATCGAAGGGGATCCCGGGTACGGGAAGGATGCGAGGCATGAATGGCCCCATGCGTGGTATGGAGTCAAAGGGTACTTTCGCTGGCTCGAGTCCAAAGCATACAAAATGCACGTTCGGGTGCTCCTTTCCCGTTATCGGTCTTACATCCTTTGCCCCGACTGCAAAGGACAGCGCTTCCAACCCGAATCCTTGCTTTACCAGGTGCGCAGTCCTGAAGGAAAAATGCTCAACTTGTCCGATTTTTATAAGCTGCCGATTCAGGCTGCTCTTGAGTTCATTCGGATCTGTGCGGGCGCACGGACAACCAAAGGGCCCGACCCGATTACTATTGCGCTCACAGAAGTTCGCTCGCGCCTCGAGTATCTGGTGGATGTGGGTCTCGGCTACCTCACTCTGGACCGGCCGACGCGGACGCTTTCCGGCGGTGAAACGGAGCGGGTCAATCTCACGACCTGCCTTGGGACTCGGCTGGTCAATACGCTCTACGTCCTGGACGAACCGAGCGTGGGATTGCACGCGCGAGATACCGGCCGGCTGGTGGAGATCATGCAAAAGCTGCGGGACATTGGAAACACCGTGGTGGTGGTCGAACACGAACCTGGCGTGATGCGCGCAGCCGACCAGATCGTCGACCTGGGTCCAGGCCATGGCGAAGAAGGCGGACACATCGTGTTTCAGGGTAGTTATCGGGAGATTCTGCACTCGAAGGATTCGCTGACTGGACAATACCTCAGTGGGGCGAGGAACGTAGTTGGTTCCGAAGCGCGTCCAGTGGTCTCCGATACCCCGCGGCTGACGATCCAAAACGCGACTTGCCACAACCTGCAGGAGTTAACCGTAGGAATCCCACTCGGCCGCTTTGTGTGCTTAACCGGCGTGAGTGGCTCGGGAAAAACCACGCTGGTGCGGGACGTCCTGCAGCCAGGTTTGGAAGCACACTTCAAGCGGGCTGAAACACGGCCAGTGGACAGCGACGAAGAATCGGCCGAGGAGATGGAGGACGCTGGCTGTGATGTGAACGGACGCATCAATGGCTGGCAGCAACTGGGCCGAGTTGTGATGGTCGATCAATCGCCGTTAGGCCGCACGCCCAGATCCAATCCAGTGGTTTATATTGGCGCCTTCGACGATATTCGCGAACTGTTCGCCCAAACTGACCTGGCTCAGCAACGAGGCTTGGGCGCGAGCGCCTTTAGCTTCAATTCAGCCCAGGGCCAATGCGAACGTTGCCGTGGCGCGGGATTCGAAAAGATCGAGATGCAGTTCCTCAGCGACATCTATATCCGCTGCTCGGAATGCAACGGCCGGCGCTATCGCCCCCATATCCTCGAAATCAAGTTGCGGGCCAGCGTGCCTTCCGGTTCACGATTGGCAAGTCGCGGGAACAGCGGAGCTTTGCTTCGGACAAAAGGCGGCCCGTTTTTGAAATCGGACGTTCCCTTCCCCCTCTCCCCGGCCCTCTCCCTTGGGGAGAGGGGGAAGGGAAGGCGGTCCAAGGAGGCGCATGATCGGGTTCGCTCAGAGTCTCAGCCTGCGACGCTGGTGCGTGACTGGAGCATCGCCGATCTGCTCGATGCCACGGTCGATGACGCCCTCCAGGTACTGCTTTCATTTTTTCACATGGCTCCCGGACGCCGCGCTTTGCAAAGCCTCAAGCTCCTGCAGGAACTCGGCCTTGGTTACCTTCGCCTGGGCCAGCCGATCAACACGCTTTCCGGGGGCGAAAGCCAGCGCTTGAAACTCACCAGTCATCTCGCGGAGTTCGCGCGCGACGAAGAAAGCGCTGCTCGCAAGACGTTATTTCTTTTTGACGAACCGACGACGGGGCTTCACTTCGAAGACGTTCGCGTGCTGTTAAAAGCGTTCCAGCGCCTCGTGGATACGGGACATTCGGTGCTTGTAATAGAACATAACCTCGACCTGATCCGCGCGGCTGATTGGGTGATCGACCTGGGCCCTGAAGGAGGCGAGGCCGGCGGCAAGCTTGTGGCAGAAGGGCCGCCAGAAGCAATTGCGGCGAGCGAGGGCAGCTATACCGGTCAGGCGCTGCGTGAGCATCTCGATTCGGTCCGCAACCTGAAAGCCGTAGCCTGATATGCTCAAGGGACGCACAACATTTCCGTCGAGCGGGGCCATTTCGATCCAGGGTGCGCGGGAGCACAACCTGAAAAATCTGTCGCTCGACATTCCGCGCAACCGGTTCGTTGTCATTACCGGCGTGAGCGGCTCAGGGAAAAGCACGCTGGCGTTTGATCTTCTTTTTGCGGAAGGCCAGCGGCGGTTTCTGGATTCGATGAATACCTACGCCCGCCAGTTCGTGGAACAATTGGCGCGGCCGGACGTGGATATGATTACCGGTTTGCCGCCGACTGTGAGCATCGAGCAGCGAACGACGCGCGGTGGCGGCAAAAGCACGGTGGCGACGGTGACGGAGATTTACCACTTCTTGCGACTGCTGTTCGCTCGTCTGGGCACCCAGTACTGCCCTGACTGCAGCCTGCCTGTGCAATCGCAGACACGAGACGAGGCGGGACGGCAACTCCATGCGGAGCTAAAGAAACGAGGCGACCTGCTGCTGCTCGCGCCGGTGGTGAAAAATCGCAAAGGGTTTCATTCCGATGTTGCTGAATGGGCGGCTCGGCACGGTTATGTCGAACTTCGTGCCGACGGAAAGATTTATCGGACCTCGCAACCATTTCGGCTGGATCGTTTTCGCGAGCATGACGTCGAGATCGTCATTGGCGTATTGGAAGGGCGTGGAGCACGTTCCGGCCGCTCGAACCGGCCTTTGCCGACCGCCGAACCGCAGGCCCTCATTGACGAAGCTCTCAAAGTCGGGCACGGCACTGCCCTGGCGCTGGATAATCATAGCAAAGTGACGGTGCACTCAACCGAACGTGCCTGTCCGAATTGCGCCCGCTCATTTCAGCCGCTGGATCCCAAAATGTTCAGCTACAACTCGGCCCAGGGTTGGTGTCCAAAATGCCGCGGATTCGGTGAGCTGTTTTATTTGCCTGATGTAGAGCGAGGGGCGCGCGCCGACGCGATTGAAGAGTCGTGGTTCGGCTGGCAGGAAGGAAACCGCGAGATCTGTCCTGAATGCCACGGCGAACGCATCAGCGAGGTGGCCCGCGCGGTGCGCCTGGATCTTCCTTCGGGCACGCCGCTCTTGCGACGGCTCGCGAAGAAGGCCGCAGCCCGGTTCTCCATCTCCGCAAGAGGGAAAGGCACTCCGGGCCTTAAAAACGGGCGCGACTTATCCAACGTTGCGATCAACTTTTTCGCGAATTTGCCCGTCTCCGAAGCCTTGGCAGTGTGCGATTCCATCCGGTTCAAAGGTCGCGAAGCCCAGATCGCGCGCGATATTCTGCCCGAAATCCGCGAACGGCTGAAGTTCCTGGACGAAGTTGGTTTGGGCTATCTCCAACTGGGTCGCGGAGTGACGACGCTCTCGGGGGGAGAAGCGCAGCGAATTCGCCTGGCCGCGCAACTCGGCTCAAATTTGAGCGGAGTCCTGTATGTTCTGGACGAGCCGACGATCGGCCTGCATGCGCGCGATAACGAGCAGCTCCTTGGCGCGCTGCACATATTGCAAGCACGCGGCAATTCCCTGGTCGTAGTCGAGCATGATGAAGAGACTATGCGCCGCGCCGATTACATCGTAGACCTGGGTCCGGGCGCCGGGATTGGCGGGGGCGAAGTAGTAGCTGCGGGGACATTGCGCGAACTGCTTGGGCACGCGGATTCCATCACAGGCCAGTGCCTGCGCCAGGAGAAGTCCTTTCCCGCGCGTGGGCACAGGCGCCCGGTGCGAATTGCGGAGGGCCCTGTCCGCGTGAATAAGAAGCGAAGGAATGGGATTAGAGGAACGGCTGATCTCGCGGACAGGAATGTCCGCGCTCCTGGGAAAGACCTCATTCTGCGAAATGCGGCGACCAACAATCTCAAGAATCTAACAGTCGCTTTCCCTCTAAATCGCTTCGTCGTCATCACAGGCGTGAGCGGCTCAGGCAAAAGCACGCTCATCCGCGAATGTCTGCTGCCGGCGGTGCAAACCGTTCTGCAACGAAAACGCGGAGCGGCCGCGGCTGTGCCACAACTGTCTGGATGGGAAGATTTGCAAGCGGTCTACGAAGTAGACCAATCGCCCATTGGCCGAACTCCCCGTTCGACGCCGGCCACTTACGTCGGATTTTTCGATGAGATCCGAAAAGTTTTTGCGCAAGTTCCTGAAGCGCGCTTGCGCGGGTACTCGGCGAGCCGGTTTTCATTCAATAGCGCGCAAGGCCGTTGTCCCGGATGCGACGGCGCAGGGACCATCAAACTGGAAATGAATTTTCTGCCGCCGGCTTTCGTGCGGTGCGAAACCTGTGGCGGCTGCCGGTTCAATCGCGAGACTTTGGATGTTGAATATCGCGGCAAAAACATCGCGCAGGTGCTCCAACTGAGCGTGGACGAAGCCATAGATTTTTTTAGCGCCATGCATCGAATCACCCCTGCGCTGCACGCGTTGCGCGACACCGGTCTAGGTTACTTGAAATTAGGCCAGACCAGCCCCACGCTGAGTGGCGGTGAGGCTCAGCGCCTCAAACTCGTCACTCACTTACTGACCGGCCTCAAAGAAAGCCGTTTGGTCCAAGCGCCGCTGTTTCCAGATCCAGCCGAACCGGCTGGCGCTTATATCCTAAATGAAGCGGTTGCAACGATCTCCCTCTCCCCACGGGAGATGAAGGGATCGTCATCTCTGCGAATCGCGCAGGATATATCTGAGGCTCGCACCATGCGCGGCTTCAAACGCAGCCTTTTCATCCTGGAAGAACCGACCATCGGCCTGCATATTTCGGACGTGCGCCGGCTGGTCGAAGTTCTTCAGCGCCTGGTCGACCACGGCCATTCAGTGATCGTCATCGAACATAACCTCGATCTCATCGCCGAAGCAGACTGGGTGATCGATCTCGGCCCGGAAGGCGGCGCCGGCGGAGGCCAATTGGTCGCCGAAGGCACGCCCGAGCAAGTGGCCAGGAGTAAGCGCTCACACACCGGAAGGTTTTTGCGCGGCATGCTGCAGGTTAAATGAGCAATCCCTACTCCGAAATCGTCGAGGGCGAAAGGATCATGCGCTGCCCTCCGGGTTCTCGTCATGAAGTGATCTGCCAACGCATCCACAGCCTGCTGACTGAATGCCTGGAGAGGGTAATCACTTCGCGCATCCTTTCGATTCGTTCGATGGTCGAGCTTTCGCCCGGCACACAGGTGCGGCCCGATCTGACTTTGATTACGAGCGCCACGGGCAAACCATGGCTCATCGGAGAAGTGATCGATTCCGAAGATCACCACACCGACACCGTGGTTAAGAAGACCATCTACGAAGAAATCAAACTACCGCGCCTCTGGATGATCGATCCGCGCTACAACAACGTGGAGATTTATCACGGGACGCCCTACGGCCTTTCATTAAAGCATATTCTTGCACAACGCGACCACCTCACGGACAAGCTGATCCCCGAACTCCACATCGCGATTTCAGACCTGTTTGCTGGTCCCGTCAACGATGAGTAAGAGCCCGATTTCGGGGTTTTGACCCCAGTTGAAGGGGATAGGGTGTGGGGAAGGGTACGCCCGTTAGGAGTGGTGCACTCAACCGGCTATTAAATAAACAAGGATCAAGGAGTAATTGAGAATATGAAGAAATCACTATTGTTTTTGGCAATCGCAGCGATGTTGGTCGGCTGCAAAGATCGCACGAGCGACACGGGCGGCAGCGGGTCCTCCGGCAGCGGTTCTTACGGGAGCAGCGGGAGCAGCAGCAGCGGGTCGTATGGAAGCCGAAGTAGTTCCTCTGGAAGCTCGGTGACCAGCACGAACACCAATTCTCCGAGCAGCTCTAGTCCAAGTTCCGGCGGGACCGGTAGTGGCTCCAGCAGCTTAGGCGGGACCGGTAGCTCCAACCGCAACTAGCTGAAGGGAAGCTCCGCTTTGGTAGGTTACCACCACCGAGCTGGGACGCAGGAATATGAAAGCCCGAATCCGATTGCGTATTCGCAGCGGATTCGGGCTTTTTAACGTCAGAAACGCGGAGGTAGAAAAAAATCTAATAAAGCGCTTGCAGCAGGTCTAATAGTCCCTATATTGGCCTTCCTTGGAGTTTGGAACTGGATCGCGGGGTGGAGCAGCCTGGTAGCTCGTCAGGCTCATAACCTGAAGGCCGCGGGTTCAAATCCCGCCCCCGCAACCATTCCGTCCACCTTCCTGGTGATGGCAATTCGGTCTTCGACCATTTCAGATTTCAGAAACTTCAGTTTTCAAATAATTCCGAAGCCGCACCTCTCGTAGCAGTGATGGTTGGGAGGAAAGCGGCGACAGACAATTGCGGAAAGAGGCCCGAAATCAATGTCTGTGTTCAGTTCTGACGGGACACTTGGCAGGACACTTTTCATGTGTTTCAGCAAGGACGCTGTCCTCTTTCTAGATACAGGAAGGCGTTAACAATACACCCTCAAACGCTGCGGCCGAAGCCCTCAAAAATTCACCGCTCACGTAATCACTTGAGCGCGTGTCCTTTGATTCGAATTGGGCAACAAAATTGGTTTTGGCATGGAAAAATCCTACGGGGAGGTGTGTCGCTTGGCAGCCTACCAGCTATAGGCAATCGACTTGGGAACCTGGGGGAAGCGTACGCGAGATGCGTGCAGGGGTATCGGTCGATGGTCCGTAAGTAGTGATGAAAATAAAACTAAAGCGTTTGCTTGTGTCCTGGGGAACCTTTTCGGTTTTAGCGCTGCTCAGCGTCGTCGCCCCGCGCAGCGAGGGAGCGGTGCTCCTCGGCTGGGATCCGAGTCCATCGACCACAGTAACGGGTTACAAGGTTTATTACGGCGTGGCGAGCCGGGCCTACATCAACGTGATCGATGCAGGAAATGTGACTTCGAATATAGTTTCCGGGCTCATTGGGAACGTCACCTACTTCTTTACCGTCACCGCCTATACGCAGTCCGGATTGGAAAGCGATTACTCGAACGAAATCAACCTGGTTCCGAGTGCCGGCAGCAATACGCCTCCTGTGATCTCGATCATTAGCGACCAGGTGATCAACAAGAACCTGACGACCGCGCCGATTCCGTTCCAGGTGCAGGATGCGGAGACCGCAGCAGCGGCGCTGGTGGTGCAAGCAAGCGCTTCCAACACCAACCTGATGCCAGTCTCCAGGATTACGTTCGGAGGCAGTGGGGCGAATCGAACGATCACCCTCAGTCCAGCGCTCAATCAAAGTGGCATCGCAACGATCACAGTTACCGTGAGTGATAGCGTCGCCATAGCGACGCGAGCGTTTCAGTTGACGGTGACAGGGTCCAATGGACTGCCAGTGATAGTGATGCCAGGTCCCGTATCGGTTGCGAAAGACACGACAAATGCAATCAGCGGAATATCGATCACAGATCTCGATGGGGGTTCGGGAGCGTTCAGCGTATCGCTGCGAAGCGGGTTCGGACGGATTCAAGTGCTGACCACCGTCGCTGCGGGTTTAACGGCCGCGCAGATTGCATTTAACGGGAGCGGCAACGTTCAGATCACGGCGCCGCTGGCGGCAATCAATCGGACATTCGCGCGGTCGAACGGCGTCTCCTACGCGGCAAGCTTGAATTTTGTTGGCTCGGACACGCTGACAGCGGTCGTCAATGACAACGGGAACACCGGCCTGGGAGGAGCAATGAGTACAACGGGGGCAGTCGCGGTGGCGGTCATTGGAAGCAATTTCGATGTCTGGAAGTTCCAGAACTTTGCCTATAGCGATCTGAGTGATCCAACGAAGGAGGCGACGATCTGGGGCGACAACGCTGATCCGGACCAGGACGGACAGGATAATTTGCTGGAGTTTGCCCTGGGGCTTGATCCCGAGGTAAAGCAACCAACACAGCAAGGGGTCGCAACCCAAGTGGTCGATGTCAACGGCAGCAAATATTTCTCGCTGAGCTATAACCACCGGAAAAACGAACCCTCGATTCAGTACATTCCGGAGGTTTCTTCCGACGAACAAACCTGGAGCTCAGGAACAGGTGCAATCAGGCAGGTCAGCGTCACAAACGTTAATACCACGTTCGAAGTGGTAGTCTGCCAGGATCTTACGCCAATTACGCCGGACAATCCCCGGTTCTTCCGACTGCGAGTAATCAAAAACTAACGACACCAAACCACCTAAATGAACCTATGGGCAAAGAATATGCTGTGAGCGTTCCCGGATGGAGAACGCTGTTAACGGTGATTCTGCTGACAGTGCCAGAAGCGGGCTGGGCTGTGGTGGAATCAGCAACTGAAAATTTTGTGGCGAGCGCGACGCTTATTCAAGGCAATGGCGGCAGCGGAGCGCGCGTGAATTTTTTTGCGCTGCAGATGGTTCCTCCGCCTGTTTACGCCGGGACAGTGACCGCAGTAGTGCTCGGGACGCTGATCGACGCGAACGCAAATTGGAGCGCCAATCAGTTTAGCGGCACCAACGGTTCGTTCTATCTCGACTTCGATTCGGGAGCGAGGGTGGATATCCTGGCGACGGATAGTCTCACAAAAACGCTGACCATTCCGACTGCGCTGGCTGTGCCGATTGCGGTGGGCAATGGCTATTGCATTCGCAAGCATCTGACCTTAGGAGCAGTATTCGGCAAGAACAACGAAGCAGGGCTGACGCCGGGAGGCAACGTTGCGCAAGCGGACAATGTACTGGTGCACGTGGCGCAGACACAGCAAACGCTGACGTACTTTTATTCCAACGTGCCGGGTTTTATCGGCTGGTACTCGGAGTCCTATGCGCCCGCCAGCAATGTGGTGATCCATCCCGAAAACGGGATCATGGTGCGGAGGAGGAGCACCCCGGACGTGGTACTCTACCTGCAAGGGACGACGAAGCCGGGACTGGCGATTACGCCGGTGTTTTCCGGGTTCAACCTCCTGGGCACCTTGAACAGCCAGCGCGCGCTTAAATTGTCGGAATTGAACTTGTACACCGGCAACGCTGCCACCGGCATCGGCTCCGGCAGCAATCCCAGTGTGGCCGACAATTTGATCCTGGTGCATCCGGACACAACGACTTCCAGTTATTTTTATTCCGATTACCCAGGGTTTGAAGGGTGGTATGACGCAGCGTTCAGACCGGCAGCGGATACGCTCATCGATGCGGGAGCTGCATTCTTTCTGCAACGCAAAGCGCCTCGAGGGGCATTTTATTGGACCATTCCAGCAGAATAATACCAATTAAACCGATCTCCCAATCATGAATATGCAAACCAAACTCTTCTATGCAGTGGTAGTGCTGGCGCTGACGCAGGCTCTCGGCCATGCGCAGTCAGCCATCAACCTGGACTATCAGGCTGGAGCAAGCCAGAGAGACGTCGTGTTCAACGGGGGGGCACCCGTCGGGGACGGCAATTATGTGAGGGTGGGATTTTTTAGCGCGGGTTTCAACGTTGCAGCAAATGCCGCAAACTTGAGCGCCCTAAACGGAGCGTGGAACCAGTTCGGTTTTACTACGATTTCCACAATCTTTGGGCAACCAGGTCGCTTTGCGGCACAGCAATCGTCCTTCGATCCAAAATTCGAATCACAAAAGATTTGTCTTTGGATCTTTCGGACCATCAATAACGGAGCGCCAACTGCAAATTTTGATAATGTGTTAGGCTACGGCGTTTTTTCGAGCAACTTGGGAAACTGGCTCTTCCCGCTTCAGAACGCGGTCCCTCCGGGCAATGGCACTTCCATAAATTCGTCTGAGGTCAACCAACTTTATTTTGGGTCAGCGGACTCGTCTCACCTTTCGCTGGCGCCGGTGCCGGAACCGTCCACGTATGCGCTGCTTGCGCTGGGAGCGCTGCTGATGGCGCGACGACGGATGTTCAAGAAGCGGAGCGCGGTGAATTAATAGGGACGACCTTTCGACCGGAGGGAAGGCGGAAGGGTGAGGAGGACCAGATGAAGAGCAGACGAAGGCCAGGAAGAGACTAAGAAGAGCTTAGACGGGGACGGAGACGGAGGTTCTGAGTTCGGGAATTTGGTCGGTGATGGCTTCGCCGATTTGAAGAGAAGCAGTGGCGGCGGGAGAGGGAGCGTTACAGACATGGAGGGATTGATGACCTTTGACGATGAGAAAGTCATCGACCAATTGGCCGTCGGGCAGGAGCGCCTGGGCGCGGACGCCGGCGTGACTGGGAACCAGGTCGGCGGAGACAATTTCAGGAATGAGCCGCTGCAGGCTCTGCACGAACAATGCTTTGCTCAGCGAGCGGCGGATTTCCATCAAGCCTTCCCCGAGGTGTTTGCGAGCGAGTCTCCAAAAGCCGCCATAGGTCATGGTTTCAAAAAAGTCAGCGGCTCGAAAATCGGTCTTGTGATAACCCTCGCGTTTAAAGGCCAGCACCGCATTCGGGCCGGCGTGCCCGCCACCATCAATCATACGGGTGAAGTGAACACCTAAAAATGGAAATGCCGGGTTGGGCACTGGATAGATCAGGCCTTTCACCAGAGGGCGCCGTTCGGGAATCAGCTCGTAGTACTCGCCGCGAAATGGAACGATTTTCGCGCCGGAATCGACGCCGGCCAAGCCGGCCACCCGATCGCTATGGAGGCCGGCGCAATTGACGACAAAGCGAGTTTGGAAGGCTCCCACATTGGTTTCGACAACCGCAACGCCGTCGTGGCGGCGAATCCCCCGCACGCGCGCACCCAGTTTTATGGCGCCCCCCTGCCCTTTCACGATCTCGGCGTATTTAGCGGAGACCGCCCGATAGTTAACGATGCCAGTGCTTGGAACTTTGATGCCGGCGACGGAAGAAACGTGCGGTTCGACTTCTTTGACCTGGTCCGAGGAAAGTTTCGAGACCTCGAGACCGTTTTCGATGCCGCGTTGCAGTAATTTTTCTAGAAGAGGCAACTCGCGTTGTTCGGTGGCGACAATGACTTTGCCGCAGGTTTCGTGTTTGATGCCGTGCTGCTGGCAAAACTCGACCATGGTCCGGTTGCCTTCGCGGGCGAACCTGGCTTTGAAGCTGCCGGGCTTGTAGTAGATGCCCGAATGAATGACGCCGCTATTGCGGCCGGTCTGGTGCAAGGCCAGGTCGGATTCCTTTTCCAGA
>Ga0137394_10001802_pt1 | contig 15762 bp, 15 predicted proteins | sample czobulk116metaG_FD_108278 | JGI IMG/M metagenome (GOLD analysis project Ga0137394, IMG submission 108278) | Vadose zone soil microbial communities from Angelo Coast Range Reserve, California, USA - czobulk1.16 metaG | ecosystem: Environmental > Terrestrial > Soil > Vadose zone | place: USA...
CCAACGCCCTCTTCAACTCCGGTGTCGCCTTCCCCAACTCCGGAGTCTTCCCCTTCTAACACCCCACAGAGTACCCCCAGTAGTGCCAGCGAACCCCCCACGCAACCGTCCTCCCAAACACCGCAGCCAAACACGACAACTGACACCACTACTCTTCCTGTCCAGCCTGGAAGTACGTCCTCGAATAACACCCCGGTCTCCACGGACACGGGCCGTGGGGTTGTCACGACACCAAATCCCACGTTAACTTCGACCACTTCAACTTCCGTGTTCACATCTCTTATGGTGTACGCACCCATATTTCATCGCTACCGTCCCTCTTGTTGATATTCTTTCAGGTCAACGGGAGCTAATGGCGTGATCGTCACCACTACCATTCGCTCGACGATTATCGTCGTGCCCACGTCTGCTAGCTCCGGCGGCAGCAGCAATACCGGTGCTATCGTCGGTGGAGTTGCCGGTGGCATTGTTGCACTCCTTGCCATCTTCATAATCGGTCTCTTTTACTGGCGCCGCAACCGCCGCCGCGATGAGTTCGATGGCAACTTTGACCCAGATCGGGTAGTCCGGCACGTCGGCGACACGGACCTAGGCGCCGGCGCCGAGGTTACTCCTTATCAGTATGAGCCAAGAGTGGGAAGTGTCACTTCCGGACCCAGCTCACCCACATTCAGCGGAAGCGGCAACGGCAGCATGCGACAATACCGCGACAGCCAGGCGCTCCTGGGCGGCAGCATACACGAAGCTCTCGGCGCTCCCACCGCGACGTCAGGATCTCACTACGCGCCCACCTCGAGCGACGGTGCCTCGGCCCATCCCGCGTCCTCGGGTCACGGGCGTACCGGCTCCCTTGGCAGCTCTGGAGTCAGTCAGCCGTACCGCCCGCTATCGAGCAAGGAACGGGAGGCGCTGCGCCAGCGCGGGGAGGGTCTCGGGCTCGCCAGTGCGCCTGAGGAGGGTGACGAAGTCATACAGCACGCGGACGGTGGGCGCATCGTTGAACCTGTGCCCGCGACGCAGCCACGGGAGATTCCGCCAAGCTACGATTCGATTCCTGCGAACCTCTAGCAAGGGTGGGCTGACTTTTCATTTTCTCATTTGTCCTCGTTGGGTTCTCGCCGTATAGGACAAAGGGCTACTTGGTGAGATGGTGCGGTGGAGGGTGGTGGCGATAGGGGGGGATGGAGGTGATAGCGACGACGATGACGACGATGATGATGGATGATGAGTGACGTACCGATACGCTGAACTGACCTGATGGACATGCATAGACAAGCTAGCACAGCGACGTCGCTCAGCTTGACACGCGTGTCACAATATTTTTCTTTTCCGCGTGTAATCCTGCATGGTCATGATATTTTAAACCTTTACATCTTTTAGTCTCTTTTACGCTCATCTTCTCCTGTTGTAAAAACAATCTTTCGCAGTATCGTTTGTCTTTGCTCCATAGTCATTTTCTCCATCATCCCCTCTTCTCATCCTTAGGACGTTAAACTCCGTTCCTCTGCTCTGTTATGACCAATGAATGGAATGAATCACTTGTCTCTGCTGTTTGCTCAGATTTGATTTTATCTCATCGCACCGATCTGATCCGGCGTGCCTTGACCATTATTTGCCAAATATTTTGCGTTGATAGGGGAGGGACAGCAAACCTGTGTCCGTCTACGGGCGCCGATGTGCAAAAATGGCGACAAGAGATCATTCTATTCGTGGTGGCGCGGAGTGCGTGTGTAATACTGTAGGGCAACTATGCCCGGCGTGAGAGAATACAGAGGGTGTGAAGTCATATAGGAAGAAGTCCGAGCACAATAGAGAACTTCGTCGTCTCGTCGTCGTGTCCATGGCAATAAAATAGATGATTGGTGGTATAGAGTAGTATATCTTCTCAGACAGAAAAGGAGGCGGGTAATCATGTAATAATGAACAAACGATCACACGGAGGGGGCGAGGGGCGAGGGAAGGAGATAGGTGTGTTGCGATGCTGTATCTGTCTTCTGTATCCGTTAAAAAAAAGGTAAAACATGACCTGCACCCCTACTGCACCCCCGCTAAACCTCCCAAAAGAGGGGGGGGGTTCAGACGGGATGCGTGTATTGCAGTGGCAAATGCGAAGCCTTCGGAGAAGGATTCGGAGAACGGCTCAACCATCGCGCGCGCGGCGGTGTCGCCGGGGGCGACGGTGTCGAAGGCGGCTGTAATTGCGATAGCGATTGCGGATGCGACTGTGAATCTGACGAGGAGCGCCGCCGCCAGTCGTCTGGGTTCATGTTCGGTGGGATAAGCGCGAGCGTGAGCGGCGGAGGGGAGGTCATCGACCTGCGCCGGTCCCCTTCCTCCTGCACCTCTTGTACCTGCTCGTGCTCGCGGGTTGCGGTGGCGACGGAAGAAAGTAGTGGGCCCATCTCGGACGCGGTGCCATGCGGGCCCATGATATCGGACACGATGCGGCCGAGATCGACGCCCTGCGAGGGTGATGTGAGCGGGTCGATCAACTGCGAGGCCGCCGAGGGTGGCGGCCAGACGCTCTCTTGGAATATGGAGCCTGACTCGGACGCGCGCGCGCGCAGCAGGCGCGGAGGCGAGGATGTCGATGAAGGCCTCGGCGGTAGCGCGTGCACGTGAGACGAGTGCGAGCGCGAGTAAATAGATTGGGCGTATGGCCCCGGGCCCGTGCCGCCACTGCCGCCGCCGCGGAAGCTGCCGTTGCTGCTGGCGCGGCGGATGGAGCGGCTCGCGAACGGGTCGTCGTGGTCTGCCGTTGCGAAGGGCGGGCTCGGAAAGGGGAGGTCCATCTCTTCGCCTGCGAGGAATGTCGCGCGCGATGGGAGGCGCTTGCGCGAGAGCGCCCAGTAGTGTTGGCGACGTCTGCGTCGGCGAATGATGAATACCGCTGTGAGCGCGATGAGGAGGACGGCGAGGCCGGCAACGGCTGAGCCGGCTATTATGGAGGCGCGTGATGAGCGGGAGGAGGGCGGAGATGTGCGCAATGACGTGACGATAGGGGTGACAATCTGGAGAGATAAGAAACAAAAAGATAAGTTAGTTGAACTACAATTTGACTGATGAAGGGGCAGCGACGTTGATATGTGGCGCGCGCGCGCGCACAAAGCAAATACTCGGATAGGGGCGAGGAATGGAGAGAAAGGAAGGACTTGCCGTTGTTGGACTCCCATTGATGTCGGAGACAAATGAAGACGTGAGGGTGGAAAAGACGAACCCGCTGGAGGGAGAAGAGGGTATTGGCGGGCCAGTTGAGGATGAGAGGTCTGAGGAAGACGAGGGTGGTGCTGTTGTAGAAGTGGAAGGAGAAGGAGAAGGGGTAGGAACGATGGATGTGAACTGTGAGGTTGGAGTGGCCGAAGAAAAGGTGGTGGCCGCGAAGACTGTGGTGGAAGAGGCAACTGCACCACTCGTTGAAGGGACTCCTTGCGAAGTGGTGGGTCTAGATAAAGGACAGATATACGAAAAAGAGACATTCGCAGAGGAGAGATGATGAGAGTGGAGTAAACGCGCGAGAAATGGCAGTGGACGCACCCAATGTCGGGGGAAAAGCTCGAAGGGGCATCAAACGCGCTCGAGGAGGGCTCGGACGAGAAGGTGGATTCTCCGGAGGACGGAGCGAACGAGGACTGGAACGAGCCAGCGAAAGAAGAGGCTATGGGGGCAAATTGCCTAGGACTGGGATTGGGATTTGAACGTGGGCGAAGGCGCGGGCGGCGAAGAGGTGGTGGTAGGTCGTCGAGTGGAAACATGTCGAGTTTGAGCGCATCCTCCGCGGCGCAAAGGGAGGTCGAGTTGGTTGCTCTCTGAGGACTTTTCCCTTTGATTGCCTTCCTTTGCCACGGCCTAAAATTACAAGCGATGGTCAACCTGCGGGTTATGCGGATCTGCGAGCTGCGACAAGTGGAATTGCTGTGCCGTTGCGGACCCAAATTTATTACGTAACACATATCTCTCGTCTCCGCCGTTCCGGGATTCGTTCAAAATACTTATCTTCCTGGCCTGCATACCTTGTACTTGCAGCATCGAAATTATCACTGATGCTCAACCCTGCGGCACCTCGCCTCATGATGGAATGGCTGGCGCGGCGTGGCGCATCGCTTACATTGATTATAACACCGTGGAGCTGAAAAATTCGTTTCACGAGCTTTGCGAACACCGGGAAACCAGGCCGCTTCCCTTGTCGCGGTGATAGTCGCCCGCAAATCAATCATCGGCCAGATTTCTTCGTCACAGTTGCAAAATTTTCTTCACCTACGACCTCGTCCGATCGCAATCCGGCCAGGACGATAACGTAACACTTGGCAAGTTCTGAGGCAGCCCTACTGTATACGGATCGGTCCTCGTCCGACGCACTGCCCCCGCTATTTCCTCTCCGACAGATCCTGCCAGTATGCATCGCATTACTCTAGTTCTCAGCGGAGAAATCGGAACACATAACTTGATGGTTGTCCGTCGACACTTGCTGTGGGCAGTGCTTGCGGGAGGTCGGGCGGTCGGGCGGTCGCATGGCTTGCAATCAATCAGAGCCGCGGCTGTGAGCGCCGCTCGTACACTTGCAGATATTCCTGACGGGACTTGGCACGTTACGTACACTCGAAGCACTGACATGTGGACCACTGACATGTGGACACGCATGTCCCATAAACATGCTGGTTGTACCCGTGCGGTGTGCGGGATCCGCGGGCCCTCGGGGCTGTTATGATCCACGAGGGCACACGTGCGCCTGGTCGAACCGGATCAAACTCTGGAGGCTGGGCAGTGTCGCAGGGGCGCCGCTAAAGTACCTTTCTCTTTCGCCTGACTCGGGCTTGGCGCTCCTGTTACGCGGATAGTTTCAACGTGATCGAGGGGAAAAGGCGATCGATCTCATAGATAGGGCTCCCCGCGATTAGCTTTGTGGATTCCCTGGAAGCCAGCGACAGCGCATGCAGACAGGCAAACTGCTCAAAAGCGGCAGCACCTCGATCCCAAGAAGCGTACTGCAGTGCCTGGGCAGCAGCAATTGATGGTTAGAACTTGAAGCACGTGCAGATCGAGGTGGTGCGACGTTCATGGCGCAGTGCAGACGAGTAATGAACGTACTGACGGGTTTACGAGTTTTCAGACTTGGTGCAAATCCCTTCTGTTGATGCAGTCTGAGACCCGGGTTTGTTCGTCGTTTTGCGCTTACGGCCGAGAGGGGATCGGAGTTGAACGGACCGACAGCCCGCGTGACCAGACCTGCCCTTCATCTCAGGCTATCGCCATCCTCGCACTACACCACCTACGTGACTTGCGGTCCTCTCGCGTGCGTCGATGCTGCGGGATGCGGTAGCTGCGGTGCCTCGCAATTCCGCAAAGATGCGTGGGTCTTTACGGAAGCCCCCGTGGAAGGCTCGGCGTCGTCGGCGACCGTGATGAGTTAGTCCAAAGATTTGGTGTAACTCTCTTTCTCGCGTCGTCCCATCTATACATTCAGACCTCCATATAGAGCAAGTATCAGTATCGGGTTTCGTACTATGGTTACCGGAGGAAAGTCCCGAGAAATGCTTTTTAGTGACTGTTTGTCCTCGGGGCCCGGGCTGTGTTTGTCCATCCACATTAAACCCGTCTTCGACCACAACTGGTGTTCCTCCCTGTCCACGTTCCCCCTAAGTTATCCCCAGAAATGTCCACGAGTAACCAAACAACAACCGGCCCTTCTACTGACAATTTTACCGCGATTATCAACGTTGCTTCAGCCGAATACCAGATGGTGACGGGAAGTAGTCTAAACACACATCCGTTTGCCACACAGCTCGGCACCGGCAATAGTCCCGAGGCCGTCTCAAATATACTTCGAACGCAAACAGAAGCTTTCAGTAAAATCCGCAAGAGCGATGAGAAATTAATGGCTTGGTTGGATCCAATGATCCATATCCTCTTTGTCTTATCAGGGCCACTCGAAGGAATCGGTTTGGTAAGCCTCCTTGTTCACTGACTGTGACCATTCTCTGACACCGAGCTCTCAGCCATTCTCGCCTGTAAAAATAATCTGTACCGGTATCGGTATTCTTCTCTTGGTATGTCTCCCTGAGCCCCTACTGTAGTGGCGCACTCATCTGATGTTCAACAGGCTGTGAAAGACATTGCAGCGAGAAATGAAACACTCATCAACCTCTTCGAACGTATTCATTTCTTTCTCCAACGCCTCCACAGCTACACTGGGATCCCTCTCACGAGCGAATTCACGGAATTACTTGGAAAGATCATGGCGCAGATACTTTCTATCCTTGCATTCTCGACAAAGGCGATGAAAGAGAGGCGAATTAGAGTGTGAATCGATTTGCTGCCTCCTTTCTAGGCTGACTATGATTCAGAAACGTTTCTGAAGCGGCTGGTGGGAAGGAGGTCGATCGAAGATGCGCTTCTGCGACTAGACTCGCTCACGAAAGAAGAGAGTCTAATGGCATTGACTAGAAACTTGGAAGTTACACAACATATCGATATAGTCGTCCGTGATATGGATGACAATGTGAAAGCGACCAAAGATGGTACGCCGCGTCTTCTGTCCGTCTTCATGCATGTTCTAACCTTGTTGTCTCTATTGCGCCACGAACAGAAACGCACGAGATAAAGCGTTCGTTCCTCGCGGACTCTCACATCGCTGGACATTGAGGTTGATGTACCATCACAGGAAACCAGTTACGAGGAGAATTTCGAGCATGGCTCTCTCCTCCAGATCCCTCAGTCAACCACAACGCTGCGTGTGAAATTCACCACGATGGGACAGGCGTGTGGTTTACTCAGAGTAGCACGTTCCAAGAATGGAAGGAGAAAGGATCTTTGTTGTGGATTCGTGGAAATCGTATGCTCTTTTCGCCCTCTTAGCCATCATCGCCGTTGATCTCTTTCCTGAATTTACAGCGGGAGCGGGGAAAAGTATATTATGGTGCGCGGTCTCTCTCGTCTGTTTATGTGACAAGGTGGTCATATATTCTATAAGCTCTGCTATTATTGAAGACATCAAGAACATGCTCGAGGCCCGGTCAGCATTGATCGCGTACCATTATTTTGACTTTAAGGACGCCTCCAAATGCGACATCCGCGGCTTGTTGGCATCCCTCCTCTTCCAACTTAGTCGCGCCTCTGACCCTTGCCGGGATGTCCTTTATCAATTGTACACTACATGTGGCGATGGGTCCGACCAGCCTAGTAATTCCGCCCTTGCAGAATATCTTGACAACATTCTCAAACTGCCAAGACAACTTCCTATCTTCATAATCTTGGACGCTCTGGATGAATGCCCGGGTGCCACTGAAACGCCGTCGGCTCGCGAAAAGGTCCTGAGTTTTGTGGAAGACGTCGTTGTGTCATGTCATCCTAATCTATTCCTTTGTATCACGAGTCGTCCCGAGCAAGACATACAAGCTGTCCTTGACCCCTTGACATCTGCAGGGCGCCAGGTCTTGCTTCATGAGGAACATGGTCAGAGGGAGGATATCAGCCTCTACGTCCGCTCTTTCGTTCACAGTGATAGAATAATGCAGAGATGGAGAGAAGAAGACAAACAATGTGTCATAAATACGCTCTCAGAACGAGCCAACGGCATGTGAGGCATCTGCTACTCTACCTGATTATTGTTGCCCATGGCTTCGGACAGGTTTCGTTGGGTATTTTGCCAGCTGGACACGCTACGACGATGTATGCCTTCGGGTCTTCGCAAGGCCCTGGACGAACTGCCGACCAGCATGGATAACACCTACGAACAAACGTTGGAACGGATCCCTAAAGAGAAGCGGCAACACGCGCACCGCCTTTTCCAATGCTTGGTTGCAGCTTTTCGACCGCTTCGTGTTGAAGAACTTGCAGAGATCTTTGCGATCGAGTTCGACCCAGAAGCAGGGCCTCATCTATCGGAGGGCTGGCGCCCTGAGAATCCTGAAGAGGCAGTTCTTTCCACATGCTCCACCTTAGTCACCATCGTCGATGATTGGGGTTCGACATATAGATATTCAAGAATCGTCCAATTCTCTCACTATTCAGTGAAGGAATTTTTGACTTCCGGTCGGCTTCTAACCTCGGAGATGGGAGGCATCCGGAACTACCACATTCACCTGAATGATTCCCACACTATTCTTGTGCGAGCGTGCCTCTCTGTGCTACTGCAATTGGACGAAAAAGTGAACAAGAAGCGTTTGGCGACCTTTCCTCTAGCATTCTATGCGGCTGAGCACTGGGTCGACCACGCCAAGTTCGAGGACGTGGCATCACGAGTTCAAGACGCAATGGAACGCCTATTCGACCCAAAGAAACCATATCTTACTGCATGGACATGGATACACGACGTAGAGGGACATTGGCCTCGAATGCCTATTGACATCCACCCAGTCCACCCGCCGCCGCCCGATGCGACTGCGCTATACTATGCGGCGTCATGTGGATTCAGCGCGCTGGCCAAGTACCTAATCGTTACGCACGGAGAAGGTGTAACTGCCAAGTCTGGTGGCCATGGAACTCCGTTGCACGTGGCGTCGTATGAAGGACACCTTGACGTTGTTCGTTTGCTACTTGACCATGGGGCCGACATCAATTCTGGAGATAACGATGGTAAAACTCCGTTGGTGGCAGCATATCGAGGCAATAATCTCGAGGCTATGCGGCTATTGCTAGAGCACGGAGCAGAGGTGGACGTGGAGTACGATGGCTTCGGACTCATATTGCATGATGCGTCGTACAACGGACAAGCCGAAGTTATAGAGCTGCTACTTCTGCACAAAGCTGATGTTAATGCCAGGGGTAGCACCAAGTGGACGCCATTGCACTGGGCGTCGAGAGCAGGACATGCGAAAGTTATCCTACTCCTCCTGGAACATGGGGCTGATATCAATGCACAATTCGGAGCCAAAGATACTCCGCTGAGTCTCGCATCGGTGTGGGGACATCTCGACGTCGCGCGAGTGCTGCTTGAGCACGGAGCGGACGTACACATCCGGGCACGAAATGGTCGGACCGCGCTCCAGCTAGCTAAAGCGTACGGGCATCTCGAAGTCGCACAAATATTGTTGAAATATGGCGCAGAAACCGAATAGGAGGGCAAAGGAAAACATGGGATTACAAGTACCTTACCCTAGCAATCGCTCACCGTTTTTATTTAGGGTTTACATGTACGGCTGTTTAATAGCGCTCCTCGGTGATTGCCTTTGAAAATCAACTCGATGTAGTTGCGAAGCACTTCACATCCCACAAGGGCCTGACATATCAAAGCTCGACGCGATATACCTGCTGTCTCGAGCCTGACTTGTTCCGTAGAGATCAAGTTTTTATTGCAACTAGGACGGGATCGCAGCGCGCGAGCACGTATGCGATCGGTTAGATTAGATACCCGGCTACACGGCCAAATGGACATAAATGCTTACGCGCTTACTACGGTACTTACTCGTAGGTGCGGTTGCACCGTTGCATACCACTTTAGGCATTATATAGCGTTGAGTAGTCCTCAACGCCTCGTGTCACCTGCGTGCTGTTACTGAGGTGAGGAACTTACTAGTAATTGCCGTTCCAATACTGATACTGTAGTGGTATTTACTACATTTTCTCGTCTACTACACTGGCAGGTGGATATACATAAGTTCAAGTTCTCGTGCCACCCGCACGTGCTGTTACTGCAGTGGAATTTCATCCATCTAACGAAGCAAACACTCAGAAGTCAAGGCGGCTGCCAGTGTGTCATCCAACTCGGACTTGATGAACTTGAACAGACCGAGCCCGAGTAGGTGTTCGTATATTTCAGAACGAAGCACTCAACCGAGACCTCACTGGCAGTGGCACGACGACAATTTCTCGCTGTTTCAGAACCGGCGTGAACACCGGAAGATGGTTTTACGGACAGTCTCAAGTCCCAACCACTCTTCCAACCACTGGCATCTCTTTCCCCTTCAGTTCCAGGCCTCTGTCCCTCTTCGGTTGACCAGACTCGGAACTTGGATCCGATTCTCCCTCCGAGTCGTCTCGGGTGACCTGTGTGTGCTTGGAGCCACGCCAGCTGTTGGTCACCGACTCACCTGATCATCTTCTGCGATCGGGCGCTAGCTCTCGCGTGGGCGCACAATCTGGCACCATCTGGCAATGTTTCAGGCTGCAGTGGTCTACACTGCAGATGCTGCTGAGATGCACTGGCAAGGGACGTTCAGGGCTACTTAATATGCTCGGTGATGCAAGGTTCATCCGAGCATGGGAATGCGTTCTGGATGAGACAACCAAGGGAGGTGACTCGGACTCCTACTCTGGTGAGACTGCCACCTATCACCTTACTATCGTATGCTGGTCGCATTTGTATTCTTGGCCTGAAAATGGCGATGCAAAAAGTATGAAGAGAAATAAACCATTGCAATTCATGAAGTTGCTCGTGTTATATACATCCATGTGGGAAAGAACATCCAACCGTGAGAATAGACGTGAACAGGCGTGAGGGAAAACCGATATAGCTCGTGAGTGACATCATTGTAGCGTGGGTGATGGGTGGATAGCAATAGATAACACAGGAGAACAATATATCACCAAACGGGAGCTAGGGCGGGTTGATATAGCAGGGTAGTTGATAGGAAGAAAGAAAACGTGGGGGAAACAGTGAAGAACGTGACGCAAATCGTGATATGATATGTTTGTATAAAGAACTGATGAGGTGACGTGAGGGTTGTGCTGCGCTATGCTGTGCACAAGATGGAGACAAGGATATATGTACACGGGGCTGCCGATAGAAGGGCAAGGTCAGTTCGGGTGCATTTGCCAGGGGCAACGCCCGGAGTGTTGTCATAGTGTGCGTGACGCTTTCTTCACACCCGTCTTTCCCGTGACAAGCGCCTTGAGAGCACGGCTAACAGTTTTCGCGGTGCCGGTGCGGTCTTCCTGGAGGCCTGAGACGTCCAAGGTCGCATTACTAGACAACAAGACGCCGAGTTCATCGGCGCTCGACGTCATGAATTTGTCTTCGCTAGATACGGGCGGGGGCATTGGCCGGCGTGTGGGATGAAAGAACCGTCCCGGGCTCTTCGATGACGATGGGGACACATTAATGGATACCGGTTTGACATGACATGATTGGTAACCTCTGCCGACGCGCTTCACACCGTTAGTAGCCATAAGAAAGCGGTCGTAGACGCCTTCAATGTGTCGTTGGGTCGGAGAGTCCACGGCTAGCGGAGTCACAGCTCGTTTGTGGGAAGGGTACGGATGGACAAGGAACGGCGAGTCTGTCAAACTGTTACGTGCCGGGCTATGAGCCGTTACATGGTCACTTGAACTCTCGGACGCGTCCGGGTCCCTTGGCACAGGATCTGGTGCGAATAGATCTCGGTCAAGGACTACAGAGAGGCTCGACTTTGCAGCAACTACGTGAAGGCATGAGTTGGAGGATTAAGAGTTGCACGATGCGGTTACTCTCACGTTTATCCAGTTCGATTTGTACCTTTGAAATAGGACGTATAAGACGCTTCAGGTCGTTTGCTGATTTGGACTTCTCCCTGCGTTTTGACGGCGTCATATTATCGATATCGATGTCTAAAGTACGCAGTTTCTCCGGTGAGCGCCCAAGCACCGTTGCACGGCGGGTTGGCCGCGGACTATCATAGGGGAAGGCCGTGCGACTGGACCCTTCCAAAGGGGCGACGAGGAGTAAGTCTGTACGGACGACACCGCGATGGACATTCTGCGGCGGTGTTGATGAAGAGGCCAAGCTCTGGTCTGGGCCAGAGCCCTCCTCGACCTGAAATATTTGATCTGCGGGGAGGGCCCTGCGCGAAGGCCTCGTACAGTGATTCAAATTGTCATGAGAGCGACCCAGAGACGGTCTCCTGGTCTGCGGTCCGGGCGCAACGGGAAGTGGAGGGAACAAGCTGATATTCGAAGAAGCGAAGTTCTGCCTCGTATCGGCGACGACCTCTAGAAGATAGCAACGATGCGGTGAATATACTGTAAAATGGTCCAATTCCCGCGGACGTACTCTCGACGTTCTGAAGCCAGATTGTCATCCGATCCGCCTGATTGTCCGCACCAACCTCCTGATTTCTGATAGCTTGGTGCACGACTGGCAAAGTTGAATTTGCTATCGCAACTTGGCATGACGAAGGTGTGACTGAAATAAACTGAAAACTCACCCTCGTTCAAAATCTCGGTCTCCCATGAGGGTCGTTCGGTCAGTTTCTGCGGTGAACCAGGATAGGCTGCACTTTGACGGCGTCCTCCTATGCCAATTGACGACTTGCAAATGTCAACCGTCTTGCCCAACAAGCTCTGCCTAAACAGGCTGAGACTCGACTCATTCGCAGACGGGTTTCGCCCGAAAGAATCACGCGTTAATTGGTCCGTGTCGATTCCTAAGATTTTATAAAGATCGCCGCCGGTACAAGGTACGAAGGACGTAAAACGTACCTGGTAAAGGCGGCATAGATGTGGGTGCAGCCGAGTCCTTCACTGACTTGAAGAGCTTTGCAGACATAGTCCGTGCGAAGGGATCAGTTGGTCTTATCGGTGAAGAATGCGCATCTGGAGGGATAACCGTCACCACGGATGATAGGCATAAAAGGAAAATCCATACCAGGCGAGGGTGGCACCGGCGACGCGGTCTCTCGGAGCCGTGACGGCTTCCGAACGGGACGTTGACGCACATTCTCTTGTTCATCATCCTGGGTGTCAGACTCACCCACGCTTTCCATCTCTCGTAACCGTGCGCGCTCGAGCTCCCACTCACGCATACGATCACGAACACTCCCGTTGCTCCTGACTGTCTGGCTGACACCTTTGTCAAAGGCGCCAGCCCATGAGTTCTCAGCGTTGCGTATCTGAGCTGTGCGATCTCCTAGAGCAGAAGGCTTGCGAGGCAGACTACGTGTGGAGGGTTGCTTGGGTGGAGTGGACTTCTGTTGAACAATGACATTCTCCTTATCATGGACTGTCGGAGATCGCGGCTTGATTGCAGATATGTTCTCTCTTGAACGGGGTGGTGTAAGGTGTGCAGTGACGTTCGGGCGTCTCTTCGTTAAGCCGAGGACTAGCAGGGGGTCACTTTACATCATTTAGTGGGACAAGTCGAGCTCACCATTTGTTCCCGAGAGTACGCGCTGCCGAGCGGGAGCCTTCTTCGAGTTGTGCGTAGGTGAAGGGGCATTCTCCTTATTTGCATGCTTCTTCTCCGTCTGCTGACGCTCTGGTCGTTGAGCCTTGGACGTACGCCGCGAAGACCAGGGTGGGACGACATTGCGCGAGTTTGACTTTTCCGGGGTCCCGTTGCTTGCTGCTTTCTTTTGCCCTGAAACAGGAAGCGGCGCATCCCAGTAGGGGTCCTCTAGTACCTCAGGCGCCGTGCAACGCAGATCAGCATTTGGCTGAATCATACGATGCAACATCTTTTCTACGCCTTTGGACATCTTCCAGCTGCCTAGCCACTTTCCACGCATCTGCCCATGTCATGAGTAAACATCATGGCATAGACAGGTCAACGTACAGTTCGTGCCCAGTAGTCCTCTAATGCAGCCTTGGTGGTAAATGGCTCGCCTTCGGTGTGCTCAAATGGCGTTCGCCCAATGAGGATTTCAAAGAAGGTAACGCCAAGTGACCAAATATCTGCCTTGCGAGTGTCATGTGAAAGGCCCCTCGCCCGCTCCGGGGACAAGTACTTCAAGGAATTTAATGAATGTACGCGAATAGAATAAAGCATACATACTTCTGGAGTGCCGTATGTAAGGTTGGAACGAAAAGCCTCTCCCGCATCCTTGTTCAAGTTGTACTTCTCCGCGAAGCCAAAATCAACTAAAACAGGCACTTGTCGCTCGGATAAGAGAATGTTCGCAGGTCTGAATCATCAGCCTTTGAGCGATATTAGACGTGGAATGACATGCTCACTTGATGTCATTATGTACGACACCCCGAGAATGGAGAAATTGTACGCCAGAGAGGAGTGAATGAAACCATTCTTTCGCTTTGTGCTCCGGGACTTCAACAGGGACGAGCTCCGGGAGGTATTCCCTTGGAAGAAACGCGTCAGAACATGCACATTTGCATCGTAAGTCTTCGGGTGAGGATGGTACCATCACCCAGAGTCACAAATGGGCGCATATACTCGCGTAGGACTTACATGGTGATGAGCGCATACGAAGGAGTGATGATGAACGAGTGAAAGGGTACGATCGAGGGGTGGGGGTCATTCTTGAACGTCCTGACTACCTTCATTTCGTTCCACCTGAGTGAAGAACCTCTCAGAAATGCAGCGTAACATGACCGAAACAGGACACTAACAGTGATCGAACACGGGCGGCCGTCGTGGCTGTCTTGGATCGGTGCACAAGCTTCACAGCGAGTTTCGTGTCATTTCCGGCGCTTGACACTCTCGGCCGGCATAACCAAACACTGCCCCAGTTTCCAAAACCGATCTGCAGGATAGGTGAGCGCGAGCCGGCGGCGGCGGCGAGGATCATTTTGGGGATGGGGGAGCGCACCTCTTTGACAAACAGGAGCTTCTCCGCAAGAACCCGGTCGGAAAGCGAGAAAATGTCATTAGTGGCATCTGACGGGGGCTGTTCGGAGGGCATCGTAAAATGGAGAGAAAACTAATTATACACAGGCGAAATTAGGTGTGTGAGCGTCACCGGTGGCGAGAGGGCACCGAGAACGAAAACCAAGAAGCGGAGGTTGAGAACGGCTCGAGGGACGGGCAGCGCGCTTGGAACTCTCTTTCTCTTCCATATGAACACGCCCAAAACACGAACAAATAACGCGTCGCTTCCCCCGTCATATATATCGATCACGTGAACGTACCTGAGTCGGTCTGTGTGCGCTCTAAGTTTCCTGCTCACCTCTCACTTTGGAGCCCAACCGTCGACCTACAACTTCGCTACTCTGCACTCGGAAGCTCATTCGACGATCCCATGACGTGGGAACTCATCAGCTCATCAGCGAGCTCCAAGTCTCAGGCCTTTCTCCTGGGACGTCCGATAGATGTCCGCTTGCGGCCGATGTTATCGCCTCGACACACTCTCGTGGGCCTTACGAATGACACGCGGAACGGAATGGATCCTGACTACTCAGTCATATTACGAGCATGAGATGAAAATCGGGCTTCAGGAGGGGTGTCGGTTCGTTGTTAGGAATGGGCACGCCAGAGGCGGCTTCATTCAATTGTTGTTTTCCGAATTCCCCCGCGAGTGCAGTTGAGTAGTACTACAGTTCAAGGCGGACATTTCCAGCATCTGACCAAGCACAATTTTGTTTGTGCAACTCCTCTGTCAAATTTGCACCAAATTAGTTAAAATAAAGTGCATTAGGACCGCATTTAGAAGTAGAATAAAACTTGTTGATTAGATTTTTGAAAAATATCTTTCCAACCAAAAAATACCTGAAATGAGTGATTGAGACTATTTACAACAGATCTAGGTCATTTATTTGGGTTTGGAGGGGGTGCAGCACCTGATTGTCACACAAATGGTCGACAAGTGACAGGCACATATTTGCCGATCACGCCTGTCCGATGACTGGGGTTCCTGGCGACTACCCTATCCAGCACTTCGGGTGTCCGGCCCTGGCAACCGCTGTCCGTTCCCGTCTAAGTCCTGTTCCCGCCCCTCTCGGCAACCCCCGGACAACGCGAGCTCGCTGTCCCACGAGTCGAGCTCATTGTCTCAGACAGCGAGCTTGCTTTCCCACCCTTTTTTCATGTTTTATATAACATGTATATATCATTAGAAGCGGATTAATGAGTAGAATACAAATATAATTATAAAAAATCAATTATAAAATGTTTTTGAGTGC
>Ga0137394_10001804_pt1 | contig 15760 bp, 8 predicted proteins | sample czobulk116metaG_FD_108278 | JGI IMG/M metagenome (GOLD analysis project Ga0137394, IMG submission 108278) | Vadose zone soil microbial communities from Angelo Coast Range Reserve, California, USA - czobulk1.16 metaG | ecosystem: Environmental > Terrestrial > Soil > Vadose zone | place: USA...
GGGACGGTGACCGCGCTGATCACCTCGTTCTACATGTGGCGCTGCTACCTGCTCACCTTCGAGGGCGAGTACCGCGGTCCTCCCGAGGTGCACCCTCACGAGGCGCCCTGGGTGATGACGCTGCCGCTGTGGGTCCTGGCGGCGCTCTCGGTGGTGGGGGCGCTCATCGTCCTCCCCTCGCGCCAGCTGCCGTTCACCTGGGAGCATTTCACCGAAGGCGTCTTCGCGCGGCCTCGCGGCGGCGCTCCCCTGGAGCGGCTGCCCGAGCTGGTCGCGTTCGGGATCGCGCTGGTGGTGGCCTGGGCGGGATTCGCGGCCGCCTGGTCCCTCTACGCGCCTGGTCGCGGGCTGCAAGGCGATGAGCGGATCGCGCGGGCCACGCCCAGGCTGCGCCGCGCGCTGGCGTCGGCCCTCTACGTCGATGCCTTGTATGACCGGATACTGGTGAAGCCGTTGTGGGCCACCGCGCGGGGCTTGTGGCGCGCGGCGGACGCCATGATCATCGACGGCCTTCTGGTGAACGGGTCGGCGCAGCTGGTCGCGGCCGTCGGCTCCGCGTTGCGCCGCTTCCAGAACGGCGACGTTCAACGGTACGCGGCGGTCACCGCGGTGGGCGTCCTCATCCTGGTCTACGTCTTCCTGGTGCGAGGCTGAGATGGATTTCCTCCAGTCGCACCTCCTCAGCCTGGTGATCTTCGCGCCGATGCTGGGCGCGGCGATCATCGCCTTCCTCCCGCGCGACGAGGGCGGTCAGCACAAGGGGGTCGCGCTGATCGCCTCGCTCGCCACCTTCGCGCTCTGCGTCCCGCTCGCCGTGGCCTTCCGGCCTGGCGCGCGCGGCTTCTCCTTCGAGCAGCGCACCGACTGGGCGCCGAACCTCGGCTTCAGCTACCACGTGGGAATCGACGGGGTGGCGCTGCTCCTCTTGCTGCTCACCACCTTCCTCGGCCCCATCGTCGTGTTGAGCTCGTGGAAGTACATCCAGGACCGCGTCAAGCTCTACTGCATCTCGCTCCTGGTGCTCGAGACGGCGATGATCGGGACCCTCGCCGCGCTCGACCTGGTGCTCTTCTACGTCTTCTGGGAAGCGATGCTGATCCCCATGTACCTGCTCATCGGGATGTGGGGCTCGGAGCGGCGCATCTACGCGGCGGTGAAGTTCTTCCTCTTCACCTTCGTCGGCAGCGTACTGATGCTGCTCGCCATCTTCTACCTGTGGAGCCATTCCGCTCCCGTCGGGCAGCCGCGCACCTTCGACTATCTCGCGCTGCAGGCGCAGGTGCCGCAGCTCGGCGCGGATGCGCAGAAATGGCTCTTCCTCGCCTTCGCCCTCGCCTTCGCCATCAAGGTGCCGGTGTGGCCGCTGCACACCTGGCTGCCCGACGCGCATACCGAGGCGCCGGCAGCGGCCTCGATCGTCCTGGCGGGCGTGATGCTGAAGATGGGCACCTTCGGCTTCGTCCGGTATGCCATGCCGCTCTTCCCGGCGGCCGCGCTGCAGTACGCGCCCGCCATTGCCGCGCTCGGGGTGGTGGGGATCGTCTACGGCTCCTTGATGTGCATGGCGCAGCAGGACTTGAAGCGCCTGATCGCGTACTCGTCGGTCGCGCACTTAGGCTTCGTCATGCTGGGACTCTCGGCGCTCACGCCCGAGGCGGTGAACGGCGCGGTGCTGCAGATGGTGAACCACGGCATCTCCACCGGAGCGCTGTTCCTCATCGTCGGGTACTTCTACGAGCGCACCCACACCCGCGACCTGTCGCAGTACGGCGGAGTCGCTCGCGTCGCGCCGGCCATGTCCGCCGTGTTCGTGGTGGTCGTGCTCTCGTCGATCGGCCTGCCGGGGACCAACGGGTTCATCGGCGAGTTCCTCATCCTCATCGGGACCTTCACCTCGACCTCGCCGCTGGGGAACTGGGGCGGCGCGCCGCGCGGCCAGGTCTTTTCGATCCTGGGCGCGACCGGCGTCATCCTCGGCGCCGTCTACATGCTGTGGATGGTCCAGCGCACGCTCTTCGGCCCCAAGCGGCGCGCGGCCGAGCACGGCATGACGGACCTGACGCTGCGCGAGTGGGTGACGGTCGCGCCGCTGCTCGCGGCCATCCTGCTCATCGGCGTGTACCCCCAGCCGTTCCTCAACGCCTCGCGGGTGCCGGCCGAGGACCTCATCCAGCGGGTCGTGCGCCCGCGGGCGGCGCGCCCGCAGGGCGCCGGGCTGCAGCGTCCCGCGGCGGAGCCGCCGGCCGAGGCGCGCGCGGAAGGCGGGCGATGAACTTCAACCCTTCCGATCTCGAGGGAGTGCTGCCCGCGTTGATCCTCGCGGCGGGCGCCTTGGTGCTGCTCACCTCCGAGGTGTTCTTGCGCGAGGTGAAGCCCGAGGTGCTGGGCCGCGCTGGCGCGCCACCGGCGGCCGCGGACCGGCGGTACCAGGCGTGGCTCGCGGCGGTCTTTGCCGGGCTCGCGTTCTGGGCGGCGGTCGCGCAGATGGGGGACCCCGCCGCGCCCCTCTTCTCCGGCGCCGCCGTGACGGACGGGTTCGCGCGCGTGGTTGCCGCGGTGGTCTGCGCTTCGCTGGCGCTCTCGTGCCTGGTGTCCTTCGGCTACCTCGAGGCGCTGCGCGCGACCCGCGGTGAGTACTACGCGCTGGCGCTGTTCTCGGCCTCGGGCATGTGCCTGCTCGGCCAGGCGACCGACTTGATCGTGATCTTCATCTCGCTCGAGGTGATGTCGCTCGCCGTCTATTGCTTGTCGGCCTACCTGCGGCGCGGTCAGCGCCCGGCGGAGGCGGCGTTCAAGTACTTCGTGCTGGGGTCCTTCGCGGCGGCGATCTTCCTCTACGGCGCCGCGCTCGCGTACGGCGCGACGGGGTCCACGCGCCTGTCGGACGTGGCGAACGCGGTACGGCTGGCCGGGTCCGGCGGTACGCCGGCCGCGACCACCACGTTGCTCTTCGCCGCCGCCGCGCTGCTCGCGGCGGGATTCGCCTTCAAGGTGGCCGCCGTCCCGTTCCACATGTGGGTGCCCGACGTGTACGACGGCGCACCCGCGCCCGTGACGGGCTTCATGGCCGCGGCGGTGAAGGTTGCCGCATTCGCGACCCTGGTGCGCATCCTGGTGGGCGGCTTCGGAGATCCGTCGGCCGCCCTGGGGCCGCACGGCTGGCAGACGCTGGTGGTCTGGCTCTCCGCGCTCACCATGCTGGTCGGAAATCTCCTGGCCATCCCCCAGCGCAGCGTGAAGCGCATGCTGGCGTACTCCTCGATCGCGCACGCCGGGTACCTCCTCGTCGCGGTCGCGGCGATGGCGGGCGCTCCGCCCAGGGCGGACGCGCTCCAAGGACTGCTCTTCTACCTGGCCGCCTACGGAGCCACCGTCATCGGCGCGTTCGGGGTCGTGGCGCTGATCGAGCGCAAGGAGGCGCTGGCGGGCGGCGGGGACGATCTGTCCTCCTGGGCGGGGCTGTCGGAGCGGCACCCGGCGCTGGCGGCGGCGATGACGCTTTTCATGGTGTCCCTGGCGGGCATCCCGCCCACGGCGGGGTTCATGGCCAAGGTCACCGTCTTCCGCGCCGCCATCGCCGCGGACCTGGTGCCGCTCGCGGTGCTGGGCGTGCTGACCAGCGTCGCCGGGCTCTACTACTACCTGCGCGTGGTCGTGTACGTGTACATGGTGCCGCAGTCGAAGCCCGAGCCCGTCGCGGGCGGCCACCTGATCGCCGCGGGCATCGCTCTGGCCGGCTGCGCCGCCCTGGTCCTCTGGATGGGCATCCAGCCCGACACCTTCGCCCGCCTAGCCCAATCCGCCTCCACCTCCTTCTCCCGCTGACAGAAAGAGCGTTTCACGCAGAGCACGCGGAGATCGCAGAGGGTTTTTTTGGGTGGAGAAATCGACGCCAACGCCTGATCCACCAGCAACCAGAAGTTTTTCCTCTGCGGTCTTTGCGCGCTCTGCGTGAAACGTTTTTAGACCACGTCAGAGGCGGCGGAGGAGGACGTAGACGGCGCCGAGGCCGCCGTCGTGGGGGCGGGCGGTGGCGAAGGCCAGGACGTGGTCGGAGAAGCGGGCCGTCTTCATCCACCGCTTCAGGGCGTCCTTCAGGACGGGCACCTGGTCCTTGGAGTGGAGCCCGCGGCCGTGCACGACCAGGACGCAGCGCTTGCCGCCCTGCCGCGAGCGGGCCAGGAACGACTCCAGCTCCGTGCGCGCCTCCTCGCGGGTGAGCCCGTGCAGGTCGACGTGGGCCTGGACGGCGAACTCGCCGCGCCGCAACCGCCGCAGCACATGGTGGTCCAGTCCGCGCGCCGCGCCCTCGATGAACTCGTCGGAGTCGGCGATGTCGAAAGGCGCGGCGCCGTTCACCAAGGCGCGCAGCTCGTCGTAGGCGGCCAGCTCCGGGTCGAGCGGTCCGGACGCCATGGCGATCGGCTCCGGATCGGGCTTGATCCGCGCGCTCCGGTCCGCGAGCGGCGCGGCTCCTTCCACCGCCACCGCCCACAGCTCGTCCTCCGACAGAGGGCGCGGGGCATCCGCCGGCGCCGTAGGAGGGGCGGACGCAGCGGGAGCGGGCTTCTCCGGCGGGGCGGGTCGGTCCAGCTCGAGCCGCTCGAAGGGATTGTTGAACGGCCTCTTCCTCGGCACGGCGGAAAGCTTATCAGTCGCGGCGGAGACCGAGGCGCTTCATCTTGCGCCAGAGAGTGGTGGTGGAGACGTCCAGCTCCCGTGACACCTGCTCCAGGCTGCCGCCGGAGCGGGCGAGCGCCCGCTGGATGGCTTCGCGTTCGGCGTCGTCCACCTGCTGCGCGAGCGTCTTCGCCGGGCCATCCGCCGACCCGGCGCCGCCGGGAGAGGGGCCCGGCCGCTCCAGGAAAACGTCGTCCGCGCCGATCGAATCCCGCCGCGCCAGGGCGGCGGCCTGCTCGATGACGTTCTCCAATTCGCGCACGTTGCCCGGGAACTCGTGCGCGGTGAGCTTCAGCAACGCGCCCTGGGTCAAGGTGCGCCGCGTGCCGTTGCGCTGGTTGAAGCGGTCGACGAAGTGCTGCGCGAGGAGCGCGATGTCCTCGCGCCGCTCGCGGAGCGGCGGCATGACCAGGGGAACCACGTTGAGCCGGTAGAACAGGTCCTCGCGGAAACGCTTGTCCGCGATCGCCTGCCGCAGGTCCTGGTTGCTGGCGGCCAGCACCCGGACGTCCACCGCGATGGAGGCGTTGTCCCCCACGCGCCGGATCTCGTGCTCCTGGATGACGCGCAGGAGCTTGGCCTGGAACGCGGGCGTCGTCTCGGCGATCTCGTCGAAGAAGAAGGTCCCGCCACCCGCCTCCTCGAGCAGCCCGCGGCGCAGCTTCACCGCTCCGGTGAAGGCGCCCTTGACGTGGCCGAACAGCTCGCTTTCCAGCAGGCTCTCGCTGATCGCCGCGCAGTTCACCGGCACGAACGGCCGCGTCGCCCGGCGCGAGTTGGCGTGGATGGCGCGGGCGATCAGCTCCTTGCCGGTGCCGCTCTCCCCGGTGATGAGCACCGTCACCTCGGTGGGCGCGATGCGCACCACCTTGGTGAGCAGGTCGCGCATCGGCGCCGACCGCCCCACCAGCTCCTCCAGCTTGTACCGGCGGCGGAACTCGTCGGAGAAGAGCCCGACGTCGACCAGCAGCTTGCGCTTCTCCAGCGCCCGCTGCATTCGCACCAGCAGCTCCTCCTCCTTGAAGGGCTTGGAGAGGTAGTCGTGCGCCCCCTGCTGCATGGCGGCCACGGCGCTCTCGACCGTCCCGTAGCCGGTCATCACGATGACCTGGGTGGTAGGCGAGATCTCCAGCGCGCCGCGCAGCACGGCGAGGCCGTCGAGCGGGGCCATCTTGAGGTCGGTGAGCACCACGTCGAATGGCTCGGCCAGGAGGCGCGACAGGGCGGCCTCGCCGCTCTCCGCCTCGGCGACGTCGTATCCGGCCTGGCGCAGCACCAGCGCGGTGGTGGTGCGCATGTTGCGCTGATCGTCGACGATCAGGACGCGGGACGCCGGCGCGGCTGCGGCTCGTAGCGCGGTCGATTCGGTCATCGCGGAAGGAATCTCACAAGGGTCGCGCCGTGAAAAGCATGGCGTCGCCGACAATCTCGAGGGCGCGACCGCCCCATCGGCGGCGGCGGGCGGCGACTACCCGGAGAGCGGCAGGAGCAGGTGGAACTCGGTGCCGCGGTCGCAGTCGGAGAGCAGCGCGCGCCCTCCGTGGCCTTCGGCGATGCGCTTGACCACCGCCAGGCCGAGGCCGGTGCCGGTCGGCTTGGTGGTGAAGAACGGCTGGAACACCTTCGAGCGCGCTTCGGGTGGGACGCCGACCCCGGTGTCGTGTACCGCGATGCGCGCCTGCGGCCCGGCGTCGGAGAGCACCCGGGCGACGCTCACCGTCAGGATCCCGCCGTGCGGCATCGCCTGCAGCGAGTTGGTCACCAAATTGACCACCGCCTGGCGCAACAGGCGCGGATCGGCGGGCACCGCCGGCAGGCCCGGCTCGATCTTGAGTCGCACCTCGACCGGGTTCTCCTCGCCCGGGCGCATCGTCGACGCGATCGCCTCCTCGAGGACGGGCTGCAGCGCCAGCGGCTGCAGGGTGGGCCGCAGCGGCCGCGAGTAGTCGAGCAGGTCGCCCACCATCCGGTTCAGGCGGTCCGCCTCCTCGCCGACGATGTCCAGGAGGAGCCGCACGTCTCCCGCGGGCTGCAGCAGGCGCTTCAAGCTGCCCAGCGAGTTGAAGATCACGCCCAGCGGGTTTCGCACTTCGTGCGCGACCGAGGCCGCCATCTCCCCCAGCGCCGCCAGGCGCTCGCGCTCGATCAGCTCGGCCTGCGCGCGCGCCAGCTCGGCGTAGCTCTTGCGCAGGTCCTCGTAGAGCCGGGCGGAGAGGAGCGCCAGCGCGATCTGCTGGCAGACGGCCGTCGTCCGCTCCATCTCGGCCTGGGTGAACACGCGCGCCCGCTGGGTGTCGTCGAGCGTGACCACGCCCAGCACCTCGCCGTGCGCGACCAGCGGCACCACCAGGACGGCCCGTTGGCCCAGGTGCTCGACCAGCCGCCGCGAGGCCACCTCCATCAGCATCGGACCCTGCGCCTGGGCGGCGCGCCGGTGGCGGACCACCTCTGCCGACAGAGAGGGCTGGTCGAGCGGCAGCTGCACGCCGCGCATGAACTCCTCGTGCTCGGGGTTGCACGCCGCCACCCGCAGGACGTTGGCCGCCGGATCGAGCAGCAGCACGAACCAGTTGCTCGCATCCACCAGCTTGCGCAGCGCCTGCCCCGCGGCCCTCAAGAGCGGCCTGATCTCCAGCGCGCCGGCGAACGAGCGGCTCACCTCGTTGAGCAGCGTCATCTCCTCGGCGCGGGCGCGCTGCTCGGCGTAGAGGCGGGCGTTCTCCAGCGCGACCGAGAGCTGCGCGCAGACGGCATCGAGGATGCGCAGCTCGTCGGCGGTGAAGTCGCGGTCCCCCACGCGCGCCAGGCAGAGCGCGCCCAGCACGCCCCGTCCGCCGGGGAGCCGCACCGACGTGCAGCGCGCCAGGCGAACCGGGCCCGATTCCGTGCGCAGGGTGCAGGAGGCGAGCACCGTCTGCTGCAGCTGCGCCGCGCAGCCGGGCCCGCCCGCCCAGGGGACGCGCGCCGGCAACCCGTCCGCGGGGCCGGCCTTCGCCTGCGCCCAGGAGAGCCGCAGATGCCCCTCGGCGGCGGGCTCCTGCACGTACACCGCCGCCATGTCCGCCTCGACGATCTGCAGCAGCCGCGCGCTGGCCGTCTCCAGGAGCTCGCGCTGATCGAGCTTGCCGGTGATGGCTCCCGACAAGTCCTGGAGGAGGGCCAGCTCGTCGGCGCGGCGGCGCTCCCGCTCGAAGACGTCGGCGCCGGCCACCGCGGCCGAGACGAGCTGCGCGACATGGCTGGCGAGCCGCAGGTCCTGCGCGGCGAAGATCCGCTCTCCCCGGGACATGAGGGTGAGCACGCCCACCGGAACGTCGTGCGACATGAGCGGCACGGTGAGCACGGACCGACAACGGAAGCGCCGGGTGACGGCGGGATCGATGCGCTCGTCGGTGGTGGCGTCGGGGGCCGCCTGCGGCTGGCGGCTGGAGAACGAGAGCGTGCTCAGCGAGCGCGTGTTCATCGGCAGGGCGAAGCCGGGGACGATGCCGGGAGAAGCGTCGGGGTCCTCCATCGCCGCCAGCTGCAGCGCCGCTCCGCCGGGCTCGGGCAGCCAGAGGTACGCGGCGCTGCAGCGCAGGACGCGCACGGCCACGCTCGCGCCGGCCTGCAGCACGCGCGAGAGATCCAGGTGCCCCAGCGCCGACTGCCCCAGCTCGAGCAACTGCGACAGCTCCTCCACCCGGCGCTGCGTCTGCTCGAACAGGGTCGCGGTGAGCAGCGTCACCGCGAGCTGCGCTCCCAGGGTGGAGAGGAGGCGCAGGTCCTCGGTCCCCACGGGGGAGTCCAGCACCGCGAGCAGCACGCCGTGCACCGCGTCCCCGACCTGCAGGGGCAGCGCGATGGCGTTGTGCCCTTCGGCCGGCGGCAGCGGCATGCCGGCGGGCGGCACCGGGACCACGCCGTGCGGCGGGGTGTTCAGGCGGCGCGACGACGGTCCGACCGCGCCGTCGGGGCCGACGGTGAAGAGCACCGGCTCGCCCGCCCGCGCGCTCGCGGCCCAGGGCGTCGCCCCGGCCAGCGGCTCGACAGGCGCCAGCGTGCGCGCGGTGAACCCGTGCTGGGCCACGACCAGCAGCGACTCGTCCTCGCGCCGGAGCACCGCCGCTCGCGGCAGCGACACCTCCTCGGCCAGCCGCTCCAGCGCGGCGGAGAGCGATTCGCCCGAGGCGAGGCTGGCGCTGGCGCGGGCCAACCGGTTGACCGCCAGCAGCTCGCGGTTCGAGCGCGCCAGCTCGTCCATGCGGCGCAGCGTGTCCAGCGCGGCGCCCAGCTGCTGACCGAACAGCCCGAACGCGCTGGCCACGGTGGCGTCGAGGCCGGCGCCGGTGGCGGACAGGGCCAGGTGCGGCGCCCCATCCACCGCCACCATGCAGAACATCGCGCTGGCGGGGATCGTGCCCGGGAGCTGATCGCGCTCCTTGCCGAGGGCCCGCGCGATGAGGCCGGGCAGGTCGTCGATCAGGGACCCGTGGGTGCTGCCGGGCTCCGGCAACACCTCTCGGAACGCCGCCACCGGCAATTGCTGCGGCCAGCGCTTCCGAAGGGCCGCGATGCCGGCATGCGCGGACCCGCCGACGTTCAGCAGCTCGAACGTGTCGCCCGACACCGCGCTGAAATTCACCGAGAGCCCGGCGGCGGCCAGGCGCTCCGTCACCAGCCGGAAGATCCCCTGCTGCGTCGCCTGGCGCTGCGCGGCGACGGCCACGTCGGCGAAAGCGCGGATGAGCTGGGCGGTGCGCGCGTGGCCGCGCTCGTCGCTGCACAGCACCAGGAACCCGCCCGGGCCGGCGGGCGGGTAACCGGAGACGCGCATGCGCGCCGCGATCGGCGATCCGTCACGCGCGCGCAGCTTGAAATCGTACTCTTCCGGCTCCCGCCGTCCCTCGGTGCGCGCGAGGTGCCGGGCGAGGAGCCTCTCCGCGTCTTCCGGAACGAGAAAAGCGTGGAACGGGTCCTCCGCGGCGAGCAGCTCGTCCCGCTCGCGCCCGAGCAGCCTGCAGAACCGATCGTTGGCGGCGAGCACCCGCAGGGAGCGCATCACCAGCGCAGGCATCGGGAGGTGCGCGAGCAAGCGGTCGATCCCGTCGTCGGGCGCGATCCGCTCGGCGCTCATCGCTCCCGTTCCTTGCGCAGGACGCGCTTGTCGCCCACCCGGAGCGTGACGCGCTCCTTGTCGAACCACTCGGCCAGCGGGATGGTGAACTTCCGGCTCTGGCCAGTCAGCTCCTTGAAGCCCTGCGCGTCGATCGAGCCGTGCTGCTGGAGGTGGGTGAGCAGCCGGGCGCGCAGGTCGAGGAGCGCGGCGGACGCGAACCAAAGCTCCTCGCTGACCTTCACCGCCCGGCCCTTGGCAGCGAGGGACTTGAGCAGCTGCTGCGTCCTCTGCGGCGTCTGGTCCGCCAGCGCGGGCAGCTCGTCGGTGCGGGGCGGGGCGAGGCCCGCGGACTCGAGCACCGAGGCGAGCTTCTCCTGGGCGTCGGCGTCGGGCCCGGTGAGCGGCGCCGCCGCGCTGCCCGGGCGGACGCGCTCCGCATCCTGGCGGAGCTCTCCCGCCTCCGACAGCTGCGCGAGCGCGCGGGCGAAGAGGCGCGGCGGGGGCGAGCCGGCGCGCTGCCGCAGCTCCTCCTTCGCGATGCTGGGGTCGAGCGGCGATTCCCTGGCGTGGTCCGAGAGGCGAGCGGCGAGCTTCAGCTCGAGCTTGCGCAACAGCCCCGCGTGCACGTAGAGGCGCGCGTCGCGATCGAAGAGCACCGCGCGTCCGAGCTGCGCGAGACGCTCCAGGGCCCGGTCCGCCGACTTGAAGGTGAAGGCGCCGCGCGCGGCGAGGCGCGCGGGAGAGCACCCGAGGTGGCCCGACTCCAGCACCAGCTCCTCCGCCTGGGCGAACGGGTCGTCGCCGGCCAGCGCCCGCAACGCCTGCACGTCCGCCTCGCGGCGGCGGCGCCGGCGCGGGGCGACCGACAGGATACGCCCTCCGCCCAGGGTGCTGGCATGGGCGCGCGCCGCGGCGGCGAGCCGCCCGGGCGCGGGCGCCGAGGTCTCGGTCGGCTTTCCCAGCTCGCCGCGCAGGAGGAAGCGAAGCCCGGCCAGCGCCGCCACGGGCGTGCCCAGCCGCAGCTGGGCCACGGCGCGCTCGCCGGGGAGCAGCTGGGCGCGATCGATCAGGGCGACCACGGCCGGCGCCTGGGCGGTACCGATGTGGGCGAGCAGGCGCGCGCGGTCCTTGAGCGGCCGCGCCGCCCAGGGGAGAAGCTCGAGCTCGACGTCCAGCACGTGGGCGGGCCCGGTCGCCTCGAGCGTGCCCGCCGCCACCAGCGCGGATCCGCGGGGGGCGCCCGCCACCTCGATCCCGGCGAGGTTCGCCGCCGTCCGCTGTCCTGCCTGGGCGCGGGGGACCGTTTGTCCGTGCACCTGGACGCCGCGGACGCGCACGCTGCGGGCGGTGGCGGAAGCGCCGACCACGTCGACTTCGTCGCCGGCCTGCAGCGCGCCGGAGAACAAGGTCCCGGTGACCACGGTGCCGAATCCCTTCACGCCGAAGGACCGGTCGAGGGGGAGGAACAGCGGTCCCTGATCCGAGCGTGGCGCGTCGAGCTGCACGCGCACGGCCGCGGCGATGGCGCGGACCAACTCCGGCAGGCCCTGCCCGGTCCGCGCCGAGCACTCCAGGATGGGCGCCTCTTCCAGGAACGTTCCGGCGAGGAGGTCCTTCAGCTCGAGGAGCAGGAGCTCGTGGTGGTCGGCGCCCAGCGCGGGCAGGAGGTCGGACTTGGTGAGCGCGACGACGCCCGCTTTCACTCCCAGCAGGCGGAGCACGTCGAGGTGCTCCGCCGTCTGCGGCATCGGGCCCTCGTCCGCAGCCACGCACAGCACGGCGACATCCACGCCGAAGGCCGCGCCGACCATCGCGCGCAGGAACCGCTCGTGTCCGGGCACGTCCACCACCCCCGCCGTGCCGATGCCCGGCAGCTCCAGGTGGGCGTAGCCAGCCTCGAGCGTGATGCCGCGCCGCTTCTCCTCGGGAAGCCGGTCGGTGTCGATGCCCGTCAGCGCCTTCACCAGCGCCGTCTTGCCGTGGTCGACGTGCCCGGCGGTCCCGATCACCACTCGCAGCGGGCCGCTCACTCGTCCACCCAGGAGACGCCCGGCGCCAGCCTGGCACGGTCCAGGCGCGGCTCGCCCTGCAGGATCGCCACCGGCGCCGCGCAATAGAGGGTGGAGAAGAGTCCGGCGGGCCGGTAGTTGCCGCTGCGCTTGAGGCCGCCGAACGGCAAGCGCCCGCTGGCGCCGACCGTCGGCGCGTTCCAGTTCACCACGCCGCACTGGAGCCCGGACAGGCAATGCTCGAACGCCTCGCGGCTCGCGGTGTGGACGCTCGCGGCCAGTCCGTAGTCCGTCGCATTCGCGATCGCCACCGCCTCGTCGGCCGTGGCAGCGTCGTAGATGGCCATGTCCGGGCCGAACAGCTCCTCCCGTTCGTACGCGGATCCCTTGCGCTCGCGCACGCGGTGCACGCCCGGCGTGACGTAGAAACCTCGCAGTCCACCCGGGGAGAGCGGACGGGGCTCGAGGACCGTTTCGGGGGCAGCGCGGACTCCGGCCAGGAACTTCGCCAGCGACGCTTCCGACGCGAGCGGGCCCATGAACACGCCGTCCCGCAAGGGGTGCCCGATCGACAGCCGCTGCGCGGCCGCCGCGATCCGGGCGGCCAGGGCGTCGGCGCGCGCCGGCGGGCCCTCGACGATGAGGCGGCTGGCCGCCGTGCAACGCTGCCCCGCCGAGACGAACGCCGAGAAGACGGCGTCGTAGACCGCCTTGTCCAGGTCCGCGTCGCGGAGCACCAAGGCGGCGTTCTTCCCGCCCATCTCCAGCGCGAGCAGCTTGGTCTGCCCCAGGGAGGCGCGCTGGATGGCCTGTCCGACCGCCCAGCTTCCGGTGAACAGCACTCCGTCCACGCCGGCGTGCGCGGCGAGCGCGGCGCCCACCGGGCCCGGACCCTGCACCAGGTTGAACACGCCCGGCGGGACGCCCGCCTCGGCCAGGCAGCGCGCGTACAGCTCCGCGGCGTGCGGCGCGATCTCGCTCGGCTTGAGCACCACCGCGTTCCCGCAGGCGAGCGCCGGCAGCACGTGTCCGTTGGGCAGGTGCACGGGGAAGTTGAACGGTCCCAGCACAGCCAGGACGCCCAGCGCCCGGAATCGGCATTCCGCGCCGGCCTGGGCGGGCGCGGGGAAGGGCGCCACGAGCCGCAGACCGTCCTCCACCGTGATCGCCGCCTTGGCCACGCAGGCTTGCACCTCGGCGCGCGACTCCCACAGGGGTTTTCCCACGTCGAGCGCGATGGCGCGCGCCAGCTCCTCCTCGCGCGCCTCGAGCACCTCGCCGATGCGGCGGACCAGGGCGGTCCGCTCGGCGGGAGGGCGGGCTGCCCACGAAGGCTGGGCCGAGCGCGCCGCGTCCACGGCCCGCTCGACCTGCGAGGCGGCCCATCCGTGCCGGCCGAGGAGGACCGTGACGTCGGCCGGCGAGCGGTCCTCGATGACCCCCTCCGGGCGCTGCGGCTCGGCGAACGTTCCGGCGACGAAGTCCACGGCAGGCGAATAACACTGCCGCCGCCCCGCTGGCCACGCGGAAAGGCGCGCAGTGGGGGTCCGCGCGATATAGATGCGCGGTGGCTGGGGCTCGTCCGGAGCGGGCAGTCCCCAGGCTGCTCACCCAGGCGGTGGTGCTTCCCGCGGGGCTGAGCGCCCTGGTGGCGCTGGTGCTGGTCGGAGAGGTGCGCGCGCTCACCTCGCTCGCCCGCTGGGTGCAGCACACCGACCGGGTCATCGACGCGGCCCACCAGCTGGAGCGGGTGCTCATCGACCGGGAGTCCGGGTTCCGCGGGTTCATGAACGTCCCGCGCGACGAGTTCCTCGCGCCCTATACCCGCACCTCGAAGGTGGTGGAACAAGACTGGAATCGCCTGCTGCAGCTGGTCGCCGACAACCCGGTGCAGCAGGCGCGGCTCCGGGCGCTGATGCCTCTCTGGCGGGAGTGGGAGGCGTTCATCGGCCGGTGCATCGACCTGCGCCGCGGCGGCGACGAGGTCACGGCGCGCTCGATGGAAGCCTCGGGCTTCGCGCGAGAGCGCATGGAGGGCCTCCGGGCGGCGCTGGGAGACTTCGTCCAGGTCGAGGAGGCCCTGCGTGACGAGCGCAGCCAGCGCGAGCAGAGGTGGGCCTCGCGCATCACCGGCGGCAGCGTGGCGATGCTGCTCCTCCTCGGCATCCTGCTCGGTCTCATCGCCCGCCGGCAGCTCCGGACGGTGGTGCGCGGATACTCGGGCGCGCTGACCGCCGCCGAGCAGGTGACGGCGCTCCGCGAGGAGTTCCTCACGGTGGCCGCGCACGAGCTGCGCACTCCGCTCACCGCGCTGCAGCTCGACCTGCAGCGCATCCGCCGGCTGGAGCGCGGTGGGCCGGGTCCGGCGCCGGCCGACCAGCTCGCCACGGCGCTTCGCCAGACGCACCGGCTCGGATCGCTGATCGAGTCGCTGCTCGATGCCTCGGCCCTGGCGGGCGACGCGCCGGTGGAGCTGCACCCCGAGGCGTTCGACCTGGGCGAGCTGGCGCGGGAGATCGTCGCGCGTCTCCCGTCCGAGCTCGACCAGGTGGGGTGTGCCGTCACCGTCGAGGGCGGCCCGGCGCGGGGCGTGTGGGACCGGGCGCGGGTGGACCGCATCGCGAGCACGCTGCTGCGCAACGCCTGCAAGTATGGCGAAGGCAGGCCGGTGCGCGTGGTGGTCGGGGAGGCCGGCGACGAGCGGCTGCTGTCGGTCGCGGACCAGGGCATCGGCGTGCCCGCCGATTCGCTGCAGTCGATCTTCGCCCGGTTCGGACGCGCCGTCTCGCCGCGCTCCTACGGAGGCCTGGGCCTGAACCTGTACGTGGCGCGGCGCCTGGCCGAGGCGCACGGCGGCCGCATCGAGGTGGCCAGCGAGCTCGGGAAGGGGGCCATTTTCACCCTCCGCCTCCCCGCTGGCGCGGCGGGGCAGAGGTTCCAGCGCGCCAACTGAGAGCCTGCTTCAAGCCACTCGTGACAAGATCGTTTCACGCAGAGCGCGCAGAGGGCGCAGAGGGCTTCGGGTTTCCTAGGATCGAACGCGCGTGCTCGAGCGAAAAGGAAACTCCGCGGGCTCTGCGAGCTCTGCGTGAACGCAGTTGGCCCGGTCCGTCGGGTGGGGCTAGTCGAAGGGGATGGTGTGGAGGCGGTCGCCGGGGCGGGCGCCCAGCGCGTCGCGGGCGGCGGCGGGCAGCCGCACTTCGCTGTCGCGGAAGCCGCACAGCGCGCGCACCGCGCGGAAGCGGTTGCGGCCCTGCCCGCGCTCGAAGGCGACCAGGCATGGCTCGATCTCGCCGGGGGTCCGTTCGGCCCCGGCAGGGAGGTCCTCCTCCCCGAGGCGCGCCCGCCGGTAGCGGCGGATCGGCTCGACCTCGCGCGTCGCGGCGGAGAAGTGCGGGCCGCCGTCGAACGGATCGATGCGCTCGTCGTAGCGGAAGCCGATCTTGGTGAGCATCTGCTTGGCCCCGGCCGTCTCCGGGCCCACCTCGCCGATGGCGTCCTGGATCTTCTGCGTGAACAGGGTCGCGTAGATCTCACCGGGCGGGAACAGCTGCTGGATGAACTCCTTGTTCTGCCGCGAGAGCCGGTCCGCCTCCTGGTAGGAGAGGCCGGTGAACTTGCGCCCCAGCGCCTCCCAGAGCGGGCTGCGCCGGTCCTCCTCGAGCTTGGGGAGCAGCTCGACCAGGACGCGGTCGCGGAAGCGCGAGGGGTGCATGGCGATGTAGAGGAAGCGGACGTAGCTGAGCTGCTTGCCGGGCTTGTCCGGCCCGCCCCGGTAGCCGGAGTCCACCACCAGGCCGCCGATCTCGGTCGGCCCGTCGAAGTTGTAGCCGATCGAGAGCACGCGGTGGCGGAAGTGCCGGTCCACGTTGGCGCTGTAGTGCTCCTTCTCGTACACGTCGAAGAAGACGTGCGGCGCGTCCCGGGTGCCGTGCTGCGCGATGATCAGCGAGGCGCCCACCACCCGCTCCGA
>Ga0137394_10001805_pt1 | contig 15756 bp, 10 predicted proteins | sample czobulk116metaG_FD_108278 | JGI IMG/M metagenome (GOLD analysis project Ga0137394, IMG submission 108278) | Vadose zone soil microbial communities from Angelo Coast Range Reserve, California, USA - czobulk1.16 metaG | ecosystem: Environmental > Terrestrial > Soil > Vadose zone | place: USA...
GCGTCCAGATGGGTAGCACTTTGTGGATGCGGAACGATTTGCCTGCGGTCGGAACGGCAGAACTTTTAACGCTGCTTTCCGAGCAGATACCCGATGAGTTCATCAACCAGCTACTGCCGCGTCGTCGTGGCGCTGGTCGCAGAACGTGCTTCAGTGCAGCGCAGCTTTGGCGCGTACATTTGCTTTCACCTTTGACTGGAACCCACAGCTACAATGGTATCGTGCGCCTCTTGCCCGAACAGCGCGCTTGGCGTCGGTTTGCCCATCTCTCACATCGCGAACGAACACCGGATGTGAGAATGCTTCATGAATTTCGCTCTCACATTGGCGTGAGCGGGTTGCGAGCGATTAACGATTGGCTGGTCAGGAAATTACTCCGCTATCTGCGCGCGGATCAGAAAACGGTCGCGGTGATTGACGCTACCGATTTGCCGGCTGCTACTGCTGATAAAAAAAAGACGGCCGAAAATGGTCAGCGAAGAGAGCGGCCTTAGGGGCACGTACGCGCAAGTCCGGGCACACGCGCTTCTATGTCGGCTACAAGAAGCATTCATTGCGAGTCTGGCTCAATAGTTACAGGGCAAGTGTCCGGCTGATTCCGATAGTGAGTTGGCTCACGCCAGCTAATGTTTCCGAAGGGTGCCTGCTCAAGCCAAGCATTCAATATTGCTGGCGTCGGCTGGGATGGCGGCCAGACATTGTCGTGGGTGACTTAGCGTATATTCGTGGGCAGACCAAACGCGAGATCCGGGAAAAGTGGCGGGTAGCAATCGTCACCAAAATGAAACCCGACATGTCTATCATTGCACCGTTCGAGAACACGCGCTGTGTTACGTGTCCTCAAGGACAACCTCTGCAATGGCTTGAGTATAGTGAAGAAGAGGACCGCCATTTTTTCGGCGTCCGCGCCGCGGACCCGCTTTGTGGTCAATGCTGGCAAGTGAGTAGCTGCTCGCGAGAGTTTGATTACCCGCCCTCCCATCATGAAACGCTTATGGGTCTAATCCCACTGAGCACGCTTCCGGCGCAGCAATTAATTGAGCAAGTCCGTTCATGGATCGAACCTTGCCAATCGTTTGAGAAAAATCTCTTGGGCCTGAACTCACAGTTTCTCAACAGTCTGCGTTTCACCTGGTCTCTGGGCTTGGTCGTTGATGCCGTGGTCCTGCTGCGAAATCTGGCTTTGCTACAGGCGGATTTACAGGCAAATCCGCTGCAAGAATTGCTCCCAAAACAGAGCGTTTTGGACCTCGGCATCTGAGGGCCCGGATTTTAACCGACAACCAGATTCCTTCGGTAAATCAAGGGTCCACCATTTTGATTTCGTAACACCCTCCATAGGAGCGGCATTTTATAGTAGCAGCGCCGCTTCCAATGAATCCGTGGGCATATGCCGCTTCGAACGAACCTTCCCACAGTATGCCGCTCCTAACGGAGCTTGGACGGTTTGTGTCGGTGGGCGTGCTATAGATATGGCGATTCTACGGAGCTTTCTGCCGCGTTCATTGGGCAATGAACCAAAATGCTTGGTGTCTCCTAAAGGAGCTTTGCCTGTCGATTCAGCGTCATTCGTCGTCTTAAAAAGCGAGCTGCGGCCGGAGAAGGACCCGCTACAAATTCAGAGTCCGAATTTTCGCGGCGAGGTGGTTGTTTCTGAGTTTACGACTGGGAGGGTTTTGGTAGCGTCTGGCGCATGGAACTCAAGTATGTGCCTCTGACGGATGCGTTGTATCGTTATGTTGCTGCGATCCGGTCGAATGCGGCCGATCCGGCGCTGGAGGCGCTGAGAGCGGAGACGGACAAGCTGGGAGATGTCAGCAAAATGCAGATCAGTCCCGAGCAGGGATCGTTCATGACGATTCTGACGGCGGCAATCGACGCGAAGTCTGCGATTGAGGTGGGCACATTTACGGGCTACAGCTCGATTTGCATCGCGCGCGGGTTGCAGGCGAAGGGAAAGTTGATTTGCATTGATGCGAGTGAGGAATGGACGGCCATTGCAAAAAAATATTGGGCAACGGCGGGAGTGCAGGATCGGATTGAACTGCGAATTGGTTCGGCGGTCCCGATTCTGAAGAAGCTTGAAGCGACGCTGACGTTCGATTTCGCATTTATCGACGCGGAAAAGACGGAGTATGAGGCATATTACGAGCTGATCCTGCCGAGGGTTCGAAAGAACGGGCTGATTCTGTTCGACAATATGTTGTGGGGCGGGCGGCTCGGGGCCGGGCCGATCGAGGAGGCCTCAGGCAAAGCGATAGACGCGCTAAATCGGAAATTGGCGGCGGATAACCGCGTTGAGACGGTGTTGTTGCCGGTAGCGGATGGATTGCATTTGTGCAGAAAACTTTAGCTGCGAAAGAACACAAAGGAGAATTAGGCAGAAAAATGATTTGGCAGAAACAGGGAGGAAACTGAACTGAATCTCGAATCTATTGGCGCGGGTTGAAGGAGGATTCTTTGGCGAGTTGTTCCCAAAGTTTTCGTTCGTTGTCGCTGATCTGATTCGGCGCCTCGATCACCGTCTGTACGATGAGATCGCCGCTGGTACCATCGCGCCGGGGCAGGCCACGGCCACGGACACGAAGTTTCTGGCCATTTTGGGTGCCAGGCGGAATGCGGATATTCACGCGGCCATTGAGCGTGGGAACTGAGATGTTCGCGCCGAGCACAGCTTCCCAGGGAGAGAGTGGAGCTTCGTAGACCAGATTGTGGTCCTGAACTTCAAAGTCGGGATGTTTGGCAAGGCGAACACGAAGGTAGAGATCACCGGCGCCAGCGCCTCCGGAGCCTACCTCGCCACGTCCAGCCACGCGTAACCTTTGGCCTTCGGTCACGCCCGCGGGGATTTTGACCTGATAGGTTTCGACTTTTTCGACATGGCCACTGCCGCCGCAAACATTACAAACGTGGCGCGCGCGTTGGCCCGTGCCGCCGCAGTGCTCGCAAGGGACTGGCCGCCGAACAGAAACCGATCGAACGGAGCCGTGCACGGCTTCGTCGAGCCCAACCATGATATCGCCTTCGATGTCGCGACCCTTCTCCGCGGCGAAATCCTCCGTGCCTACGCCGCCGCCGCGTCCAAAGGGTGAGCCGCCCGCGCGGCGGTTGCCCATGGAGCCGAAAAGCTGCTCAAAGAAATCGCTGAAGCCGGTGCCGCCGAATTGGAATTCAAACTCCTCGCCACGATTTCCACGACTGGTATAGGTGCGGCCACCGGTGAAACCTTCCCAGCCAGGTGGAGGCCGGAAATCTGCGCCGGCGTTCCAGTTCGAGCCGAGTTCATCGTATTTTTTTCGTTTGGCGGGATCGCCGAGGACTTCGTAAGCCTCGTTGATTTCTTTAAATTTTTCTTCGGCCTGTTTTTTGTTTTTTGCCACATCCGGGTGGTATTCGCGGGCAAGTTTGCGAAAGGCTTTTTTGATATCGGCATCGCTGGCGGTGCGGGGAACGCCGAGGACTTCGTAGTAGTCTTTGTATTTAACAGGCATCTGTCAGCCGCAGCCCAAAATAGGACTGCCTTACAGCATTTAGGATGCCTTGGATGGCAGGAATGTCAAAGGGCGGCAGACCAGGAAATTCCGAAGGAAAGTCCAGGAGAAGGCCGTTAAACCGGCGCGGACCATTCAGGCGACAGACCGGATTCGCCGTTAGGTGTCTGGCTTCGGCCGATGAGGCGATTGAAGGAGGAAGCGTCAAGGGTTTCGACTTTCAGGAGTTCGTGGGCGACCTTCTCAAGCTGATCGCGATGATCGCGAAGGATCTGCCGGGCTTCGTCGTAGGCGGAATCGAGGAGTTTTTTGACTTCCGCATCAATTTGTTCGGCGGTCTTCTCGCTGCAATCGCGATTGAAGGCGCCGTCCATCAACGGAGCAAAGGCGGCAGCGCCCTGACGTTGAGCACAATGGACCAGGCCGACGGTCTCACTCATGCCGAAGAGGCAGACCATTTGGCGAGCCAAGGCGGTGGCGTGCTCGAGATCGTTCTCCGCGCCGGTGGTGATTTCGCTGAAAACCAACTCTTCGGCGGCGCGGCCACCCAGCATGCCACGGATGCGATCCAGCAGTTGGGAGCGCGTCATGAGGAAGCGATCGTCGGTAGGAAGTTGCATCGTGTAGCCGAGAGCCGCGCGGCCGCGAGGAATGATGCTGATTTTATGAACTGGATCAGCATCCTTGCTGTATGCGGCCACAAGCGCGTGACCGACCTCATGGAAGGCAACACGCCGCTTCTCCTGTTCGCGCAGACGCCGGCTTTTGCGTTCCGGTCCGGCGACAACCTTTTCGACGGCATTCTCGAAGTCCTCTTGAGCGATCTCTTTCGAATGGCAGCGAGCAGCCAATAGAGCTGCTTCATTCACGGCATTGGCAAGGTCCGCGCCGGAGAAGCCGGGCGTGGCCTGGGCGACTTTGCGCAGATTTACATCGGCGGCCAGCGGCTTGCCTCGCGTATGAACTTTGAGAATGGCTTCGCGTCCGTCCACATCCGGCGCATCGACGACGACCTGCCGATCGAAACGTCCCGGGCGGAGCAAGGCCCGGTCAAGAACATCTGGACGATTGGTCGCGGCCAGAACGATGACGCCGACGTTGGAAGCGAAGCCGTCCATTTCCACAAGGAGTTGGTTGAGCGTTTGTTCGCGTTCGTCATTCACCGCGCCGACGTGAACACCGCGCTGGCGGCCAATGGCGTCCAGTTCATCGATGAAGACGATGCAGGGAGCCTTGGCTTTGGCCTGCTGGAAAAGGTCGCGGACGCGGGCAGCGCCAACGCCGACGAACATTTCGACAAAATCACTGCCGCTGATGGAAAAGAAAGGGACGTGGGCTTCGCCAGCGACGGCGCGGGCGAGAAGCGTCTTGCCGGTTCCGGGCGGACCGATCAGGAGGACGCCCTTGGGAATGTTTGCGCCGATGCTTTTGTAACGATCGGGGTTCTTCAGGAAATCGACAACTTCGGCAAGCTCGAGCTTGGCTTCTTCACAGCCGGCGACGTCGTTAAAGGTGACTTTGGTTTCCTTCTCCATGACGAGGCGGGCGCGACTCTTGCCAAAACCGAGAATCGATTCGCCGGCGCGTCCAATGCGACGGCTAATGAAAGACCAAAGAAGAAACATCACGCCCAAAGGAACAATCCAGGCGAAGAGAATCTGGGACAGGAAATTGGGACGCTCGCCACGAAAATTGACATTGGCTTTTTCGAGTTCGCCCACGAGGTCCGGGTCTTCAACACGGATGGTGCGGAAGAAGAGTTCTTTGGGGGCCGCAGCAGACTTCGAGGAGGATGCCGCAGGGTTGGTTGTGCCTGGAGAAGCCTGATTGGGAGTCGCGGGCTGCAGGCGGGGAAGGATGGCGCCTTCGATCGAGTTTTCCTTGACGATACATTCTTTGACTTCGCCGTTGCGCAGGTGCTGTTTGAATTCGCTGTAGGGGATGGTTTTGTACGCGAACTGCACAATCATGCTCTGCCAGAACCAGAGGAGCAGCAGGGCCAACGGGATATACCAAATGGGGAAGGGCCATTGCGGGACGGGAGGCGTCCGGGAGCGATCTGGTCCGTGGTCTCGTGTTGAGGATGGGGGATCCATTGAGGCGCGTTTCGTGTTGCGTGTTACGTGTTCGTGTCTTGGGAAGCAAAAATGGAAAAGGGAGAAGGCTCGAAAGCCTCCTCCCTTTTCAAGCCGTGCCTTTAATCGTATCTATTTTGAACGGCCTTTGCCGGCAGGTTCCTCTTCTTTTTCGTCGATATTGATGGCCGATTCGGCCAGCTCGGTCAGTTTTTCGTCAGCGGCCTTTTCTTCTTCGAGAGTTTCACCAAGGATGTCCGCGGCTTCGTTTTCGCCGAGGAGCTTTGCCCACGAACATAGCGAGCCGTACGCGGCTATTTCATAGTGTTCGACCTTTTGTGCGGCGCAAATGAGAGCGGCATCGCCTTCATCTTCACTGATTCTTTCCTGGCCCTCTTCGACGAGACCTTGCATGGCTTTGCATTTCTTGCCTTTGGCTTTTTCGCCGACGGCTTCGAAAACCTGTTCCAGGCGATTAACATGGTTTTCAGTCTCTTCGAGGTGCGACTCGAAAGCCTCTTTCAGTTCCTCGTGTGAAGCGGCTTTGGCCATTTTTGGAAGAGCTTTGATCAGTTGCTTTTCCGCGTCGTATATGTCGGCCAATTCATCTAAAAACGTCTCACGTAATGTACTCATAGAATATTCCTCTCTCTCAGGTTGATTGTTCCTAAAGCAAGAGGAAGCTACATTGAGCACCATGGCGGCACAATGAGGTAAAGACCCAAGGAAATGACGAATGACGAAATCCGAACAATTGCTACGATGTCGTTTTAAATTTGGCGATGGTTTCGCGGGTTTTGGTGGTGACAGTACGGATGGCATCCAGCCGTTCGCTCAGAATTTTTCCCAGCTCGACAGGATCGGTTACTTTGCGCGGCTCGGGGGGCGTCGATAGAAGGTCTATGGCTTCGACGACCTTGTCGTAGAGATCGAGGAGTTCGGTGGTTCGCTGCTGATGATTCTTGAGGCCGGCTTCGATGAGAGAAGCGACTTCGTTTGGATCGATGTTGCAGCCGGTGAAATCGTCGCCGTAGATTCGCTGCAAGATTTGCTCGGCGATGTCTGCGGCAGTGAGAGCGGGGCTGCCTGAGCTCATGCTGTCACCAGGAAGTGGGACTCGCAGAGCTCATCCCTCCGACTGCACAACAAAAAGAAGTGAGACTTGCGGAGCTCGTCCTTCCGAGTCCTTTTATGATCATGTTCGATTGTTAGCCTGAGGGCGGGAGAAGCCAGGGGCCACCGGAAGGGAGGCCTGCGATTCGAGGTGACAGGAAGGCGTGAGCCTGGCGTTCGATTTCATCGCGTAGTTCCCACCAAAGTCGCCGGGGTTCCTTAGACCAGAGCAAAACCCAGAAGCCGCCGCGCTCGCCTTTGTTGATAGTGCGCCACTCGTAATCGATGCCCGAAAACCAGCGCAAAGCATTCAGGAATTCGTTGCAGAACGCTGTCTCGAGCCACATGAAATCTTCTCGTTCCGGAGACCACTCGCCGCCGCTCCGCAAGGACGATCGGCGGCGGTCGCAAAGGAGTTGCCATTGGGGCTGGGATTGGGACTGTTCGATGCATCGGCGGACGAAATCGCGCGCTTCGGCAGCCAGGGCCAGATGCTCGCACTTGCGCGCTGCCGGCAGAGAACACATGGGGCAATGTTTTTCGCCAAGCATAAGATCAGGGGTGGAAATTCATAAGCTCATGCTTGAGCGGAGGATACGGCGGAGCGACGCCTTGGTCGTTGCCAATCGCTTTCGTGACGCAGGGAGGATTTCAGGACGGCGATTTCGCGCAGCAACGCTTTGATGGCGTGGTCGAAGGCGGTGACCGGATCAAGCGCGCGTTTTTCCGCTCGTAATGTGTTGGGAGGCAAGCGCAACGTAAGCGCGGAGAGGAAGAGAGAGCGTTTCGCGTTTTGTTCCAGATTAACCTGCAGATGGACGGCGTCTTCAGGGAAATGGACGAGATGTGTTTCGAGTTTGGAGATTTTCTCCTGAAGCTTTTTCTGCAGTTGTCCATGAGGACGCATGCGTTTGGTGATGAGTGTCCATTTCAGGGTCATAAAGCATTTTCGTCAGTTGATTTGCGCCGCAATCCGCCTACGGCAGGCGAGACGGCTGCCGCCACTGCACTTTATGTCATCCATAGCTGCCCGCCTGGGTTCGTTCAATGGCAGGCGAAATGCCTGCCGCTACTTCCGCTTGGTATTGTCAACCGTAAGATAATGTGGGCCGCCGCCACCACTGCTGCCGCGCAGGCCTGGACTCCAGACGCGGAGGAGAATGCGATCGCCTTTTATTTTTTCGCTGAGAGTGACAGCTTCATTCGCGCTGTTAACGGGCTGACGATTAATTTCGGTGATGACGTCACCCGAGTGCAACCCGGCTTCCGCCGAATTTGAGCTTTCATCGACAGAACTGACCAGCACACCATGCACTGACGAGGGAATATTGAATTGCTTGCGCGTTTGCGCATCGAGATCGGTGACCTCGACGCCATCCAGGGCGTCGGTCTCGCTTTGATTGCGATTTCCCTGACGTGGACTTCCGCCGGCGAGAAGTTCCTCGGACATTTGGCCCAGCGTGGCGGACAAGTTCCTCTCTTTACCGTCACGAATGATTTTGAGGTTTACTTTGGAGCCCGGGCTCGTCTCAGAGACCATGAGCCGGAGTTGTCGCATGTCGGCCACCTTTTTTGCGTTGAATTCAGTGACGAAATCACCTTCTTTCAAGCCCGCTTTGGCGGCGGGCGAGCCGGGTTCGACGGTAGTGACAAGCGCGCCGTTGATGTCCGGAAGATTAAATTGCCTGGCGAGATCGGGCGTGACATCCGGCTGCAGGCGCACGCCGAGATAACCACGCGTGACTTTGCCTTCGGTGATCAAACGATCCATCACATAACGGGCAAGATTGCTGGGAACGGCAAAACCGATGCCGGAAAAGCCGCCGCTCCGGCTGAAGATCATCGTATTAACACCAACGAGGCGGCCTTGCGCGTCTATCAGCGGTCCTCCCGAGTTCCCCATGTTGATGGCAGCGTCGGTCTGGATGAAATCCTCGTAAATATTAATACCCACGCCACGGCTAGTGGCGCTTACAATGCCGGCGGTCACGGTGCGGCCAAGCTCAAAAGGATTGCCGACCGCCAGGACTGTATCACCTACTTCGAGCTTGTCGCTGTCCCCGATGGTAATCGAGGGCAGCTCGTTGGCGTCGATTTTAAGTACCGCGATGTCCGTGGGTGAATCAGTGCCGATGACTTTGGCCTCGAACTCTTTTTCACCGGATCCGAGGGCGACTTTGACTCTGTCGGCGCCTTCGACGACGTGGTTCGCGGTCAGGATGTAGCCATCGGCTGTGACAATTGCGCCCGAGCCAAGGCTTTGAGCCTTAAACGAGCGCGGCTGACGTTGGCCACCGGGATCTTCGCCAAAGAATCGGCGGAAGGTAGGGTCGTCGCCAAACAAGTCCCTCATAGACCGTTGTTTAACAGTCATGGTGGAGTAGATATTCACAACGCTCGGGCCGACCTTTTTGATGACGGGAGAAAAACTGGTACGCGCTTTGACTTCGCGATTCAGCGGACTCTCATCGACTCTAAGCCTAGCGGGGGGATTTGTCGTGCCGAAGGTAATGGCAGTCATCGCCGGGACTGCCAGAACCACAAAAACGGTCCGTACAACAAAGACGAAAATCATTTTCATACTACACACCGAGCCATTCCTTGAACACACTGTCAGATATAAACTTCGTTCCGTCGGAGGCAACCAAAATTACGACTTCCAAGGCCACGATTCATCTTTTGCAACAACTTTGCATGGAATGGCGGCTTGTCAAAGGAGGACAAATCGTTGATAGGTTGATGCGTTAAAACGTAGGGAGGCTGCGCCTCCTTACGTCGGCGGCTACGGCTTATTTGGTGACTGATTCGAGTTCGGCGGGGTGAGGTTCTGTTTGGGGAGCCTCGCGAGATTCGGGGAGCTCAAACCAAAAGCGAGTGCCGGCGCCTACATCGGATTCGAGTCCAATCTGGCCACCCATTCGTTCGATGCCTTTGCGCACCAGCGCCAGGCCAATCCCGGTGCCCGGATAGGCATCATGCGAATGGAGGCGCTGGAAGAGGCCGAAAATTTTTGCATGAAACTGGGGAGCGATGCCAATGCCCTGATCGGCTATCCAGACCTTGATGTTTCCGGCATGCGACTCCGAGCGGACGGTGACGTGGGGAGGTTTTTCAGGGGAAACGAATTTCAACGAATTTGAGATCAGATTATAGAAAACCTGGCGGATGGTAGCCGGGTGAGCCTTCACATAACCAAGGGTTCCCGGGACTTCGATGTGGGCCTTTTGATCCTCGACTTCTTTCTCGATGGAAGAAAGGACATCGCGCAAGGCGGCATCCAGATCGACCGGTATCAGCTCGAGCTCAGAAGCATTGAGGCGACTGTACTGGAGCAGGTCTAACAGAAGCATGTCCATGTATTTGGCGGCGCTTTCGACGCGGCGGAGGTAATCGCTGCCTTCCTGATCGAAGCTGGCGCCGGGATGCTCGCGCAGGAACTGGGCGAAGCTGCGAATCGAGCGCAGAGGAGCGCGGAGGTCGTGGGAGATCGAATAGCCAAAGGCCTCGAGTTCGGCATTCAATTCCGTGAGGCTCTTGATGCGCCGCTGGAGCTCCACGTTCAGAGTCTTTATTTCCGTTTCTGCGGATTTGCGTTCGGTGATGTCGCGGGCAAAAATATAAATCAATTGCTCAGCGGGAAACGGGGCGGCCGTCCAGCCGAGCCAGCGGAAGGAGCCGTCACGGCAGCGATATCGGTTTTCGAAATAGACAGAAGCTGAGCCCATTTTCAGGCGCGTCAATCGTTCAGAGGTTGCCGCGCGATCTTCAGGGTGAACGAATTCGATGAGGCATTTCGATTTCAACTCTTCGACGTCAAAACCGAGCGTGGAGGCCCAAGTCGGATTGAGTTGGATGAAATAGTCCTCGAAGCTGGCGATGGCGAGCAGATCAATGGAAAGGGTGAAAAAGCGGTTGCGTCTGGTTTCGGTTTCGAGGCGATCAGAAACATCGGCCAGCGCTCGCTCGTGCCGGTACTGCTCTACGAGGCGTAACTCCTCAGCTTGTTGCTTAATGAGCTCGGATTGTCTGTATAAGTCAACAAAGACGGAGACTTTGGTGCGCAGCACGTCCGGCACGATGGGCGTGAGCATGTAATCCACGGCGCCGAGGGAATAGCCCTGAGCGACGTTGCGTTCCGAGTTGCTGATGGAAGTGACAAAAATGATCGGAGTGTGCTCGGAGTTTGGCCGTTTGCGAATGAGGGTCGCGGTTTCGAAACCGTCCATGCACGGCATGGAAACATCAAGGAGAATACAGGCGAAATCGTTTTGCAACAGGCAGCGCAAAGCTTCTTTGCCTGACCGCGCTTTGACGATGTTTTGATTCAGCGAAGAGAGAATCGCTTCAATAGCGAGCAATTTGTCGGGACGGTCGTCCACGAGCAAAATATTCGCCTTGGGCAACTCTCGGGTATTTGCATCCCCGTTTTTCACATCGGCAAATGTTGTTCTTTTGCCGTTTCCATGCAAGGGCGAGTTTTGATTGGAGTGATGCAGTTGCTCACCCTCACCCCGGCCCGGAAGGGATGCATTTTTCACCGAGGCTTCGCCCGCAGTCCCAGGAGAGGGAGCCCTGCGGTCAGCCCGATCGGCAACGCCATGGTCGCTTCGCGTCGCAGCGGCCTGAATGTCGGGGTGCGGTGTCGGGCCATCCCTGGCCTCGGTCGCACGGCCATCGGACCGCTCGGGTTTTTTCATATCACGTCAGCGGTTAACCCACAGACGGAGAATGGAGCGTAACTGTTCAGCCTCGACCGGTTTGCACAGGTAATCGGAGGCGCCGGCGGCCAGGCATTTTTCGCGATCGCCTTTCATGGCTTTGGCGGTGACAGCGATGATGGGCAAATCACGGAACTCGGTAATTTCCCGAATTGCGCGAATGGTCGTGTATCCGTCCATAGTCGGCAACATGATGTCCATGAGGACGATGTCGATGTCTTTTTGGTCCAGAAGCTTTTGGATGCCGTCTTTGCCATTTTCAGCGGAAACGACGCGCATCTTGAAACGCTCGAGCAGGCTGGTCATGGCGAAGATGTTGCGGATGTCGTCATCGACGATAAGGACTTTCTTGCTTTCAAGCGCTTCGCGGTGAAGCGCTTCGAGCATCTTCCTTTGCCTGTCCGGAAGCTTATTGACGTTGCGATGCAGAAGCATCGCGGTTTCATCCAGCAGGCGTTCGGGTGAGCGAACGTCTTTGATGAGAATGGATTCGGCGAGCCGTTTGAGGCGCGCGACCTCTTCCTGAAGCAACTCACGCGCAGTGTAAATGACGATGGGCATGGTGCGGGACGAGGGAGTCTGCTTGATTTTCTCAAGCAATTCGGTGCCGGACATATCGGGCAAGCCAAGGTCGAGAACCATGCAATCGTACTTCTCGGACTCAATGGCCTGCAAGGCATCCCTGCCTGTGCCGACAACGGTGGTCTTGACATCCCCATTGCCGATCAAATCCCTGATGCTCATGGTTTGGACTTCATCATCTTCAACGAGGAGCAGATTTTTCACCGGCCGTTCGACAAAGGATTTAATGTGGTCGAGAGCAGAATCCAGAGAATCCTTTGTCTGGGATTTGGTGAGGAAGCCCAAAGCGCCTGAGGTGCGAGTCGGTTCAGAGTCTTCATCGACAGTGATGATATGGACGGGGATGTGCCGAGTGGCCAGGTCGATCTTGAGGCCATCCAAAACGCGCCAGCCATCGACGTCCGGGAGATGGACATCGAGAGTGATAGCGGCGGGTTTTAACTCACGGGCCAAAGCGAGAGCTTCAGCGCCGCGCTGAGCGACGACGGCTTTAAAACCTTTCTCATGCGCCAAATCCAGAAGGATTCGGCCATAGTTCGGGTCGTCCTCGACGATGAGCAAAACCTTGTCGCTCGGAGCAATGTTAGTCCGATCATCTTCGATGAGATTTTCGGTGGCGCTATCAGGCACAGTCGAATCGGCTTCAATGAGTGCCGTGTTGATCGGCGGCTGCTCGAGGCGAGGAGCGGCTGATTCCCTGCGGACGGTGCGCATAGGGACATGGGTTTGCGGCAGGAACAATGTGAAGGTGCTGCCCTGACCGAGCGCGCTGGCGAGGCGTATTTCGCCGCCAAGCAAGCGGGCAATTTCGCGACTGATCGCGAGGCCGAGGCCGGTGCCGCCATATTTGCGGCTCGTGCTGCCGTCGGCCTGCTGGAAGGCTTCGAAGATAATTTGTTGTTTCTCCGGAGCGATGCCGATGCCGGTGTCGGTGACGGAGAAGGCGATGACGGAGCGGGCATGATTGAGACTTTCGTGATCGGGGCTCCAACCCTCGGTGACGGGTGCGATGTTGAACGTGACGCCGCCGGTTTCGGTGAACTTGAAGGCATTGGAGAGCAGATTGCGAAGGACCTGTTCGAGCCGCTGAGAATCGGTGAACATGTTGTACGGCAGATCCGGATCCATCTCGATGCGGAAGTCCAAACCTTTGGCTTCGGCGACGTGGCGGAAGGTGCGATCCACATTGTTGCGCAGGTCGTGGAAGCGAAGCGGCGCGATGTCCACAGTGACGGTGCCGGATTCGATCTTGGAGAGATCAAGAATATCATTGATGAGCGTAAGCAGGTCGTTGCCCGAAGCATGGATGGTGCGGGCGAACTCGACCTGTTTGGGAGAGAGGTTGCCTTCCTCGTTCTTGGCGAGTTGATCGGCGAGGATGAGCAAACTGTTGAGCGGAGTGCGCAACTCGTGGGACATGTTGGCGGTGAACTCCGATTTATAGCGAGAGGTGAGCGCGAGTTGCTCGGCTTTTTCTTCCAGAGCCTGGCGTGCCTGTTCGACTTCGGTGTTCTTGCGTTCGACCTCGGCGTTTTGCTCGGCGAGCAGTTTAGCTTTTTCCTGAAGTTCAAGGTTGGTGTTCTGCAACTCTTCCTGGCGGCTTTGCAATTCTTTGGCCAGGGATTGAGACTGCTTGAGCAAGTCTTCGGTTCGGGTATTGGCTTCGATGGTGTTGAGCACGATGCCGATGGATTCGACGAGCTGGTCGAGGAAGGCCTGGTGAATGGCGCTGAATTTTTCGAATGAGGACAGCTCCATGACGGCTTTGACCTGGCCTTCGAAGAGGACGGGGAGGACGATGATATTGGTGGGGGGCGCCTGGCCCAGACCAGAAGTGATCTGGACGTAATCTTCCGGAGCATTGGTAATGAGGATGCGCTCTTTTTCGAGGGCGGCCTGGCCGACGAGACCCTCGCCCAGGGAGAATTTGTTTCCAACATTCTTGCGATTGCGGAAGGCGTAGCTGGCGAGCAGCTTGAGATATGGCTCGTTGTGGTCGACGTCTTCGACGGTTTCCTCTTTCGGCGTTTCCATGACGTAGAACACGCCGTGTTGGGCGGAGACGACCGGGGCCAGTTCGGAGAGGATGAGTTTGCCGACAGTGAGCATGTCTTTTTGGCCCTGGAGCATGCGTGTGAACTTGGCGAGGTTGGTTTTGAGCCAGTCCTGCTCGTTGTTCTTGATGGTGGTGTCCTTCAGGTTGCGGATCATCTCATTGATGTTGTCTTTGAGAGCCGCGACTTCACCGCTGGCATCGACTTGAATGGATCGCGTGAGGTCGCCCTTGGTGACGGCAGTCGCGACGTCGGCGATGGCGCGGACCTGAGTGGTGAGATTGGCTGCGAGTTGATTGACGTTGTCCGTCAAGTCCTTCCACGTGCCAGCCGCGCCGGGCACGCTGGCCTGGCCGCCGAGTTTGCCTTCGACACCGACCTCGCGCGCGACCGTGGTAACCTGGTCGGCGAAGGTTGCAAGCGTATCGATCATGCTGTTGATGGTGTCGGCCAGTTCGGCGATTTCACCTTTGGCCTCGACCAGCAGCTTGCGTTTGAGATCGCCGTTCGCGACGGCGGTTACGACTTTGGCGATGCCACGGACCTGATTGGTAAGGTTCGAGGCCATGAAGTTGACGTTATCCGTGAGGTCTTTCCACGTCCCGGAAACACCTTTGACCTGGGCCTGGCCGCCGAGTTTCCCTTCGGTGCCGACTTCGCGGGCGACACGAGTGACTTCGTCGGCGAAGGAGGAGAGTTGATCCACCATCGTATTGACGGTGTCCTTGAGCTGGAGGATTTCGCCTTTGACATCGACGGTGATTTTTTTGGAAAGGTCGCCGTTGGCGACAGCGGTCGTGACGGCGGCAATGTTACGGACCTGGGTCGTCAGGTTCGAGGCCATGAAATTGACGTTGTCCGTGAGGTCTTTCCATACACCTGCGAGGCCGCGTACGTCGGCCTGACCGCCGAGTTTCCCTTCGCTGCCGACTTCGCGAGCAACACGCGTGACTTCGGAAGCGAACGAGCGTAGTTGATCGACCATCGTATTGATGGTGTCTTTGAGTTCGAGGATTTCGCCTTTGACATCGACGGTGATCTTCTTGGAAAGGTCACCATTGGCGACGGCGGTAGTCACCGCGGCAATGTTACGGACCTGACCAGTAAGGTTGGAGGCCATGGAGTTCACAGAGTCAGTAAGGTCTTTCCAGGTGCCGGCGACACCTTTGACTTCGGCCTGGCCGCCGAGTTTGCCTTCGGTGCCGACTTCACGGGCGACGCGCGTGACTTCGTCGGCGAAGGAGGAGAGTTGATCCACCATCGTATTGACGGTGTCTTTGAGCTGGAGGATTTCGCCTTTGACATCGACGGTGATTTTCTTGGAGAGGTCGCCATTAGCGACAGCAGTAGTCACGGCGGCGATATTACGCACCTGCGCGGTGAGGTTTGAAGCCATGGAGTTGACCGAGTCAGTGAGGTCCTTCCAGGTGCCGGCGACGCCTTTAACTTCGGCCTGGCCGCCAAGTTTACCTTCGGTGCCGACTTCGCGGGCGACACGCGTGACTTCGTCGGCGAAGGAGGAGAGCTGATCCACCATCGTATTGATCGTGTCTTTGAGCTGGAGAATTTCGCCTTTGACATCGACCGTAATTTTCTTAGAGAGATCGCCATTGGCCACGGCAGTGGTGACTTCAGCAATGTTGCGGACCTGAGCCGTAAGATTGCCTGCCATCGAGTTCACCGAATCGGTGAGATCCTTCCACGTGCCGGCGACGCCGCGGAC
>Ga0137394_10001806_pt1 | contig 15754 bp, 11 predicted proteins | sample czobulk116metaG_FD_108278 | JGI IMG/M metagenome (GOLD analysis project Ga0137394, IMG submission 108278) | Vadose zone soil microbial communities from Angelo Coast Range Reserve, California, USA - czobulk1.16 metaG | ecosystem: Environmental > Terrestrial > Soil > Vadose zone | place: USA...
CCTGCCCCATCTCCGTGTAGCCGTTGAAGATCTCGATCTGAGCCTGCATCGCCGAAGCCTTCGGCGGAGGCGTGACGCGCAACCGTATGTATCCGCCTTCGATCGTCCCGTTCCCGAGGCCGGTGCTCTTGATGCCGCAGCCGATGCCCTTGTATTTCGCGCTCTTGTAAACGTCCCTGACGGCTTCCATCGTTTCGCGGATGCCGCGAACGCTCTCACGCATGATCTGGCCGGTGCCGAACCGATCGCCGGCATTGAGGATGTTCCGCTCGCGGATATCCCAGCCGTCGACGCCGACGCGCTGCGCGAGCATGTCCATCACGCCTTCCATGGCGAACTGGGCCTGGTTGCTGCCGAAGCCGCGCATCGCGCCGCCGTTCGGGTTGTTCGTGTACACGGCCCTGGCTTCGACGTCGACGTTGGCAATGCGGTACGCGCCGCACGAGTGGCACGCGGCGCGGAGCGCGCACTTCGCGCTCGTCGTGTGGTAGCCGCCGGCATCGGCCACGATCCGGGACCTCAACGCGACCAGGCGCCCTTCCCCATCGGCGCCGACGGTCAGCGTGACGGTCATCGCATGGCGCTTGACGTGATGCTGCGTCGATTGCGGACGCGTGAGCACGGTCTTGACCGGCCGCTGCAGCAGATACGCGGCAACCGCGGTCTGCCCCTGGATCGACAGCTCCTCCTTCGCGCCGAACGCGCCGCCGCTCGCGGCCAGCACGATCTCGACCTCATCGAGGTCGACGTTCAGGATTTTCGCGATCTGCGCGCGGTCGTAGAGCGATCCCTGGCTGGCGGTGTGGACCCGGACGCCGTTCGCCTGCGGCACGGCGAGACACGCCTCGGGCTCGAGGAACGCGATTTCGACCGGCTGCGTCTGAAACGTCGCCGCGATCACATGCGCGGCCGTCGCCAGCGCCGCGTCCACGTCTCCACGGGAGAAGGCGGTGACGGGCTGGAGCACATTCGAGGGTCGTGGAGCGCACGTGTCGAGCGAATGCACCAGCGGCGCCCCGGCCTGCTGGGCCTCGAACGGATCGGTGATCGGTTCGAGCACCTCGTAATCGACCTTCACCATGGCCGCGGCTCGACGTGCGCGGAACTGCGTGTCGGCCACGACCATCGCGAGAAAATCGGCGACGCAGCAGGTCAGTTCGCCTTCCGCGACGAACACCGGCTGGTCCGGGTCGTTGAGGCCGGTCGCGCGGGTTCCGGGAACGTCGGCGGCGGTGAATACCCGCACGACACCAGGCATCGCCGCCGCTTCGTCGGTGTGAATCTTGAGGATTCTCGCGCGCGGGTGGCCGGTCAGCACCATCGCCCCGTGCAGCATCCCGGGTGCCCGCATGTCGTCGACGAACGCCGTCTCGCCCAGCGCCTGCTCGAACCCGCCCAGGCGCGACACCGATCGGCCGATCCCATGGCCGTTGCCGTTCCGGCCGAGGTTCGCGAATGCAGGATTGCGCGTCAGCCCGAGCTCTTCACCGAAGAAGAAATGCTGTCGCGGTTCTTTGCGCGGGAGGCGCCCGCCGTTCCGGCGCGCTTCGCCGGCAGTTTGAATCGCATCGATGATGCGTCCATAGCCGGTGCAGCGGCACAGATGACCGTCGAGTGCTTTCGCGATCGCACCGCGATCGTCGGTCACCTCTTGCCGCATCAACGACGAGGCACGCACGAGAATGCCCGGGATGCAGAACCCGCACTGCACGCCGCCTTCGAGCACGAACGCCTCGCCCAGGATGCGGCGTGTCTCCTCCGGCAGACCTTCGAGGGTGACGACGTCGTGGCCTTCGATCTGTGCCGGCTTCCGCAGACACGAGAGCGCCGGCCATCCGTCGACCAGAATCAGACAGCAGCCGCAGGTGCCTTCCGGAGCGCAGCCGTCTTTCGCCGAGACGATGCCGCATTCCTCACGCAACACTTCGAGGAAGTGCATACCGGGCTCGTACGAGGCCTCGGTGGCATGTCCATTCAGCGTGAATCTGATGCCAGGCATCCCCGGTAATCATAGCCCACGCGGTCCAGAGCGGCCCCGGCAGGGTGTATCATCCCCCCGATTCGGAGGCCACATGTCGGAGCCCTGGAAGACGGACAAATGGTACGTCAGCCCCTGGTGTTACCTGCCAGAGGTGCGAAACAGCTACACCTTTGCGCCGCACATCAAGATCCACGACGTCACGTTGCGCGACGGCGAGCAGCAGACCGCGGTCGTTTTCCGGCGCGAGGAGAAAGTCGCGATCGCCCGCAAGCTCGACGCGCTTGGCGTGCATCGGATCGAGGCGGGCATGCCGGCGGTTTCCCCGCAGGACAAGGCGGCGATTCAGGACATCGCCGCACTGGGGCTGAAGGCCGACATCTTCGGCTTCGGGCGGTGCATCGCCGACGAGATCAAGGTGATCAAGGATTGCGGCTGCAAAGGGGTCGTCATCGAGATCCCTGCCAGCGATCACATGATCAAGAACGCGTACGGCTGGACCGTCGATCGGGCGATGAAATCGTCGATCGAGGCGACGCTCGCCGCCAAGGAGGCCGGTCTGTACACGGTGTTCTTCACGATCGATGCGACGCGCACGGAGCTCGGTCGGTTCCTGGACATCGTCGAGCAGGTGGCGACCGAAGGCCATATGGACGCGCTGACGATCGCCGACACCGTCGGCGGGTGCAGCCCCGACGCCGTTCATCACGTCGTCAAGAAGGTCATCGATCGGCTGAGGAAGCCGGTGGAAATCCACTGCCATCAGGATTTCGGGCTGGGCGTCGCGAACACGATTTCCGCGCTCGCGGCCGGAGCGTCGGTCGCGCAAACCACCATCACCGGTCTGGGCGAGCGCGCCGGCAACGTGCCCATGGAAGACGTCGTCATGTCGCTGTTGTGCCTGCATGGCATCGACGTCGGCATTCGCACGGAGAAATTCTGCGAGACGTCGCGCTTCGTGCTGGAGCTGGCGAAGGTCTCGGTGCCGCCCAACCGACCGATCGTCGGCGACAAGCTGTATGAGATCGAGTCGGGCATCATCGCCGGCTGGGTGCGTCTGGCGCGCAAGGAGCATCCGCTCGAGTACGTGCCGTTCGCGGCGGATCTGGTGGGGCAGAAGCCGGTGTCGATCGTGCTCGGAAAGAACAGCGGGCCACCATCCATCGAGGAGTGGTGCGAGAAGCTGGGCGTCAAAGCCACCGACGAAGAGCGCATGGCCATGCTCCAGCAGGTCAAGGCGAAGTCGTTCGAAAAGAAGGACCTCCTGACGGCGGACGAGTTCAAGGCGATCGTGGATCGGGTGCTGCAGAAGGAGTCCGTCTAGACATCTTCTAAAGCCAATGTTGGTGTAATGAAGCCGACGTCGGGAGCGTCCCACACGATGCCGGGAGGGGTCGGCCTTCAGGCCGACCCCTCCCACTCACAATTCCTCGCATCTTCATAATTCCTTCATCAACGGCTGCGACACTCCCTCCCGACGATGATTTCCGGGAGGACGTCGTGGGACGTCGAGTCGCATTCTGCCGGCTGACAGGACTGTTGATGGCCGCGATGCTCGCCGCCGTCGGCGTCTGGCAGCCGAGCGAGGAGCAGTATGGACACCATCTGGCAGGACGTTCGCTATTCGATCCGTACGCTGGTTAGAACGCCAGCGTTCACCGTCGCGGCGATCGTGTCGCTCGCCCTTGGGATCGGTGCGAACACGACCATTTTCACGCTGCTCAACACGCTGTTCCTGAATCCGCTTCCGGTCGCGCGGCCGTCCGAGCTCGTAGCCGTGCTCACGGTGGCGAGCCGGAACGCGACGCAGTTCGGCAATCTGCTGCCGCTCTCGTATCCGAACCTCAAGGATTTCCGGGAGCGCAATTCGGTGCTGGCCGATCTCGCCGGCTACTCGCCGCCGCTCCCGCTCAGCCTCACGACTGCCCGGGAACCGCAGCGCGTCTTCGCGCAGCTCGTGACCGCCAGTTACTTCGATGTGCTCGGCGTTCGCCCGGCCGCTGGACGCTTTTTCATGCCTGACGAAAATCGCACGCCGGGCACGCATCCGGTGGCGGTGATCGGGCACGGCTTGTGGCAGCGCCGCTTCGGCAGGCGACCTGATGCGATCGGCCTGACCATCGAGCTCAACCGCCTGACCTTCACGATCGTCGGCGTCGCGCCGGAAGGATTCAAAGGCGTCACGTCGATGTTCGGCCCCGACCTGTGGGTACCGTCGATGATGTCGCCGCAGCTGCAGCCGCGGCAGGCGGGGAGCTGGCTCGACGAACGCGCCGCGGTCGTGTTCAGCACGGCGGGGCGGCTCAAGCCCGGCGTCACCATCGCGCAGGCCGAGGCGAATCTGAAAACCATCGCACGTGCGCTCGAACAGGAATACCCCGGGCCGAACGCCGGCCGGAACGTCACGGTGATACCGCTGACCGAGACGACGATTTTTCCCGGCATGCGCGGCATGCTGATGCTGGCCGGCGGCGTACTGATGACGATCGTCGGGCTCGTGCTGCTGATTGCGTGCTCGAACGTGGCAAACCTGCTGCTCGCGCGTGCGGCGGCGCGACGTCAGGAGATCGCGATGCGGATCGCGCTCGGTGCGACGCGGGTCCGCCTGATGCGGCAGCTCGTGACCGAGAGCCTCGTGCTCGGCACGGCGGGCGGAGCGCTCGGGTTTGTGTTCGGCATCTGGGGCCGCGATCTGCTGTGGTCCGCGCGGCCCGCGGTGGTTGCGAACAACTTCGTCGAGCTGAAGATCGACACGCACGTCCTGGTGTTCACGCTGATCCTGTCGCTCGTCACCGGCGTCGTGTTCGGTATCGTCCCGGCGCTTCGCGCGTCGCGTGCGGATCTGGTCGGCGCGCTGAAGCTCGAGCCCCTCTTCGCCGCCAGCCGCCGCCGGCTGAGCCTCGCCAATGCACTGGTCGTCGGCCAGGTGGCGCTCTCGCTCGTGTCGCTGATCACCGCGGCGCTGTTTCTTCGCAGCCTGCAGCGCGCGCATGCGGTCGACCTCGGGTACGAGACCGGATCGGTGGCGGTCGTATCGGTCAACCTTGCGCAAGGCGGCTACGACGAGGTCCGCGGCCGCCAGTTCGCGCGCGACGTGCGCGATCGCGTTGCGCTGGTGCCCGGCATCAGCGCGGTGTCGTGGTCGACGAACCTGCCGCTCTGGGCCAACCTCTATCGTCGCATCTCGATCGAAGGGCAGGAGCCGACCAGACCGGCGGACGCGCCGCTCGCGGTCGTCGTCACTGTCGATCTCGATTACTTCAAGGTGCTCGGCCTCGGCGTCACGCGCGGCCGCGACTTCACCGACGCCGACCGCGATCCGTCGATGAGGGTCGCGATCGTCAACGAGCGGATGGCCGAGCGGTACTGGCCGAATCAGGATCCGATCGGTCGCACGTTTCGGTTCGACAGCGAGGCTGTCGCGCGCCATGTCGTCGGCGTCGTGAAGACGATCAAGTACCAGACGCTGGGCGAGACGCCGCAGCCAGCCGTGTACCTTCCATTGAGGCAACACTACGCCCACGGGCTCGTGCTCTACGTCCGGACCGCGGGTGATCCGTCCCACGCGATCGGGACCGTGCAGCGCGAGGTGCGCGCGATGGACGCGCAGGTGCCGCTCGAGAACGCGGCGAGCGTCGACGAGGTGATCGATCAGGCTCTGTGGATGGTGAAAATCGCCGCCGGCCTGCTGGCGGTGTTCGGCGCGCTGGCGCTCGTGCTCGCCAGCGTGGGCCTCTACGGCCTCGTCGCCTATTCGGTGAATCAGCGGCGCCGCGAGCTGGGCGTGCGCATGGCGCTTGGCGCCGGACGCGGTGATGTGCTGCGCCTCGTGCTGCGCGACGGCATGTCGCTCGTGCTGGCCGGGATCGCCGGCGGAGTCGGTCTGTCGCTGCTCGTCTCGCGAGCCCTGGCGTCGCTGCTCCTCGGCGTCAACGGGAGCGATCCGGTCAGCTTCGCCGGCGCGTCGTTGCTCCTCGCCGCCGTCGCGTTCATCGGCAGCTATCTCCCCGCGCGTCGCGCCAGCAGATTCGACCCGCTCGTCGCGCTACGGCAACCATGATCGGTGTAGCGCGGCATCTTCCGCGTCAAGCCCCGGCGGACGGCCGTTGCCGTGGCGAGGGCAGTTGGCTGAGCGAGATTATCGCGACCGGGCCACGGTTCCGCTCGGACGACGTTTCGTCGCGGCGCGCTGACTGCTAATTCGACGTCCTGCCGGTGCGCTATGATTTGGCCCGATCCGCTTCGCCGCGCCCTGCGCCCTGCGGCCCTGCTGCGCTGCAGATGGTGATCCTGCAATGACTCGACGGCTGACGTTCATCGCGCTGACCGTCGCGCTGGCTGTGGCCGGCTTCTCCGAAGGCTCCGGTCGACGCGGCCAGAACCCCACGCAGGTGGAGCCGCTTCCCGAGGTTCCACCGCACCTTCAGTTCGTCCCCCTGGCTGTCGCGGAACGGATGCTGGATCTCGCGAGCGTCACGAGCAGCGATGTCGTCTACGACCTGGGCTGCGGCGATGGCCGCCTGGCGATCGTGGCCGCGAAAAAATTCGGCGCGCGGGCCGTTGGCGTGGACGTCGACGCGAAACGGATCGCCGAAGCCGCCGCGAATGCCGCGCAGGCGGGCGTGTCGACGCTCGTGCGATTCGAACGGCTGCCGACGATCGACCTGTCCGAGGCGACCGTCCTGACGATGTCGATCCCGCAGTCGGCGGCATGGCTGACCCAGAATGGACTGCTGCATCCGGGGCTGACGAGACAGTTGAAGGCCGGCTCGCGCATCGTCACGAATTTCGTCGCCGGTTCGATGAAGGAGTGGAAACCCGATCGGGTCGACCACTTCGCCGACGCGCGCGGAAGCGCGCGTGCGATCCTCTACATGTGGAAGGCCGAGGGGAACCGGTAGAAGCATTGCGGATTGCGGATTGCGGATTAGATTGCGGATTGTAACCAATCCGCAATCCGAGATCCGCAGTACTGGAAAGCTCCTAAAGAAGCTCGATCCGGAAGATATACCCGTGCGTCGGGCTCTTGTTCTCGGGCCACCCCGGATGGATGCCGGCGTCGCAGCTGTAAAGGGCGCCGTCATGCCAGGCCAGGCCATGCGGATCCGGGTCGGACTCGGCAAACTGCACCGTCTCCAGCGGCCGGCCGGTCTCGGCGTCGTACTTGATGAGCCCCGCGCCTTGTTCGTTTCCCGTCACCATCCAGATGCCGCCGTCATGAAACGCAGTTCCATGTGCCCGCGGCACGCTATACGGAATCAGGAATTCGGGCTGCCACGTCTTCGGATCCACGCGCAGGATCCCGCGCAAACGGAGCGCCGCGATCCAGAGCTTGCCGTCGACGTACTCGACCCCGTGGCAGCCGCCGCCGCCGAGCGGGATTTGTCGATGGCTGATCGTCTTCGAGTTCATGTCCGTCTGAAAAATCCCGTTCGGCGCGGCATTCGCGCCCATCCAGATGTAACCGCCGCCGACGGCCATCCCGCTGGTATTCTTCGATTCGGTCTTTACCGTTTTCAGCAGCTTGCCCTTCCAGTCCACGAGACAGGCGTTGTCGCTCTTCTGCTCGCCAATCCACAATCCTTCCGGCGCCACCGCGATCGCGTTCGGATAGCCCTCCGGGCTCTTGAAGAGCGTCGTCGTCTTCGTTTTGCGGACCGTCGGATGTGGCGCGCCGCCTCCGGTTTGCGCGCCGGCGAGTCGGGTGCCCAGCAGGCCCACGCCCAGGCTCGCCAGAAATTCTCTTCGTCTCGTCTCCATGCTTACCCCCATCCGTTGCTGAATTGTGCTCGGGCGTTTTGCGTGATCGCCTTGCCGTGTTCGAAACAGGCCGTCTGGCACGTAAGCGCGGGCTTCCGTGTCGTCGTGGACTACCTTGGCGCCAGGCCCTTACCGGCGTACACGTCGGTGCCGGGAAAGAACGCTGCCCACGACCACCAGAACTGCCGGACTGAAACGATCACGTTCAGCCGGCCCCCGCGGAGCTCTCCTTCGAGACACTCTCCGTACGGATTCCAGCGTGAGCGTGTCTCGACGTCAGCGAGATCGCCTGACTGCGCGCGCGGCTCGAATGTCAGCGCGCGCCCATCGAGCTGACGAGAGAACGTCGTGACGGTATCGCTCGCCGGCCTGAAGATCACCAGCACCGCCTCCCCGCCGAGCCGGTCGTTGACGATGCGCTCCTTCGCGAGGACGTCAACCGGGTAGGCGCGTCGTGCGCCGCCAGCCTCGAGCCCGACGATCGGCTCGTACGCCGGGAGCCGCAGGTCCTCGCGGCTCAGTGTGCGCTCTGCCGGCGGACCGGGGCGGCCCGGCCTGCGCGCCAGAATCGTGCGCCACATCTGGTCGTACAGCTCTTCGAGACCCGGCACGGGCACCATCGCCAGCGTGTCCCGATGGCGGTCGCGCCACTCCTTCCACATGGTCAGGAGAAACGGATAGATCTCGAGCCGCCTGCCCTTGAGCGGGCCTTCGAACGCCTCGCCGGTTTCCTGCTGCCAGCGCGTCCCGGTCTCGCGGTCCGTGAATGTGAAATTCATCCGCACCATGTTGGCGTGAAAGAACGTCAACGGGCGCCCGTCCGCTTCGGCCCTGAACACGAGGGCCGTGTTGCAGCGGTTTCACCACGTGACGAAAATCGGCAGCTTCCCGAGGCGGTCCTCCAACCCGTGATGCCACGTTACCGCCGCCGCGGGATACGCCTTGGCAACACCCCCGCCGGCCACGCCGATCACGTGGTCGTCGTCTTTGAGAAACGTCGCCTTCGACGCCGCGACAAACTCCGGCGCTCTGAGGTAGTAATTGCCCCCGCCCATCGCAAAATCTCTGAGCACCGGTGCCGCCTGCTGCGCGCGCATCGGCAGGACGGCCGCAGCGAAGGCTGATAGCGCTACGCAAGTATTGCGGACAGCGGATTGCGGATTGCGGAACGGATTGCGGAACACCTGGAGTCTCCTCGTGCTATCGGGTCCCGTAACGAATTCCAAATTCTGAATTCCCAATTCCTAATTCCTAATTCCCGATGCCCTCGACGATCGCGGTTTCCACCTCTCCTCCGGCTCGACGGAAGACCGACGCTTCCTGGTACTCCGGCGACTCGAAACAGGCGACCCCCTGCTCGAAGGTCGGGAATTCGATTACGACGTAACGCTGGAAGTACTCCGGTCCCGCCATGATCTGGTGGCGACCGCCGCGCGCGAGGACTTTGCCCCCATAGCGGCTGATGATCTCCGGCACGCGGTCCGTGTACTTCTTGTACGTCGCCGGATCGGTGATTTTCGCGCGGGCGATCCAATACGCAGGCATGGCGGAGGCGGCTGATTATCGCACGGCGGTCCGGCTGCTGTTTCCCGTAAAATCGGCCGTGAGGAGCCGGGATGCGCACGCCGCTCACGCGCCGAACGTTTGTATCCGCCGCCGCCCTCGGACCGCTGGCCGTGCTCGCCAGGTCACTGCGGGCGCCCGCTTCCGCCGAAGGCTTCGGCGCGCCCGACGTAGCCCGAACGAGGGCAGTCGTGGCGGAGTACACCTTCACCCAGTTCCACAATCAAACTGCGACAGAGAGACGTTTCTTCGGTTCTTCGTGAAAGGACCGCGAGCGCGACAACGTCTGCCAGGACCACGAAGAACACGAAGACACACGACGAAGAGAACCTATTGTTTTTCTCGTGATCTTCGTGGAGCTTCGTGTCTTCGTGGTTGCATTGGTTCTCTCCGTCCTCTCCGTCAACTCGATTCAACATCCGCGCGCAGCTGCTTCATCGCCCAGTCCTGCAGCGTCGCCGTCCGCTCGCCGCGCGGACCGCCCGCCCTCACGTTGTGCTGCGGATGGCCCAACCCGGCGATCATGTCGCGTTTCGAGTTGATCGCCGCCCGATACAGCCGCTGCGCCCCGTTCGGATCCATGATCCGATCGTCGCCGCCATAGCCGATCAGCATGGCGCATTCGATCCTGTCCGCCCTTCCCTCGAGCGTGTAGTCACGCAGCTTCCGTCTCGCGTCGGCCAGGTCGCGCGCGCCGATGATCCATCGCACCCGATCCTGAATCGGCGGATAGTAGTCGAACAGATCGGCGCCAAGATCGTACGAGCCGGCGGCCACCATGACCGCCTTGATGCGTTTCTCGCCGCTCGCCGCGCGAGGCGCGCCCCAGCCGCCCATGCTGATGCCGTTCACGCCTATCCGCGTGGCATCCACGTCCTGGCGCGTCTCGAGGTAGTCGATCATCGCTTTGAGAATGCGCTCGGGATCGGGCGGCAGGTGCAGGTCCTGCAGGCGCAGCGCGGCGCCCTGGCCCGGGAAATCCACGGCGAGGTAGCCCATGCCGCGCGCCACGTACGACCCCGCTCCTCCGAGGATCGTGTTTTCCGCCATCGTATCGACGCCCTGGAACGCAATCACCGTCGGGAATTTTTTCCCAGAGGGTCCGCCCGGCTTGCGGAAATATCCCCCCAGCGTCTTCCCCTCGAAATTGACCTTTACGCGCTCGAAGGGTGCGCGCTGCATCTGCCACGCCTTGTCGAACGTCTCCCGCATCTTCTTGTAGCCGGGCAGCATCCGTTTGTCGCTCTCCGGCAGTGGCCAGACCGCATTGCCATAGAAATCCTGCGCCCGCCGGTAGTGCTCGTTCGCCGTCACCTTGAATCCCTGCGCGGCATACGCGTCGGCGAGCTTTTCGTTCTTCTCGGCAACGCGCGTCCATTCCTCGAACCATGAGCTCGGATCGTAGGGCCGCGCCCGCTGCGCCACTTCGAGCTCGTCGGCATCGCTCGTGTACATGGATTGCACGAGCCGGATCTCGAGCTGTCCTCCACCGGGCAATCCTTTCCCCGAAAGCAGGACGCTCTCGTCGCGTCCGCCAATGACCCCGAGCCTGCCGCTTCCCGGTCCGAAATCCTGCGCCGCGACCGCCACACCCAGCATGCGTCCCAGCACCGGAGCACTGATCGACGAGAGCCCCCATTGCATCATGCGTCTCCGGCCCACGAGTGGTGCCATGTGATTTCTCCTTGGCCTTCAGAATTAGGAATTTGGAATTTAGAATTTGGAATTCGCGTCACGAATTCCAGATTCTGAATTCCGAATTCTCAATTCTGGGTAACCGGGCGGCGGCACACGCCCCTTCGACGCCGCCTCGTAAGCGGAGGCCACGCCGAGAATCCGATCCTCCGCGCCTGGCTCCGCCCGGAAGACGAGCGAGAACGGCAGACCCGGAACGGGCAGCGTCGACGGCGTGTTGCTGTTGATGGCGACGTATCGCTTCCTGTCCGCGCTTAGCGCGAACGCCGGGTCGTACACCGTTCGCACGTAACCCGCCGGGATGAGCACTTCGGTGAGGCCCGCGAACGGGCCCATCCGATTTCGCCGCGGACGTCGCCCCGAGGTCCTGGCGGCGACGCCAGGCCGATTTGGCCCGGAGGCAAAGACGCATGCAGGCGGACGACGACGTCCAGCCGATTCTCCTGCACGACTTTCATCTCGACGCGGCGCAACAATTCCCGCAGCAGCAGCCGCTCGTCGGCGCCCTGCGGCTCCCCGAGCGGGCGGCGAATGTTCTCGGTCTCTTCCCAGTTCTTGAACGCCGCGCGCTGGTCGTCGCCCCAGAATTTCGACCGGGCGTTGAGCGTCGGAACATCCACGAGCGTCTCCGTGAACCCGCGGGCAGCCCACTCCGCGGCGCGCCGCGTCGCGTACTGCGTGAAGTGGAACTTGAACGTCAACGACTCGTCCGGAACCTGCTGCATGAAACGGATGTTTAGGTTCTTCGGAGGCGCGATCCGGCCCTCGGCGAGGCCCACCATGTAGTCGATCGGCGCCATCGTGCCCGAGCCGAAGAACTTGCCGGTCGCGAATTCGGTCTTCCTGATCGTCGTGGCAAATTCCGGGAACAGCGGTTCCCCCGCCGAAGTCAGCCGGTAAAGGATCGCGGGAAAGAACACTGGCACCAACTCCGCGAGGGCGCGCGCGTAGGTCGTCGTCAATGCCGTACTGCTGCTGCACGTCCGGGTCGGACGCGGTGGCTTCCATTCGACCGAATTCGATCGGAGGCCCGGCGTACTGATCGAAATTCGGAAGCAGGGTCGCGATCGCAACGGTCTCGGTCGGAAACTTCAGCGGCGAGCCGGCGCGAACCGTGCCGCGCGCAACCGGGATGGGAGCCCCGTCGCGCGTGACCAGGCGATCGCTGACGCCGTTATACGCCCTGGCGCGATTGACGTAGGCCAGCACCAGTGCGCGGCAGGTGATCTGACGTTCGCGGATGGCCCGATGCACATCCGCGATGGTCGCCTCCTCGAGTTGAAAGCGAGGGCCCTGCGACTGGACATCCCGCGAGTGAGGCAGCAGACCGAGGATGACCAGGACCACAGACGCGACGAGCGAGACGCCCCATTTGCGGTGGAACATGATCGGCTTCAGCAATTAAGAATTTGGAATTCAGAATTTGGAATTCGTGTCCAAATTCCAAATTCCAAATTCCTACTTCCTAATTGCGAATGCTCAGAATGTCAGCCTGAACCCGAACTGCGCCGTGCGCGTCTGGGCCGACACGTGCTGGAAGTACTGCGTCGCGTTGCTTTCCACCGTCCCGATGCCCCAGTTCGGACGATTGAACACATTGAACACTTCCGCGATCCCATCGATTGCGGCGCGGCCGTGCAGCTTGATCCGCTGCTGCACCCGCAGATCCGTCCGGTTCTGCGGCGGCGCCAGGATGGCATTGCGCGGGACGATGCTGCCATCCGGACGCAGGCGGGCGGTGGAAACCACCCCCGTATTGCGCAGATCGCCGCCGTAGGTGTTGTTTTGACGGATGCCGGCAGCGAAGAAATGGAGTCCGCTCACCTGGAAGCCATGGCCCACCTGCCAGATGCCATTGAACACAGCGCGATGGCGTATATCGTCGGCCGACAAGCCCCATTCACCGCCCAGGTCGGGCGCGGTCTCGAACGCCACCTGCTGGAGGCCGCTGAACGGCTTGGTATCCGCGTTCCAGAGCCCCGAAAGCGTGTAGGTGGCGTTGGCCTGCCAGCGATTGCTGAACCGCCGCGTGAAGCCGGTTTGCAGCGCGTGATAGGCGGAGCGGGCGAGATGCGAGTTCATCGAAACGACGCCCCAATCCGGATACGGCCGGTTGGCTCTGGTCGCGAACGGGAGGTTGACGCCGGTGTTCGGATCGAACAGCACGTTGATGTTTTCGACGACGTCCTTCTCGTGCGTCCCCTTGCTGTAAACGTAGTCGGCCGTGACGGCCGTCGCGGCGTCGAACTGCCGCTGGAAGCCGATCGAGGTCTGAAACGTCCGCGGCAGCTCGACATACTGGGGCGGTCCCACGAATTCCTGGAGGTCGCGGATGAGGCATCCGGGCGCGTTGTTGTTGGCGTAACAGAACCGCGTGATCGCCTGCGCGTAGGTCGGCAGCGGCTGACCGTTGGTCGGGTTCGCCGCGAAGTCCGCGCGGCCGTCGTTGGCGTAGCTGATGACGGCAATCTGCGGATTGCCGGTCGCGAACGACTGATCGGCGCCCAGCGCATCCCCGTAGTACAACCCGGTCCCGCCTCGCACCACGGTCTGTTCGTTCACCTTGAAGGCGAAGCCGAGCCGCGGCTGGAAGTTGGCCTTGTCGGCGGGACGCCCGGCCTCCTGGAAGGGCGGGAAGCTGACGTCGTTCGCAAACGCGCCCAGCTCCAGGTCGTATCGCAGCCCGAGATTCAGCGTCAGGTTGTTCGTGACCTGCCAGTCGTCCTGCGCCCAGCTGGCGATCTTCTTGGAGTAGAGATGGACGTCGAAGTCGCCGACGCCGATGCTGTAGGTCCGCACGAGCGGGGAGATCGCCGCCATGTTCCAGGTGTCAGCGTTGAACGGATCGGGAAAGAGCGCCTCGAGATTGGCCGGCCGGTTCCCGTTCGAGGCGTTGATCGTGCCCATGCACTGCCGGCAATTCGCCTGAATCTGGTGGCGATGCAGGAACTCTCCGCCGAGCTTCAGGTCGTGATGGCCCTTCGCACTGTACGAGTACGTGAAGTCGTCGCGTACGTTCCAGACCCACTGATCCTGATGTCGCGGATAGTTCTGGTTGCCGCCGATGGCGAACCCCGTGAACGTGATGCGGGGCGATCCCGTGTTGATGCCATTGGCCCGCTGCCAATGGTTCGACCACGTGGTGAGATTCTCGTTCTCCAGACCGAACACCGCCTCCCCCCCTTTGATCTCGTTCACCGCCCGATTGCTGAGGACCTGCGTGAACAGGAGGAGGAACTCCTTGTTGTACTCGCGATTGGTTCCGGTCGCCGCCGGACTGCTCTGGAGGTTGCCGCCCACGACGGGCTCCCAGATTGCGGCCCTGGAATACTTGCCCATCAGCCGCGTCTGCGGCGACAGTTGATAGTCGAGACGCAGGCCGCCTTTCTTCTGGTTGTTGGTGCCGTTCAGCGAGACGTTGAAGGCGGGGTAGGGCGTGTTGAATGTGGTGGTTTTCGGCTCGCGCTCGTATTCATAGTTGCCGAAGTAGTGCAGCCTGTCCTTCACGATCGGACCGCCGAGCGTCGTGCTGATCTGCTGATTCTGAATCGGCTCCACGAAGCCCAGGACGGGATTCTCCGCGTTGAATTTGCTGTCGCGGAAATTGCCCCGGACCAGTCCCGCCGTCTGGTTGCCGCCCGACTTGGTGACTGCGTTCACCTGCACGCCGGTCGACCGGCCCATCGTCGCGTCGAACCGGTTGGAGATGAACTGAAATTCCGCGATCGAATCGGCGCTGTACTTGGGCTGGCCGCCGGTCCCGATGTCCGCCGACACCTGCTGGCCGTCGATATTGAGCTGGAACTCGCGCGCCTCGCCGTTGTTTCTATCGGGCAATGGAATTTGCGCCGCGACGCCGGTGGCGCTGGCGTTGGTCCGGCTCCCCGGGGCGGTGAGCGCGAGCGCCATCCAGTTGCGTCCGTTGACCGGAAGTTCCGCCACCTGCTTGGGATCGACGTTGCCGCCAAGGCTCGACGTAGTGGTCTCGAGCAGCGGCGATTGTCCCGTGACTGTCACCGCTTCCGTCACGGTCCCCGGAGCCATCTGCAGGTTGATGACGGCCGTCTGTCCCACGAGGAGCTGCAAGCCACTTCGCGTGACGGCGGTGAAGCCTGAGAGCTCGGCGGTGATCTGATAGACGCCGATGCGCACGGGAATCCGATAGACCCCGCGCTGATCGGTCACTCCTTCGAAGCTGTTGCCTGAGGCCTCGTGCACGGCCTTCAGCGCAACCCCGGGCAGCACCGCGCCCGTGGAATCCGTGATGGTGCCGCTCAGCACCGCTTCCTGCGCGTACCCGGCGGCGGGCACGACGAGGATAGCGGCGACGACGATCGACCGAATGACCACGCGCGATGTCATGGATACCTCCCCACCTGAGTCAGCTTTCGCGACCACCGAGAGTGTGCCCGACACGCTGCAACTGTCAGATTGCAGGCTGGAAGGTAGCCCACCTCCTATGGCGAGTCAACGACATTACGGCAGTCGGCGGAGAGAATGTCCTCGCACAATCCGGAGTGTTGGATCCAGCGGCCGCATCGGATAGACGCGGGACGGTATGGTGTCTACACGGTTGCATCGTCGATGGCTGATGGCTGATGGGCGATGGCTGATGGGCGATGGCTGATGGGCGATGGAAAAAAGTTCTCCATTGACCATTCGCCATGAGCCATCAGCCATCAGCCATGTCGAGAAGCACTATCGCCATGCCGAGCGGATCGGCTTGCCGACCAGGAAGGCCGGATTGGCGCCGGCGCG
>Ga0137394_10001807_pt1 | contig 15744 bp, 16 predicted proteins | sample czobulk116metaG_FD_108278 | JGI IMG/M metagenome (GOLD analysis project Ga0137394, IMG submission 108278) | Vadose zone soil microbial communities from Angelo Coast Range Reserve, California, USA - czobulk1.16 metaG | ecosystem: Environmental > Terrestrial > Soil > Vadose zone | place: USA...
GAATCCACTGATCGCGCTCGGCCCGCCGGTCGCCGCGGCGCTGGTGCGGCTGCTCGGCACGACGCTGCGACTGCGCGCCGAGGGGATCGACGCCCTGGCCCCGAGCTGGACGGCTGCGCGTCCGCTCATCTATTGCGTCTGGCACGGACGAATCCTCATGGTGCCCTGGCTCAACGCCCGCCTGCGCCGGACTCACGGCGCCCGCGAAGTCAGCGTGCTGGCGAGTCGATCGCGCGACGGCGGCATCGTCGGGGACTACGCGCGCCGCTTCGGCCTCGACGTGGTCCGAGGCTCGTCGTCGCGAGGCGGTGCTCTGGCGCTGCGTGCGCTGGTGACGGCCGTCGGGGCCGGTCGTGACGTGGCCCTGGTGCCCGACGGCCCGCGGGGCCCGCGCGGTCGACTCGGGCCCGGCGTCGTCGCGCTCGCGGCGCTGACGGGCGCGCCCGTGGTCCCCCTGGGATTCGCCGCTCGGCCGGCCTGGCGCCTGGCGACGTGGGACGAGTTCCAGATCCCGTCGCCCTTCGCCCGAGCGGCGCTGGTATTCGGCGCCGCGACCGCGATCCCCCGCGACGCGGACCGCGAGCGCGCCCGCAAGGAGATCGAGCGGAGCCTCGACGAGGCCACGGCCGCGGCGGAGAGGCTGGTGAGCACCTGATGTACGCTCTCTATACCGCGGTGGCCCTGATCGGCCTCGTGACGGTCTGGCTTCCTCTGGCATTGCTGAGATGGCTCACGCGGGGCGTGCCGCTCAATGCGCGAGCGCGCCTGGGCGGGGCCGCGCCGAGCGATGCGGGCCGGCCCTCGGGCTGGCTGCACGCGGTGTCCGTGGGCGAGGCCATCGCCGCCGCGCCGCTCGTCGAGGGGCTCCGGCGCCTTCATCCCGAGCTGCCGCTGGTGATGACGACGGTCACGACCACCGGGGCCCAGATCGTCCGGGAGCGGTTTGCCGGGCTCGTGACCCATCGCTTCTTTCCGCTCGACTTCCCCTCGGTTGCCCGGCGCGTGGCCACATCGATCAACCCGGCGTTCTTGATCTGCATGGAGACGGAGCTTTGGCCGAACATCTTGCGGGCCCTGGCGTCCCGCGGCGTCCCTGTGATGATCGCCAACGGGAGAATCTCGGATCGGTCCTACCGCCGCTACCGGCTCGTGCGGCGCTTCCTGACGTCCGTCCTCGCCGACGTTCGGGTCTTCGCCATGCAGTCGGACGAGGACGCGCGGCGGATCATCGCCCTCGGCGCCGAGCCCGAGCGCGTCGTCGTCACGGGCAACATGAAGCTCGACGCCCCCGTCGCCGACCCGGCGGGCTCGGTCGATCTCTGGCGGCGGCTCCTGGGCCTCCGCCCCGGGCAGCGCGTGTGGATCGCGGGAAGCACGCACGCGGGCGAAGAAGAGCCGGTGCTGGAGGCCCACCGCGCCGCCCTCGCCGCGTTCCCCGAGCTCGTGCTCGTGATCGCGCCGAGGCATCCGGAGCGAACGGGCGAAGTGCTCGCACTTCTGGCCCGACGCGGCTGGCCGTCGGTACGCCGTAGCGAGCTCCCGGCCGCGGTGACGAGCACATCCGGCCCCGTGCCGCCCGTCGTCGTCCTCGACACCGTGGGTGAGCTCGCGATGCTCTACGCCATCGCCGACGTCGTGTTCGTAGGCGGAAGCCTCGTGCCCGTGGGCGGCCACAACGTGCTCGAGGCCGCGCAGCGCCGCAAGCCCGTGCTGGTCGGGCCGCACACCGCGAACTTCCGCGAGGCCGCCAGCCTGCTCGAGTCGGCCGGCGCCGCCCTCGTCGTCCGCGACGCGTCCGAGCTTTCCCGCGAGCTGTGGCGGCTTCTCGTCGACCCGGACCTCCGCCAGAAGCTGGGCGACGCCGGGTACGAAGCCGTCGCCTCCCGCCACGGCGCCGTCCTCGAGACGCTCGACCTTGTCGGCCAGTATCTCTATCCCGGCGCCCGCTCGTGAAGTCGCGGGAGCGCTTCGTCCGCGGCTGGGAAGAGGGTTTCGGCTCGGGCCCGGCGCGCATGCTCGCGGTCGCCGGCGGCGGTTATCGCGGCCTCCTCGGCGCGCGCGAGTGGCTCTACGGACGGGGAATCTTGAGATCGCGCGCGTTGCCGTGCCGCGTGGTCTCCATCGGAAATATGACCGTGGGGGGGACGGGGAAGACTCCCGCCGTCGAGGTGGCCGTCCAGGCGCTGGCGGGCCTCGGACATCGACCCGCGGTCGTCAGCCGCGGCTATGGGCGCAGCACGCGTGGTGTTCAGGTCGTCGCGGACGCCGCCTCGATCCGTCTCGATCCCGAGGAGTCGGGCGATGAGCCCTTCCTGCTCGCGCGCCGGCTGCCGGGCATCCCCGTCGTGGTCGGCTCGAACCGCCACGATGCCGCGCGCGTGGCGATCGAACGGTTCGGGGTGACCGCGATCGTCCTCGACGACGGGTTCCAGCACCGGACGCTCAGGAAGGACCTCGAGATCGTGATGGCGCGCGCGCACCGGCCGTGGGGCAACGGGCATTTGCTCCCGGCCGGCCCGCTGCGAGAGCCGCTCGGGGCGCTCGCGAGAGCCGATCTCGTGATCGCCACTGGCGCTCTCGACCTCGGCGACGCGCGCGAGGTGGTGGACGCTGTCGACGAGTACGCCCCGAGAGTGCCGGTTCTCACGGCCACACTGGTCCCCGCCGAGTGCTGGGAGGCAGGCCGAATGCGCTCCGTCCGCCTCGCCGAGCTGGCCGGAAAGCGCCTCGCCGCCTTTGCGGGGATCGCAGCGCCCGCGGCGTTCGCCGAGACCCTCCGGAGCACGGGCGGGGTAGTGGAGGAAATGTCGGAGTTCGCGGACCATCACTGGTACTCGACCGACGACGTGGCCCGGCTCGACGCCCGGGCGGCCGAGCTTGGAGTCGAGGCGCTCATCACGACCGAAAAGGACTGGGTCCGTCTCCGCCGACTTCGCCTGCCGCGCCGGCCCCTCTACGTCCTGAGCATCCGGCTCGTCCTGCAGACGGGCGAGACCGCCTGGCGGCAGGCCTTTCGGCGCGCGTGCCCGTGAAGATCGCCGTGCGGCTGCCGAACTGGCTCGGCGACACCGTGATGGCGGTGCCGGCGATCCGGTCGCTGCGTGAGACGTTTCCCGACGCCACGATGCTGCTCGCGGGGCCGTGGGCCGCGCTTCTCGCGGGTCAGGGGCTCGGCGACGTGCTCGTCCCGTATCCGCGATCATGGACCGGAAGGCTCCGCGCCGCCGACGCGGTCCGGAGCTTCGCCGGCGACACCGTGGTGCTCTTTCCCAACTCCTTCGAGGCGGCCGTGGCCGCCGCGTACTGGGGAGGGCGGCGCCGGATCGGCTTCGCCGGCGACGGGCGTCGCTGGCTCCTCACGGACGCGCCGCCCTTGCCCGAGCCACGACTCCACCAGGTCGACGAATACCTGCGACTCGTTGCGCTCCTCGGCGCGGCCCCGGCCGCGCGCGAGCCGAAGCTGACGCCGCCCGAGCCGCACGCCGACACTCGGCAGCAGGCGCGCGAGCTTCTCCGCCGGAGCGGAGCGCCTGAAGGTAAGCCGAGGGTTGGGGTCCACCTCGGCGCGGCCTACGGACCCTCGAAGATCTGGGTGGGCGAGCGTGTCGTCGAGTTCTGTCGGCTCGGACAGGCGCGGGGCATCGTGCCCGTGCTGCTCGGGGCGCCCTCGGATGCGCCCGCCGCGGCGGACGTGCTGGAGCGGACGCCCGCGGTGAGCCTCGTCGGGCGCGACGGCCCTGATCTCCTTCCGGCGGTGCTCGCGGAGATGGCCGTGCTCGTCTGCGGCGACACCGGGGTCGCACACCTCGCGGCTGCGCTCGGCACGCCGGTCGTCGCGCTCTTCGGGCCGACGGATCCGGCGCTCAGCGCGCCGCTCGGACGGGTGGCCGTCGTGCGCCACGCCGTGCCGTGCGCCCCGTGCTTCTACCGGACGTGCCCCATCGACCATCCCTGCATGCGCGAGATCGCCGCCGCCGTCGTGGGCGAGCGAGTCGCGGCGCTGCTGACCGGGACGTCGTGAAGCCATTGTCGATCCTGCACCTGGCCGCGAACCGCTGGTGGACGGGCAGCGCCGATCCGGTCATCCACCTCGTCTCCGGGCTCCGCGCCCGCGGCCACCGCGTCCTGCTCGGCGTCATCCCGGGCGACCGGTTCGAGGCCAAGGCGAAGGGGGCCGGGCTCGATTTGGTCGACGGGCTTCGCATGGACTCTCGCCTGGGACCGCGCGCGCTCGCGCGCGACGTGCTGCGACTGCGCGCGCTCATCCGCGACGAGGACATCGACGTGGTGCACACGCACCACTCCCACGACCACTGGCTCGCGGTTCTCACCCGGCCCAAGCGGGCTCGGGCCGGCCGCCCGCCCGTCGTCAGGACCTTCCACAACTTGCGCTCGGTCAGGCGCGACCGGCTCGTCTCCACGCTCTACCGCCGCACCGCGGCGGCGTTCGCGGTGTCCCGGGTGATCGAATCTCGATGCCGCGAGGTGGGGATTCCGCCGGAGCGGGTCTTCTGGATCCCGGGCGCCGTCGACCTGACGCGGTTCACGGCCAACGCGGACCCGAGGCCGATCCGCGAGGAGTTCAAGCTCGGCGACGCGCCGGTCATCGTCTCGGTCGCGCGCCTCGCGACCAACCGAGGCCACGAGCTCTTGCTTTCGGGCTTCCGCCTCCTCGTCCGCGGGCTGCCGCGAGCGCGACTCTTGCTCGTCGGAAAAGGGGAAACGCGCGCGCGGCTCGAGCAATTGGTCGCCGATCTCGAGCTCGGCGGTCACGTGATCTTCACGGGCTATCGCGACGCCGACCTTCCGTCGGTCCTCGCCGCCGCGGATTGCTTCGCGCTCATGGCGGCGGGCTCGGACGAGTCCTGCCGCGCCGCACTCGAGGCGATGGCGGCGGGACGGCCCGTCATCGCTCGGCGGGTCGGCGCGCTTCCGGAGACGGTCGTGCACGAGGAGACCGGGCTCCTGATCGACGACGACGAGCCGGAAAGTGTCGCCCGCGCGCTCGAGACCATTCTCGGGGATCCGGCGCGAGGCCGGGCGATGGGGGGCGCGGCACGCGCCAGCGCGGAGGCGCGCTTCAGCGCCGAACGCTCCGTGGAGACGGTCGAGCGCGTCTATCGGGGCCTCGGGTGAAGATTCTCCAGCTCATGTCCTGCCGCGGGTGGTCGTCCGACGCCTACTGGGCGGCCCGGATCACGCGAGAGCTCGAGCGGCGCGGTCACCTGGTGACGCTCGGCTGCCGCGCCGGGACGGAGGCCCGCGTGATCGATCGCGCGCGGCGTGAGGGGGTGCAACGCGTGACCACGCTGGCGCTAGCGAGCGGCGCTCGGCCCCTGGCGGATGGACGCGACCTGCGCCGCCTGCGCGCCCTGATGCCGGGCGCGGACGTGGTCCACGTGCATCGCGGCAAGGAGCACTGGCTGGCCGCCGTGGCGAATCGCCTGATCTCGACGCCACGGCCCGTCGTGAGGACACGCCACATCGCGCAGGCCGTGAGGCCCCACGCCGCGAATCGCTGGCTCTACCGGCACGGGACGGCGTTCGTCGTGACGGTGACTGAGGCCATCCGAGGGCAGTACGTCGCCTCGGGCCTCGTCGACCCGGACCGCGTCGCGGCGCTGCCCGGCGGCGCCGATACCGAGCGCTACCGTCCGCTGCCGAGAGATCCCGAGGTGTACGCGCGCCTCGGCGGGAGGCCGGACCGCCCGCTGGTCGGCATGATCGCGGGCCTCCGCGTCATGAAGGGCCACGAGGTCGTGATCGAGGCCGCCGCCCGGCTAGGCGCGCGCGGTGTGCGCCCGCACTTCGTCTTCGTCGGACGCGGGCCCATGGAGCGCGCGGTGCGAGACGCGATCGATCGGGGCGGGCTCGGGGGGCAGTTCACCATCGGCGGCTTCGTGGACGACCTGCCGGCGACCCTCGCCGCCCTCGACGTGGCGCTCTACGTGCCGCTCGATTCGGACGGCATGTCCCGCGTGATCTTCGAGTACCTGGCGGCGGGGCGGCCGTTGATCGCGTCGCGGGTGGGGGTCGTGCCCGAAGTGCTGACCGACGGCGAGCACGCCGCGCTCGTGCCGGCCGGCGACGCCGAGGCGCTCGCGGCGACGCTGGAACGGCTCGTGCGAGACCCCGCGGCGAGCGCGCGGCTCGGCGAGGCCGGGCGCCGGCTCGTCGCGCAGCGCTACTCGGGCGCCCGCGTCGCGGCCGCGCTCGAGAGTCGCTACGCGAGTCTCGTCGCGGCCGGGGCTGCGTGAAGATCTCCGTCCTCGCCGCCGACCTGTCGGACAACTCGACGGGCCGCGCGGATCTGCTCGCGCGTCTCCTGTCGTCGCGCTACGCGGTCGACGTGGTCGGGCCTCGGTTCGGGGAGGGCATCTGGGCCCCGGCCAGGGATGGGGCGATCGCGCACCGCAGTGTGAGGGCCGGGCGCTATCCCGGGTTCGCGCGGCACGTCCCCGAGCTTCTCGAGCTCATCGACGGCGAGATTCTCCTCGCCTCCAAGCCGCGGCCCACGAGCTTCGGATTGGCGCTGCTCGCTCGGGCCCGACGCCGGCGGCCGCTCGTGCTCGACATCGACGATTGGGAGACCGGGTTCTTCTATCGCTCGGGCCCCTGGGGCCGGATCGGTCGCGCCCTCAACTTCGCCAATCCGAATGGGCTTCCGTGGACGTGGCTCGCCGAGAAGCTCGTGCCGCGCGCGGACGCGGTCACGGTCGCGTCGCGCTTCCTGGAGCGCCGCTTTGGTGGGACGCTCTTGCCGCACGTGCGCGATACCGAGGCCTGGGATCCCGCCCGCTACGATCGGGCCGGCGCACGCGCCCGACTGGGCGTGGGCGCCAGCAAGGTCGTCATGTTCCTCGGGACGCCCCGGGCCCACAAGGGCGTCGACGACCTGGTCGCCGCCGTCGGCTCGCTGGGGCCCGGGGTCGTCCTGGCGCTCGTCGGCGTCGACGCCGCCCGTAGCGGCGCGCCGCGCTGGTCCGGGCTGCCGCACGTGCGGGTGACCGGCGAGATCCCGTTCGACGACGTGCCACGCTACCTCGTCGCTGCCGACGTCGTCGCGGTGCCGCAGCGGGACACCAGCGACACCGCGGGGCAGGTGCCCGCGAAGCTCTTCGACGCGATGGCGCTCGCGCGTCCCATCGTCTCGACGTCCGTCTCGATGATCCCCGAGATCCTGGACGGCTGCGGCCTCGTGGTCGCGCCCGGCGACGTACCCGCGCTCGCCCGCGCGATCAGGCGCCTCCTGGACAACGCCGACGAAGCCTCGATGCTCGGCCGTCGCGCGCGCGAGCGCTGTGAGACCCGCTATAGCTTCCGAGTCGCCCGCGCGACGCTGTTCCCCTTGATCGAAAAGCTGACCGAGAAGCCACTCGAGAAACCGGGCCGATGAGATCGGACGTGTCGGAGCCCCCCGAGTCCCCAACGCCGCGGGCGAGATCGGGTGTGTCGGAGCCCCCCGCTCCTGTCTCAGGCCACCCTCGGTCCAAGCCGGCCTCAAGGCCCCCGCTCCAATGAAACTCCTGATCATCGCCCGCCCATTCGTCTTCCACGGAGGCGTCGAGCGCGCGACGGTTGGTCTCGTCACAGCCCTCGTGGAGCACGGCTACGACGTCCATCTGCTGAGTCTGCGTGGTCAAGCGCCGGTGCGCGGGGTGAGGCTCCACACCCTGTGGCTCCCGCCGCTGCCGTCGGCGGCCCGCGTCCTGGCGCTGGCCATGAGCGCGCGGCTCGCGGTCAGGCGCGGCACCTGGGACGTGGTCCAGAGCCACGAGCGCACGCTCTGCCAGGACGTGTATCGCGCCGGCGAAGGATGTCACCGGGCGTACCTCGCGAGCCTGGAGCGGCCGCGCGCGCGCGGACTCTATCATCGGATCGTCCTGGCGCTCGAGCGCCGCGTCTTCGCGCGCACGCCGAGCATCGTCGCCATCGCCGACGCCGGACGGCGCGAGATCGAGACGCTGTACGGCGTGGCGCCCGAGCGCGTGACGGTCGTCTACAACGGGGTCGACCTCGAGCGCTTCCATCCGCTGAATCGCACGAAGTATCGCGAGACCGCCCGGGCCGAGGCCGGGATCGCCCCGGGCGCGTTCACCGTCCTCTTCGTCGGAAGCGGCTTCGCGCGCAAGGGGCTCGCGACCACGATCGCGGCGTTCGCGGCGCTCTCCGATCGCGAGAGCCGCCTGGTCGTCCTCGGCAGGGGCGACGCTCAGGAGTACCGCTCCGGGGCGGCGCGCCTCGGTGTCGGCGAGCGGATCGCCTGGCTCGGAGCCCGGGCGGATCCCGAGCGCTGGTACGCCGCGGCCGACATCGTCGTGTTGCCGAGCCGCTACGAACCCTTCGGCAACGTTCACCTGGAGGCCCTCGCCTCCGGGGTGCCGGTCGTCGCCAGTGCCAGCGCCGGCGGCGCGGAGGTGATCGCGGATGGAATCAACGGCGCGGTCGTGAACCCGACCGACGTCGCGGGGATCACGGCGGCGCTCGAGCGCTTCCGCGACCGATCGGCGGACGACCTCGCCCAGGCGGCGCGCCGCTCGGCCGAGCCGTTCACCTACGCGGCTCAGGTCGGCGGATTCGCTCGGATCTACAGTCGGTTCACGCACGCAACGTGCGATTTTCCTTGAGAAATAAGCCCTTCGGGCTTACACTTCGCGCGTGGGTCCCAGGCCCGCGGTCTTCATGGATCGTGACGGGACGCTCACCGAAGAAGTGGGTTACGTCAATCATCCCAATCGGCTTCGAGTCCTTCCGCGGTCGGCCGAAGCCATCCGTCGTCTCAACGCGGCCGGGATCGCCGCTGTCGTCGTGACGAATCAGGCCGGCATCGCGCGCGGCTACTTCTCGGGCGAGGTGCTCGCCGCGGTGAACGCGGCACTGGTGTCCCAGCTCAAGGACGGTGGAGCACACCTGGACGGCGTCTATGTGTGCCCGCATCATCCGACCGAAGGCGAGCCTCCCTATCGGATGGTGTGCGATTGTCGCAAGCCCAAGCCCGGCCTCCTGCTGCGTGCGGCCTCGGAGCTCGGCCTCGACCTCGGGCGCTCGACGCTCGTCGGCGACAAAGCCTCCGACCTCGTCGCCGCTCGCGCGGTGGGGGCGCGGTCCGTCCTCGTTCTCACGGGCTACGGCCTGGGTGAGTGGGAGTACCGGCGGAGTACCTTTCCCGCGCCGCCCGACCACGTGGCCGAAGACCTCCTTGGCGCGGTCGACTGGGTGATCGAGGGGCTGCGTCCGTGACCGAGGCGGCGAAGGCGATGCGCGCGACGATCGACGGCTTCGCTGGACGGACGGTCGTCGTCGTCGGCGATCTGATCGTCGACGAGTATCTCTTCGGCAAGCCGGCCCGGATCTCCCGGGAGGCGCCGGTGCTCATCCTGCGCTTCTCGGAGCGCCAGGTTCTGCTCGGGGGCGCGGCGAACGCGGCGAACAACGTCCACGCGCTCGGCGCCCGGGTGATCCCGATCGGCGTGATCGGGCGGGACGGCGCCGGGGAGGAGCTGGTGGCGCTCTTCGGTGCGGCCGGGATTCCCACCGACGGCATCGTCACCGAGAACGGGCGGACGACGACGGTGAAGACCCGCATCATGGCGGGCGGCTACCAGGCGACGCGTCAGCAGGTGGTGCGCCTGGATCGCGAGCCGGCGGGGGAGCCGCAGCCGACCAGCGAGGACGCGCTGCTGGCGCGACTCACCGCGCTCGGAACGCGCGTCGACGCGGTCGTGATCTCCGACTACGGCTACGGGACCGTCACGCCGCGGCTCTTCGAGCACGTCAAGGCGCTCGCGCGCCGCGCGAACGCGATCGTCAGCGTGGACAGCCGCTACCAGCTTCCCCGGTACGTCGGCGTCACGGCGGCCACGCCCAACGAGGCCGAGCTCGAGCAGCTCACCGGCGTGCCCGCCGACGACGAGCGAACGGTCGAGAAGGCCGGACGCCAGCTGCTCGAACGGCTCGACGCGCGGATGCTCCTGGTCACGCGGGGCAGTCGGGGGATGGCGCTGCTCGAGCGCGACGGGGCGACGACCTTCGTCCCGATCCACGGTACCGACGAGATCGCCGACGTCACCGGCGCGGGCGACACGGTGATCAGCACGTTCACGCTGGCGCTGGCGAGCGGCGCGTCGCCGTTCCAGGCCGCGACGCTGGCGAACGTCGCGGGTGGTGTCGTCGTGATGAAGCGTGGCACCGCGACGGTTTTGCCCTCGGAGCTCCAGCAGGCGATCTCCCTGCATGACTCTTGACGAAGCGGTCGCGCTGGCCGATCGGCTCCGGGCCGCGCGCAAGCGCATCGTGCTGGCGAACGGCTGCTTCGACCTCCTCCACGTCGGTCACGTCCGCTACCTGCGCGCCGCCCGGGAGCTCGGCGACGTCCTCTTCGTGGGGATCAACTCGGACGCGGCGGTGGCCCGGCTGAAGGGGCGGGGCCGGCCGCTGATGCCGGCGACCGAGCGCGCCGAGATCTTGTCGGCGCTCCGGGAGGTCGATCACGTCGTCGTGTTCGAGGAGGACACCGCCGACCGGCTGATCGCGTCCCTGCGGCCCGACGTGCACGCCAAGGGGACGGACTACCGTCCCGGCGCCGTCCCGGAAGAGGCGACGGTGCGGGCGATCGGCGGGCGGGTCGCGCTCGTCGGCGACCCCAAGAGCCATTCCACACGCGACCTGATCACCCAGATCGTCGAGCGGTTTCGATGAACATCGCGCTCGTCAAGCTCTCCTCGATCGGCGACGTCGTGCACGCGCTCCCGGTCGCCGAGGCGCTGCACGCCGGCCTTCCCCAGGCCCGCATCGTCTGGGTCGTCGAGCGCCGGGAGGCCGCGGTGCTGCGCGGCAACGGAGCGCTGAGCGAGGTCGTGCCCGTCGACACGCGCGGCTGGCGCCGCGCCCGCACCCCGCTCGCCGTCGCGGAGACGGCCGGCGCGCTGGTCGCGCTGAGGCGCTACCTTCGGGCCGCGCGATTCGACGTGGCGATCGACCTCCAGGGGCTGGTCAAGAGCGGAGTGATCACCGCGGCGACGCGGGCGCCGCTCCGGATCGGCTTCGCCGCGGCGCACTGTCGGGAGCCCTTGAACGCGCTGTTCACGAACCGGCGCGTGACGCCGCCTCCGTCGGCGCGCCACGTCGTCGACCGATACCTGTCGCTCGTGGAGCCGCTCGGCGCGCGCGCCCGTTCGGTCGAGTTCCCGCTGCCGGCCGACGGCGAGGCCGAAGCGCGTATCGACGAGTTCCTGATGGGCGCCGGCCTCAAGCCGCGAGACCGTCTCGTGGCCCTCAATCCTGGAGCGGGCCGGCCCGACAAGCGCTGGCCGATCCCGAGCTTCCGCGAGCTGGCGCGCCGGCTCGTCGACGAGGCGGGCGCCTCGGTGCTCGTCATCTGGGGCCCGAACGAGCTCGGCGAGGCGCGCGCGATCGTGGGGCCCGGGCCGGCCGCCCGCGCGGCGCTGGCGCCGCCGACGAGCCTCGACGAGCTGCTGGCCGTGCTCCGCCGCGCGAGCGTCGTCGTGGCGGGCGACACCGGCCCCTTGCACCTGGCCGCGGCGCTCGGCACGCGGTGCGTCGGGCTCTACGGCCCCACGTCGATCGAGCGCAACGGGCCGTACGGGCACACGCACCGGCCGCTCGAGAGCCCGGACGGCACCATGGCGTCGCTCGGCGTCGACCCGGTGTTCCGGGCGGTCGTGGCGATCCTCGATGGGCCCGCCCCCGACCCGGCGCGCCCCGGGGTTGCTCGGTGACGCGGCCGCGGCTCTCCGTCGTCGTCGTCACGCTGAACGAGGAGGAGCGGCTGCGTGCTTGCCTGGAGAGCGTGGCGTGGGCGGACGAGGTGATCGTGGTCGACGCCCTGTCGCAGGACAAGACCGTGCAGATCGCCCGCGAGTTCACGGACCGTGTGATCGTGCGACCCTGGCCCGGCTTCGCGGCGCAGAAGAACTTCGGCCTCGCCGAGGCCGGCGGCGACTGGATTCTCTCGCTGGACGCCGACGAGCAAGTGTCGCCGGGGCTGCGTGACGAGATCGCCCGCGTCCTGGCGGACGACGGGCCGCACGACGGCTACCGCGCGCCCCGACGCAACGTCTTCTGGGGGCGGTGGGTCCGGCACGGCGGCCTCTGGCCCGACTGGCAGCTGCGGCTCTTCAGGCGAGGCTGCGGGCGGTTCGTCGAGCGCGCCGTCCACGAGTCGATCGAGGTGACGGGCAGCGTCGGTCGCCTCGAGGGGCCGCTCGTCCACCGGAGCTACCGCGACGTCGCCGACTTCCTAGCGCGCGCCGACCGCTACTCGACGCTCGCCGCCGGCGAGCAGGTGAGGAGCGGCCGGCGCGTGCGGGCGCGCGACCTCGTCCTGCGGCCGGCCGGCCGGTTCCTGTCGATGTACGTGCTCAAGCTCGGATGCCTCGACGGAGGCCCAGGCTTCCTTCTGGCCACTCTCTATGCATACTATGTGTTCATCCGGTCCGTGAAGGCGTGGGAGCGGGTGCGGGAAACGGCCAGAGAGAGAGAAAGTCACTGATGGCGAAACCGGCGAAGGAACGCGTGCTGTCGGGGATGCGGCCGAGCGGCAAGGTGCACCTGGGGAACTACCTTGGCGCCCTGGCCAACTGGGTGAAGCTGCAGGACACGCTGGACTGCTACTACTTCGTCGCCGACTGGCACGCGCTCACCGACGACCTGGACACCTCGGACGTCCCCGGCAACACCGTCGAGATGCTCGCCGACTGGCTCGGGGCGGGGCTCGATCCCGAGCGCTCGACGCTCTTCATCCAGTCGCTCGTGCCCGAGCACGCCGAGCTGCATCTGCTGTTCTCGATGACCACGCCGGTGACCTGGCTCGAGCGCGTGCCGACCTATCGCGAGCGCATCGAGGAGCAGCACCTGGAATCGCCCTCCTACGGGCTGCTGGGGTACCCGCTGCTGCAGTCGGCCGACATTCTGATGTACAAGCCTCGGTGGGTCCCGGTCGGCATCGATCAGGCGCCCCACGTGGAGCTGACCCGGGAGGTGGCGCGGCGGTTCAACAACGCGTTCGGCCCCGTGTTCCCGGAGCCGGAGGTGAAGCTGACCGAGATTCCGAAGGTGCCGGGCACCGACGGACGGAAGATGTCGAAGTCCTACAACAACACGATCGACCTCGCCGATACCGCCGAGACGATCGCCCGCAAGATCCGGCCGATGGTGACGGATCCCGCACGCAAGCGGCGCACGGATCCGGGTAACCCGGACATCTGCCCGGTGTTCGACCTGCACGAGATCTTCACGCCGGCGCCGGATCGCGAGGCGTGCGCGACCGGGTGCCGGACGGCGGCGATCGGGTGCCTCGACTGCAAGGACGTGCTGCTCAAGCACATGCTCCCGCCGCTGGCGGCGATCCGGGAGCGCCGGCAGGTCTTCGCGGAGAAGCCCGCCACGATCGTCGAGATCCTGCACGAAGGATCGCGGCGCGCGCGCAAGGTCGCCCAGGCCACGATGGACGAAGTCCGCGCGGCGGTCCACCTGACTCCATGAGCGCCGGCGACAACGTCGTCGACGCCTCGCGCGACCTCACCCTCCGCGTCGGAGCCTTCGAGGGGCCCTTCGATCTCCTGCTGCATCTCTGCCGCACCAGCGAGATCGATCTGGCCGCTCTCCCGGTGCGCGCCATCACCGACCAGTATCTCGCCCACCTCGAGGCGATGGAATTCCGCGATCTCGAGGCGGCGGGCGCCTACCTGGTGATGGCCGCGACGCTGATCTACCTCAAGTCCAGGCTCCTGGTGCCGCCCGACGAGACGGAGGAGGAGCAGCTCGACGAGGACGGCCTGACCCTGCGCCTCGAGCTCGAGGCGCGGCTGCGCGAGTACGCGCGGGTCAAGACGCTCGGCGAGTGGCTCGCCGCGCGAGAGGCCGCGCAGGGCCTGATCTGGGGCCGTCCCGGCAGCACGCTGCCGCCGCCCGAGGAGGTGCCGCTCGAGGACCTCAGCGTGCACCTGCTCGAGCGCACGTTGAGACGGCTGATCGAGGACCAGGCCCGGCAGCGGCCGCGCGAGATCGAGCCGAACCCGCCCTCGGTGCTCGAGCGGATGACGATGATCCTCTCGGTGCTCCGCGACACCTGGTCGCTGCTCTTTTCGTCACTGACCGCGGGCGACCGCCGTCGCTCCGAGATCGTGGTGTCGCTGCTGGCGGTGCTCGAGCTGGTCCGCCTCGGTCGCATCAAGACGCAGCAGACGGAGCTCTTCGGGGAGATCGTCATCGAACGCCAGACCGCGATACCGAATGGAGAGCCCACCCGTGCCGACTCCAACTGACGTCGTCGAAGCGCTCCTGTTCGCCTCCGATACGCCGCTCGAAGCCGAGCGCATCCGCGAGGTGCTCGATCTGGGCGACGTCCGCGAAGCGCGCCAGCTCGTCGATGAGCTCCGAGCGCGCTACGAGGCATCGAGCCAGGGGCTCCAGGTCGTCGAGGTGGGCGGCGGCTACCGGATGATCACCCGGCCGGAGGTCGCGCCCTGGCTCGTGCGGCTGGCCCGCGCCCGGACGCGGACCCGCCTGTCGCGCCCCGCCCTCGAGGCTCTGGCGATCATCGCGTACAAGCAGCCGGTGTCGCGTCCCGAGATCGACGCGGTCCGCGGCGTGAACTCCGAGGGCGTGCTCGACAACCTGCTCGAGCGGCGGCTCGTCCGCATCACCGGGCGGAAGGAAGCGCCCGGCCGGCCCTACCTTTTCGAAACGACGCGCGAGTTCCTGGTCGCGTTCGGCCTACGGGACGTCGGCGATCTGCCGAAGGTCGAGGGCGAGCTGGTCGTCCCTGAGCTGGCGGCCGTCGCCGAGCATGGCGAAGCTGAGACTCAACAAGATCCTGGCGCAGGCGGGGCTGACCTCTCGACGGGGAGGTGACCGCCTCATCGTCGACGGCCACGTCGCCGTCAACGGTGTCGTCACACGCAGTCCCGCCACGCTGGCCGATCCGGACCTCGACGCCATCGCGGTCGACGGCCGCCCGTTGCCGCCGGCCGAGGCGAAGCGGTACGTGCTGCTCAACAAGCCCCGCGGCTACGTCACCACCCTCAGCGATCCGCAGGGGCGCCCCGTCGTCGCGGACCTCGTGGCGGCGGAGGTCCGGCTGTATCCCGTCGGGCGTCTCGACTGGGACGTCGAGGGCGCGCTGCTGCTCACCAACGACGGGCCGCTCACGCACCGGCTTCTCCACCCGCGGTACGCCCTGCCGCGCGTCTACGACGCCCTCGTCGAGGGCACCGTCGCCCGCAGCGAGCTCGACCGCTGGCGGCGCGGTGTCAGGCTGGACGACGGGCCGGCCGTGCCGCTGGTCGTCGAGCTCGTGCGCGCGGCGCCGCGCGAGAGCCGGCTGCGCCTGACGTTCGCCGAGGGGCGCAAGCACGAGGTCAAGCGCTTCTGCGAAGCCCTGGGCCACCGCGTGCGGGCGCTGCGCCGGATCGCGTTCGGGCCGGTCGCCCTCGGGGCGCTTCGACCGGGCGAGTCGAGGCCCCTGACGGGGCGGGAGGTGAGCGCGCTGCGCGCCGCCGTTGCGGCGCCGGCCGGTCGGGCCGGGAGCTGACTTGCTCTTGTGTAGGGCGCAGCCTATAATCCGCGATATCCCGAGAGCCAGGCAGTACTGGGAGTCCCTATGAACCTGGACGATTGGCGTTCCAGGATCAACGACCTCGACAACCGAATCCTCCAACTCCTCAACCAACGCGCCGAGGCCGTCCTCCAGATCGGAGACCTCAAACGAAGGCAGGATGCGCC
>Ga0137394_10001811_pt1 | contig 15722 bp, 14 predicted proteins | sample czobulk116metaG_FD_108278 | JGI IMG/M metagenome (GOLD analysis project Ga0137394, IMG submission 108278) | Vadose zone soil microbial communities from Angelo Coast Range Reserve, California, USA - czobulk1.16 metaG | ecosystem: Environmental > Terrestrial > Soil > Vadose zone | place: USA...
AGAAAGTTGTTATCCAGGCCGCTGGTGATCTGGACGGTCAGGTCTTTGGTAATGATGATGAGGTCGGCATGATTATAAATTCGCTGCCAACCGAGGGTCGAGGTCGGTGATTCACCAATGGGTGGCACTTTAATGACTTCCCGCACGGCAGCCGGAGTGTTGTTGGTGCCGATCGGGAGGCTAATGGTGTTTACGCCGGCGTCATGGGCCGCTTTGAATGTGATCGGCCCATTGAGGTCGGGCAGCGGATTTCCTGGCTTGGGCGTAAAGAGGATTTTTCCGCTGGCGGTGACGTCGCTATTAAAAGTTAATGACGATACTGGCGTCAGGTAAATGGTCCCGTTGCAATGCACGGGGCCAGAGACGTTCATCGGCGGCAGGGCGTTGCACTCGTAATCCAGATTGAAGAACATGGCGAACTGGTAGAGGGGAATGGTGGACATCTCGAGCTGCTGTTGGACAGCGCCGACGACTTGCAAAGTGGAATTGGCGTCGCGCGCATTGGCAATAATCTGGATGGTATTGGCGAAGCCTTTGAGCCCAATGTATTTTGAAGAGAGCACCTTATAGGTGGCCGTGGGGGTGTACTCAACGTAGGTGCGGTTCGCGTTGCCTTGCACATCGAGAAAGGTAAAATCAGCCCACGCGCTGCTTTCGGTCGAAGTAGGCACCATTTTACGATAATTGTCCATGTTGGCCAGCACGTAGCCGACTCCCTGGTTGGCATAATCGGTCGAAATCGCGGTGAACACTTTTTCGGTCGCCGCTTCGGCCGCCGCAGTCGCGCGCGAATATTCACAATGCCGCTGGGTCAAGCGGGAGTTAGCGCTCACCCAGCCCATCAGACCGAGGCAAACAATGAGACAAACCGATGTGAAGACAAGGACCAGGACAATCGAACTGCCCTGCCTTCGCCCACCCTGTTTTACGCCGCTGATCATATACTTACCTCCGAGTGACGCGTGTATGGAGATGATAAAAGTCCGAGGCCTTGGATCCGCCAGGATATTCCGGTTGATAAAAATGCAGCGTCATGGCTATGACGCGATTGTTCTGATTATTGGTCAAGAGCTTGCCGGCGTAGTCCTCCGCCTGGAAGATAATGGAGTTGGTCACCTTGGTCGCCAGCGTCGAGACGGTGTTCGTGTTATACTTGCTCACCAGCCGGCTCACGGTTTGATTACTGTTCCAGAAGTATCGAATGAATACGTTAGTGTCCGAATCGGGATAGATTTGGATCGCGCTGCCGACCTGGTTGGTGTTGATTCCAACTTCGGTAAAGCTCGTCACGTCGCCGGAACCCACTAAAATCCTCGCCGCCGATCGCACCTCATAAGAGAGTATTCCGAGCAGGGTGCGGGCCTGGTCAGTCGCATCGAGCCGCGGCCGCACCAACTCAAAGAGGCGCACTCCAAACAAATAGGTCACCGCCATCCCGCCAATGACTACAATGAAAATGGTGAGCGTGATCTGGGTCTCAGGCAGTGTGAATGCCCCCAGAAAGCGCTTGAGGCGGGATGGACCACGAACATTGGAGGGATTTATTTTCATGCCCGATATGCGCAGGTGATTAGATCGAAGCTTTGGAAACGAGCCCAAGCGCCGGAAAGGACGCGCCCTGCCACCCTGGACCAACTAGGCAGCCCCGCGCGATCTATCTTATTCGAACAGCCCATTTTTGCTTTCCAGCGATTGGTTAAAATCTCTCTGACACGGCGGTCTATAAACGATAAACACCAACGACATATGCAATTTTGAGGCCAAGAACTGGGGCCTGGCTCGTTTTTAGGAGGCTTTGGGACATGTCGCAGAAAGAGCCTCTGCGGCATCCCATTTTGCAGGATCACAGGCCAAATCAAGTCTGGGGAAGTGATGGATCTGGCCGAACGCTCAATCCGTACGCCCAGGAACAGGACACCGTGTCCGCAATCGAGACGGAGCCATTAAACTGGAGTCTCCGTTTTGGGCAGCGTACTGATCAGGCCAATTCGAGGCCGCGCATTGATCCGGTCGAGGAGGCGAATTTGTCAGTCTCCAGACCCATGCGTTGGAGCATTGAGACGAAGAGGTTCGGCAGGGGGTAATTGTGCTCCATGTCAAACGCAAGGTGTTGGCCGTGCCGAAACCCGCCACCGGCGAAAAGGGTGGGCAGGTTGGTGGTGACGTGGGTGTTGGCGTTGCCGAGGTTTGAGCCGTAGAGAATCATGGTGCGGTCGAAGAGGGTCTCGCCGTTTTCACGCACGCTCTTGAGTTCAGTGAACAGGTTGGCCAGGAGCTTCATGTGCCATTCATCAATGGCTTTCAACTGCGCGATCTTTGCCTGCGACTTTCCGTGATGAGAGAGGTTGTGATAACCGTCAGTGATCTGTACGTCCTCGATGTCGATAGCCGGCGAGTTGACGCTGTCCAGCAAGAGCGATACCGAACGGGTCGAATCCGTTTCAAAGGCCAGCCGGGCCATGTCGTACATGAGCCGGACCTTTTCCATATAGGCTTTAGGGCTGGCTGGATCCAGCGGCACTGAAACAGCCACTTTCGGCTTTGGCTTTCGTTCCCATTCACGGGACATTTTCATCCGCTGTTCCAGGTCGCGGACGCTGGTGAAATATTGGTCCAGACGATCGCGATCACGCGACCCGACGTTCCGCTGCAAATCCTTCGCCTGACCGGCCACCGCATCGAGGATGCTTTGCCCCATTTCCAATTTGCGCATCTGCTCATCCATCTCGGCCTTTGTGCCCTGCAAAAACATGCGGCGGAAAACGTCTGAGGCCTTTTCTTCGCACGGGATAAGAACACCCGAAGCGGTCCAGGAGAGACTGCGCTGCCCTTGCTGAACGTTCACGCCCAGGGTCAAGGACTGGAATCGCGTCAAATGCCCGATGCGCTCCGCAATGTATTGGTCCAGCGAGATGGTATTGCGAAAGCCGCCGCTACCGGGATGCGGGGCCGCGGTGAGAAAGCAATTGTCCGCTGGATGTCCTCCATCCACGTCAGGATGCGAAACGCCACTAAAGACGGTGAAGTCGTTCCTGTAGTCCTTTAGTATCTCGAGGTAAGGCGAGAGCGCGTAATCATGACCCGGTCCCTTTGGAAAAAATTGATCCGGCAAGAGGCCAAGGTTATTGCAAATGGCGAATAGGCGGCGTGGTTTGCCACCCGGAGTTGTCCCTGCGGAAATTCTCTTCGCCGCGGCAAAAGCTGGCGCCATGGCGTCAAGCATCGGCAGCGAAAGCAGTATGCCCGCGCCCTGAAGAAACTTGCGCCGCGAGATCGGCGACCGCGTTGAAACAAATGGCCCACTCATACCTGGATTCCTACGTTCCTGATGCATAGACGTTTTCCCCTGATCATTTGTTTAGAAATAATTCACTTTGGACAATCTCGTGGATCAGAGAGCGAACGCCGTAATGGCTGGAACTGGCCCGTTGCAACGCTTGCTCCACGGGCGCCCTATCAGCGAAGCGGACAGGAGCGCCAGTGGCATAGACCACGAGTTGTCGTGCGAGGTTGCGCGCGATCTGTTTTTCATCGGCAAGGAGCAACTGCTTGAGCTCGCGAATATCGTTGAACTTCCGTCCGTCGGGCAATTCACCGCCGGGGTCGACCGGCAGCGCCAGATGGAATGCGAACTTCTGTCCGTTCTTTCCCAAACCCTTTGCAGGCACCCCCTCGCCCAGGGCGCGATACCGATCGCGCCACCCGCCCATCACATCGAAGTTTTCAAGGGCGAATCCCGCCGGATCAATCCTGGCGTGGCAGGCCGCGCAAGTTTGTTGGGTGCGATGCTTATCCAGTTGCTGGCGGATGGTCACGGCCCCCCGGGTATCTGGCTCGACAGCCGGAACGCTGGGCGGCGGCGGCGGTGGGGGCTTGCCGAGAATCCGTTCCATGATCCAGGCGCCGCGCAAGACCGGCGACGTAGTTGTTCCGTTCGCGGTCACTTTCAACACGCTGGCTTCAGTCATCAGTCCACCCCGCGGAGCATCTGCAGGCAAGGGCACGCGCCGTAGCGCCACCCCTTCTACCGGTGGCAGTTGATAGTGCGCGGCGAGCCGCTCGTTCAACATAGCGAAATCCGACGCAACGAGATTCCGCGTCGGAAGATCGCTGCGCAAAAGCTCGGCAAAGAAAACCCGCGTTTCTTCCAGAGACGATTCTGTGAGCAAATCGTCGAGATAGTAATCCGGATAAACTTCGGAATCCGGCGCGGTCGCGACGATCTTTCGCAGATCGATCCAGTAGTCGAGGAACGCATCGACGAACTGCCGGGATTTGGGATCATTTAAAAGCCGGTCCGTTTGCGCGCGCAAAACATCGGGCCGGTGCAATTCACCACTCGCGGCAAGCTCGCGCAGATCTCCATCCGGCGCGGAATTCCAAAGGAAAAACGCAAGCCGCGCTGCCAACGCGTAATCGTCCAGCCGGCCAGGCCTTTCTTCGAGACAAAGGAACTGCGGCGAACAAAGGACCGCAGTGTAGCCCGCGATCATCGAGTCCGTGAAATTGTTTCCCTTCTTCAGCGCGCGTTCGGTGACGCCCAGAAACCGTTTTGACTCTGACTCGTTCGCCGGACGGCGATAGGCCTGCTGAATGAAGCCTCGCAGGAGGCGTTCGGCATCAACCTTCGGTTTCTTTGATATCACCTCGACCCCGGGAGGCGGAATGAATCTGCGCTCGCGCTCGAAACGATTTGTTTCTGCGGGCATCTTCTCGATTTTGGGCGCGACCTTGCGGGTCACCATGGGAAGATCACCGAAAAGCACCTTGTGTCCTGCGGGCGGCCATTGGTCGTAAATGGGACCTTCAACCTCCAGCCACCGGTAAGCGACACCTGGTTGTCCGTCCTTTTCAGCGAGGGGATTTTGCCACCGCGCCGCTCCCGGCCTGGAGCGAAACAGCCGCGCAGGATCGGGGCGAATGGTCTCGCCCGCCAGCAACCAAACGTCAAGTTCATGGTCCGCCGGCTCAGGTGTGACATCGAATTTTCCGAGCCAGCGCAAAAGGCGCGGAGGAATTTCCGAATAAATTGTCATAGGCTCGGAGCGACGGCCTTTCGAGACGACGTCCAGATTCGGAATAAACCACTTGTTGCTGGCTCCCGGCCCGACCCAAACCGAATAAGCATTGAGCTTCAGCCGATAATGCCCGGCAACTGGCGCTCGAAACCGATTGAACTTGGGTTCGAGCGGCTCGTAAGCGCCCGCCACAACGCCCACAGCTTCCTGTTCGCGCAGTTCCGGATTGGCGTTGCCCACTGAAATCGGCTCGTCACCCGAACGTACCTTGGGCTGTCCCTGCGTAGCGAGAACTGGAAAGGTGGCCCTTTCGGGAGCGGTGTTGAATACCGAAAACTTCATCGGCCCGGTGAAACTGCGCTGGTCGCGGGCATAGTAGCGCTCGATCTTGGTCTTGGGCCGCTCAGCCTGCGTTGCCATTACCTGGCGCAACGCGTAATCGGCCGCGCCCAGGTAGCGCGCCATTTGAACATGTGACACATCCAAAGCATCACCGATTTTGTTAAAGCGAAACGCTTCGCCGTCCTCGGGCAGCCATTCCCGCACTTGCAGCCAGGGCGCCTGGAGCAGGTCGCGCAGACTGTTTTCATATTCGTAGCGGTTGAGCCGGCGTTGCGTGGCGCGGCCTTGGCGCGCCGTACGCTCCTGCTCGACAGCCGTCAGTGAAGATGATAACGAACTGATGAACGCATCCAGTTCGCTCGAGTCCGGACGTGGCTTTTTCTTTGGCGGCATCTCCCCGTCGGCCACCCGATCATGCACCAGCACCCACCTCGCGAAATTGGTCGAATTGCCTGTATCGAACTTTAGAACCGTAAGGTCGAGTCCGCCTTTTTGAGTGTCCGGATCGTGACACTCAAAGCAATGCTTTTGCAGAAAGGGCTGAAGCGCAGCGCCTCGGCCGATGAAGGTAAATGCCGTGAGCACAACAAGAACGCCGATGGTCCGGGGTACTCTTGCTTTCATTCTCAGGGATCCAAATTATAGCTTCGCGAGATCAACTGCCCCGAAAAGCCTTCGCGGTTAATCAACCTATTCTATGACTGATTCCTCGCGTGCAGAATTCACGCAGGCTGTTGATCTGTAACGTTCTGGCGATACAAGATCCGAGAGGCCGGTTCCCGTTTGAATTCGTGATTTTCGTGCCGGCTATCGTCCTCGAAAGATATCAGTCTAAACCGCCTGCTTTGGTCAGAACCGCAGGTCACAAGCGAAATAATCCTTCAGAAATGTTTCAGGCTTCGCCTGCCGCTCGGGCTCTCCCGTTGGCAAGCTCCTTCGGCAAAGTCTCCGGCAGCCGGGTTTTCCGACTGCGGCCATGGCCTCGACTTGAAACTGCGCCGGAATCTCCAACTCCGATTCTCAGTGTCTTAGTCATTGGAGGACTTCTTTTCATCGACTGGCGCGCCCTGCTGCAGAGGAAGCAATTGAGATTGCATTTCAAAATTTGGAAATAAAAACCGCTCTTTGTGCTGCGCGGTCTCTGCGTTGGTGACACAAGGCGAATCGGCTTTTCTCGCAACGTATTGCAGATTCTGAGCAGGCTATCTTGGGGTGAACTGCAGTGGCGCTGACCAATGACTGCATCGTCCAGCCTCATCCTGGGCACGCGCTCTCACTCGATAAGTCCGGCCCGCTTCGATCAACGCTGCTGGAATATGCACTACCGTTGTGCCATTGGTTGTCCAAAGAGCGGTGATTTCATATTGTTGGTTTCGCCTGGGCAGTGTCGAATCACCGACTTCCCCAATGCGCCACTGAATCGAAGATGGAGCCCTGCTCCCTCTCCCCAGCGATGCGCGAAACTCGAGTTCGAGCCGAAGGATTTGATTTTACAGACGCGGCCATTTCTGGCTATCCTTCGGCCAAGCAGAGAACTTTATGGCGCGACTCATTGTTTCTCCAGGGACAGCGCAAGCGCGGCAGGTCGTTCTGAAGGAAGGCGTTATTCGCATCGGGCGGGGCCCGGCAAACGATGTCACTATCGAAGACGGCTCCGTCTCCGGATCTCATTGCCAATTGATCGTCTCCAATGAAGCCGTTCTGATCCGGGATGTGGGATCGACCAATGGCACCTGCGTCAACGGCACGCCTGTGGTCGAAACAAATCTGCAACCCGGCCAAAGCATTCAGCTCGGCACCGTCCAGTTGCTCTTCGAGCCCGATCCTCCTTCGGCCTCCGAAGGTCTTCCTGGGACACCCGGATTGCCATCAGTCCCGCCGACCCCCTTGAGTTCCCAAGGCGGGCGAACTGCCGCCCGTCTTCGGATCGCGCACGAAACCGAACCCCCGGCGGTTCCCGAGCCGGCGCCCGAACCGGTTTTGGTTCCGGACCAGGATTCCTCAGCGGCTGCTGTGCATGGGCCCGCGAACGCACATTGCAAGTATCACCCCCGCTCCATAGCACGCTGGGTTTGCACTCGCTGTCAAAAGACTTATTGCGATTTGTGCGTCACGATCCGCGGCAGCGGCGCCGACGGCCAAAAATATTGCCGCAATTGTATGATCGCGTGCTCTCCGCTGCACGTTACGTTTGAACCCGTAAAGGAAAGAACATTCTTTAGCGAACTGCCGCGCGCTGTTGTTTATCCGTTCCGTGGCGCGGGCGTGCTGATGCTGATTGGCGCGATGATCGTCTTTGCGGCGTTGGATTTCATGAGCCGAGGTATCATCGGCCTTTTAATGCGAGCCGTCGCCCTGGGCTACGTGTTCGCGTTCGCTCAGAACATCATCCACACCACGGCTTCCGGGGATGATAAAATGCCCACGTTGCCCGCCATGGAGGGCCTTTTCAGCAACTTCTTCCGCCTCGCGGTTACTGCGTTGATGGCCTTTGGTCCAGCGCTCGTTGTCGCCTATTTTACCATCGCGCAGGAGGAATCCGCAGCAGGTATTGCCCTCATTCCGGCGGTCGTATTTGGCTGCCTTTACTTCCCTATGGGATTTCTCGCTGTTGCCATCAAAGACAATGTAATGGCCTGTAATCCATTGGTCGTCGTACCATCCATTGTTCGCGTTCCATTAGAGTACATCGTCACAGCCGTGCTACTCGCCGGCGTCTTCTTCCTGCGCTGGAAGGGAGACACGCTCTCAGGGCAATTGGGTCACAAAGCGCTCATGACCTCGTCGATGTCTGAAATGTTCCTATTATTTGGGTTCCGGATGTTTTGGGCTTTCTTTAGCGTCTACCTCCTCACCGTGACGATGCGGGTTCTTGGCCTGCTCTATCTGACCAAGCGTGATCGGCTCGGTTGGTAATGCCGTCAGGAAATAAGCCATTCGCCTCCAGTTCGATGAAGCCCGTTTTCCTGGGCGCTCGCTTCCATTTCCTCTCCAGCCGCGCGATTCGCTTCTCTATTGCGGGATGCGTTTGAAATGCGTGCGGCACGATCTCGATGAACTTCTCCTTCTCCTCGATCTCTTTCAGCTTCCGAAATGTTTCAATCATTCCACGCGGATCGATATTTGCCGCCACAAGGTAGTCCCACCCGCTGTCATCGGCCTCTTTCTCGTATTCCTGGGAAAAGCTCCGGTGCACCAATAAGGCTGAGGCTGCCGCTGCCATCCCCATTGCCCCACCGCCTCGCCGATCCACGAAGAGCTTAAATACAAGCAATGGTCCAGCGGATGCAATACGGTGGCGAAACTCGTGTTTGCGCGTCACGTGGGCTAGTTCGTGCGCTAAAACCCCAAGCAACTCTTCGGGTCGGCTGCACATGTTCAGCAAACCAGTCGTCATTACAATGTGTCCTCCCGGAATCGCAAACGCGTTTGGAAATTCCTCTTTTACCAGGTGAAACCGCCAGTCCACCCCTTTTTCGGTCACTCGCAGCAAAGGCTCAGCCAGCGCGGCCACACGCACCACTTGACTGGTCTCACCGACAAACACGAATTCGCCTTGGAGTTCCTTAAACAAAGCATCACCATGTTTTTTCTCCGTTTCGGGCGACACCCTCGCTGCAATGGCCCGCACCATCGCTCCTGTCCCCATCATGCCGAGCCAAACCAGCAGGACGCACCCGAGACAAAAGTAAACCACTGTCTTGATCCGCCGCCTGACTTCGTTGCGAGTCAGTCGGGCCGTCTCTTCCTCCCGCAACTGGTCGATGGCTGGAATGGACGTGATCTCGAGCACCTCCATCTCCGGCGTGGTGATCAACAGCTCCGGCCGCTCGACATCCTGAAATACAATGCGGCCTTCGCCGGCGTGTTCGATGCTGGCACGCAATTGAAGAATCGGAATTTCGAGGTTGGCCTGCGTGCTTTGAAACTCCAGCGCCAGGTTTGTAAACAGGATCGTGCCCTCAACCGCCTCGTTGCCAAAATCAGGATGAAAGGCATGCGCCGGATACGTCTGGTACGCCTTTGCCATCACCAAATATCTGCGCTTATTGCCCCCTTTCGGCAAGGGCAAACGCGCCCTTGATTTTCCGTTTCCCTTTGCGCGCTTCGGCTCTTATATTGCCGCGCTTTTGAAGGATCTATGAATACGACACCTATTCGCGTGGCAGTAACCGGGGCGGCCGGCCAGATCGGCTATTCACTTTTGTTCCGGATCGCTTCCGGGGCTCTCTTCGGCCCCAATCAACCAGTCATCCTCCACTTGATCGAAATTGAACCGGCTCTTCCCGCCCTCCAGGGCGTGGTCATGGAACTTGATGATTGCGCCTTTCCGTTGCTCAAGGGCGTCGTTCCGACCGCCAATCTTGATGAAGGATTTCGGGGTGTGAATTGGGCGTTGCTCGTCGGTAGCATCCCGCGCAAACAAGGAATGGAACGCAAGGATCTTCTCGGGATTAACGGCAAGATTTTCATCGGCCAGGGGCAGGCGATCCAAAAGAACGCGGCCAGCGATGTTCGTATCCATGTGGTTGGCAATCCGTGCAACACCAATTGCCTCATTTGCATGAATAACGCGCCGAACATTCCGCGTGATCGCTTCTTCGCCATGACTCGGCTGGACGAAAATCGCGCCAAGGCCCAACTGGCCCGAAAAGCCGGAGTGGACGTAACCGCCGTCACCAACATGGCCATTTGGGGAAATCACTCTTCGACCCAATACCCGGACTTCTACAACGCCAAAATCAACGGCAAAGCCGCCACTCAGGTGATCTCGGATGAAGCGTGGCTCAAAGGCGATTTCATCTCGACCGTCCAACAACGCGGAGCTGCGATCATCAAGGCACGTGGCGCATCCAGCGCCGCCAGCGCAGCCAATGCCGTGGTCGACAGCGTTGCCTCGATCGTTAATTCCACTTCCGCTGGAGATTGGCACAGCGTCTGTGTCTGCTCGGATGGCAGCTACGGAATTGAGAAAGGTTTAATTTGCTCATTCCCGGTCCGAAGCAATGGACAGAAGCTCGAAATTGTTCAGGGTCTACCTGTCAACGAGTTCAGCCGCTCGAAAATCGAAGCCACCGTTAATGAATTGAAAGAGGAACGTTCCCTGGTCGCAGACCTCCTTCCGAAATAATCAGAACCTCATGAGTGAGTTGAACCCGCAAGCGCTCGCCCGCGCCATCGACCACACCCTTCTCAGAGCTGATGCCACCTCGACGGACATCGAAAAGCTCTGTAGTGAGGCTCGCGCGCATGGCTTTTATGCGGTCTGCGTAAACGGCTGCTACATAGAACTAGCGCACCATTTGCTCGAGGACTCCGATGTCAAAGTCGCCGCAACCGTCGGGTTCCCATTGGGAGCCGCATCGAGCGATGTGAAACGCTACGAAACGGAAGCTGCGATCGATGCGGGCGCGCAGGAGATTGACATGGTCCTCAATATCGGCTGGCTCAAAGAACGGCGCGATGCTCCCTTGCTCCGGGAATTGCGCGATATCGTTGAGGCGGCCGATGAACATCCGGTCAAGGTGATCATTGAATGCGCGCTCCTCAACGAGGAGCAGAAAGTGCGCGCCTGCCGACTCATCGTAGAAGCCGAAGCCCAGTTCGTTAAAACCTCGACTGGCTTTGGTCCGGGTGGGGCGACTATCGAGGATGTGAAGTTGCTTCGCCAGACCGTCGGACCGAAGTTCGGCGTGAAAGCCAGCGGCGGAATTCGGGATACTGCCACTGCTTTGGCCATGATCGAGGCCGGTGCCACGCGCCTTGGCACCTCTAACGGAGTCGCGATTCTGGAAGGGTTGGCAATGGCGGCTTCAGCCAGATGCGAGCGCTAATCCAGCGTGTTTCATCCGCGTCGATCTCCATTAATGACGCATGCACCGCGGAAATTCAGACCGGTTTGTTAATCCTCTTGGGGATTGAAGAAGCCGATACCGCCGAGGACATCGAATGGTTGAGTGGAAAGATCGTGCGCCTCCGTGTCTTCAATGACGAGACCGGCGTCATGAACCGTTCAGTTCAGGAGAGCGGCGGTGATTTGCTCGTTGTCAGCCAATTCACTCTGTTCGCCAGTACGAAAAAGGGCAATCGGCCCTCTTACATCCGGGCAGCTCGACCCGAAATAGCGATTCCTATTTACGAACAATTTGTCCAAAGACTTGCTTCATATTTGGGGAAGCCAGTGAAAACAGGCCAGTTTGGAGCCGACATGAAAGTCTGTTTAGTTAACGATGGCCCCGTGACGATCATTATCGACAGCAAGGCTCGGGAATGACTGACCGGCGATGAGTGAAACGGATTGGGAAGCGCGTTATCTCTCCAACGATATGCCGTGGGAGAAAGGTGAGCCTTCTCCAGGCCTGGTCGATTTTCTGGCCGCGCATTCGGGACTTCCGCGAGGCGCCGTAGCTGTGCCCGGTTGCGGGACTGGACATGATGTCCGCGCGTGGGCCCGCGCCGGCTTCAGTGCGTTTGGCTTCGATATCGCGCCGAGCGCCATCGGCCTCGCCCGCGAAAAGACCGAAGCAGCCGGCTTAGCCGCGACCTTCGAGCAGCGAGATTTTCTCAACGCAGAAGCCCCGCAGCCATTCGACTGGCTCTTCGAGCACACCTTGTTTTGTGCCATCGATCCCGCGCTACGTGATGACTATGTCCACGCCGCAGTGCGTTGGCTCAAACCGGGCGGACAGTTCCTGGCCGTATTCTATATGATCCCCGATACTGACGGACCGCCGTTCGGAACCAATCGCGACGAAATCATGAGCCGGTTCTCGCCCGCATTTGAGTTGCTCAAAGAATGGGTTCCCCGCTCCTATCCCAACCGCACCGGCCTCGAATTAATGACGTGGTGGCAACGCAAGTCGTAGCAATCGACGTAAGGAGATTCTGATTAAGCTCATGAATTTGGTGTCCGAGCAAACTGGAAGATCGTCCTTGCCGGATTGAGCCCTGCTTTTTCTGATTCCGAGACAATCCCGCTAGGGATTGAACCTTTATAGCGCGCTGATTCGTGAACGATGCTCCTTTCCATTTCACTCCGCAGCCCCGAAAGCTTTCGGGGCTGCGAGTGAAATGGAAAGCAAGAACGTTGTGGACGCTTGTAGCCTATAAAGGTTTCACCTCTACGAGGTGATGAGCAGCTCGTTGCATCGGGACATTCATCACTGGTTGGATCCGCAAAATCCCAAACCCTGAACTCACCGCGGCGTCACAACCTCCTCAACTTACCCCCCTTAATCTCCCACCGCTGCAGGCTGGCGCCCAGTTCGGTCGGCCAATTCTCCTCCGTGCAGGTCATGAAGACTTGTCCACGCGCCTGGTTCGAGCGTTCCAGGAGCGGCAACAACCCACTTCGCCGCTTCACATCCAATTCCCCCATGACGTCATCGATCAACAAAACTGGCGGCGAACCATGAAGGCCCGTCACGTACTCTGCCTGGGCCATCTTCAGGGCAATCGCCAGCGTGCGCTTCTGCCCCTCGCTGCCGAACTGGGCCGCGGAACGGTCATTGAGCAGGAGAAGCACATCATCACGATGAGGACCAATAAGCGTGGCTCGATAACCCCGATCGCGGTCACGGGCGAGCGCCAATTCCTGCGCAAAATCTTTTTTCACACTCGGTTGATATTCCATCTTCAGTTCCTCGGCGTCGTTTGAAATTCGGCGATAGGCCAATCGCGCCAGGGGTGAAATCCGAGGCAACAATTCCGAGCGCATGCGAACGAGTTCAGATCCCGCCTTGACCAATTGAGCCGAGAAACTCTCCAAACTGCCTTCATCGAGGATCCGCTGCTTCAACAGCGCATTTCGGGATCGCAACGCCTGCGTGTAGTTCTGCAACAACGGCAGGTAGGCCGGATAGGTTTGGGACAACAATAAATCCATGAACCGGCGGCGCGCGCGCGCCGTTCCCTTCACCAGGTTCAGGTCTTCTGGGCAGAAAACCACCGTTCGCAGCACCCCGAGGTAATCGGTCAATTTGCGCACCGGTTGCCCGTCGAGGCTCAGTTTCCGGTCCCGAACCGACCAATACATTCTGATCTCATGCTCCCCCTGCCCTACCACTTTGCCGCCAACGAAATAGGCCGAGTAGCCATGCCGAATCATCTGCGACCCTCCCACGCCTCGAAACGACCGAAGCGTGGCCATCAGGTAAATCGCCTCCAGGACGTTCGTCTTGCCCTGGGCATTATCGCCAAGCAGGACGTGGAACCCCGGCTGAAAATCAACATCGAGCCGCCCATAATTGCGGAACTCGCGCAGACGCAAATGTGCCAGGTGCATTGGCTTAAGCCTTGATCGCCCAGCGCAGTTTGGCGGCAGAAGCGCGCGGATTGGCCCTGATCTCTTCGACTGATGGCCGGATAATGTCTCGCGCCACGCTCAAATAAATCCCGTCTCGCGCGCCCTCCTGGAACCCTTTTTTGACGCGTCGATCCTCGCCCGAGTGAAAAGTCAGAATCGCTACCCGCGCGCCAGCATTTAAACAGCCCGGTAAAAATCGAAGGAACGTTTCCAAAGCCGTGAACTCCTCGTTCACGGCAACGCGCAAGCCTTGGAAAACTCTCCGCACGGTCAGGTCCGCTTCCACCTCATCAACGCGCCTGGATAACCCCTTCAGAGCCGCTCGGACCGCCGTTGCTAATGCGGTTGTGGTATCAATTGGCCGTTTTGCCTTCATCGCGCAAATTCTGCTGGCGATTGCCTCCACCTGCGGCTCATCCGCATTGTCCCGCAACAGAGCGGTCAGCGCCGGCTCGTCCATCGATCGCAATAACACCGACGCGGGCCGACCCTTCTGCGGGTTCATTCGCAGATCGAGCGGACCGTCGTGTTTGAAAGAAAAGCCTCGCTGCGGGTTATCCAGTTGCATGGATGAACAGCCGAGGTCGGCCAAAACCATATCCACGCCCAGGATCCCATGCTCAGCCAAATGCCGCGCCATTCCCGCAAAGTTCGAATGAATGATCAACAACGCCTCTGGCGGAATATCAGGCAGCCGCAGGCGCTGCTCGGTCTTTGGCAGTTCGCAGGGATCGGTGTCGAACCCGATCAAACGCCCGCCCGGAAGCACCCGGCGCAATAACTCCGCGGCATGGCCGCCGTACCCGAGTGTCGCATCGACGACGGTTTCACCCGGCTTGGGTGAAAGCACCTCCAACACTTCCATAAGGCAGATTGGCCGATGCGTTCCCGCAGGCGTTTTGCCCGAAGATAAAACCTTCTGCACGGTGTCCGGGTACTTCTCAGGGTTCAGCTCCTTGTACTTTTCCTCGAACCGGCGTGGATGAGTGCCCGAATAGCGTGGGCGACGCTTCGGTCGGCTTGCTGGAGTGCCGTCAGTCACACGCTTTGTTTACACGCCAAACCCGCTATTGGCAAAGCTCACCGCACACGTAGAGCGGATCGGAGTGGTGCCGCCTTCCACGATGGCGGTTTGCCTGACTCACTGCCCTGAAGGGGCAGAACAATAAAGCCCAGGGCAAAGCCCTGGGAATACGTCGTCAAGATTTTCCGTGCCCTGAAGGGGCGGGACAAATGGCGCCATCAACCCCAAACATGCCGCGCATCCCCCTCTACGCCACAGGCGCCAGCACCGCTTTGTTCGTCTGCAGAAAAGTCGTGACTTTGCTGATCGATTCCAATTGTGAACCAACCCTGGTGCGCCTTATCGGCAACCCGGCAGCTTGCGCTTTGGTTAGCCTGAACTGCACCAGCAGCTTCCCTACATGAACCACTTCCAACGATCGATTTTGCAGCATCCAGATTTGCCCTTTTTCGAGGGGAACAACGGTTTGGGTCTTTTGGGTCTTTGGTGACGAGTGGTTGATCACCCCTACAGATAGTCGAACTTTCGCCATTGTCTAGTGCCTGCTCCCGTATTTCGCCTGACACACCATTTTCGCGGACAAACCGCCAGGGCATACCGCCGGTTAAATCGGCGTTGGATGCTGTGCGGGTAGCAATTGTAAAGGAGGCAAAATCAAAATGAATGTCGATATTGAGGTTGTGCGAACGGAATTTTCCATGATGAAGCCAGAAAGTTGGAGGCGGGAGTCGGAATCGGTCGTTTTAAGCCCGTTTTCGTGGTCGAAAATACCCATTTTCCCTCACAACACAAGCTAACACTGCACCTACAAGACCCAGCAACGCGCCTACACCTTTGCTGACGTTTTTGCTGACACCAACGCTTACTTTTGTTTACTGATTGGCCCGACGTAGGTGGTCGCGATGACTACGTCATCGTACCACTTTTTGTTGGGTCGCAGCTTGTTGCTTCTGATGGGATTCAACGAATCCACTGGGGTCGTGTCTCTGGATTCTGGAAAACTCACAAGGTGCCAGATCCAGAATCCAGAGAC
>Ga0137394_10001813_pt1 | contig 15719 bp, 10 predicted proteins | sample czobulk116metaG_FD_108278 | JGI IMG/M metagenome (GOLD analysis project Ga0137394, IMG submission 108278) | Vadose zone soil microbial communities from Angelo Coast Range Reserve, California, USA - czobulk1.16 metaG | ecosystem: Environmental > Terrestrial > Soil > Vadose zone | place: USA...
AAACCGGCTCCCATGCCGAAAGTCGATTTCCGCGAAGAAGTCGCAAACGTCGCTCTTGCCGAACTTCTTGAGCAGCGCGGCCTGAGCGAGGGACGCTACGTGGCGAACGTGGTCGATGGGAAGGGGAATCTGTACGGGAAGCAAGGGCGACGAATCGCTGACGAGTTCTTACTGGCAATTTCCGTCACCACTGGCCGCTCGCTTGTCCGACGATGATAGCGCCGCAGAGACACCGATAAGATTGCCACGCAAACAAGCACCGCGCAGCCAACGACGAGCCATTCCGGCAGGTCGGGATAAACAACAGCATCGAGTACACGCACCAGAAACGGTCCGTGTGCGGGTTCGATGCCTGCGCGAGCCTGTCTCTGGCGAATTGATTCGGTGGAAGAGAAACGATCGGATCCGCGAAGCGCGAAGCGACCAAGAACGCAAACACCAGATGGTTTAGTTGGAACTTTTCCCAAGGTTGACCCGGATACGCAGCGATCGAGAGTCCTTGGAAAGTTACGCAGCCACCGGTGTCTGATATAGCGCTCGACAGTGAGGCTGCCATCGAAACGAACGGAGACTTGCGATTGGTTGTGACACGGGCGTATCCGGGGTTCGCCCTTCCAGTGAGTCATGCGTGCGATGGTTATTGAAGTAGGTCTTGAAATCGACGAGCTTGTTTTCGAGGTCCGCAGTCGTCCAGAACAACATGTGATCCAAATACTCACGGCGAATGGTGCCGATTAGCCTTTCCACGAACGGATGGGACAGGGGAACGTAGGGGATAGACTTGATTTGCGTCACCTCCAGTACTCGCAGATTGGCTTGCCATTGGTGGAACCGATAAAGCGGATCGTTGTCGGAGCTTAGGTACTTTGGAATCCAGCGTTGACCCCGAATGGCGCGGTTGAACATTCGACAAAGTGCGCCACCATCGACCGTCCCGGCATGGACGCCTAACCCAATAATCCGGCGCGAATATTGATCCATGACGACCAGGACCCAGTGGGTCCGCAACGTTGCTGACTCGCACCTGAATAGATCAATACTCCAGAGACTGTCTTTCATGTGGCCCAGGAAAGTCAGCCAGGAGGGGCCATCGGAATCCTGTCCCGGCCGGTAGTGACGGGCGAGAATCCTGCGAACCACGTCTTTGTCGATTTGAATGTGGAACGCCAAGGCCATCTGTTGAGCGATTCGCGGACAGCCCCAGTTGGGATTACGTTGCTTCATTTCGACGACCGCACGGATGAGTTCTGCGCTCGGACCTTTCGGGCCGGGCTGCCGGCGGCGGTCCGGGGAAAACAGCATCCGGTACTTTCCCTTGCTGATGGATTTATGAAGGGCTAGCAGTGTCGAAGGCTTCAGAACGATTGCGGAACGGAGCAGTCGAGCGGGATGCACCAACAGCGCCATCAAGCCAGCGAGGATCCGATCCGACGCGTATAGATTGGGCGATCGTTTCCGGCAGCGATTCAAGATCAGGATCTGGTGCTTGAGGAGAAGCGACTCCGCAATGAGGGAACGGACCCCGCCAGGACCGAGCAACCGAGCCAGGACGGCGATGAAATGGATAAAAAGAACGGCAAGATTGCGCATCAAAGAATCGTAGCAGGACGGAGAATCCTGAGGAATCTTGGGTGAAATAACAATTCGCCAGCCACAGGGTTATGAGCGATCATGATTCCGACTCCGACTTAGTGCGACGTATTGTCTGTCATTTGCACTTGATCCTACTGAATGTGAGGGAGCGTACTCTGGGAAGTTACAGTGCGTCAACAACCCGTTGGATAGGCTGCCCGTGGACGTGGCCGCACTCGGCAACTTGGCTCAACCATGCAATAGTTTCCGGATCGTCGGTTATCTGTAGCTCTTCGGCCCTATTTCACGAACTGCACCTTGGTGCCGGAAAGCGCGTCAATGGCAGCCTTTCTTACTTCCGGCGAAGGGTCGTTTCGAGCCAAGCTTTGGAGTAACCCTACTATCTCTCGGCTGCGTGGCACGAACGGATCAGCCTTAAAACGCCCGAGGGACTCCACCGCAATTACTCGAACTTGGGTATCCTCCGTTTCGTTGGTAGCGCCAAAAATCACTTCGAGGGATTCGGCGGTTGGTTTCGAACCTAGAGCACGGATGACTTCAGCTCGGACCGCGCTATTTTCATCTTTCGAGTGCTCGACCAGCGGAGCAACAACACCCTTGCTTGGAATCCGGCCCAGCACTGCAGCCACACCCCTGCGTATGCGGAAGTCCTCATCTCCAAACCTCCTGATAATCAGCGGCAAAAACTTGGCATCAGAAAACGTTGACAGACCGGAAATTGCAGCTTCCCGCACACCGGCACTGTCGTCTGCAAGAGACTGAATCAGGATATCTATGCTTTCGGGTTCATGAAGCCTCGAAAGCCTTTGAACTGCCTCAAGCCGCACAATAGGAGAGTTGCTCCTGGCTTTCGCGGTTAGGACTTGGATCTCGGTTGGCTGGACTTGAAGTGCACTCAATGTACGTTGAGCTTCCGCTCGCACATACGGGTCTTCGTCCCCTATTCTATCTAGCAAAATATCAATGGCTTCGTTGCCGCCGATGGCCCCCAGAGCCGAGACCGCTGCGCGTCGCAATCCTGGTGAGTCACCGCTAGCCGCTTTTCTTAGTTGCTGCAGGGACGATTTGCTCTTCAGTTGTCCTAATGCCTCAGCAGCGGCAACCCTGACCAACTCTGGCTTCTTACGATCCATCAACAGAATCTGCAGTTCATGCACTGCCTCTTTCCCTCCAATCTGGCCGAGCGAAACAGCAGCAGCGCGTTGAATGCTTTCTGGTCCCGTCCTGATGGCATTAATGAGCTCCGCCGCGATGAGATCTCGATCACCATCCAGTGATGTTTTGGCGATGGAATAGATGGCAGCTTCCCGGGCGGAAGTGTCCATTTCGGTTCGAATCATTTCGACCAATGCGGAAGTTGCAGTGGCGTCTTGCCCCATTCGACCGAGTGCCGCAGCGGCTTCGAGGCGGATTGCAGCATTGGCATCTTTCAAGAGTCCAATAACAACCGATCGGTCGCTCGATCTTCCGAGGGCGGCCAAGGCTTGAATGGCGGCGCTGCGAACGGCTATGCTCATATCTTCCACCGCCAGTCTTGCCACGGTCTCAGCAGACGCTGTGTCCTGAACGAGAATCACTCCGCGTGCCGCCACCTCGCGCACGGTTGGATCTAAGTCGTTCAAGGCTCTGCGAAGTACAGTTCGATCCTCTTCCCTTGGACTCGATAACCGAAAGAGTTGCGAGAGTGCAGCCCGCCTGATTTCGGGTTCATCTGCGGCTTTCCCGCTGATATCTCCCAGAGCGTCGCGCGCGGCACTCGAACCTATTTGACCAAGCGCCTGAATGGCAATTCCACGCAATTCTTGAGCCTCGTCTACCTTGCTACCTGATAGCAGCGCTTGCCTGTCGAGCGCGACTCGCGTCAAGAGCGAAATGTATTGGGGTTGGATCCCCAGGTTCTCTCTTGATACGCCCACGAGTGAAGTGAGAGCCGCGGCGCGGTCCGTCCTCGTGCTTGAAGCCCTATACCTCGCCTCCTGTTCAGAGGCGACGGATTTTCTTGGAAGCAGAATGGGAACTGAGTCATTAGGGTTCGGAAAGACCAAGGGCCTCACGAAGGCGACCTTGCCAAGTTGCATATTCAGCTCTGTAGCAAGTCGCTCGACGGAAATCGCTTCACTCGATGATTGTGCCGCTCGACGAAGTGTGGAAACGAGTCCATTGGCCAAAACCGTCCGGCTGCCCTCAGCAGGGACGTCGATTTCAGTACTATTGCTTTCGGAGATGTCGTAGAAACAGACCGGCAGCACTTGGGTGACCGATTGAGTTTTGCCGTATCGAAATAGTGCAAACAACCGTTCTTGAGAGGCTGACTTCTCCGCACAAGATGGATAAATCACCATACTGGCTCGTACTTGAGCTGCCGCGAGCCAGTCGAATAGACTGCGGGCTTCCAACCAGGTCCATGGTGAATTTGGCTTTCCGTCTGCGGGCCGAAAATAAGTGGTTTGGTAATCTTCACGTACAGGAAGAGAGACGTAGACAAAAAGGAAATCACCTTTGTCGATCTTGCGGAAGATCAAATCCATGGACTTGTTGATTGCCTCAAGTGTTGCCTGAGAATCATAGAGTTCAATTACTCGACTCTTGGTAAATCCGTAGGATTCCAGCAAAGTTGCTGCGAGATTCTCAACTGAAGGGCGGCCTTGGGGACCCACATGAATAATCAGCGCCCAGCGCCCTCCTTGGTCGGAAATCGAGCGACTACTTTGCGTGGGCGTCGCGGCGAGCACCAGAAAGGGTAAAAGGAGAGCAAAAGCTATATTCAGTAAGACGGTCTTCATTGAGTCAGACCTTTTATCTTGCTTTCAAGCGTGTCTTTCATGACGGACGCACTGAAGGCGGCTTCAAGTGCGCGAACGTTCTTGATTTCTTCAATTATCTTCTGGTCTTTTTCCGTTAATTTCCGACCTGCCCCCGTGAATTGCTCCAAATTGCTAATGGCGCCCAAGCAGTACGCTAAAATCGTGGTATCCAGACCTGTTTGACTACTTAGACGAGTCAACCATAGGCGAAGTTCGCCTGCCTCCCTAGAAGGATCGCGTTGAGCATCGAACGGCTTCAAATCCAAGACATTCCCTTGCACGACGTAGAGCGGAGATTGTGTAATTCCTTTTTTCTTGGTGATCTCATTCAGCTCTCCCCTCGCCGCAACCCAGAGTTCTTCGATTGAGATCTTGCCGTCATGATTGGCATCTGTGCTCGGTTTCCGCAACGCCTCCAAGAATGCATAGGTGAACAGTCCATGCTTCAGTTCCGGAAACTCATAGGCTTCCTCGCGAGCGGCACCCATTACCACGAGACCCTCGGAAATAGCACCTCTAACTACTCTTTCGAACTCATCTTTCGGGAACAGATTACGCGTAACTTGTTGAGTACCCTCGGCGTCACGGGCCCCACCCGGAGATCGAGCCAACACCTCAACATCCCCGCTGTAACAGTGATCCAGAATCACCAGCTTGGTTGATGCATGAATGTCTCCAACATATTCCATTAGGTGGTTAAGGCGGATTCCTTCAACAGCCAAGGCCTGCAGATTGGCGTAGTATGTTAGCCAATAGGTGTGCCCTGAACCTGCTCTATCGGTGTTCGGCCTATCCCGCAAGCCATGTCCGGCGAAGAAAATCAGTACCGTATCTTGCTGTCTGGCATCTCTACCGAGACGCTCCAATTCACTGACAATGGCCGCGCGAGTGGCCCGCTCGTTGTCAAATACTCTCATGTCATCTCTGTCCCACCCACGATCCAAGAGAGCCTTGCGGACTTCGTCGGCATCATTTCCAGCAAATTTCAGTTTTGGGACTCCAACAATTTCCGCCGCGTACGAGTTTATGCCAATCAAGAGGGCATATTTACGCGGGGTTTCGTCCTGACCTGCGCACGGAAAGGAGCCGGCCAAAAGCAAAAGCATGACTGCAAAAGCCACCCTGAAGTACGACATGCGCTACTCCTTTTTCAAGGCCGTACGAAGCTGTGAGGAGAGATCTTCATGTGAAAGAGCCACTCGGGCACGAAGAAATGCTGCCGACGTACGCTCGTTTTTTTGCACAATCGCGTCTAATGCTTCCTGAACCCCGTCGCTGGTCGCGTAATGGTGTGTAACTTCTGCCTCGAACACGGCCACGGGCTCAAGGTCAGCGCTCGGGCCTAGGAGGAAAAGGCTCCGATAGTCAGCTTCAATAACAGCAAGTTCTTTATCGATTGGGTAAAGCGATCCCCACAATGGAAGTTGTTGAAGCGTTGCTGGTCCCACGCTCCGCGTTGTGCCAGAAGCAGGCAATTGCTTTTCCAGCAACGCAGCTGCGTCGACTATTCCCGGCCCCAGCAGGGTAGGGGACCAATGTATCCCAGATTTGCACGTTACGCCGCGAGGTATTTTGCTCACGTCTCCGTCGGGACGCCAGGAAGATTCTTGTAACAATTTCCGGAAGACACGTGTAAGTTCACCGCGCTTTTTTAGGTTCTCGAAGTCCGGGTTGCCTGAATGGTAGGCCATCCAGAGTGCCGCCGCCCCAGCAGTAGTAGCCGTTGCGTAGGTCGTCCCGGTGCCCATCCCTGTTACAAACTCTTGCCGATCATTAATAGTGGCACGCCACACGGATTCACCGGGGGCGCTGATACTCACTGCTGGACCGAGAGAAGTATAAGCCCACGGCTGGCAATTCACATTCGTGGCCGCGACTCCGATGACTGAACTGAACCGCGCGGGCCAGACCACTGTTTTGACATAGTTTCCAGACGCCGCGATAATTAGGTAGCCTTGCTCTTCAGCGCGCTTTACGGCTTTCCAAAGAAACCAACTCGGAAACCCTCCCATACTCAGGGACATCAATTGGGTCTTGGCCTTAATCCGAGTACGGTCATCGCCTGCAGCGTCCACGATAGCTTCGACCAGCCTGAACGTGCTGAGCTGAACGACAGAGCGGTTTACTCGAAGCGGAATTAGTTGTGCTCCCAAAGCCACTCCAGTGGGACACTGATTCGCTCCCGCCAATTGGCATCCCTTTGGGCTCACAATTGCGCTGCCACTTCCAGTGCCGTGCGCCGGGTTATCGAGCAGATGTTGATCCAATAATGGATCAGTCGGATCGTCGGTTTTCTCGTAGTAGTTGTATCCCTTCTCCGGCCAAACTGGTCGGTGTCCCGGAGATCCTGCCCAGATTTCTGGATGAGGCAGGTAACCCGTATCTGGGTGTGCAATTAGAATTCCCTCTGCTTCAGAACCTTCCGCGCGGCCCGACTTGTTACGAAGCTTCGTCCAGGCTTCCATTGCGCGTATGTGCCTCAGACTCCAAAGCGTGTCGGCACCTGCGGCTGCGACATCGCTCACCGGAGGCAAGTCTCTTCTTTGTCCCGAAGGTGCGTCGCGCCTTTCCATCGGTTCGTCATCAAATAGTGGTTCAACGCGCAAAGCCCCTGTTTCGTCACGTAGTTTGTAGGCCTGTTCAAAAACTTGTCCTGTAGAGCGAACAAGATCCGCACCGCCTCGTGTTCGCGGCACCTGCAGCTGGATGACATTCAAACCCTCGATCGCTGGCCCGATCTCATAACAACCTGAGACCGTAGGTGCCCCGCAAACAGCTCGTGACTGCGAGAGAGTTCTCAGCACACGGGAAGCATCAGGGGCAGCGACATGCACCGCGAGGCTCGCCAATCGGGTGGTAGCGGGCTCGACCGCTAGGATTCGTTGTGTAGTCACCCATCCTTCTACATCAACCGAGCTCAGGTTTCGCGTGAGCCCCTGTGTGGAAAGTCGCAGGAATTTCTCCAACGGGCTCTCATCTCCACGGGCTGCGGGAGCGGCGCTTCGTGGCACAGGCCCCAGGCGAAAGACTCCTGACGGAATGGGCTTGGTCGTTGCAATCACCTTGACCACATCCGCTGATCTTCGTCGGCCGGGGGGCACCGATGTGCCTACTTTTATTTGCAATGTCTTGCCCGGCGGTAGAGAATCGGGAATGTTGGCTTTTGGGTAGAGAACGCTCACGCTTCCATCCGGTGCTAGATCAAGCAGGACCACATAGAGGTCCTCATTAGATCGGCTCGTCACAGCCACGGTGACTTCGGTTCCTTCTGTCACATGTTGCGTCTGAAGATCGCTTGCTGTTGCGCCGGGGCGGATCAGGCGCAGATCTACTGAGACTGACGGGCTCGGATTTGCTAGATGCAAGAGCGCAAACCAGCGCGACCAATGGACAATTCTCTGAAGGATGTCATCGCCTACATTTGGCTTATCAACCGGGAAGCTATGCAGAAGATCAAGATCACGTCCTTCGATATTGACTTGTCCCGAGGCTTGATAGACGCGCAGGTCTGCAGCGTCCGATTTCTGGACAAACCGCACCGATTCGTAGTCGCGCAGCTCTGCTTTCAAAGACTGCGCTAGATTCGGCGGCACGGTCGTGTCTAAGTAGATCCCCAACCAGGAATCGGGGGGCCGGATCTCTTGGAGGATTGCTCGCGAATGCGGCACCACACGTCCAGCGCCTTGAATTTCTCCGTGTGATTCGTAGATTTGGACATCTGTTAGCTTCACTTCGGCCACGGAAGCATCGGATTTGAAACTCTTCGTTCCCGGAGGAAACACTCTTAGACGGGTGTCCGGTCGAAGGCCAAAAATCTCGCCTGCCGAGACCACCACTTGTCGGCCACCGGCTGGTTCAACTAGCAAGTAGGCACGTGTGTCTAGACGTTGCGAGCCAAACACCACGTTTTCCGCTCCGGCGCCTTCCAGTTGGGGATGCTGCGAGGTAAAGCGCAAACTTACTTCAACCTTCACTTCATCCATGAGGTCGCGGTAGGTTGTATCCGCTGGCGCGTTGAGCATGGCCTGAACGAGAAAGTACGTCAGCGCGCCGTGTCGTTTTCCTGCAAACGAACTTTCGTTGGATAGCTCGTTGGCATCGCTGCCGCTGATCAGTACATAGTTGCTATTCTCCAGAAAACTTCCAGGTTGCTCGACTATTCCGCGTTCGCTCCGTGCGAAGGATTCGGGTTTCGGGGGCTGACGGGTGTCGGGGGGGATCTGACGCACGGTATTGCCGGTCAGCGCAGCCCGGCTGGCGGAACCAGAATGACAGCTATCTAGGATGAGGACCACGTTGGGCGTCTTTCTTGTCAGTTCCGAAAGAAGACCGTTGATTTCGTCATCGCTAATGTCAAAGACATCTCCCTGTCGAGAGTCATAGGGGACAATCGTTTCATCCAAACCATCTAGTTCATCACCTGAAACATCGATCATCTGAGAGCCGTGACCACTGAAATGCAATAGAACGATATCGTTTGGACGGGCCGGCCCAATCAGGTGTTCTCTTATGGTTTTCAAGATCTGATTGCGAGTCGCTTCCGCGTCCCGGAGCACAAGCACATTCTCTGGAAGGAAATCAAATTTCCCAATGAGAGTAGCCTTCATTAGCTCTACATCATTCACGCTCCCGCCCAAAGTGGGCACAGATGGTGCCTTGTATTCATTAATTCCGATTAGCAATGCTCGCTTTGTGCCGACCGGAGGCGCTGGGTCGAAGCGCTCCACGCCATGCCGTTTCTCCGGCGAGTTCGTGTGCGTTGGTGCAGCCTGGTCCATGTTGCGCCGAAGAATTCGACCAGGAGGAGGTGCAAGGTGGAGAAAGATGTTTGAGGCACAAAGAGCAAGCGAGGAAAAGAACGTTAGCAAGGAGCGGTTCATGTGATGGGGTCCCTCCGCGCAGGCAGTCAATTGCGGTGAACGTAGCTTAGTCGCAATTAAAAATCAAGTACTTATTATTAGGATCGAACTCTTCTTTGGTGTGAACTCGAAATCCTTCCTCTAACGTAGAGCGAATGAACCCCACTCCTTCGAAGTGCTTTCAGTTGTTTCTTAGCGGCGATATACCTCTTCCGTTATATCCACGTCTTACTGCTATATATTGTATGTAATAAAGAGTTGTGATAGTGTCTCGCGCATATCAGCTTCCCCGGAAGAAGTCATAAGAAAATCACTACGGAGGAGGAGGAGGTTACTATGAGTCCTCTGCGCTTGTTCAAGCGAAGCGTTCCTTTCTGGGTATTCAGCATCCTCGGGCCGTTGACTATGGGTCAGAATCCCCCCCAGCAAAATATCTCCCAACAGGATGTAAAACACGACATCTCACCGGTCCTAAGAGATATTCCACCTCCAGTCGTTGCTAGAGGCGCCAGGCTCGAACGACGAGAGCACCCCGTGAGGAAGCTACCTCCCCCGCCAACCCGGAGAGGCCTCCTTGCCCCAGACATCTCCTTACAGAAAACTGCTGCGCGGAAATTGCAAACGACTGACGCCGTCGTATTCGATGGGATTGGGAATGGTAAGAACAGTTTCTCCGTTTCGAGCGATCCCCCTGACACTAACGTGGCAGTAGGGAATACTCAATTCGTTGAATGGGTGAACACCTCATTCGCTGTTTTCGACAAGACTTCCGGAAAACCTCTGTATGGTCCGGTGCCGGGAGCCACATTGTGGACCGGCTTCGGAGGGAACTGCGAGAAGTTTAATGATGGCGACCCCATCGTACAATACGACAAGGCTGCCAACCGTTGGGTAATGACGCAGTTTGCCATTAGTGGAAAGCCGTTTTCTCAGTGCATTGCTGTATCCACGACTGCAGACGCATTGGGTCCCTATGCGCGATATGAGTATCAATTCGCTGATTTCAATGACTATCCAAAATTTGGTGTATGGCCAGACGGATACTACGCCTCCTTTAACATGTTTCGTGGGAACACATTCCTCGGTGCTAAAGCCTGTGCATTTGAGCGCGCAAACATGCTGACGGGAGATGGAGCTCGCATGAAATGTTTCGATGTTCCGGACCTTGGTGGGCTACTTCCATCTGACCTTGATGGTCAAACAGCACCTCCGGCCGGATCTCCAAATTACTTTCTGAATTTCGGTGTCGATCAACTTAACCTATGGAAATTTCATGTTGACTGGAATAATGACACGAATTCGTCCTTCTCTGGACCGATGGCAATCAATGTTTCCCCCTTCCAGGCTGCATGTGATTCATGCGTCCCCCAGCCGAATAGTCAAGAAGTATTGGATACTCTAAGCGATCGCCTTATGTATCGATTGTCGTACCGCAACTTTGGTGATTATGAAGCCCTCTTCGTCAACCATACAATCGCTGTGAACAAGGGAATCGGTATTCGGTGGTATGAAGTTCGAAACCCTCGGACTACTCCGAAGATCGAGCAACAGGGGACGTACGCGCCGGACGGGGTTTTTCGGTGGATGGGAAGCATGGCGACGGACAAACTGGGAGACATCGTGATGGGGTACAGTGCTTCCAGCAACAAGATTTCCCCCTCAATCAGGTATACGGGACGCAGTCTTGGAGACCCGCTCGGTACCTTGGCAGTTGAAAAGGTTTTGCGGGAAGGAAAAGGTTCTCAAGAAACACCATCTCGCTGGGGCGACTATAGCAGCGTAAGTTTGGATCCTGCAGACGACTGTAGTTTTTGGTTCACCACCCAATATCTGGACGATACGGGATCGTTTAACTGGCAAACAGCTGTGATTCGACTGCGCTTCCCCGCATGCAAGTAGAAATGCCATTGAGGACGCGCCCGCATCGCGCGCCATTGAAAAGGGATGTTTGACGCTTATTTAGACCCTTGGAGGGAGGGCGGGCTTGAGGACTACATCGATGATTTTTGTGCCTAGTGCGGCTGCGCTGTTCACTGCTCTCGGTTGGATTCTCTCAGCGGGCACAAGCGCGGCCCAGCAGAGCGCAAGCGATTCGAGCAAGCTAGTCCTGACTCTACGAGCTCCAAGCGCTGCGGAGACCATGCATATTGCCGATCCGTTGGATGTCCGGCACGCACTGGGACTTTATCGTGCGCTGGTTGATCCCTCGTGCAGCCCGCCTTCACCTTGCAAAGAATATCCGACGTACATCATTGTAAATGTTGTTCGCTGGGCGGCGACGGCGACAAGTAATTCTGCGGCCTCCACTTCTCCGGCAAGTGATTGGTACTTAGTTCATCCGGCGAGTCATCGTGCGTCGCACTTAGTGTCGCCCCTGATTGACGGCACACTTCGCATTTATGGAAGTAGGGGTGTCGGCTTCCTTTCAGTCCATATGGGAATATCAGTGCTAGCGGCCATCCCAGAGGTTCGCTACACCATAGAAAGTAAAGGAAAGAAATCAGTTCAGGAGACCGACGCAATCAGCCTGCTCAATTTGGTCCTCGGCGGTGTCGGCAAGAGTGCAACAAAGAAGCAAGGTGATTACCTGGTTGGCGCACGCGAGGTCTCCAATATCTTAAAGCTTCCTTCAAACATCATTGTTTCGGGGGGCGCTTATGCGCCAAGGGCTGCTGCAACACCAGACCAAAAGCCCGCGGCAATCTTCAACCAAACGTATGATGACGAAGGTTTCGCTTTTTGGGATGTGAGCATAGGGATTCCGGTCAAAGGCGTGAACGAAGTTCAGTATAGCTCTGACGGTACAATCCAAGCCAAAACCGTAACGAGGGCGAACGCATACGGAATGGCGCACTGGTATCCATACCCTGTCGACTTGAAAGGCGATTACCCATGGCAACCAAGCATCGTGGGCGGATTGGCTCTGTCAGGAAAACCATTGAACACACCATTCGTCGGCCTTGCAATAGGGACAAAAAAGCCGTTGCCTCTGCGTGTCAATGTATTTGCCGGTATAGTGTTTAATAAAGTTTTTGTGCCAACTACATTAGCAACTGGCTCGACGGCCACACCAGCCCAACTAAACTCAGACCTGCGATCACATCGAGTGCAAAAACTATTGGTCGGAATAGACATCCCGATTACTCAGTTCGTAAGCGCAATCACCAAGAAGTCCCAATAGACCTCTTCATTATCGGGGGGAAACTTGCCGCCTCGGCCGACTTGGGGCGGCTGAGGGATCCGGCGACGGTGCACGGAAGGGAGCTGAAATTACCTCAGGAGGAAGTGACTCGCTGGACGTTGCTGCAATTCGTTAGCGTTCCTCGGTTTAGCTTAGCTCCGGCGAATCGTGATTAAAATACTCTGCTGGCTGTTGACCGAAGGGCTTAAATCCTCTCACGCCAAGCCTTATTCGGCGGGTAAGAGAGCAGTAGCGAGAACGAACGGCGGAGCGGACTGAACTTCGTAACGTGTGACCATCGATTTGTCTTTGACCAGAACGATGAGCGAGAAGTGCACAAGGTCCCCCAAGTTTTCCCGGAGGCGTCTGACGGATACGTTCCGCTGCATCCGATTCTGACTGCCCATCTGCGCGCATGGCGTGAACAAAGCGCTCATGCGAAGGACGGGGACTTCGTGTTCCCTTCCTTGAAAGCGCGCGGCCGTGTCCCCCTCTCCGGGTCCATTTTCGTTGCTGATCATCTGCGACCGGCGGCAAAGAAAGCCGGAGTGCCTATCGAGGACGGCCAACGGTTCGGACTTCACAACTTGCGTCACAGCCTAAGCAACTGGCTAGTGAACAAGGCGAAGATCGAGCCGAAAACCGTGCAGGGCATCCTGCGTCACGCAAAGATTCAGACGACGCTCGATCTGTACACGCAGGAAGACTGCGATGAAAAACTGGCGGCGCAGGGGGAATATCTGGCGGCGTTAGGAGTGGGTACGCAAATGATGCAGTGAAGTGTGGGCTGGACTGTGGGTTGAGATTTGTGGACAACACCCGGTAACCTGGTGAAAACAAATGGTGGGCCTGGGGCCTGCGTGTCGCTACGCGCGGGGCGGGAATGGTCCCAGGCAAAGCTGGCCGCCGAGGTGTGCGTGACGCGCCAGGAAAGCGGGTCGCGAAGTCTTCATCTACGAGGATATTTGAGAGTTCGACGTCTTGACTCCATATCCTAGAACTGGGATAATTACATGACAAGATCGAAGAGGGTGCCCGGCGAGAAACCCCTGTTCTGGACCGGATCGAGCAAGGAGGACTTGCTTGCTTTCCCCGAGCCGGTTATCGATGAAATCGGAACTGCTCTCAGCGTTGCGCAGTTTGGGGGAAAGCACCCAAGCGCAAAACCTTGGCGAGGGGAGGGACCAGGCGTCTTCGAAGTGGTCGAGGACCATCGCGCAGACACCGATCGAGCGGTTTACACGGTCAAATTTGAGAGCGCCGTCTACGTGCTTCATGCCTTCCAAAAGAAGTCGCCGAGCGGGGTAAGAACAGCACGGAAGGATGTCGGCTGATTGGTAGACGGATCAACGAAGCCCGGGCGGACTATGAGGTGCGCTATGCCAAAGAGAAAAAATAAGCCGGAGGTGGTTCCGAGTTCCGGCAATGTCTTCGCCGACCTTGGTCTGCCCAATGCAGAAGAGAAACAGACGAAAGTTCGCTTGGCCGTTGCGATCAATCAGATAATTCAGGGTCGTAAACTATCGCAAACGGCAGCGGCGCGTCGGCTGAACGTGAATCAGCCGAAAGTGTCCGCTTTGTCCAATTACCAGCTGGATGGTTTTTCTGTAGAACGGCTAATGAATTTTGTCACAGCCTTGGATCGTGACGTGGATATCGTCATTCGACGAAAGCCGAAGTCCCGGAAAATTGGCCGCATCGCAGTAACAGCAGCTTAGTGTCAACATCTAAATTTAGCGCTTCTGTCATGGCAGGACTATTTTTCAGCTCGTTTCCGCGACGTAACGATTGGCAACCTGACCGCCGAGTAAGGTATGACGACCATCAGTCTAGAAAATGCCAGAAAGTAGCTGTTCACATGCCAGAGCACCGGGCATCTTTTGGTTCGACAATCTGTGCTAAACACGAGCTTCATTTGGCCCACCAGACTGAGGAGGCTCGGAGGTTATTGTTGGCCACACGCCAGCAATCTCTCGGGCCGCAGCTGCAAACGTGGTGTTGAAGCGGGTCAAGCCTCCGGAACATATCATTTCTTTTCCACTAGACACATTCAAATAGACGATGTTTCTCGCGCGGATTTTATGACCGCTGCTCACCGCGGCCTTCCGAAGCAAAGCCAAGAGCATATCTACGTAGGAAATCTTGTGTCGGGCCATTCCAATCTTTAGCAACACTTGCGTTCCGTGTTCCTCTGCCCAAAGGTCGGGCTGTGCTGTGACAACAATCCCACCAATTCGATATCCCAATCGACGATTAGGGAGGATTTTGAATTTTCTCTTCCCATAGATTCTTCTGTATGCTTCTACAGCGCTGATATTTCTCTCGAATTTGGCGCGTTCCCAGCTCTCGGTGGCTTTGTCAGCTCGGGTGCGCATTTCGAGCAGGTCTCGCTCAAGAACAGTAAGATCGTTTCCTTCGGAATGGTATGCCCGAATTGTGCGAAGCGCGTATTGATAATAACTGCTTCGCGCGAATCCTTCTCCCCGTTTGTGAAATTTGAATGGCCGAAGTCGTGATTCGGGCGAGCGGCCGTACGACGTCACGAACTCGGCTAAGCAGCTGATCGAGACACGAATACCACTATCTGTTTGTTTCGAGACTTTCTGAGCCATAGCCCATCCTTAATCGCAGCGCTATAAAAGGGCCCAACTCTTATGAGATGATGATGAGGCAAATAAAAAGCGAATGTCAACCAGGGCACACCGGGGGCCTCTTAGTGAAATATCCTTTGGGGTTACCTGGAACACATTTCAAAACAAAATCGATTGCGACAGAGTTTGGATGAGCCGCAACTCTTCTTGCTACAGGAAAATCAGAGGCACCCACCACGATTCACGAATTTGTTAGCCTTTCCGCGCCGCATTCAACTTAATGAACTGGCGCGGTTTCAGAGGTTATGCATAAATGTGAAGCTAACCTGTCTCTGGCGAATTGTTATGTCGATTTTCCTCTTAATTCCTCAGACCATTTCCGCTCGTATTTGGATTGCCGACCACATTAGCCGCGAAGGCCGGGAAGTAATTTCCGGGCAAGGCAGTTTCGATGTTCAAGTTTGCGGCCCCGAGTCACTCCGTCTGACAGGTCATTGTCTGTATCTGACATTAGATCAACTGAAGCGGTTCAAACAGGCCGTGCCGGAGCTGTTCGAGCGGAGCCGCAAAAGTACTTTCGTACTATTCCATTCGTACTATTCCAATTCAGGACGACGTGAGGCATTCTACAGGTGCATCAAGAGCGCCGTCATTCAGACGGCCCACAACCGTGGTCTCAGTTTCATCGAGA
>Ga0137394_10001814_pt1 | contig 15714 bp, 11 predicted proteins | sample czobulk116metaG_FD_108278 | JGI IMG/M metagenome (GOLD analysis project Ga0137394, IMG submission 108278) | Vadose zone soil microbial communities from Angelo Coast Range Reserve, California, USA - czobulk1.16 metaG | ecosystem: Environmental > Terrestrial > Soil > Vadose zone | place: USA...
ATGGAAGGCAGGTAGAGATAACGATCCTGAATTATGTATTCATAATGAAAGACCTTTAGATTAAGCACCGGCAAGAGTGGTGCGACCATCATGGCAATTGCCATCCACACCTGCTGAGACAACTTCTTCCTGTAAATCCAGAGAATGAATCCCAAGCCTATCAGGATCCCAACCGGCAATAAGAATCTCAAGTCGCTTGCGCTTGTGATAAACGATGTCCCATAGATGAGACTCAGGTGAAACGGAGCAAGCATGTGTTTCAGGTAATTAACGAAAACGTATGGCACCGTCATCCAGATGGCCGAGTCGGGAACCCGCGCCATAAACGGATGCTTCCAACTGATTCGGCCGAGGACGGAAAAGCGAAGAGCCAGATACGCCGCGGCTACTACTGTGTATGGAATCATCTGGAGCACAATGTCTTTAATGTGCAATGCCAGACTCGGTCTCCTGATCGGGCGTGTCAGCTCCCAGACACAAAGCACCAGGGGAAGCACGAGCGGTGTTTCTTTGCACAGAATCGCCAATCCAAAGGCAACGACTGACGCTATCAGCCATTTCCCATGGCCCTCTTCCCGGTAACGCACATACCACAGGATGCTTGGAACATAGAATAAAGTCGCGAGTGGATCTGGTATGCCGCTGATCCACGAGATTGATTCAACGTGCGCCGTATGGAGGCCGAACAACAACGCGGCGAACGTTGCCACCACGCGATTCCCAGAAAGTCTCTTTAGAAGGAAGTAGACTGCGACCGTGGCGGCTACGTGCACGAGTAGATTCATTAGGTGCCAGCCAGGTTCCCACAGACCGAAGAGTTTGTAGTTGAGCGTTAAGTAAGTGGTGAACAGCGGACGGTAATATGGTGGTGGAATATCCGCGGTCAGCGTCCCGCGTTGAAAACTCCACACATCACTTGAGAAGGCGCGAAAGATGTTGCCCCACGAATGCAGCGCGCGGTTGCCGGCAATCTGTTTTGTATCGTCAAAGACGAAGGCGCCGCTTAGTGAGTTTGAATAGACAAGTACGGTCGCGGCTATTATCAAAAACAGAATGCGGCTCTCCGAGAAAAGCTTGTGCGAGGGAAGAATGTCGAAACTGCCCGGCGCAAGACCTGGCTCACTCCTAACAAGGTTAGTTTTCTTTGTTCGACCTTTTTTCATTCTGCGGAAAACTTCTTGATTTAGCACCGTTCGCTGCGTGGTTCGCCGGCCTTGATCCTGTTTCGCCTTACCGCTTTGAATCTCTCATTTCTGAGGGACCTCGGAGCGCAAATCCAGATCCAGGTCACAACCTGCTTTGACCAGACGATAGGGTACGTTTGCTGGATCAACCGGAGATCCTGAGTCGTCAAGTGCTAAGCCTGCCCCGCGTAACGCCTGGGAAACGTCTTTCCAAGAGGATGCGCATCGCTTCTCCCGGGCAGCGTACTCTCCGAGGAGACGCCGGATCTCCTCTCGTTCCCCGAATGACTGAATTTGCAAGAGCCTCCTCCTGGCCATTTCCCGCACATTCAGATCATCAGTTTGTTGATACATGCGTTCATAAATCAATCGAGCGGTGCTGCGACTTCCACCCTCAGCGAGCATCTGGGCTTTCATAGCTTCCATCCAGTGCGGCGCGCCGGGAAGTGCAGCGCCTTGTCCATAGGCTTCGCTCGCTGCTTTGAAATCTTTCTGCTGCCAGTAAATGTAACCGAGATGTTGATAGAGCCGCCATGCCGAAGGATTGACAGCAATGCCTTTCCTGGCGATGCGAATCGCATCTTCTACATTAATGCCAGGTAGAACCACTGCAGCATATTCATAAGGCTCCATGAATGCCGGATCTAAAGTAGTAGCCGTATCAAGAAGAGGAGCCAGCAGCTTGACGTTGAGCTGGCCCAGATCGTCCAACTGAATCTCTCCGGGTGTATTCAAAACTTTGCGTCCCACATATTGAAGCGCCCGCATCCAGTACCAGTCTGCGGCCAACCCATTAAACCCGAGACTAATCCTTTTCACAGTTTTGCCGTTGACATAGAGTTGTTCTTCCTCGATCTTCGCATCGATTGGGGGCCTGCGAGAGTCAATCACCCGCGATAAACCAACTATGCTAGCCAGCCCGATAAAGACTACTAACAGAAGCAGGGTTTCGCGACTTGACCACTTATTCATCATTTGAAATTACGCCGGCTAAAGATCAACGTGGCAGCCGCAAGGATTACGGTGATATAAACGACAGCATAAAGGATTGCTATTACAAGTTGTGCAGCAGTAGGCATCTGTCCGTGGGCTGCAGGTGTAACGAAGCTAAGATTGGCAAGGTTGGGAAGAACATAGTACAAACCGCGGAAGAGCCACCGCGCACTGCCAGTACCCATCGAATTCGCGAGACTCTTAAGGTCCGAGCTGAAGTGCCCAATGATGAAGACGAAGAAGGTGAGCAACGCCGACACCGCAGGCGAGGAAAAACAAGAGAAGAGCAGCGCCACGCCTGTCAGAATCATCAGCTCTACATAGATGAGCATGATGGCTGGCCAGATCCGCAGCGCCAGTGGATCCCAGCCGCGACTTACATATAGCAACGCTAGTGATACGCCCGCGCCCATGACGAGCACGTTAACAAGAAGGGTCAAGCAGAGGCCCAAATACTTTCCTATCAGAAACTCACCGCGGCCTACTGGCTTTGCAAATATCGCGTAGACCGTTCGCCGCTCGATTTCCTTATAAACCAATCCGACACCAACAAAAATCGCGATGAAAACGCCAAAAAGCAACATCGCACTGAGACCCAGGTCCACGATAATCTTTCGTTCCTGTCCTCCCGAAAGTTCCCCGATGAAAATCGCGGCGCCAGTGAGCAGCAGCACAAACAAAACCAGGTTGTAGAGCACTCGATCGCGCACCGCTTCCCGGAAAGTGTTGCGGGCGATGCTGGCGACGCGCTTCCACGCCATGGTGCGACCCGAAGCACCGTCAGAGGCTCGGGCTTCTCGATCGGTTCTGTCGAATGTCTCCGCTCGTTCTTCCATTTCAGCGGCCAATTATAGTCTATCGTTTGATGGGTGGAGTCGTTTGTGACGAAGCATAAAAGAACGCGCCCAAAATATCACAACACGTTCCCACGCAGCAGCGCTGCCCGTCGCGTTGATTACTTCTAGACTAAAAACGGGGCGGAGGCAAAACGCCTCGCCCCGTAAGAGAGAGAGATCGAACTGTTGAAGGAGATACTAATTGATCGGAGTGTCTGGCGAGACGGCGCGAGTCACAGGGTCAGCCCCCGGAGCGGTACCACCAGTCTGGAAGTAGATCACACCAGCTTCGTTTGAGTAGAAACTACGTGTGCCTGTTGCTCCGAGACCTGTTGCGATTGAAGGTGTTGAGGTCGCATCATAGCGAGATGGAGCCGTCGCGCTGGAATCAAGCGGAGTGATTGCGAATATGTAACCGCTCTTTCTGTTCGGTGCACCGCCGAGCACTGAATCAATCAACCCCTGTGTCTGTAATTCGGAAAGGTCACCGTATTCGCCAGCGCCTGCAGTCGCTCGGTAGGTTGCCTCAGCGCCTGTGAGAGTGCGCAAGCTGTATATGGCGGAACCTTCGTTAGCAGCGCGTTTCGTAGCGAGAAGGTTAGGGATAGCGATGGCGGCGATAATGCCGATGATCGCGATCACGATGAGAAGTTCTATCAGTGAGAAACCTCGCTGATTCTTTTTCAGTTTCATTTTCCTGTACTCCTTCATAGGAGGCTAGTGAGTCAGGGGCCGGAGGGACCTAACGCAAGAGCGGTTCTCATTTATGTGGTGCGGTTGTTGTTACCAGGCCCTTCCAGGGGATCAGCCTGTTATCCGCATACATGATTGAGAACCGCTCTAGCGCAGTGCCCTGAACTGTACAATGCTTCAGACTACTTGAGCGGAGTGTTTGGCGTGACGGCGCGAGTGGTGCCGTCAGCCGTCGGAGCTGTGCCACCAGTATCGTAGTAGATTACGCCAGATTCGTTGGTGTAAAAGCTGCGCGTTCCGGTTGCGCCGATTCCGCTGGGTTGCTGCGGGACGCAACTCGCATCGAAGCGAGCTGGGGCCGTGCTGCTGGAGACCAGCGTCGCGTCCACTGTGTATGCGTAACCACTCTTGGTTCCCGCACCGAGTACGGAGTCAATCAATCCTTCGGTCTGTAAGTCGGTGAGCGAACCGTATTCGCCGGCGCCTTTTGTTGACTGGTAGGTCGCCTCTGCGCCGGTGAGAGTACGCAAGCTGGCGATGGCAGAGCCTTCGTTAGCGGCGCGTTTCGAAGCGAGAAGGTTAGGGATAGCGATGGCGGCGATAATGCCGATGATCGCGACGACGATGAGGAGTTCTATAAGTGAGAAGCCCTCTTGGCGGTTGGTTTTCATTTTCATTCGTGCTCCTTAGGAAAAAGTTATGTTAGTGGTTCCTCGCGCCAACGGCCTTCCTTACGATGTTGCCGAGCAGAGCGCGAACGTGTCGGGGAGGTAGATAACAAGGGATGTGCCACGGGGGAAAGATTTTCGAGAACCCTCAGGATTAAAAGGGTTTTGGCTTAAACCATTTTTGAGGCCTTCGAGGAACTAGTTTGAGTGACAAATTTCGGCAGCAAGCTAATGACGGTTTCCGTCAAAGAGGAGCAGGACGAAGTAGCAGATAGAACCAGAAGCCAAGCCAGAGGAGCATTCAGTACCAGATCCAAAGAAACATTGGGACTATGTAGGATCATTCCTCGGTAGGGGCTTAACGCTTGAGCGTGTTCGACCTTCTAGCTTTCGCCCGCCGTGGCGGCAAACTCGGATTCGTCTTCGTCACGACGGCGAGGCGTTGGATCGGATGCACGGCGGCGAGGAGTTGACTCAGAGCTGCGGCGATCATCCCGCATCTGAGCTGTTAGACCGCGTATTCCGTGTTTATCCAGTAAGTGTCGAAGCGATCGGACCGAAAGGGAAAGCAATTCAGCGGCGTTGGTCTGGTTGCCGACGGTTCGGCGCAGAGCCTCAAGAACGTAGGTTTTCTCTAGCTGCTCCAAATGGGCAGTGAGATTGATGCCCTCTTCCGGGAATTCGAAGCTTTCGGCTACGCGGTAAGGATTGTAGTTGGTGATTTTTTCAGGAAACCGTTCGGGTTCAATCGAGGCGGTGCTTTCCAGAGCAACTGCCCGCTCGATGGCGTGTTCAAGCTCGCGGACATTTCCCGGCCAGACATAATTCTCCAACAGTCGAATGGCACTCTCACTTATAAACAAAGAGCGGCCTGTGCCAGAACAGAATTTCTCAACGAAGTGCTTCGCGAGCTCGGGGATGTCTTCTGTTCTTTCGCGCAACGCCGGCAGCTCAATGGGAATGACGGAAATTCGATAATAGAGATCTTCGCGGAAGGTTCCTTCCTTGACCATACTGGCAAGGTCGCGATTGGTTGCGGCAATAACACGCGTGTCAACCATCGTCTCTTCGGTAGCGCCCACGGGCCGCAACCTTCGTTCTTGCAAAACGCGCAGCAACTTTACTTGCATCGCCGGAGACATTTCACCAATCTCGTCAAGAAATATCGTTCCGGTGTTGGCCGACTCAAAAAGTCCCTTGCGGTTTGTATTGGCGCCGGTGAACGACCCTTTTACGTAACCAAATAGCTCTGATTCGAGCAATGTCTCAGTGAAGGCGCCGCAGTTAATTGAAACAAAGGGTTTTTCCGCTCGCGGGCTTAGATCATGTATGGCCCGTGCAACCAACTCTTTTCCCGTTCCCGATTCCCCCGTTACCAATACGGTTGACTGAACCTGGGCGACCGTTTCAATCATTTGGTAGAGGGCCTGCATTTTAGGAGAGCGGCCGATGATGTTGTTGAGGCTGCCGCGAGTTCGTTGCTCCTGAATTAAAACTTTGTTTTCCTCGAGCAGCGCTTCTTTCTCTTTGATTAGAGAAATCTTTTCCAGCGCTCTGGCGACGGTCTCTTTCAGAAGCTCATTGTCAAAAGGCTTTTGTACAAAATCGTACGCGCCGAGCAGGAATGCATCGCGCGCAGTTTCGACACGCGCGAAGGCCGTCATCATGATCACTTCCACCTCCGGAAGCAGTTCCCGCGCCGCTCTCAATAATTCGATGCCACCCATGTCAGGCATCTTCACATCAGAAATGATCAAATCGGCAGGCAGTTCCCGCAGCAGTTCCATAGCGCGCCTGCCGCTTTCCGCCACCCGCACAGAGTGACCCTCTCGCTGCAACAGGTGCGTCAGGAACTGCCGCATGCCTAGTTCGTCATCGACTATAAGAAGGTTAGCCATAGCAAATCGATCTTTTGTCGTTCCATCTAGCGCTTCTAATGTGGAGTGTCCTCGTCACAATTCGAACCTGTTCCACTGTAACGTCCGGTAACTCCCACCCGAAAGTTCGGCCACGGGCGTTGGCGCTGACAAACGAATTGTACCACCTACTGCGAGAATAACTTGAGATCCTCTTTTAACGGAGTAGAAACACCGTATACCTGCCGGGCTGATCTCTATAGATTGGCTCAAGATACTTTCCCTTAAACTCTTCGAAAGTGGTCCAGTTACGCCACTGCTCGTAATAATCCGGGCGGCCGGAACCAACATCGGCGCTCGCTATACCTAAGCTACCCGTGTTAGTCGAGAATACAAAGAGCTCAGGAGAATAGATGACATGAGTAATTCCCGCTGCCTTCATCACGTCCCTGACACCTTCGGGAGTGTCCGCTTTTAAGATCAGTCTTCTCCAGGGCGTCGATTCCCATGACGTGTCGGCAACATATGATCGCTGCAAGTCATAGCCCATCTGGGATCCCATCATCAAGATTTTGGACTCCCCGCTCACATTTTCATTGACATACCGCAGAGGAGGGTAATAGAAAATCAGACTCAAAAAATCCGCCCGCGACAAGGAGCCATTTATGTAATTGAGTTCGCGATACCTTATGAGTTGTGATGCCTCCGCGAATACTGTGCTGCCCGTAGTCAAGAGAAGTGCCAGCGCCGGCAGAGCCGTCCTCATTACACTGCTGCCTTTAAGAGACTCGCTGGCACGGACAACAACGTATGCCGCGATTATTGTCAAAGGAGGATAGAGCGGCAGCAAGTACCTCGCGGTCCACGCGGACCATGCCATAAATAGGAAGAAAACCACACAGGAAAAGGCTAGCCAAAGAAGTTTTCTGTCCCGCCCGAACAGGAGAAACAAGGGGCACAAAACAAATAGATAGTTAGGAGTGTGGAAAGGCTCGCCTACATTGTAGATTCCTGGATTGGTAAAATAGCCCCAGAACCGTAAGGGATGTCGCTCAGGACGGTGAGCCGCCGCATTTTCAAGTATTTCCCGGATGCGTTCTGCAAGTCGTGAATTCCGGTCTTTTGCTTTCTGGAAATAGCTTTCTAGTTTTTCTTCTTCCGCCGGACCGAAATGTGAGACTGGCTGGGAACGATTATCTGTAACGGTCTCACTCGACGTGAATGGATAGAAAGGATCATTGAAGTACACGTAGTTCTTCAGCAACCACGGGCCCACCACCGCCAGCAAGATCAGAAAATAGAATACGCCAAGACGGAGGTGGCGTAGCCGCTCTTTCATTGGGGTTCGATATAGAGTCTGAATTAAGTAGGTGCAACCCAGTATTGCGACCCATAGAAATCCCGTCAGTTTAATTCCGATGGCGGCACCGGAGAGGAAGGCCGATAGCCATAGCCACTTGAGTGACCGGTCCTCAAGGTAAACTGTCATGGCGTAAGTGGCCAGGAAGAGCACTCCGGCCAAAGTGACGTCAATGCGCGCCGTCATAGCGACTTCCACGACCATTCCCGCGCCGAAGAAAGCGAGCGCCGCGACATAACCCACTCGCTCATCGAAGAACCTGCGCGCGTAGGCATACAAGGCCAAGGCAGTCAGCAAAGCGAAACCCACACTCAGCAACTTGGCCGCCGAGTCAGCGCCCAGCATCAAGCAGGGCGCATATAGCATATGCGCAAGCATGTGAGTATTTCCCTGCGCGATATCGTAGAGTGGCGTTAACGAGCCTGCTTCTAAAAATCGCCGCACTGCTGCCAGATGATAGATGGCCTCATCCACAGCATGGGGTGGAGTGAGAGCCCTTAGGACCATTACAAGCACGACCGTCGCGAATGCCAGGATGTATGCTATCTCCACCGGCTGTGAGTAGTCGCGCTTTACTGCGTTTCGCGCGAAGCCCCCCAGCCGCAGTAATTGACTACCACCAAATAACAGGGCGGCGGCGAAAATTATTCCAACCACATATCGATTGAGAAATCCGGCGAGGGCGGCGCCCAAAATCAGGAACGACAGAGCGCCTGCGCCTGTTGCCGTGGAAAACACAAACTCTTCTGCAAAGGAGTCCCACTCGAACCCACAGAGACCGAGGAGCTTCGTACCCACTCCGAAGAAGACCGCAAACATCGCTGCGGCGATGAGGATGTTGAACAGGTGATCCAGGACCAGCGCCGTGCCAGTAATATGCGTAGGGTCAACCAGGATTTTGACGTGACCGTAAATTCCCGCCGCCACCAGAAGCCCGAGGGGTGCCGCTATGAATAGCAGCGTCCTCATCGCAAGGGGACTGACTTCGGCTGTTTCCGTGCGAGGCCGATTGCCCATACAATTTAGACTATAGGAATTACATCGCTCAGCACAACATCAATCCCTTCGTCTAGACGGCTAAGCCTGCGACGGGTTGGGGAAGGTCGGGAAGGTCAGACGCGCCCCAGTCTCCAGCAATTACGTTATGACCTGTTCAACGCCCGGCACCTGTCTGACGACAATTAACGACTCGATGTGATTCAGCAGCCGAGCGGAGCTGTCGGAAATGAAACAAATTCGGCGCTATGAGAAGATGGGCGGGCTGCTGAAAAGGGTACGAGCCACGAAATCACACTAAGCAGTACTAAGGCACACGAAACAAGAACCTGCTACTGCCTTCGTGTGATTTCGCGTTATTTTGTGTCCTTCGTGGATCGCGGGCATTGTTCTTGAACTATTCTCTTCGTTTTTCAGCAGCATGCTAGACTAACAAGACGGAATCAAGCCGAAATGAAAATACTCATCACCGGCGGCGCGGGTTTTGTTGGTTCAAGTCTGGCGCGCGCTTTTAAACAAGAAGACTCGTTATCCCAAGTTACAGTTGTCGATAATCTAAAGCGGCGAGGATCCGAGCTGAATCTACCGTTGCTTAAGCAGGACGGAATTGACTTCTTTCATGGGGATATAAGAAACGCGAGTGATCTTGATGTACTTGAAGGCACTTTTGATCTCTTTATCGAAGCATCAGCTGAACCAAGCGTCCACGCGGGAATGAACGATTCTCCCCAGTATGCATTCCAAACCAATCTTGCAGGAACTTTTAACTGCCTGGAATTTGCCCGCAAGAAAGCGGGGAGTTTTCTGTTTCTATCCACGTCCAGGGTCTATTCAATCGCGCCGCTGAGGGAGATCAATCTGGTTGATTCCCCAACTCGGTTTACTATTGCCGAGAGCCAGAAGATCCCTGGCATCAGTGAGCGCGGCATCGACGAGAACTTCCCCACCAGTCTCCCAAGATCGATATATGGAGCGACAAAACTGGCTTCTGAGTTAATCATTCAGGAGTACGCAGAGACCTACGGATTGCGAGCGATCATCAATAGATGCGGTGTGATTGCCGGACCGGGCCAGTTCGGCAAGGTTGATCAGGGCGTATTTACGATGTGGGTCGCAAACCACTGTTTTGGAAAGCCATTGGCGTATACCGGCTTTGGCGGTCGAGGTAAACAGGTTCGCGATCTCCTTCACCCTTCGGATCTTTTCTCGTTGGTGAAGAAGCAAGTTGAGAACATCGAAAATCATTCAGGAGAAGTTTTCAATGTCGGCGGCGGTCCCGAGATATCTACTTCGTTAGCGGAGTTGACTACACTTTGCCAGACGATTGTGGGAAGCAAGGTGCCGGTCAGGGAAGAGGCGCTGAGTTCATCGGTTGACATCCCCTTATACATTTCGGACTATGGTCGGGCCGCAGCAACATTTGATTGGCGCCCTCAACATTCCGTGCCGAGCATCGTTGCGGATATCTCGCGTTGGATTCAAGAAGACGAAGCAAAGCTTAGGCCTATCTTCAACTAAACTGAGAAGGGAATCGTCAGATGTCGGTCGCCATTGTCACAGGATCATCTGGGTTGATTGGTAGCGAGACTGCCCGATTCTTCCATCAGAAGGACCTGCAGATTGTAGGCCTCGACAACAACATGCGGCAGTACTTCTTTGGAGCGGATGGCTCAACAGAATGGAACACGCAGCGGCTGAAACAGTCGCTAAGGAACTTCACACACTATGCAATCGACATTAGAAACCAGGAAGGCGTTTTAGAAGTTTTCAAGAGGTTTGCGGATAACATCTCGGTGGTGATTCACACGGCGGCGCAACCGAGCCATGATTGGGCCGCGAAAGAACCGTTCACCGATTTTACCGTTAATGCCAATGGCACTCTCGTGCTCCTCGAAGCGACTCGTCTTTACTGTCCGGACGCCACCTTTATCTTCACTTCCACCAATAAAGTTTATGGTGACGCTCCTAATCAGCTTCCCCTGGTGGAGCTCGAGAATAGATGGGAAATTGATGAATCTCACCCGTACTTCGAGTACGGTATCGACGAAACGATGAGCATAGATCAATCCAAGCACAGCCTTTTCGGTGTGAGTAAGGTTGCGGCCGATGTTCTGGTTCAAGAGTATGGTCGGTATTTTGATCTAAAGACCGGCACGTTTCGAGGCGGCTGCTTGACGGGGCCAGATCACTCGGGAGCTGAGTTGCACGGCTTCCTCGCCTATCTGGCAAAGTGTGCGGTTGCGAATAAGCCCTACACAATCTATGGATACAGCGGCAAGCAGGTTCGGGACAACATCCACTCTTACGATTTGGTGAATGCCTTTTGGCATTTCTACCAGAACCCACGACCGGCCGCGGTCTACAATATGGGCGGTTCTCGCCATAGCAATTGTTCTGTACTCGAGGCAATTCAGATGATTGAGGAGCTCTCCGGCAAATCAGTTCGCTATGAGCTTTCTGATCAAGCTCGGTCGGGAGATCACATCTGGTGGATTAGCGACATTCGTAGATTCCAAAAAGACTACCCACAATGGTCGTACCGCTATGATCTCCGGGGAATCGTTCAGGAGATTATGGAAGCCACGCTAGACAGAGCGCTCAGTTAAGCAAGCATGAAACTCTCAGTTGTGATTCCCGCGCACGACGAGCAAGCCTGTATTGGCGGCACCATAAGAGCTCTTCATGCACAGCTCAGTGCCGAGCAGATCGAACATGAGATTTTGGTGGTCAACGATAACTCGACCGACCTTACCAGGAAGATTTTGCTTTCGGTGCAGCCCGACATCTCGACACTCAGCTCCGTAGATAATGACCCGCCTCACGGATTTGGCTTCGCAGTCCGAAAAGGACTGGAGTGTTATACCGGTGACGCGGTCGCTATTTACATGGCCGACGCTTCAGACCGTCCCGAAGACCTGGTCAGGTTTTGGAGGGTGATGGAGAAGGAAGGTGTGGACTGTGTCTTTGGAACCCGCTTCAGCAAGAGATCGCACGTCGTGGACTATCCTGTCCACAAGTTGATCCTTAATCGCATAGCCAACATTTTCATCCAGGTCATCTTTGGGTTGCGCTACAACGACGTGACCAATGCGTTCAAGCTCTACAGTAGACCGGTGATTGACGGCTTAAAACCCCTACTCAGCCACCACTTCAATCTAACGGTCGAGCTGCCGCTCAAGTCCATCGTGCGTGGGTACAGTTATGCAATTGTGCCGAACGATTGGATCAACCGCAAAACGGGGGTCTCGAAGCTGCGCGTTCAGGAGATGGGATCGCGATATCTCTTCATCGTTCTCTATTGCTTTATTGAGAAATGGTTGTCCATGAGGGATTACCATCGCGAAAGACTCCTGGCCGACTCGACGACGCGGGGAAATGTTGGCGAAATTAAATCCCACCGATTTGTAACAGATTCTCGTAAAACCGACCGCATAACGTGAGCTTGCCGAAGGATTCTCCTGGTTGCCAGGCTGTTTGATGAAGGCTTTGAAGAGCTGGATTCCGTTGTCGACCGGCTTTGCCAGCATCGATTTTCATCGTCGCTCAAAAGCCAAATACCGCCTCTTCAATGGCCGGTCCTTGAAGATTCACAAACCGCCGAGGTCGTTTGGAACCCCAGGCGAGCGTTAACATGCCTACCCTCAATTACTTCACTTCAAATGTAATCGCTGGCGACTGATAGTATCCATCTTTTGCGCTCGTTACTATTTTCAGAGCAAGGCTATGTTTACCCATACCGATGAGGGAGGTTGGAAAGGAAGCCGAGAAGCCTGGAGAAGCATAGTTGGTGTTAGGTACTGCAACGACTCTCTTCAGGTGATATGTAGCTGGGAAATCCATGCCGTCTATGTTCACAAATACACCTCCCGCTTCCCCTCGTGACTTTGTATCAACTGCCCAGCCCGAAACAGTAATTGCGTCCTCATATGGCCAATCAACGAAAACATCCGAGGCGGCCGAGACCCGCCGTTTGTTAAGATACTCAATGGCACACATCGGCGGCTCAGCGATCGCATAGAGAGCCTGGATATTCACTTGCTCCTCCGGTGCAAACACTATTGCGGGATCCGTTTCCTCCTTCCATGTCAGATCAAAGTCTTTGTTGTAGTACCAGGCTCCGGGACCTGAGATTTTAAACCGCACTACTCTGTCGGTAGCTTTACTTGCAAATAGCCGATTTAAGCTTTCCTTGTCAGTGGGCAGGTAATTCAGCAACAGACCGTTTCGCGCAGTGTCCGGGATCATTCTGTAGCCGGCATAACTACCGCTGGCATACATCACAGAAATCGTTACCGGAGGAATCTGGTAGAAAGTCTTGCTGGTCCATCCCAACGGTCGCAAGCGCATCTCCAGAAAAGCGTATAGCATCTTGTCTGACGGAGGCACTGAAACCCATTCAAACAGTCTGGCTGTTTCATGGCCGATGATGGCTAGCTTTGATATGACGGGCTGTTCCTTCTTTTTGAACAGTTGAACGCCCTTCCCGGACTCGCTCTTGAGTAGCGCATAGTTGTGAAGGATTACACGCCAGGTTTCCGGGGTGCTCAGAAGGAGATTCCGTCCATCAATGTCGTTAAAGTTTATGAGCAGGAAATCTGGCGCTTGACTGCCGCTATAGTGCTCAGAACTCCGTTGGTCAAGACTTGCTTTGTAGGCACTGTACGCTTGTAGAGCGGGAAACGGATCCCAGCGCAGGTTGTTTGCCGCGCAATAACTTACTTCCCACGGAAGTGTGCCGACCTTCGCATCATTCTCTACGATCAGCCTTATCCATTCAGCCGGTAGCCGGTCAGCCTCGAGATTTGCTCGCCCTAGAATATCCAGCTTTTGTCGTGTGTCGTTCAGATTTATCAGCAGCCTGAGGTTATCCAGTCCCTTGTTCCCCCGTAGCTGATGACCGACACCCGGCCAATCCAGATAGCGGTATAACATTGCGTTAGGAAGCGCTAGAATGAAGATAATCACGTAACAAAAAGCAGCGAGCCTGAGTTCGCGCGCCCCATGCGCGTTCAGACCAAGAATCCCAACAAGTGAGAGCAGGAAAGGGAAGAAGTAGAGAACGTGTAAAGTCTCCTGCCTGATATAAGCGTGTTTGAAGCAAAAGAAGATAGCAATCGCAAAAACCATGGCAACAAAGAAAAGAGGCGACCTATAGGCACCCAGAAGAATCAATAAAACCAGATAGGACCCCAGGGCTATTAATGCCCAGGCAAGAATGTGAGGCCTGCCCACAGCGCTCATTGCTACACTATACCCGTCAGCGATTTGCCACGAGGTGACGAGCCAGGCGACAAAGTTCCTCGGAGATTTACAGTATATGGTGGCAAGTGCACTCGTGGTGACGACGAAAGTGCTGTACACTATCAAAGCTGATATCCATGCATTCTTTTGCCCTCTGAGAATTTTGACGATCGCTAGGGCCGCAATCATCAGAACGGCAGACAGACCCAAACTGAATTTCATGAAAAGAAACATGCCCGCTAACAGCGGGTTGATGAAGTCTGCAACGGTCGACAGCCTTTCATTCCCATAAGAAAGTACAAGTAGCACCGAGCTGACGACTAAGTACGAGTATTCGAAGTGGGCACTCAATCCTTGTCCCACCAGGGGCGCGAGTGCAAAACTGACGACGAGAAAAATGGTTGGCAAAGTTCTCTTTCTTCTCCAGGCGTAGTCAAGCAGGATGAGAATTAACAGCCCATGCATGAGAACATGAAACAAGCTCGCCTGAACCAGATTTGAACCAATATTCACCGGCTCGAGAAAATAACCGAGCGGGCCGTAAGTAAATGCTACATCTCGACCAAATACTTCAGCTGAATGTGGCAAGTAGTTGATTGCGTACCGCCACGAAGGATCCAGTCCGACATCAAGCGCAAAGTAGTTTCCAGGAAACAAGACAACCGAGAAGTACCCGATTGCCAGCACGGAATAGAACCGCTTATCTGCAAGTAAATCTTTGATTCTCTTTAGACTAATGTCGTGCATCGCAAATCGTAATACTTCATGGAGGACCCAGACATAGTGGGTTCTTTCCGACTATTCCTTCTGGCCAATAACTACAAACTCGTTGTACTTAAATATCTTCCCAAACAGCCGTGCTAGAGGAAAGGAGTAGTGCGTCAATTCAATTAGTCCAGCGTCCTGCATAATGCCCGACAACATTTCGAAATCCATGAACTCCGCATGTGTTGGATCCGACCTATGACCCGCTTCCTGTGGGGTAATAATCACCACCCTCGCCCCAGGGCGCAAATACACAAGGTATTCGTTCAGCAGCGAGACAATCTCGTCCCTTCTCATGTGTTCGGCCACATGAGATAACAGAAGAGAATCAAAGCGCGAAGGCTGAGCATAGTGAGAACTCAGGAATTGCTCTGGGGTAAACGCAACAAGTCCGCGAGAGACTGCGACTGCAACCGAGTTTGGGTTGTGATCGATACCGATGTTCCGCGTGGCTTTCCCGAGATTGATGAGGTTGCGCCCTATGCCACAGCCGATCTCCAGCACGGATCCGAGACTGAGCCGTTGAAGATGAATACGGTACAGCCTCTGAACGTCCAGAACTCGTTTCCACCAGACGCTCCGGTCTAAAAGTCGCTTAGTGTAGTCCTCATCTTTTGTGCTATCCATGGGCATGAAGATCTGAGGATCTGAAGACCTGGCTTATCGTCGAACGAAAGTCTGGTCGCCCTCCCAGTGGTACTTGTGCAGGCTCAGCCTTCGCTTAATCCATCGGGGTAAAAAACGGGCTCGTTGGCCTACGGCGAATGCTGTTGCGCGCGTGGCTTCGTAAACAAATAAGTAGGGAATCCAAAGCAGGTCGACCCCATGAAGAAGTCTTCCCACGCACCGGACCAGGTGTCGAGCTTCGTAGATCACCATGGCGGCGAACGTGTCCTCAGCGATTCCTACCAATGAGGCGCCGCTGTCAAAGTTGCGCTTAAAGACGTCTTTCAATCCGTAGTTGTGTGAATGAAAGACAGCGGCACCTGGTTCATATAAGAGTCGATGGCCTGCAAGCAAAACCTGCTTTGCCCACAACTGATCTTCGCTCATGATCAGCGACTCATCAAACGGTATGCGTTCCCACACGTCGCGGCGAATGGCGGAGCAGACGTTTGAAAA
>Ga0137394_10001815_pt1 | contig 15713 bp, 8 predicted proteins | sample czobulk116metaG_FD_108278 | JGI IMG/M metagenome (GOLD analysis project Ga0137394, IMG submission 108278) | Vadose zone soil microbial communities from Angelo Coast Range Reserve, California, USA - czobulk1.16 metaG | ecosystem: Environmental > Terrestrial > Soil > Vadose zone | place: USA...
GAGAAAGCCCGTATAGCCCGGGCGACAGCGCGGCGACGTCAGGTTGACGAAAACAAACCGCTGCGCCGTCCCACCCGTACCGGCACCTGTGACGACGACTGGTATGGTGAAAGTGGAAGTGCCGGTCACTGTAGCCGTGTACTCATCGTTGAGGCTCGGCGTCGAACCCGCATGACCCGCGATCCGCACCAACGCGGTGGTCCCGGTGCTCCCCATGCCATGCGGTGCGGTCGTTTTGATCGTCGTCGGAGCGCCGACCCTGGAACTGTCGATGGCGATGGCTGTGCCGCTGTTCTGCTTGCATGCGCTCGGACCCGCGAACAGGTTAACGATGATGGGCCCCGCCACCCCGGCCGCGCCAGCGTGGATATGCGATGCGGTGGCGCTATCGATGCCTGCCACATCCACGCGGAAGCTCAGGACGGTGTCATCGACGACGGCGAATATCGCGGTGCCCGTCGCCAGGGTGGTGACGGCCGGTACCTCCTCCGCTCCATTCAGCGTCGCAGTGAACTCCTCGGCCGGCAGAATCGGGTACGAAATCTGATCCTTACCGCAGGCCGCCAGGCCCGCGAACATTCCGGCAGCCATCAGGCTGCACAACGTCTTATTGCGCATGGCTCCTCCGTTCACGGGTTGCGGTCGAGACAGCCGGTAAAGTTCGGATTGTTGATCTCATCGAACGGCACGGGCAAGTTCAGGTCGTGGCCGTAGAAGCCTTTCAGGCCCAGGCCCGTTGGGAAGACCACATCCTCGGTGCGGCCGTACTGGCGCATCAGGCGGCGCAGGTCGCCGAGCCGATGCCCGGTCAGGTACATCCAGAAGACGCGCTCGCGGAACATCAGGTCGATCCGACCCGGCACCGTGCCGGGGTCGGCGAGCGGCGTCAAGCCCGCCACGCCGCCTTGCGCACGGGTGAACTTCGTGGTGTCACGCAGGAAGTTGAGCGTGTCGAGCCACGCCGTGGGGTTCCCCGCCATCTGGTTCTCGGCCTTGATCAGCTTCGCCTCGACACCGTTGGCGATCGGCGTAGGGGAGATGCCCGTGGGATACTTCACCGGGTTCCACTGCGGCGTGATGTTGTCGAACCCGACGCCCGGGGCGACCGTGTCGCGCACGGACACGACGCGGGGGTCACCTGCCGTCCGGTAATTCAGGCCATTCGTCCCCTCGACATCTGCGACGGAGAACCGCTCGTTCTGGAACGTGAACGCGAAGATCCCGTTCCGCTGCCGGTTGCTGGCCAGCGAATGGGTCGTGTTATAGACAAAATTGACGGGGACGCTGTCCACCGCGGCCGCGGCGGCGGCGTAGTCGCCGGGCCCACCCCGGTTGATGAGCGCGCGCCCCTTCCCCACCCGCGCCATGTTGAGACGGGTGACGGTGGCCGTGTCCGTCGCTCTGAGGTACGTCATCGCCGAGTCGAACCGCTCGATCGCGGTCGTAAAGATCTCGGTCGTCGTGAGCGGCGTGCCGTAGGTTACCGCCGGAAACGCCGAACTGAACGGGACGCCGGAGCAGTAGTTCTCCCCGGCAAAGACGTACGTGAACCCGGCGAGCGCGAACGACTCGCCGATCTTGTAAGCCGGCGTGGGCGAATACTGCTTGAGGGCCGTCACCGATGCTTCGAGCAAGACACGAGCCCGGTGCAACTGCCGGAAGATCGTGGTGAGGGTGCCGTTGCGGATGTCGATGGCGCGCAGCTCATACTCGAGCCGCGTCGGGAACGTCTCCGAATTGATCAGCTCGTCGGTGAAGCTACCGCTGACGAGCATCTGTCCCTCGTTGGCGCCGTTGTCCCCGACGACGGCGACGGAGAACTCGCCGATCGCGCCCGCGTACAGCGCGTCGGCACCGGCCGGGCTGTTGACCGAACCGGGGTTGATGACGTCGGGATCCTCCACGTTGAGGATCTCGGTCGTCGAGCAGGCCGCCAGCGTCAGGAACGCCGTCGCCAGCAGGGCCTTCAGGGTCAGGTGCTTCACAGTGAGTGTCGTCATGGTCGTCGGCCCCTAGAAGCCCATGTTGACCCGGAGCGTCCAGAACGTCACCGGGGGCTGGGTGAGGAAATCGATCGCGTTGTCGCTCTGGCCGTTGCCGTTCACTTCCGGATCGATGCCGGTGTAGCCGGTGATCGTGGCCAGGTTGCGCCCCGTCAGGGTGAAGCTGAGGCGGCTGGTCCGCAGCGCCCGCGCCATCCCCTCGGGTGCGTAGTAGGTGAGCGACACCTCCCGCAGCTTCATGAAGTCGGCCTTCTCGATGAAGCCCGCCGCCGTGGCCCCGAACGCCGCCGTCCGGCCCGCCACGACGCGGGCCTGCTCGGCGAGGGGCACCTTGGGATCGTTAAGGGCGCGGCAGTTGTTCGCCGCCGACGACGTGCAGCGGAAGTAGTCGGTGAAGTTGTTGGCCATGAACCCGCCGCGGTAATCCAGCTGCCCGCCGATGCGGATGCGGTTATGGAACAGCGTGGCCCCGAGATTGAGTGCCATCTCGGTGCGTGGGATCGAGTAGCCGAGGAACACGGCCGTATCGCCGACGAACACCTCGGACGCGGTGAGAATGCCGTCGTGGTTGAAATCGTTGTAGCCGAGGATCGGCCGGTCCCAGTACCCGAACACCGGGTAGCCGGGGACTTGCCGGATCACGCCGGCGATGATGTTCGACACACCCTTGCCGAGTTTGACCAGCTTGTTGCTGTTGTGTGAGCCGCTCAGCGTGACATCGAGTCCGACCCCCGGCGCGATGTTCGTGCTGACGTTGAACACCGCCTCGATGCCCTGGTTCTGCACCGACCCCAGGTTCTCGAACTGGGCCTGCGGGCCGCCAAGCGACAGCGCCAGGCGGCGCAGAATCAGGGCGTCCCGCGTCCGCTTGCTGTAATACGTGACCTCGAGGTGTGCGGCATCGCTCAAGAGGCCGGCATCGAACCCTAACTCAAGCTCGATGGATCGCTCCGGCTTCAAGTCCGGATTGCCAAAGGACCCGACGATGAGACCGGGCGTATCGACGTTACGAATGGACGCGGTCGCTGCCGTGTAGAACTGGGCGGCATCCGTGGTCCCGGGCTGTTGTCCTGACGCGCCGTAGGCCGCGCGGAGCCGCAAGTTGCTGATACCTCCCGACCGTGGGAAGAACGGCTCATCCGAGACCACCCATGACGCCTGCACCTTCGGGTAGTACACGGCACTGAAGTTGCGTCCGAACGCGCTGTTGTCGTCGGTACGCAGCGCCCCCGTGAGGAATAGCCGGTCCTTGTAGCCGAACACCTGCTCGATGTACGCGCCGAGCGTCACCGTCTCCGCCGTCTGCTCGCCGGCGTTCCGGATCGCGCCGCCGCTCACCGTCTTGCCCCCGGGCGGCAGAATGCTGCCGCTCGCGGTGTTGCTGAAGTTGAACTCCTTCAGGAATTGAACCCCCGTCGTGGTCTTGGAGCTGATCGTCGGGGTCAGCGTGTAGTTCCCGCTCGCGTTGATGTCGACCGTGTACTGATTGATCGAGAACCGATTGTCGTTCACCTGCCCCTGGCGATTGGTCGAGAAGTTCGGTCCCTCGCCAAACGCCTGGAAGTTGTGATCGATGCGGTTCGTGTGATCGAGCCCGATCGTCGCCCGGCCCGTGATGTGCGACGTGGGACGCCAAGTGGCGTTGAAGCTCCCCGTAAAGCGCGTGATGCTCTGCTCGGTCAGGATCCCGAAGACCTCGCCCGGCCGCTGGAATCCCCACATGCTCCCGAACGCCCGCGTGCCCGGATACCCTTTGCCGAACAAGCCGCTCGGCAAGACTCCCGTCACGTTGTTGTCGTTCTGCGGCAGACGGCCGTTGCCCATGACGAGCCCCGTCTTGAGCGCCACGTCCACGTTGCGCCGCAACTGCGCCTGTATGTTCGACCGCACGCTCACTTTCTTCAAGTCGTTCGGCCGGTACTGATTGTACGGCAGCTGCGTAGCCACCCGCTCTTGCGCCACGCGCGAGTACTCGGCGCTCGGCAGCCGGATGTGCCCCAACTCGTCTTCATACTCACCGGACACAAAGTACTGAGTCTGCTCGCTGCCCCCGGAGACCTGGAGCCCCGTCTGTTCGCGGGCCCCCGTTCCGTTGATCGACGTCACCGGGTTCATCAGCACGTTGAAGCTGGTGAGACTGTCGATCGAGCACAGACCGCCCGCAGCAGAAATCATGGGGCACTGCACGACCGTATTCGTGACGGGTTGGTGACCCCACGAGAAATAGTTCGTTGGATAGTGGTTGTTGTCCCGCAGGATTCCGGCTTCGGAATAGAAGTTCCAGTTCGTCCGGCCCGCCAACCCACGCTTGGTCGTGATGCGGATGACGCCGTTCGCAGCTTGCGTCCCGTACAGCGTCGCCGCCGAAGGCCCCTTCACGATCTCGACCGACTCGATCTCTTCCGGATTGATGTCATTGATGCGCGAGAACGACTGGCCGCCCGTCCCGACCGAGAGCGAGTTGCTGGTGCTCTCCATCCGCACGCCGTCGACGTAATAGATCGGCTCGTTCGAGAGTGACAGGCTGTTGAGACCGCGAATGCGCACGCGCGTCCCGGCGCCGACGGTGCCGGCGCTGGGCAGCACCTGCACGTTGGCGGTCTGGGCCGTGAGGAGGTCGCCGAAGTTCGTGACCGGCGCCTCCGCCACGCGCTGCGCGGCGTTGATGTTGGTGACGACGTTCGCCACTTCGCGGCCGCGCTGCTCACCCGTCGTCGTAACAACGATCGCGTCGAGCGAGACGGCGACGGCTTTGAGGCCGAAGTCGAGGGTCTCGATGCCTCCCGCCGTGACGCTGGCGGTGTTGGACGCGGCCCCGTAGCCGATGAGCGAGGCCTGCACCGTGTAGCTGCCAACCTTGAGTCCGGCGAGCGTGTAGCGCCCTTCCTGATTCGTCACGGTGGACCGGTTCGTGCCCACGAGGCTGATGCGCGCGCCCGGGAGGGGCGCCCCACCAACTCGATCGGTCACTGCTCCGGCGATTGTGCCTTGCTGGGCCTGGGCCGCCGTCGTTGCGACGCCGCAGAGGCCGAGCAGCAGGCGAATCGTACCACTAGTCAATCGCATAGTCGGATTCCCTCACGCTTGGAGGTGATGCACGGCAACGTGAATTCTGGTAGCGGACAGCGCGAACAGCTACCGGCTACATCGGCCGGGGATGATGATGTTGCGCTGAAGGTGAGGAATGCAGCGAACGGAAATTTGACTCATGCGTCGCCTCCTGACGGGAGAAGGGAGTCTCCCACTATAGTGAAGGCCGTTGCCCGAGGCCGCAAGGTCGGTGTAGAATAGCGGCCATGCCCAATTCTCGTCTCGCCGCGGCCCTGCTCGTCGCCCTGGGCGCCGCCTGCTCGCTCGAACCGGATCAGGTCCTGCCCCCCGTTCCCCCCGGCCGGGCGATCGCCTACGTCAGCCAGGGCATCGGGTTCCGGAATGACATCTTCATCCTCAACGCCACCGCCACGGCCGATTCGAACGTCACCCTGCACCAGACCTGGGACTTCTGGCCCTCCTGGTCCCCCGATGGCAGTCAGCTCGCCTTCGAGTCGAGCCGCGACGACTCGCTTTTCACGGAGGTCTACCTCGTCACCCTGGCGACGGGGGCCCTCACCCGCCTGACCGACGACACGGGGTTCGTGGACGGCCAGCCCGCCTGGTCACCATCGGGCAATCGCATCGCCTTCGTGTCGAACCGCGACAGCGCGGGGACCGACATCTACCTGATGAACCCCGACGGCGGCAACGTCACGCGCCTCACGACCAATGCCAGCAACGATGCCCAACCGGCCTGGTCCCCCGACGGCGGCTCGATCGCGTTCGTCTCCGATCGGCGCGGCGGTGGGGGCACGGACATCTACGTGATGGACACCCTCGGCAACAACGTGGTCAACCTGACCAATAATGCGGCGGTCGACCTGGGGCCCGCCTGGTCTCCCGACTCCCAGAAGATCGCATTTCACTCGAACCGCGACCCTGCAGGATTCGCCGTCTGGGTGATGAACGCCAACGGGACGAGTCCCGTGAGAGTCAGTCCCACCGATCCCCCCTGCGAGCTGCCCAGCTGGACCTCCGACGGCCTGCGCATCGCGTACGACTGCGACGGCGACATCTTCGTCTCGAGTCCCGACGGCACCAACCGCCAGCGCATTACCCGCACCACCAACCAGCAACGCCTCGAGTCGATGCCGCGCTGGAAGCCGGTCCCCTAAAAACAAAACGCCGCCGGTCCAACCAGGACCGGCGGCGCGTCGTAACTGAGAACCTACGGCGCGGGCGACAGCGGCGCGGGACGGCGATCGACGAAGACCACGCCGGCCGGAACCAGGAACGCCGCGGTTTGCGGTGCGGCGCTGCCCGCCACCGAGCGCGGCACAGCCACGGTCGTAATCACCGAACCGGCGATCGCCCCGCCGGCGATCGGCTGCACGACCTGATTGATCGTATTGGGCGACCCCAGCGGCAGGATCGTCGTAAAGAGGATCGGCGCCTTGGTGCCGGCGGCGGTCACCACCACTCGCAGGGTGTCGTAGAACACGATGCTGTCCACCCCGGTCCGGGGATGGAACACCCGCATCGAATCGGCCGGCACGGTGGCGTACGTTGCCGCGGTGCCGAAGGCAACGCCGCCCCGCAGCGGCAGGTCGGGCAGCGTGTCGGTGCCCTTGCGCGTCACGTTGAAATCCAGATTCCCAAGCCCCGCGGCGACGTTGATGAAGCGCACGCCGACGCTCCCCGCCGCGGGAGCGGCGGGATTGTCCGGGATGACGAGCACCGTGCGCGCCGGCGTGCCGCCGGTGCGCGCAAACCCCGCATGGATGAAGGTGTAGCCCTGCCCGGCCGTCGTGTTGACGGTCGTCGTCGTGAGCACCTGGCTGGCGATCGTGTCGACGCTGCTGCTGTTGAAGATGCGCACCGTACGCACGCCCGACTCGATCGGCTCGTAGAACATGTTCGAGCCACGGAAGTTGACATCGAACCAACCCGCGTTCGACACGATGTCGATCACGCGGAAGTCCTGCTGGCCCGTGTCGGGCACCGCGTTCAGCCAGTGAATCGCGGCGTAATCGGGGATGGGCTCGGTGAAGGTGGCGTCCTTCTTACAACCCAGGACGGCGACTGCCGCAGTGCAGATGGCCATGGACCGAAGTGGCGTCATGAACGTTCTCACTCGAAGGAAGTTATTGGTCACCGGGATTTCCCCCACCGGGAATGAGGGGGATGTCGAGTCTGCCGAATCCAAGGATGTTGAAATTGACCATGGCCGTCAGCAGCGTGAACGTCCCGCCGACGATGAGCAGCACCGTGCGGCTCCGGGACGGCCGGCGCTCGTACGTGAAGGCCACATAGTCACGCCGCATCGAGACCGGCTCGCCGCTCCACCGCACCCAGGAGCCGGTGATCGGTTTCACGCCGGTCACCGACATCAGGTACGCCGAGTCGTTGGTCGACAGCACGGCCCCTTCTACTCGAGCGGCCTGGGGACCGATTTGCTTCGATGCCTCCAGACGCCCGTAATCACTCAGCACGACCGACACACGAGTGGCCGGCTGGATCTCGGTGGACGGTACCAGGCGATACGAATAGCACGCGCCGAGGAGGCCGGGCAGGAGCCCGGCCACCGCGGCGCGCATTGTCCGTCTCAGCCCCATGGCTAGTAGACGCCGCCGGGCTGGAACAGGCCATAGTTGCCCGCCGCCGCAGTCGACGCTCCACCCGGGCCGCCGAAGCCGTAGAACGAGTGGGCCCGCGCGTCCATCTCGTTATAGGGCACCGGCCACTGCGTCGCCGTGTACTGCGGCAGATCGCCCCACCCACGCCCGGCGAAGAACCACATCCCGTACCCGGTATAGGCGGTCTCGAGCCGGTACTCGTACTTGAGCGCGTCCCAGATGTTGCCGCAGCGGCTGCCGTGATAGGTCTGCGCCGCATCGGGGACCTTCGGCACGCACGCGACCGCGGAGCCCGGCGCCGCCGCCGAGATCGTATCGACAACGGTCAACGGAATCGCCGGCAGCACGCCGATGGCGACGCGCGACACGTTGATGCGGTTGATCGCCTCCGTGAAGTTTGGCGTGGGGATGCGCAGATACCCTTCAGCCGCGAGCAGCCGAATCTCCGCGGCCGTCATGACGGGATACCGCCCCACCCGGCTCGCCTGCTGGAACTGGCGGCCGCGCCAGAAGTCGTACTGGGACACCTGCAGCGGGTCGCCGGCGATGTCGCTGCCCGACCGGCGGTTGCGGAAGTACGGCGTGTTGGCGAACGCCTGACCGGCGTTGCCCGTGCCCAAGTTGCTGATGGTATCGTTCTGCGCGGTCCGCGTCGTGCCCTTCGGGAAGCGCTTATCGGGCGTCACAATCAGGATTTGCGTGCGGGTGGAGGGCACGGGGTTCGCAAGGTACGTGTTGTAGCTGCCCGACGTGTCGGCCTGCCCGATCCAGAACTGCGACATCTGGTGCCATTGCGCGCCGGCGTGATGCTGCGAGAACCAGGCGATGTCCCAGCCGTTGAGCCGGTCCATCTGCGGCTCGAAGTTGGCGGTGATGCCGGCATTGGCGTCGGCGATCACTTGCGCCCAATCCACGATGCCGCTGGCGCTCACGTCGCGCCGCTCGGCCGGCGTCCGCGCGACGCCGGCGCGGAACCGGGCTTTGTACGAACGGGCGATCTGGATGAACTGCGCCTGCGTCACCGCGATGCCGTTGATCCAGAAATTCGGGGTGAGGGGGAACGGGAAGGCCGTCGTATCGACGGTGGCCATCGCGACGGCGGAGTCGAGGTAGCCCAGGGCCGCCGTCATCACGGCCCGGTACCCCGAGAGGGGAACCGTCACCGCGGCGTCGGCCTGCGGGTTGTCGTTCTCGGTGAGAATCGAGGCGGAGTCATACGCCAGCGCGAGATTCCCCAGGGCCACCCCCTGGACGAATCGGCAGAAGATGCGGGCGCGATCATTGGCCGCGCGCGAACCGAGGCTGAGGTTATTGAGCGCCGAGAGACCGAGGGCCGCCTGGCGCGCCGCGCGGTGGCCGCGCAACCAGTCATTGTAGTTGCCGACGTTCCCCTGGCTGCCCCGCTGGTTCGTGATGGCGTTGCGGGGCAGCGAGCTGCGCGGCCCCATCGCGAAATTCGCGAGGCCCGACACGTTCTCCATCGACATCACGGCCATTTGTGCCTGCAGGTCGTCGTTCCCGCCTGCGACACCGAGAGTGGCGCCGTGGGCCACGGCGTACAGGCCGGAGATGAACACCTGGAGGTCCTGGGGATTCGTGAACGTGCGCGTCCGGTCGGGATCGTTGAGATCCGCGATGTCGAGTGGATTCGCGCACGCGGCGAGCGTGAGCACCAGGATGCCGCCGAGCAGATAGCGCTTCGTCATGGGCCTCTAGCTCCTACAAAAAAGGGACGCCGCGAGGCCGGCGGTGTGGACACCGAACCGGCCCGCGATGATTAGAAGCTCGTGGACAAGCGGACCGTAAACTGCCGCAGGTTCGGGAACACGAAGGCGTCGACCGCGTTGATCGCCCGCGACGCGCCATCGCCCCCCGCGAGGCCGACCTCAGGGTCGAAGCCGCGGTAGCCGGTGATCGTCAACAGGTTGCGCCCGGACACGCTCAAATCCCAGTCACCGCTGCCGCCCACCCGACCCAGGTGATAGGACACCGACAGCTCACGCAGCTTCGCGTAGCTCGCGTCCTCGACGCTGAAGTTGTTGGGTCCGAGAATGTCGTAGAACCCGCCCAGGCCGTTGCCGTTGTCGGGCGGCCCCGCGCGGTAGTAGTACCCGATCGGCTTCGCGCTCTCGACGGTCTTGCCCACTTGATCGACGTCGTGCGACAGGAAGTCGAGGTGCGCCCAGTGGAAGCCCTCGTCCCACACGCGTTGTCCGATGGCCGCGTCGAGCAGGGCGTACACCGACAACGCCCGCCACCGGATGTTTTGCGTGATGGCGAAGCGGAAGTCGGGAAGCGCGTTGCCCAGCGGCACGATCAGCGCGTCGGACTGGTTGTTCGGATTGCCGCGCAGGATGATCGGCATGCCCCAGTTCACGGCCACGCCCCACGGCGACTGGGCGCCGGGCAGCTGCGTCTCCCACAAATTGCTCGTGATCCCGTCGCGGGGCGTATGGTTGCGCCCGACCCACACGAGCCAGCCCTCGTCGTTCAGCTGGAAGGAGGTGTTGGCGCCGCCGCAGTCGCTCCGGAACGCCGCGGGCAGATCGCGGCAGGCCCGCAGGAAGTAGCGGCCGTAGAACGTCCCGACGCGCTCGCCCTGCCGTGCCTGGAACATCGCGTCCGCGCCCTGTTGCGGGGGACCGTAGAAGTACGGTTTGACGTCGAGGCGCGAGATCCAGCTCTGGTTGTGGTCGTACACCAGGTTCATCGACCACTGCGTCTCACGCCCCTGCAGCAGCGGGATGTTGAGCGACAGCTCGTGGGTGATGTTGAGGAGCGCGCCCGCGTTCTTCCACTGGTTCTGATAGCCCGTCGACGACGAGAGCGGGACCAGCAGAATTTGCCGGTCGATATTGGCGCGCGCGTACGTCGCGATGATCCCGTACTTGCCGAACAACTCGATGTCGGCGCCGACCTCCAGCTCCTTGTGCAGCTCGGGCTGGAGCGAGCGGTTGCCGAGCGTCGTCAGCGTCAGGATGCCGCCGCCGCCGATGCTGAAGGCCTCGTACTGCGCGTTGAACCGGGGCGACCCGCCGGCGGTCCCGTACGATCCGCGCAGCTTCAGGTCGGTCACCTGGGGCAAGAACCACCACGGCTCCTGCGAGGCACGCCAGGCCATCGACACGCGGCCGAACGTCGACCAGCGATTGTCCACGCCGAACAGCGAGCTGCCGTCACGACGCACCAGCGCGTCGAGGATGTAGCGGTCCTTGTAGTCGAGGGTCATGCCGGCGAACTGGCTCAGCTGCCGGATGCGCTGGAACGACGAGTTCACGGAGATGAATTGCGTCGCGTTGTCGAGGGTCGTGACGCCCTTGACCGACAGGAACCGGCCCTGCCCCGTGTTCTGCTCCGCATCGCGCTGCTCGAACAAGTAGCGCGCCGACACCGTGGCCTTGAGGTCGGGCGACAGATCGCGCCGCAGGCGCATGTTCACGCTGCCGTTCACCGCTTCGTCACCGGTGCCACCGCGGAAGATGAACCCGTTGTTGGTGTTCGGATCCGACGCGGTCGTCCGATACCCCTTGTCCTGAATCTGCGCGAAGCTGGTGCGCCGCAGGTCGTAGCCGATGTTCGCGTCGAAATTCAGCCAGTTCATCGGGTTGTATTGCAGGCGCACGCCACCGATGAAGCGGTTGGCGATGTCCGAGCGCAGCGCATTGGCAAACGAGTACAGCGGATTGGAGTTCTGCCCGCCGCCACCCTGGAGATTGGGTCGAATCCAGAGGCGCCCCAGCGTGTCGCGCGCCAGCTGGTTGGCCATCGCGGGCTGGCGCGTCAGCACGAAGAACGCGTTATTGCCGCCGTCGTTGTTCGCGCCGTCGTTCGACGTGCGGGCATACGAGGCGCTCACGCCGATCGTCCACTGCGTCCCGATCAGCTGATCGACGTTGGCGCGGAACGAGCTGCGATCGAACCCGTTGAGGAACTGAATCGCGCCTTGCTCCGACAGATTCGTCGCGCTGGCGTAGAAGCGCGTCGCCGATCCCACACGGCCCGTCACGTCCACGCTGTTGCTCATGTACGGATGCGGCGTGACCGCCTGGGCGACCGCGTTATACGCCGTGCCGGGCCACGAGGAGATCTGGAACCGCTCGCGCAGCCAGTTCCCGCTGATCCCCGGCGCGGCGCCGTTCGCGTTCGAGCCCGGGTCCACGGGGAACCCCGGCGGGTCGGGCGTGAACAGCGCCGGGTCGTTGTTCATTTTCTGCTGCTCGGTCAGGTAGTCGAACGTCCGGGCGCACGCCGGCTGGCCCGTCACCGACTGGCAGAAGCGCGAGCCCGTCTCGTCGGTGACCAAGCCGTGGAACCGGGCGATCCCGAAGTCCCGCTCGATGTCGCTGATGCCGGCTTCGGTGCGGGCGCTGAACTTCACGCCCTCGAGCGAGCGGCTGCCCGTCTTGGTGGTGATCGTGATGACGCCGTTGCCGGCGCGCGCGCCGTACAGCGACGCCGCGGCGGCACCCTTGACGACTTCGACGCTCTCGATGTCGTTCGGGCTGATCTCCGGCAGGTTGCCGTTGACGATGACGCCGTCGACGATGTAGAGGGGATCCTGGCTGCGGCCGGCGGCGTTGAGCATCGTCGGACCACGCAGCAGCACGGACGGCTGCGTGCCCGGTCGTCCCGAACCCGAGACGATGTTCGCCCCGATCTTGCCCTGCAGGGTGCGCAAGGGATCGGACGCCGCCACCGGCAGGTTCGCCACGTCGACGCGGCGCACGTCGAAGCCGATCTTGCCGCGCTCCGTGGCCTCCTGCACGCCCGTGACGACGATCGCCTCGAGCATGTTGACGTCGGTCGCGAGTACGAAGTCGATCGTCTGCTCACCGGCGTTCAGCGTGATGAGTTTCGTGGCCGGTTTGAAGCCGATCGACCGCACGCGCAGCGCGAGCGACTGCCCCCGCACCCGAGCGCCGGGAATGATGAATGTGTATTGGCCGTTCGCGCCCGTCAGCACCTGGAGGTTCAGCTCCGGGAGCTGCACCGCCGCGACCTGCACGACGTCGCCACGATCCGACGTCACCGTGCCGCGCAGAATCGCATCCTGCGCTGCGGCCGGGACGACGGCGGCGAGCAGCATGACCGCCAACGCCTTCAGACACTTGTGGAGCATACGCGCACTCCTTCCGTGAGAAGACACACCTCGGCCCCGAGCGGCGAGGCCTGGTAAAAAAAGACACGTATTGTGGAGAGACCCAAGGTTGACGGCCATTGGGGAGCCCGATCAGGACGGGGTTACAGTTTCATATACGGCTGTGGCGTGGGAGCGTCAAGACCCCTGGCGAGGCTGGCGCGCCACAAGTCACAAGGTAGTATTTGTGGCGAATCCTTCATCGGCTGGGCGGCAGTGCCGGGTTCGTCAGGGTTGTGGCTAGGCTTTCTGGGGTGCCTCGTGGCCGCCCCTCACGCTACCCTCGCACAGGGGACCGCCGGGCTCAACGGCCGCCTCGTGGATCGCGCCAGCCGGCAGCCCCTCGAGGGCGCCGCCATCAGTGTCCTCGGCACCCCCGTCAATCTGCGGTCCAGCCCCACCGGCGAGTTCACCCATGTAGGGCTCAAACCCGGTACTTACGTCATGCAGGTCCGAGCGCTCGGGTATGCGCCGGGATCGTGGGTCATCGAGCTCGCCGAACGCGAGACCTTGTCGGTCGTGATCGAGATGGATGTCAGGGCGATCGCCCTGCCCGGGGTCACGGTCGAAGCCAACGGAGCCGGGCGCGGCATGGCCGGGTTCGCGCAGCGCCGGGCCGCGGGCCGGGGGGTGTACGTCACCGAGGACGACATCAAGCGGGCCGACGCCACGCGGCTCTCGGATGTCCTGCGCAACGTGGCGGGCGTCCGGCTCATTTGCCGTTTCAACGGCTGCCGCATCCGCATGACGCGCAACGACTGCCAGCCCGACTTCTTCGTCGACGGCCTGTCGGCGAACAACTCCACCAACCTCGAGATGTCGGTCGTGGGTATCACCGGCATCGAGATCTACCGGACCATCACGGAAACTCCCGTCGACTTCCTGCGCGGCAACAACACCTGCGGCACAATCGCGATCTGGACCCGCTCGGGCCCCTGACGTCGGTCTCCTTCCTCTATCTTTAGCGCGTGAATCCAAGACCCGGCATCGCTGCCGCGGCGCTGCTCGCGGCGGCCTGCGGCGCGCCCGTGGACACCGCCTGGCACGTCGAAGCCGGGCATCGCTGGCGCTCACTCGACGTGCCGAGCCACGGCAGCCCCGGCTTCACGCTCCTCGACCCCTCTCGCACGGGCATCCGGTTCGTCAACGCGGTGAGCGACTCGCTCGTGCTCCGCAACCGGATTCTGGCGCAGGGAGCCGGTGTGTGTCTCGGCGATGTGGACGGCGACGGGTTGACGGACATCTTCCTCGCCCGCACGGAGGGACCCAGCGCACTGTATCGGAACCTCGGCGGCTGGCGCTTCGAGGATATCACCCGGCGCGCCGGGGTTGGGGTCGCCGATCGGAATTCGAGCGGGTGCACGCTGGCCGACTTCGACGGCGACGGCGACCTGGATCTGATCCTCGTCGCCATCGGCGGACCGAACGCGCTCTTCCTGAACGACGGCACGGGGCGGTTCACCGAGCAGGGCCAGGACGCCGGTCTGACCTCGACGGCGGGAAGCACCACGATCGCCGCCGCCGACGTGGACGGCGACGGCGACCTGGATCTTTACGTCGCCAATTACAAGGCCTACACGACCCTCGACCGCATCTCTCCGCCAGAGCGTTTCTTCGATCACATCGTCCGGCAGACCGGCCCCAAGCGCTTTGAGGTGCGGGAGCAGTACCGCAAGGAGTACAAGCTCGTCGAACTCGAAGGCGGAGGCGGGATCACGCTCGTGCAACGCGCCGACCCCGATTTCTTCTATCGGAACGATGGCGTCGGTCGCTTCGTCCGCGAGCCGATCGCCGGGAACCGTCGCTTCGTGGACGAACACGGTCGCGTGATCGCACAGGAGTCGGAGTACTTCGGCCTCGCGGCGATGTTCGCCGACGTGAACGGCGACGGCGCGCCCGATCTGTACGTCACCAACGACTTCGAGGACCCCGACGAGCTGTGGCTCAATGACGGACACGGGCGATTCCGCCTCGCTCCGTGGTACACCCTCCGCGCCACGAGCAACTCCGGCATGGCCGTCGCCGTGGGGGATTTCGACGGTGACGGGCACGCCGATCTCTTTCAGGTCGACATGCTCAGCGCGGACACCCGGCGCCTCAAGACGCAGATCCCCACGCACACGTCCCTTCCCAAGCAGCCCGGCGCCGGCGAGGGACGGCCGCAAATGCAGCGCAACACGCTGCAGCTCGGCCGCGGCGACGGCACATTCGCGGAGGTCGGGCGCTCGGCGGGCGTGGGGGCATCGGGATGGTCCTGGTCCACGGTGCTGCTCGACGTGGATCTCGATGGGTTCGAAGACATCCTCATCGGCACGGGACACCGCTGGGATGTGATGGACGGCGACGTCCAGTACCGTCTCCGCAACCGGCTCCAGGAGATCGATTGGCGGCGGATGCTGTTCGAGTATCCGCCGCTGCCGTTGCCGAACGTCGCATTCCGAAATCGCGGCGACGCGACGTTTCAGGACGAGAGTCGGGCATGGCGATTCGACCTCGGCCCCGACATTTCTCACGGAATGGCCCTCGCCGATCTCGACGGCGACGGCGACTTGGACGTCGTCATCAATCGAATGGGCGCGCCCGCGGCGCTATTGCGGAACGACGCCGTAGCGCCGCGGGTCGCGATCCGGCTGCGCGGCGCCGCGCCGAACACGGGAGGAGTCGGGAGTCGCGTTACGGTCAGCGGAGGCGCGGTGCCGAGCCAGACGCGCGAGGTGATCACCGGTGGCCTGTATCTCTCGGATTCAGATGGGCTCCTGACGTTCGCGACGGGAAAGTCCGACTCGGTCACGATCACCGTGGAGTGGCGCGACGGCCACCCCTCGGTGATCGAAGCCGCCCGCCCGAACCGGTTGTATGAGATCCAGGAAGCCGACGGCCCTGCATCTACGCCCCACGCCCCCA
>Ga0137394_10001817_pt1 | contig 15700 bp, 16 predicted proteins | sample czobulk116metaG_FD_108278 | JGI IMG/M metagenome (GOLD analysis project Ga0137394, IMG submission 108278) | Vadose zone soil microbial communities from Angelo Coast Range Reserve, California, USA - czobulk1.16 metaG | ecosystem: Environmental > Terrestrial > Soil > Vadose zone | place: USA...
AACTCGGGGAAGCGGTCGAGCACGATGGACGTGCCGACGACGAAGCCCGCCAGGACCAGCAGCATCAGCGTGATGCGGCTGCCTGCCATCCGGCACGCCAGCGCGTCGCACCGGCGTTTCTCGCGCACGTACAGGACGAAGCCGGTGACGATGCCGATGATCCCGGCCGGGACCAGCAGCCAGCGGTATTGCATCGTCGTCGCCATGAAGGCGCCGCTCCCGAGCCCGAGCACGATCACGGTCAGAGGGAGAAGACAGCACAGCGAGGCGAGCGCGGCCCCGATCCAAGCCACCGCGCTCGCGCCGAGTGTAGCGAGCCTCATGACGTTCCTCCTATGTCTCCTCTGCGGCGAACGCCCCGTATTCGAACGTCAGACGGTAGGTCCGCCCGCAACACCGGACGGTGTCGCCGGGCTTCACGTCGTCAGGAAGGGTCACGACCTCGTCGCAGGCGGGGCAACTGACCCGCTGGGCGAGTGTCGCGGACCAACGCCCGGCGTCCTCGTGAAGGCGTAGAGCATGGCCCGCGCAGTTCGGACACTCCACCAATTCCCCTGACCGCGCTCCTTCGGGCAACTCGATGAGCGCGCCACAGTCAGGGCAGCGAACGGCTGGCATCAGCGAATCCCCAAGAGCCGCTGCAACCGCCCCCGGTCGAAGCCGACGACGACATCCTCGTCTACCGTGATGACCGGAACGGCCATCCGCCCCGTCCGCGCGAGCAACTCTTCTCGGGCCGCGGGGTCCTCCGCGACGTTCTTGGCCGTGAACTGGATGCCGTGAGACGAAAGGAACTCCTTCGCCGCGTGACAAGACTGTCAGGTCGAGGACCAGTAGACGGTGATCTGCCGAGCGGCCACGTTACTCTCCTGTCAGCAGGCCACCGAAAACCCGGTGGCCGAGTATGAACGCCTCGGTGACGGTTGCTCCAGCGCCCTCCGACGCCGGGTTCACGGCTCGCCAGGCTCTCAGGTGTTCTTCCGACCGGAAGAAGTTGATCGTCGGTCAGAGCGAGTCGGTGGCCTTGCACCCGTCGTCGGCGCGCTTGCCGAACCAGACCATCACGCCCTCCGCGCCCGCGCCGACTCCCCGGGGCGTCGCGGCGAACTGCAGTGGTATTCCGCAGTGATGGCAGGACGACCCGATCTCGACGGATGCTCCGATCATCGGCGCCATGCCGAGCGCATCCGTGGCGCAACAGGCGTACCGCTCGCGCCCACCCGAGAAGCGAACACGGAACGGCGTCCGGACGGCAGAGAACGGGTAGGCGATGTCGATCTCGCCGGCTCGAAGCCGAATGATGTCGTCGTCATCGAGCGCGGCCAGGGCCTCGTGGGTGCCCTCGGCCTGGGTGCCGCGCGAGGCGCGAATGATGTCTTCAGCCGGGATCGGCCCGCCTCGCTGAAGAAAGGCCTGGAGGATGAGCCGTACAAGAGGCTGTTGGCGGGCCGTCCGCCGAGCGGCCTGCCGCTGGAGGGACCCGAGCGCCATCAACTCGTCAGCCGTCAGAATCACGAGGTTCGCCAAGGTTCGGCCTCCTCTCTCACCCGGGCTGAGCGTAGAGTCTGTAGTAACTCCAGACTCAAGGACTATTTCAGGAGGGCAGGACCATGGAGGAGAGGGGTCGGATGGCCATCGGCGCGTTGTCGAAGCACACGGGTACGAACATCGAGACCATCCGCTACTACGAGCGTGTCGCGTTGCTACCTGCGCCCGCTCGGAGTCCGGGAGGTTACCGCCAGTACATGACCGAACACCTCAAGCGGCTCAATTTCATCCGCCGCGCCCGCGCGCTTGGGTTCTCTATCGGTGAGGTGCGGACCCTTCTCCGGCTTGCGGATGAGCGGAAGCGGCCCTGCGTCGAGGTCCGTGTCGTGGCCGAGGCGCACCTGAAGGACGTGCGTGCCAAGATCGCTGACCTCAGACGGATGGAGAGCGTGCTACAGAAGACCGTCGCGGGATGCGCGAGAGGCACCCGCGCTCACTGTCCGGTCATCGATGCTCTTTATCAGAACGGCTCCGGTCAAGCTGCAGGCTGAGCATCCGGCATTCACGCCCACGATGGCCGGGCGCGGGTGGGTGGCAGGCGCCGGCGCCGTCGACGGCACCACGGGCGCACGCGTGCTCGCACGGCTTGCGCTGATTTGCGCTGGACGCCCTGTTCCAGGGCGCGACGGGAGGCCCCTTGCGCGACGAGAGTCCCTTCGCGTCCTCGAGGTCGGAGCCGCCCAGCGCGAGCGCGACCAGGGAGTTACGCGCAAGACCGCAGAAATACGGCGGGCCGGCTGATCACCGGCCCGCGTTTCGTAATCAGTAGGTCGCGGGTTCAACTCCCGCCCCCGGCTCCACCTTCAAGCCGAGATCTTCGTGTCGCCGGCCACGCCGGCTCAGCCGAGCAGGCGCTTGTATTCCCGGCGAATGATGCGGTTGCACTGGCACGACGCACGTCCCAGCTTCTTGCGATCGACGATGGTGATCTGCCCTCGCGTATAACGGATCAAGCCGGCGTGCTGCAGCATACCGGCGGCGGCGGTCACGGTGGCGCGGCGCACGCCGAGCATCTGGGCGAGCGACTCCTGGGTCAAGACGACCTCGTCGAGGTTCACCCGTTCGTGAGTCATCAGGAGCCGGCTTGCGCAACGCTCGACGATGGAGTGCAGACGATAGCAGGCGGCGTGCTGCGCGATCTGGTGAATGAACGCCTGCGTGTAGCGCAGCATGACGGTGCGCAAGGTGCGGCTCCGGTGAACCTCTTCCCGAAAGCGGGCCACCCGCATGCGGAGGAGGTCGCCGGGCACCCGGCAGAACGCCTCGTCTGACGTGCTCCGTCCGCCGAGCAACACCGGAATTCCGACCATGCCTTCGTTGCCCACGGTGGCGACCTCGACGGTATCGCCGTCCGTCACGATGCTGACGATCGAGTACACGCCACGCAGGGGAAAGTAGACGAACTTGATCGGCGCGCCTGCCTCATAGAGCGGTTGCCTGACGGTCAGGGATACCGGTTGGAGCGCCTCGAGGAGTCGCTGACGATCTGCCGACGACAAGGCCGCGATCAACCAGTTGGCGTGCAGCCGCGCCACGACGTCACCACTGTCTCTGCTGAATCATCCGGCATCTGTTGAGTCCGGTGCTATTGCCATGCCGCCGAGGGCGGCTGGGGGAAGCGCCGATGTGGCCCCGGCCGGGCGGCCGGACGTTACGCGGTGACTGTCGTCATGACGCGCCGAACGACGTCATAACATTCGCACGCGACACCTTCGAGCCCTCGCCCATTGACGATGCGAATGCGGCCACGACTGTAGCCTATCAATCCCGCCTTCTGCAGGGCGCCCGCGATCATCGTGACCGTGGCGCGTCGGACGCCGAGCATCTGAGCCAAGAATTGCTGGGTCAGCGGGAACTCATCGCTCGCGACACGGTCGCGCGTCATCAGGAGCCACCGCGCGCACCGTTGCTCGATGGAATGGGTGCGATTGCATGCCGCATGCTGTGCGAGTTGGACCATCATGGCCTCGGCGTAGCGCAGGAGAAGTCGGTTCACGCTGGCCGTGCGCTGAATCTCTTCGAGGACGACCCTGGTCGAGACCCGCAGCGTGCGGCCGGGGATCTGACACAACGCCTCCATCGTGGTGGACGCGACACCGAGGATCCCGGAAATGCCGATGAGGCCCTCGTTCCCGACCGTCGTCGCCTCCACGTCGTCGGCGTCCGTCATCTTTACGACGAGAGAAAACATCCCACTGACAGGGAAATACACGTGGCGAATCTCGTGGCCGGCCGTGTACAGCACCTGGTGCGCCTCGAGCGGCACAAATGTGGCGCCGCGCAGCAAGCGATCACGTTCCTCAGGAGCAAGGACGGCGAGCAGACGATTGGCCAGAACGTCTCCCGGCATCGCCGGGAGTATAACGCGACCTTCTGGATGGAGGCGGACGGCGTCGGTACGCCAGCGTACATAACGGGGTGAATTTCGCTTCTCGGGCTCCAGAGGCGTGCGTACACTGCTCTGACCGACGGATGATGGATTCGACCGAGATGGTCAGAGTCATCCTCACGTGACAGCCGAGTTTCCACGCTGCGCCGTCTGCCGCGTGCAGCTCGAGCCCGGCCAGAACGTCGTGTTTCGCCGCGATGGCCGCGTGCAGCACACCGAGTGCCCCAAGGTGCTCTGCGTGATCTGCGGCCTGCCCGTTCTTCCCAAGCAGCCGATCCGCAGAGACCGCGAGCAGCGGATCGCGCACGCGAACTGCTGGATGCGGATGCTTCGAACGCCCTCACGCTGAGGGGCCGCCGCGATCACGAGCGGCTCATCAGCTGGCCGGGTCGTCGCCGTCGCCTGCGCTGATTTGCGCTGAACGACCCCGTCGGCAGCGCCGAGAGTCCCTTTCCGTCCTCGCCGCGCGAGGCGCGCAGCGGGGAGCGAGATCAGCGAGTGAAGCCGACGTGCTCGAAACGATTGCGGGCCGGCTTATCACCGGCCCGCGTTTCGGCGCGCCGGCTCAGACGGGCCGGATCAACCTGAAGCTCGCCAGCACGTGCTCGAACGTCGGCAGATCCTTCGCGAAATAGTAGCGCTCGGCGGCGGTGTACCGGATGCCGTAGAAGACGTCGCCGGCCAGAAACCCGTGCAGCACGCTTTTGAAGCGCAGGCCGTTCTTGTCGCGGTGGGTGTACACGAGCCGGAAGCCCCGGTGCTGCGCGACCTGGACGGGGCGATTCTCCTGGACCTTGACGTCGAGCATGCGCTCCGAGGACATGAAGTTGTCGATGATGACCTCGGCGACCGCCTGCGGTTGCATCCCCCGCGCGAGGGTTTTCTTCGTGCTCTTCAGTGGGCGATCGACGGCCGCCCGCTCGACCGTCACGTGCTGCAGCAGGATGCCGTCCCGCGTGATGAGCAGGTCCTCGTTCGCGTTGAGCCGCATCCACCCCTGCGGAAGCTCGACCGCGAAGTTCTCCGATGGCGAGTTGTACAGGCCGGCGGTCGGGTGCCAGGGAACGCTGACGCAACCGCCGAGCAGCAGGCCGAGGCCCAGCAGGAGCGCGCCGACGAACGAGGCTCTCGTCATTTGCATAGCTTGATGTAGTCCTCGATGTACGCGCGGTCGCTCGCCTGCGGGGCCAGCGACAGATACGTCTCGAGCGCCCGCTTGGCCTGCGGCTTCTGCGCGAGCTTGAAGTGGAGCAGACCCAGCCCGCGGTGCGGATCGGGATACCCGCGGTCGGCGGCGATCGCGCGCTGGTAGTGCGCGATGGCTTGCTCGACCACGGTCCGCTCGCCCTTTTGCCGCAGCACCTCACCGAGCAGGTAATAGCCGCGCGCGTCGTTGGAGGTCAGCGCCACGTATTTCTCGGCGCCGTGCTGGGCGGCGTCGAAACGACCGGCCTTGAGATCCATCCAGGCGTTGTCGAGGACGACCTGGCTCGTCTTCCTGCGAAAGAGCGCCGTGTTGGTGAGGCCCCCGCGGCTGGTTCGATAGTCGACGCGCACCATGTCCTCGACCGTCTCGATGCGTTCCCGGAGTCGCGGGTGCGTGGCGTAGAAGAGCGGGGCCTGGACCTTCTCCTGTTGCACCTCCCGCTCGAGCACGTGGAAGAGCTTGGGCGCCTCGGCCGGGTCGTAGCCGGCGGCGACGCCGTGGCGGAGCCCTTCGACGTCGGCCTCGCGCTCGAGATCGCGCGAGTAGCCGGTGACGGCGGCGGTGGCCCCGATCTCTCCGAGGACACCGGCGAGCCCGCCGATGCCGGGCACTCCGCCGAGCGTCGTCTGGACGCTGGCCAGCCACGCCCGCTTGTTCTTCGTCTCGCGGAATTCCTTCACGGCGTGGCGATGCGTGGCGTGCGTCATCTCGTGCCCGAGAAGCACGGCGAGCTGCGCCTCGTTGTCCAGCCGCGCCAGCAGCCCGGTGTGGATGTAGATGACCCCGTTCGGAAAGGCGAAGGCGTTGAGGCGCGGGTTGCTGATGACCCGCACGCGGAACGGAATCCGCTCGAAGACCTCGGCCGGCTGCAGCCGGCGGGCGACCTGATCGAGATAGCTCTCCAGCTCCGCGTTGCGGTACAGCAATCCGCTCTGCTCGAGCGCGCGCTGCTCCTCCTCCGACCGCCGCCAGAGCCGTTGCTCGTCGGCTTCCAGCGCGGTGCCGGCACCGGTCAGCGGCGCGAGATTGGTCGTGGCGCAGCCGGCCAGGAGCAGGCCCACCAGCAGCGCGCGCGCCGGCCTCATCGGCCGACGGCCGGGAAGTCGCTGACCAGCCGCTGCACGAAGGCCTTTGCGCTGCGCGCGTCGCGCAGGTCGAATCCGCCGCTGTCGCCGGCGATCTTGTACCAGAGCACGGCGCCCGAGCGATCGACGAGCGCGATGTTGAGCGCGGTCATGCCCTGACTGACCACCGGCTGGCCGGTCACCGCGCCGAGGACGAGCCCGACGCCGCGGAGCGCCTTGCGGCCGTTCGAGGAGATCTGATCGACGCCATAGACGATGACGAGCGCGTCCGCCTGGTACTTCTGCAGCAGGGCGTCGATCGACCCGACGGAATAGTCGAAATTCTCGAGCTTCGTGTGGAACGGGTGCTGCGTGTACGTGTGCTCGATGATGCTGCCGCTGACCGCCCGGTACAGCACGGTGACGTCGTCCACCGAGCGCTGCTGATCCTTGTCGACGACGACCGGCTTGATGGCGACGCCGCGCTCCTTGAGCACCTCGCTGAGGCCCTGCAGCACGGCGTCGCGGCCGGCCGCGCTCCACTCGTCACGCAGCTCGGTGACGCCGCCCGCGGTGAGCTCGTAGATCTTGATGTCCGGCTGTAGCACGCCGACGACCCTGACCGTCTTGGCTCGGCGGTCCAGCTCGGGATGCGCGCGGTACGGCTGGTGATACTTGCGATACCACTCGGGTGTGGACACGCAGCCCGCCGACCACAGAACGATGATGGCCAGGACGACGACCCGGATTCCCACGTGGTGTGTGTGAGCCACGATAGTTCCTCCCGGCGTTTGCTGTTTGTCCGCCGCGGAGGAGGGAGCAAGGGGGGTGCCACACCGCTCGGCGCAGGCGACGCTTGCGTTGTCGAGCCGATAGGCATCCGGTGTCGCCGTGAGCGCGCGGTTCTCCCGGGGGAACTCGTCGTGCAGATGCCATCTTGGCTAGCGCGGCTGCGTGAGGACGCCGTTCAGCACCCGGCGGACCTCGTCGAGGTCGCAGGGCTTGCTGAGCACGGGCGCGCCGGTTCCCTCGAGGAACGTGCGCTTGGCGTGGCTGAGCACGTCGCCGGTGAGGAACATGATGCGCCGGCGCAGCGTGGGGAAGCGCTGCGCGAGCTCGCCGTAGAAGCCCTCGCCGTCCATCACCGGCATCTTCGTGTCCGACACGACCGCGTCGTAGGCATGCTGCGCGAGCATGTCGAGCGCCATGGCGCCGTCGGAGGCGATGTCCGTGCGGTGCCCGTCGCGCGCGATCGCCTCGGCGATCACCTCGGCCACCTCGGCCTCGTCGTCGACGATCAGCACGCGCGACGGCGTCGCCATCGGCGCGGCCGCCGCCGCGGCCTTGCGGGTGACCGTCGGCGGCGGCGGTGTCACCGGCAGCTCGATGCCGAACGTCGTGCGTCCCGGCACGCTCTCCACGGTGATGGTGCCGCCGTGATCCTCCACGATGCCCCGGCAGAGCGAGAGACCGAGGCCGGTGCCCTCGCCGGTCGGCTTGGTCGTGAAGAAGGGCTCGAAGATGCGCGCGAGCACCTCGGGCGGGATGCCGCGCCCGGTGTCGGCGATCTCCACGCGCACGTGTGCGCCGACGTGGCGGACGCGGATGGCGAGACGGCGCGGCTCCGGTTGCCGGCGCATGGCGTGCTGCGCGTTGACGAGCATGTTGACCAGCACCTGGTGGAGCTGGTGCGCGTCGGCCCACAGCAGGGGCAGCCCCTCGGGCACCTCCACCGTGAGCTCGATGCCCTCGGTGCGCAGCTCGTAGGCGACCAGCTCCAGCGCGCCGTCCACCACCTGCTTGAGCACGACTTCGTGGCGCTCGGGCGGCTGCTGGCGGGCCAGCGCCAGGAAGTTGCGCACGATGCGCACGCAGCGATCGGCCGCGCGCTGGATCGTGGTGGCGCGCCGGCCGGACGCCGCATCCCCCTGGCCGATCATGAGCTGGGCCTGCCCGCTCAGCACGGTGAGGGGGTTGTTGAGCTCGTGGGCGACGCCGGCCAGCAGCGAGCCCATGGCTGCGAGCTTCTCGCTCTGCATCAAGCGCTCGGTGCGCTGGCGCACCGTCTCCTCGAGCGAGCGGTTGTGCTCCTCGAGCGCGACGTAGAGACGCCGCGTCTGCAACAGGTTCTTGATACGCAGGAGCGCCTCGAACCGCTCGAACGGCTTGGTGAGGAAGTCGTCGGCCCCGGCCGCCAGCGCGCGGCGGCGCGCCTCCAGCGTGGCGTCGGCGGTGAGCACGAGCACGGGCACGTAGACGCCGGCCGGGATCTCGGCGCGCAGCTGCTCGAGCACGGCGACGCCGTCGAGGTGCGGCATCATGAGATCCAGCACGACGAGATCGGGCTGCGTGCTGCGGTAGAGGTCGAGCACGCGCCGCGAATCCGTCGTCGTGGCGATGGCCTGGTAGCCGTCGTCCTCGAGCAGGCGCTGCAGCAGCAGCACGTTGGCGGGCTCGTCGTCCACGACCAGGATGCGCGACGGCCGGAGGCTCGCCTCGTTCACGAGCGGCCTTTCGCCGCCAGCGCGCCGTCGATCTCCACCAGGAGGCGGGTGACGTCGAGAGGTTTCGTGAGATACGCCCGGGCCCCGAGGGCGAGCAGGCGCTTGATCTGGCCCGGCGTGGCGTCCGCGCTCAGCACGATGACCGGCGTCTCGCGGAGGAGGGCATCGTCGCGCATCTGCCGCAGCACGTCCTCCCCGAGCATGTCGGGCAGATGGAGATCGAGCAGGATCAGGTCAGGACGGTGCTCGCGGGCCAGCGCCAGACCCAGCCGCCCCTGCATGGCCGGGATGAGCCGCATCGTCGTGTGCTCGCCGAGCACGCGCTCGACGAGGCGCAAGTTCGACGCGTTGTCCTCGACGTAGAGGATGGTGCCCGGTCGCGTGCCCGCCGCCGGGCTGGCCGGCTCGCGGCCGGCGCCGACGCCTGAGCGCTGATCGACCGACGCCGTCTCGGCCAGCTCCACCCAGAAGGTGCTGCCGCCCCCGTCGGGGCTCTCGACGCCGATCCGCCCACCCATGGCCTCGACCAGGCGCTTGGACAGCGCGAGCCCGAGCCCGGTCCCTTCGATCGGGGCCATCTCGGCGCCGAGGCGGTCGAACGGCGTGAACAGCCGCGACTGCAGGGCGGCGGAGATGCCCGGGCCGGTATCGCTCACGCTGAGGCGCAGGCAGCCCGGTCCGGCATCGCGGCAGGCCAGCGTGATGCGCCCGCCGTCGCGGTTGTACTTGATGGCGTTCGACACGAGGTTCAGCAGCACCTGCTGCAGCCGCTGCGCATCGGCCAGCACGTAGCGCTCGTCGGCGCTGACGTCGTCGGCGTCGAAGACGATGCGGCGTGCGGCGGCCAGCGGCTGGGCCAGGTCCAGCACACGCTTGAGCGCGTCGCCGACCTGCACCGGCTCCGGGGAGAGCGGCAGCCGTCCCGACTCGATCTGCGCGATGTCGAGGATCTCGTTGATGAGGTTCAGCAGGTGGCGGCCGCCGGAGAGGATCTGCGTGACGCTCTCGCGATCACGCGCATCGGTGAGCGTCAGCTCCAGCAGCTGGCCGAAGCCGAGGATGGCGTTGAGCGGCGTGCGCAGCTCGTGGCTCATTCGCGAGAGGAAGTCGCTCTTGGCCCGGTTGGCTCCCTCGGCCTCCTCGCGGGCCACCCGCAGCTCTTCGGTCCGCTCCGCCACGCGGCGCTCGAGCTCGTCGGCCTGCCGCGTCACCCGCTCGGTGAGCCGCGCCTGGGCGAGCGTGATGGCCATCTGCGCGGCGATCTCGCGCGCGATGTCGATCTGCTCGGACGAAAAGGCGCCGGGCGCGCCCCCGAAGCTCACGGCGCCGATCAGCTCGCCCTGCGCGAGCATCGGCACGACCATGTACGTGTCGATGCCGGAGGCCAGCAACGCCGTGGCGGCCGGGTGGGGCGGCAGGGCGGCCGTGTCGATCACCTGCAGCTCCCCGCGCGCCAGCGCGGCCACGTCGCCCATCAGCGCGAGCGGAAAGCGCACGCCCGGCCCCACGTGCAGCCGGCGTCGTCCGATCGCGGCCAGCCACTCGGCCTCGCCGGCGTCGACGTCGAAGAGGTTGACGATCACGCGCGGGACCTCGAGGAGGTCACGCAGCCTCGGCAGCGCGGCCTCGGCGATGGCCGCCGGCGCCTCGGCCGCGATGAGCGCGCGGTCGATCTCGTGGAGCAGCTGCAGGCGCTCCGAGGTTTTCTTCAGGGAGGCCTGCGTCGCCAGGAGATCCGTCACGTCGCTCGCCACGGCCAGCGTGGCGCGACGGCCCCGGAATTCGACCGGGTCGGACGCGGCGCTCATCCGCGCCAGCTCCGCCGTCGAGCGCAGCTCCGTCATTCGCATGCGCAGGAGCTTCTCGCGCGGATGGCCGTCGAGCGCGGCGGCGGCGGCGTTGACTGCGAGGACGTCGAAGGTGGTCACGTCGTAGATCCACATCGGCACCGGACTGTGCTCGAACAGGAGCCCGAACCCTCGATCGTCGCTCACCAAAGCAGGATACGCAGGCGCCGACGGCTGTGACAAGAACGTCAATCCGCGTCAGGCTTTCCCTGACGATCGGCGCGCCAAAGCCCTGGCGGCAGTGGGAAAAATATTTCCCACGTCAACATGTTCGCTTCACCGCGCGCGCGCCTTCGTGCATGATCGCTCGCGTGGCGATCGACGCTGACGCCTTCCGTGACTTCGAGCGGCGCGCCCACGATCGGGTCGCGCGCACCTACGGCGGGTTCTTCGAGCCGGTGACCGCCGGCGCCATTCCCGCGCTGCTGGACGCCGCCGGTGTCGCGCGCGGCTGCCGCGTACTCGACGTCGCCTGCGGGCCGGGCGCGGTGGCGGCGGCCGCCGCGGCGCGCGGCGCGGTGGTGATCGGCGTCGACCTGTCGCCCGAGATGATCGCCGTGGCGCGCGCCCACCATCCGGAGCTCGAGTTCCGCGAGGCCGACGCCGAGCGGCTGCCGTTCGCGGACGAGGTGTTCGACGCCGTCGTCTGCAACTTCGGTCTCGGCCACTTCGCGCGGCCCGAGCTGGGCGCGGCGGAGCTCTTGCGCGTGCTGACGCCCGGCGGGCGCGCGGCGCTGTCGTGGTGGGACGCGCCGGCGCGCGCCCGGGTGAACGGCCTCTTCTTCGACGCGCTCGCCGAGGCGGGCGCGCCGGCCTCCGACGCGGTGCCGGCGGGACCGCCGCCGTTCCGCTTTGCCGACGACGCCGAGTTGCGCGCGCTGCTCACCATCGCCGGCTTCAGCGAGCCCAGCGTGCGCGCGCTCGCGTGGACGCACCGCATCGCCAGCGTCGAGGCGTGGTGGGAGGGCGGTCTCGGCAGCCTCGCCCGCGCCTCGGCCGCCGTCGTGCACCAGCCCCCGGCGGTGCAGGCGCGCATCCGCGCGGCGTTCGAGCGGCTGGCCGCCAGCTATCGCGGCGAGGGCGGCTTCATCGTGCCGGCCGCGGCCAAGATCGCCTCCGGCCGCCGCTAGTCGTCCTCCTCGTCCGCCGGGAACGATACCTCCGGATTGGCCAGGGGACCGTTGTTGCCGACGCGCTGGCCGCCGCCGCGGGCCGCGCTCTCGCGCAGCGCGCGGGCCGGGCTGAGCAGGTCTTCCCGGTCGGCGTGTGAGGCCGCCGGCGTCGTCCGATCCTGATCGTCTGGCATGGCGCACCTCCTGCCGTCGGACGGAGCAAGGCCTGCGCCAGCGGCCGGCGCGTCCGGAAAGGTTGCGGGCCGCGCGCCGGCATTCGGTAGGATGTGACTCCAGGCATGCTCGCCACGACGGAGACTTCGGGCCCGGCACCTTCCTCGCGGCGGCGCGTCGTCGCCATCGCGCGCAACACCTTCCGGGAGGCGGTGCGCGATCGGGTGCTCTACAACCTCGTGCTGTTCGTCCTCCTGCTGAGCGTCAGCGCCGTGTTCCTGGGCGCCGCCTCCGCCTCGCAGGACGCCAAGATCATCGTCGACCTCGGGCTGAGCGCGATGCTGCTGTTCGGCGCCTTCATCGCCGTCTTCGTCGGCGTGGGGCTGGTGTGGAAGGAGATCGAGCGGCGCACGCTCTACGCGATCTTCGCCAAGCCGGTCGGCCGCGGCGAGTTCCTGCTGGGCAAGTACCTCGGCCTCTGCCTGACGCTGGCCGTGAACGTGATCGTGATGGGCGCCGGCGTCACGCTCGTGCTGCTCTACGTCGCGCGCGGCGCCACCCCGCTGCTGGCCGCGCTGTGGCCGACGATCGCGCTGATCTACCTCGAGCTGACGCTGCTCACTGCCGTGGCGCTGGTCTTCTCGTCGTTCTCGTCGCCGATCTTCTCGGCGTTCGGCTCGCTGGCCGTCTTCGTCATCGGCCATTTCACCGCCGACCTCAAGGGCTTCGCCACGCTCTTCGACGCCTCCGTGGCCCGCGGGCTGCTCATCGCGCTCTACTACGGGCTGCCCAACCTCTCGGTGTTCAGCCAGATCACGCCGGCCGCCCACGGCATCGCGCCGCCGGCGACGCACCTGCTGGCCGCGCTCGGGTACGCGCTGGCCTGGGATCTCGCGCTGGTGGCGGCGGCCGCGCTGCTCTTCGCGCGGCGGGATTTCAGGTGAGCGCGGCCCGCGCGCGCGACGCCGCGCTGGCGCTGATGGTGGTACTGGGCTTCGCCGGCGCGGTCGGCCTGGCGGGCGTGCTCGACGCCGGCCGTGCCGCGCTGCGCGCGCCCGCGGACGAGGCGCCGTACCTGGCGCCGGCCACGGCCCGGCGGCTCGCGCTCGGCTTCGAGGGCCTGGCCGCCGACTGGTACTGGCTGAACTCGCTCCAGTACATCGGCCGCCGGATCGAGGAGCAGATGCGGACGAATCGCGGCGATCTGCTCGACGCCGTCCAGCTCGACCGCATCAAGGCCGTCGACCCGCGCGTCCTGGTGCGCTTCTTCGACATGATCACCACGCTCGATCCGCGCTTCACCGCCGTCTACGAGTTCGCCGCCGTCGTGCTGCCGCCCGTCGACGTGGACGCGGCCATCATGCTGCTCGAGAAAGGGATCCGCGAGAATCCCGCCGAGTGGTACCTGCACCAGCAGCTCGCCTACATCTACTGGCAGCGCGGCGACAACCTCGCCGCCGCCGACGCCTTCCGCCGCGGCGCCCGCATGACCACCGCGCGCTGGATGGAGCACATGGCCGAGCGGGTGGAGGCCAAGGGCGACGATCCCCAGGTGGCCCGCGCGATGTACACGCGCATGTACGAGCAGGCGCAGGACGAGCAGGTGAAGGAATGGGCGCGCGGGCGGCTCATGGAGCTGCGCTCGCTGGAGGAGCGCGGCGCGATCCGCCGCGCGCTGGCCGCCTTCGTGGCCGAGCAGCGGCGCTGCCCGCGCGACTGGCGCGAGGTCTCCGCCGCGCTCGGCGGCCTGGGCCTGCGGGTGCACCCGGAGGGGCCGCCGCTCGATCCCTCCGGCGCGCCCTATCTGCTGGTCCTGAGCCCGCTCGGCTGCGACGTGACCCTGCATCAGGCCTCCACGGTGCCGCGCCGATGAACGCCATCGAGATCAGCGGGCTCACCAAGGACTACCCGACGGGGTTCCTGCACCTGCGGCGGGTGCGCGCGCTCGACGGCCTGTCGCTGACCGTCGAGCGCGGCGAGACCTTCGGCTTCCTCGGCGGCAACGGCGCCGGCAAGACGACCGCCATCAAGGTGCTGATGCGTCTCATGACGCCGACGGCGGGCCGCGCGCGCATCCTCGATCACGACGTGGCCGACGTGCGCGTGCACGCGCGCGTCGGCTACCTGCCGGAGCAGCCGTACTTCTACGACTACCTGACGGCGCGCGAGCTGCTGGAGTACTGCGCCGAGCTGTTCGGCTACGGGCGCGCCGCGCGGCGCGCGCGCGCCGCCGACCTCCTGCGCCGCGTGCAGCTCGACGAGGCCGCCTGGAACCGTCAGCTCCGCAAGTTCTCCAAGGGGATGCTGCAGCGGGTCGGCCTGGCCCAGGCGCTCGTCAACGATCCGGAGCTCGTGGTGCTCGACGAGCCCATGAGCGGGCTCGATCCGATCGGCCGCCGCCAGGTGCGCGATCTGATCTCGGGCCTGCGCGCCGCGGGCGTCACCGTGTTCTTCTCCTCGCACATCATCGCGGACATCGAGGTGCTGTGCGATCGCGTGGCCATTCTGCAGCGCGGGCGGCTGGCCCACGTCGGCCGGCTCGACGAGGTGCGCCGCCGCGTGGACGGCGCCGGCCGCCTCGAGATCACCGTGATGGGCGCCTCGGTCGCCGCGCTCGCCGAGGCCGTGGCCAAGATCGACGGCGCGCGCGTCGCCGCCTCGCCGGCCGGCGCCCGCATCGAGGTCGTCGCCGAGCAGGACGTCGACGCGGCGCTGGCCGCCGCGCGTGGTTGTGGTGCGCGGCTCGTCTCCGTACAGCCGGTGCGGCAATCGCTCGAGGATCTCTTCGTCGGCGAAGGCCAGCGCGCGCTGCACGCCGACTAACCAGCTTGACGGTGGGGCCGCGCGAGGCATAGGGTCGTTGGGATGACCGACGAGCCCCGGCGGCGGGTCCTGATCGTCGACGACGAGCCGCTCATCCTGGAAGTCCTGAGCGAGCATTTCAAGGTCGACTTCGATGTCGAGACGGCGCCCAACGGCGCCGACGCGCTCGGCGCCATCCTTCGCCAGCGCCCCGACGTCGTGCTGCTCGACATCAACATGCCGCGCATGAACGGCGTGGAGGTGCTGAAGGACATCAAGCAGATCGACGAGTCGATCGCTGTCATCATGGTCACCGCCAACGAGCAGGTGCAGCTCGCGGCGGACGCGCTCAAGAGTGGCGCCTTCGGCTACGTGCCCAAGCCCTTCGACTTCCGCTACCTCGATCACATGCTCGCCACCATCCTCGACAACCCTCGCAACGCCCGGAAGTGACCGCGCGCGTGTAATTTCGCCAACGAGGCGGCCGGACCGCGGCCGCCGCGGGCACCCTCCTTGCTGCCTCGGAACGAGCAGGGGGTGATGACCATGCCACAGGCAGCTCCACAGGCGGCGACGAGCGGCGGGGCGGCTCCGACGCTGACGGTCTTCCTGCTGCTGTTCGGTCTCCTCGTGATCGTGGGCATCGGCGTAAAGCTCTACGACCTCAAGCGCAAGCGCGAGGCCGAGGCCGTGCACCTGCAGGCGCAGGTGTCCGACGCGCTGCTGCGCGATGCCACGCTGTTCGGCCTGGCGGTGACGCCGACCGCGCACGTGCCCTGGTGGTCGGGCACGCCGGCGCGCATCGAGGTGACCGGCCGGGTACCCAGCGCGGACGCGCGCGAGCGGGCCCTGCGCATCGTCGAGCAGGAGGCGCGCTCGGTGCGCTCGGACGTCGAGATCGTCGATCGGCTCGAGGTCGAGTCAGTGGCACGGGTCGCCTGACCCGTACGGCGGCCCGCGCCGCCTTGCTAGGATAGCGTCCGCGCGCGACGCGCCTGCCGCGCCGCGCGCGGACGCCAATGGACGACAGCCAGCGCTGGTGGGACAAGGCTC
>Ga0137394_10001818_pt1 | contig 15698 bp, 19 predicted proteins | sample czobulk116metaG_FD_108278 | JGI IMG/M metagenome (GOLD analysis project Ga0137394, IMG submission 108278) | Vadose zone soil microbial communities from Angelo Coast Range Reserve, California, USA - czobulk1.16 metaG | ecosystem: Environmental > Terrestrial > Soil > Vadose zone | place: USA...
CGTCCTAAGCCGCTGAAATCGAAGTGCTGAGTACTGAGTACTGAGTACCGAGTTCTGTGCGGCAGTGGACCAAACCGTCAAAGGCGCCGCGACTGTTCAAGTCGCGGCGCCTTCCGTTTTTAAGTACTTTCCTTGACTCAGGACTCGGCACTCAGGACTCGGCACTCAGCACTCAGTACGCATCACTCATCACTTTTTTCTTAATATCCTTCGGTTTGCTCGCGCAGCCATTCGTCCAACTCTTCTTCGGTAGGCTCGCGGCCCAGCTCTTCCCGGAGACGTTGGTGAAGATACTTATGTTCCGTCTCGAATACTTCTTCAAGTTCGGAACTCTCTGCGGTTTCCTTGTTTGCCTGCTCCTCAGAACTCATAGACTTTGATTTCCGTAGTGTCCAACGAGGTCACAATTGTGAGATTCGATTCCTCGCCCGTCAGAATCAGACGTCTTTGGTCACCGAGCTTTGCAAAGCTGACGTCTTTAAGCTGGCAGAAAATGGGTGAACGTTTCATTTGCGCCAACTCATCGGCCGCCGGGTTGTTGCCAAGGAGAACACCGACGTCATTCTTGATGTCCTCTTTAAGTTGTTCGCCAATTTCCAATTCACTAACAGCCACGGGATGTGGCAGCAAAGTCATTTGACCATCCAAAAAGATTGCCCATATGAATCCGATGTCCAACAAAATATACAGTACTTCGTCGAAAACGAAATGGCCAAGAACGCTCGCGCCTATCACGTGCGCGATAACGTGGTCCTGGTGATTGGTGGTTTCTTCTGGCTCCCAATTCTCTATCACCCTTCCTGCTCTCACTTTCGTGATCTCGTCGCTGGAAAATATTCGTTGAACGCCAATGCCCCGGCCCCGACTCGATGCGAATCATATCTGCAATCGACGAGGAGTCCAACTATGTGTACCTGCATTACGTTTTACTACCTAAGCACTCTAGATCGGGATCAGGCTGGCTTGACTTCCATCATCGCTGCGGGGTCTACACGATCCTCACGCGTGACGATCACAACGGGTAGATTACCAAGTTGCGCGTTCTTAATGATTTGGCGCCCCGCCACCAACTCACAAAGCAGTGGTACATCCAAATCAATCAGGACTAGATCCGGTGGAATGAAGCGGGCGCGCCTGGCTGCGTCCTGACCGTTGTCCGTATCGATGACTCGGTAGCCATTTAGACGATAGCTTGCTGTCGAGTGAAGGGAATTTAAGGGAGTTCTTGTTTATCGTCTGTGCGCTAACGCACGTAGAATTATGGACGACCGACTGGGCCTGGCAAGCTGCTGAAAAGGGATGGCTTTTTCTCCAGGAGAATAAAACGATCCACGCGCATCACACGAAATAACACGAACGAACGGCTTTTTTCGTGCCGCATCGTGTGATGCGCATGGATCGTTCGTAGTTTTTTTAGCAGCCTGCTAGCTATGGCTAGGGGAAGGAAACGGGCGCAGCAGTGGAGAGGTATCTGCTCAATTAGTCCAGGTAGTGTTCGCCGAGTTTGGTTTGCAGTTTCTCGGGCACCAGCTTCCAGCTGGCGTTGCAGAGATCGCGTGAGGTTAGTTCGGAGTTGTTTATACGCAAGCTGCGCCACTGGCCAAGTTTCTCTTCATATAGCCAGCGATAAATAGGCCCATTGCCGCGCCGACTATAAAAGGTACTAGCGTCAGTGTAGATGCCCACGCTCGCTGGGTGAATGTAGACTCGCAGTCCATTCATCGAAGCCATAGTCTGTTTACCAACTCTCTTAGGCTCGCAGGAGTCCTCTAATCAACGGACCTCTTCAGCTCTTTTGCTGCTGGAGGTGCAATCAACTTACCTAGAGCGCGTCGACAATAGGGATCGGTACCCCATCCTTATCAACCTTAACAAAATGGACCAGCCCTCGCTTCACTTCTTCAAGAGCGATACTGGTATTCCGGCGCCTTCCCTTGTCGACTTCAATGCGCGGCTTTGAACCGTGAAGAAGTTGTTTCGTCCTCTTGCCGGCCAGAATGATGAGCCTAAAGCGAGAGTCTATCCCGGGCCAAGTGCCCTCGGTTGCTACTCCAGATGCTACCTTGCCATTTCCTTTTTCGTTGCTAGCCATTTATTTATCCTTTATCAAGATTCTCTTCGAATTAGTTGAGCCTTCCTAACAAAACTTCAATTCGGTTACAGCAGCTTCGTGAGCAAGAAGAGGGCGGGCAGTGCCACGACTGCGATGGCCAGAATTTGTAACCAATTCATCGCCGACTTTTTGCAGTTGGGACATCGTATCCTCCACAACGCCAGTATCCGGCCACAGTGATCACACGAAGAAATCATTTGCTCGCTCCCGTCTTCAGCACGTCTCCGTGGCCGTTTCTCCTGAATTCCTCCAGCTGCTTGCGGTCGAGCGAACGCCCGCGGCTTAACTTCAATAGGGGATCGGCAACCAACCAATAACAGCCTTTGCCTTCATCGGTGGTAGTAAGATTCTTAAACGCTGCGTCGTCAAGTACCACGGGCCTGAAGCATTCCATGCTCGTATCAAGCGAGCGTGCCAACATCGCTTCGCCACTGCTATGAAACACCGGGACTCGGAAACTGCCATCGTCGTCCAGTGCAAACCAATCGCCGTTAGCGCGGCGCATCGCAAACAAGGTCTTCATTGGTTTGGCCTCTATCAATCAAATGATGGTTGGGCGCCCGCTTGAAGTAATGTGCAAGTCGTCGTCTGTATCGTGACGCACGAAAACCGAAAAAATCAAAAAGGCCGCGCTACAAGCGGGGACAGCCATCGCCATGGCCCACCACAAATGGCTTGACCCGCCCTCTGGACTCTTGAACGTGACGAACAGGTAAAACTGCCAGATCGCAATCGCGGCAACTACAATCACGCCAAGGATCGATCCGGTCAAGTTCTTAATATTCTTTCTTGCGTAGCTCATTCTCTATTCCTCAATTCTTAGCTAATCCTGAGGTGTTGCTTTGATGTGCGCACACCCTGCCTCACACAGTGATTGCAGATCGCCACTGTGAGCGCTGGAGTTTTTCTTGTTGAATTTTGTCCTGGAGATTGACATCAGGATATCCTGGTACTGGTCGAGTTTGAAAAACAAACAGACGGCACAAGGAGAAGGAAGCGACGCGCAAATCCCGATGTCGAGAGTAAAATTTTCGAAGAACAACTACACAGTCAATATAGCATACATGACTGCGAATCACGGGGCGCGGAGTTGTAGTTAAGCTGAGCGCGCGTCAGCTTGTGTTAGTCGTGCCGGGATCGTGACCATTCTTTGAACATCGCCTGGCGTTTGCGACGAGTGCCTGAGCGCATCGCTGCAGAAGACGCGGTATCGATAGAAACCTCGCCAAGCATTGGCACTCGATCGTTAGGCTGTGGTTCCACTTTCCAGCCATTTATGAAAGCCCAACGCGAACCCGACGAAGCAGGCGGCAGAGAAGACTCTACTGAGGGCGACGGCCCGGTTTCATTCTCAGCCAACATACGTTTCGAAATTTCCATCGCGTCAAGTTTCCATCGAAGCCGTCTTGATCCTTGAATCCTTGCCTCAATGTTGAGCAAATAGGTTTCGTTGACCGCGTTATGCAAAGGCAAGCTGGTTTTTCTTTGCCCTTGAAGCAGAGTTAGTAAAGCTTTCCAACGCATCTGCTTCGTTCTGGTAATCATCGAAAACTGTAAGCAGCCTGGTCGCCACCAGCAATTCACGAAGCGACTCCGTGAGACCGGTTAGCTTGATTTCCCCACCTTTGTTTTCTACCGATACCTGGCTCGCTACCAACTCTCCCAGTCCACAAGAATCGATAAATGTAACGTCAGCCAGATTCAAAAGAATTGAAAACTTCTTTTCCAGAATCAGGGAGCGTATCGACTTGTGCAGCGCTATCGCATTACCGCCAACCCTCAACCTGCCTTTCAAATCAAGAACCGTCACGTCTCCAGCCTGGCGCTCATTAATGTAAAGGTTAATCACTGCTCGACATTACGTTAACGGAGCGTATATGTCAAATGCAGCATATATTGCAGATAGACAATATTTGTCGCATGTGGTAAGTAGTATGGTGCGCGTGAAAATACTCATGATTGAGATTCGGGTAGATCAGTTATTGGCAGAGCATGGGCGAACCTTCTATTGGCTGGCTAAAGAGACGGGTATTAGCCACACGACCTTGTGGCGTTTGAAGAAAGGCAAAGCGCTGGGCATCAACTTCGAAACGCTCGAGAAGATGTGCCAGGCGCTCAAGTGTCAGCCGGGTGATGTACTCGCGCTGGCGAATGGGAAGAAGGACGCGAAGACGAATACTCCCAGACCGCGCGTTAGAAAGAAACAAGAATGAGTACAAATCCGGCGAAGCCTTTGACGTTTAGATTCATCGATCTCGAAGCCGATGTTCGTTTGGAGCTGAGTAACGATGCTGACCAGGTTCTCAAATGCGTCGAGATTCTGACAGTCTTCCTGAAAGACCTGGAGACGCCGGGCGGTGGTCCTTCCCAGGCCCACATTAGATTCGATGCAATTGGTTCCATTCGACCGAAAGAGAATGTGGTGCTCTCTCATAAGACATGGGTCAACGGGAAGGTTGCCGAGGCCAGCGCCGATCTGTTAACGCGCCTTAAAGTGATAGCCGGCCAGGTCAAACCATACGTGTTGGATATTTCGTGGGAGGATCCGGAAGGTAAGACGCGTTTTCAACGCATACCCGTTGGCCATTAATCTCTTGACCGCGTAAAGAAGTCTTGCGACGCAACTACAAGTGTTATAGAACCACGCGCACAACTTAACCGTTAAGGTGTGCTTTACTCGCCAGTCTGTGGCTTAATGTTCTTCAAAGTTCTGATTAAAGTCCTGAGCAAAGGAAATTCGAATTGAAAGTTTGTGAATTCTGCTTACAGTTTGAGCTCGACGGCACTTGCCGGCTTGGTCTCACAATACCAAAGTCGATGACATGCCGGGAGTTTGGTCCGACTCTCGACAAGTTTTGTTCCGATCCCAAAGACTTCGTGGATCCAAAACAGATTGTCCAGATGGCCACCTTCTTTGGAATCAAAGGTCCGGAACTAAAAAAGATCAAGATGATGGCTGCCAAAGAACAAAGCATCCGGCTGTAACCAGCCTCACACCGGGCATTCCGCGCATCGTACCCGACGCCGTAATAAACTCATCCCAGAAAACCCTAATGCTTAAATAAGTTGTAAAGCTGTGAGATTCCGTGTTGGAGACCGGTTGTCACTATATTGGGCGGTTGGCGCAACTGCATCGCAATAGCACGCGGGGTCATTCGAGAAAAGTAAGCCAGCGCGATCATCTTCTGCTCAAGGGGCGAAAGAACATCCAGCGTAGCGACGATCAGTTTTCGATGCCTTGATTTGCTGACGCCAACGCTGCGGACCAAGCCGGAATCACGCGAGCCTGTGAGTCCAACTGATAACGCGAATTGCCGATCCTCGCTCGTCGAACAGAGACGTTCAAGCGCGCGTCGATGTGTGATCGTGATTAGCCAGATCAATAAATTGTCTGGATTTTTATGGAACCGCGGGGCGTGCTGTCTTATTTCAGCGTAGACCTCGAACAAGACACATACGATGCTGGTTTTTTAATTCAGGTTCTGGCTAGCCTCGCAGTTCAGGGTTTAACCTGGGATCGCTTGGTGGTATTCAACAGACTGATGGCAAGCTTACGGGGTTGGATCGCTAAACAGGCTATCGAAAGCCTCAAGCGATTCGGTCTGGCGGTCCTTTTGAAATTCCGTCACCCACGACTTGACTGCGGTAGACCAGTCCTTCGGATCTGCGGTAGCTGCCGGCTCAACGGCGGGCGGTGTACCGTTGCGGTCCTCTTTTTTGATGAGTTTGATTTTAGCCTTCATGTTTGTAGATTTCAGATGCTTCGCGGGATGAGCGCGCTCAACTACAGGGAATAAACTATTGCCGTGTGCCTATCGACGCTGACTCGTGCGAACGCCTATGTTTCGCTCATATGGCTCCTGGCTCGCGTGGTCAGTTGAAGATTGCGTGGGCGGTCGAGCTCGTGCCCGACCGCTTGGCATTAACCCATACTTTCCGGATCTCTAACGTTTAGAAGCCTCGGCTTTCAGTTGGCAGTTGGCTGGTCTCAATATCCATTAACGCCAGCTTCATAACCGTTCTCGAATCCCTCACGATAATACTGACGATACAGTTCACGATCACCAAGCTTTGAACTGTAGTCTTCCGTGGCTTGCTGGTACTTGTTGTTGTTGCTCAAGTTGGATTGCCGGCCGTTCTTGCGGTCGTTTCTACCGACCTTGATGCCTTCGTTATAACCGGCGTTTAGAGCTGTTTGGCGAAGCTCGAAGGAGCCACCATAGTTGCCATAACGGTCCCAATTGCGACCGCGCGAGTTGTTGTTGTTGTCGCGATTCCAGTCACGGTTGTTGTTGTTGTTTCTCCAGTCACCGTTGTCGCTGTTGTTTCTCCAGTCACGGTCACGAGAATTAGTGATATCGGTGTTGTAGGCGTTGTAGCCGTTTTCGTAAGCCTCACGAAAATACCGTCGATAGAGTTCGCGATCACCGAGACGAGAGCTGTAATCTTTGGTGGCTTGTTGGTAGGTCTTCTGGTTGCGGAAATCAATGGTCCTACCCCGCTCGCGGTCTTTCTGATAATCCTTCATGCCTTCGTTGTAGCCCGCGTTGAGAGCTGTTTGGCGTAGTTGGAAAGACCCCCCGTAGTTGCCGTAGCCGTCTCCGCTGCGACCCCGGCGATTCTGATTACGATAGTCGGAGTCACGATTGCGGTCTTGCGCCAAGCCCGTCAGACTCGCACCTATGCCGATTCCTAACATCAACGACAGTACAATTAAGGCCGTACGCACCCTGGTCTGTGTATTATTTGTTTTCATAACCTCTCCTTTGCTAACTCCCTGAGCAAATGCAATGCCTCAACCCACACAAGGCATAACCTTGCAGCGCCGTTCCGATCTGTTTCAATATGGGTTGGACTAACACACTATGCGAGTTGCCTTGCTTGAGAATCTCGGTTGCAGCCTGCCACTTTACACAATCTTACGCAGTTTGAGGGTCTGGGAAATCAAGGCTAAGGGCTAGACTAATCAATTCAGGCCGGTTTGTATGTGCGCTGGCACACTCATGCAGTCTGTGTGCGAGAATCAGCTCCAACTTTCGATCAGTACGGGTGAGACATCAAAAGCTCGAGGACGACCAGAATCAAAAGACAGTATGTGCGTTGACTAACTTATGAAAAATTAATATTGTCTTTCATGATTCTTCGCCTCAGACCAGTTGACTTAAGACGTTTCGCTTTCCAGAGCAATAGGTTTCCGCGCTACGTGAAAGGTACATCCCATTCAAGGTGAGTAGAAAAGGGTATTCCACGATTGCAATCGCGACGGAAGCAGGAGCGCGGGCGAATCATATACTCGCGGGTACTACCGATGAGGGAATGGCGCGCCTGCTGCCTAATCTGCAGCCGGTGTCCCTTCCTCTCGGCAAGGTCCTTTATGAATCCGGCGAGAAACTGGACTACATCTATTTCCCAACAACCGCGATCATTTCACTGCTCTACATAATGGAGAACGGTTCCACGGCTGAGATCGGCGTGATTGGTAACGACGGGTTGGTAGGCATTGCCATCTTCATGGGCGGAGACACCACTCCAAACCGGGCGGTGGTCCAAAGCGCCGGCCAGGCTTTCAAAATGAAAGCGCGAGTGATGAAGGATGAGTTCACCCGCGGCGGCCGTTTTCATAACCTGTGTCTGCGCTACACCCAGGCCCTAATCACCCAGATTTCGCAGACTGCCGTCTGCAACCGTCTGCATTCGGTGGACCAACAACTTTGCCGCTGGCTGCTGTTGAGTCACGACCGGCTGCCGTCAGATAGGTTGATTATGACGCAAGACCTGATTGCCAACATGCTGGGAGTGCGCCGCGAAGGAATCACGCACGCGGCCAAACGGCTCCAAACCGCGGGCTACATCAGTTATGTTCGAGGGGATATGACGATCCTTGATCGCAAGGGGATCGAGAGTGAGGTCTGCGAGTGTTATCAAGTCGTCAGAACTGAGTACAGCCGTTTACTCGGCTAAGTCCATCTCAGAACCCATAAGTGCGCCAACGCACAGACTAGCCCAACACGACAAATGCATAGTGAGAGGATGACCATGAAGCAAATAGCAATGAAATCACTGATGATCGCGACGATGGCGTTAGCTTTAGCCTTGACCCCGCTGTACGGCTTTGCACAGGAGAACAACAACACCCCCAAGGGGCAAATGAAAGAGAGCGGCTCCGAGGTGAAGAAGGCAGGCCAAAGCATGGGCCGCCACGCACGACATGGCCGATTAGTAAAAGGCGGCAAACACTTTGGAAAACATATGGGCCGTGCCGGTAAGCATTTCGGGCGCGGGACCAAAAAGTCCGTCAAACGCGCAATTTCATAAGGACACTTACATTTCAACAACATCTCAGATTCCGGTCGTCTCTGAACCAGATAGCCGGGGAGTTATTGCGTATGTCCGCGACGCTACAATCAGGTTGCGGACTGTAGACATCTTGTGAGCATCTTGACGTAATCGTATTCCCATTCGACATCGGGACCCGTTTCCGCAAACTTTTCCTTGTGCCGTCTGCTTTTTTCCGCGACGCAACTATCGAAGGAGCACCCGATGGCCCTCTCAAAAAGCACGCCGATTGCAAACCAACTGCTTGCTGCCCTACCAGGGAAAGACTATCAGGGACTGCTGCGTCACTTGGAACAAACCCCCCTAATATTCGAGGAAATTCTCTACCAGCCCGATGCAGTGATGAGCGACGTCTACTTCCCTAACAGTGGCGTTGTCTCGCTCCTCGCCGGTGCCAACGAACGCGCTACGCTCGAGGTGGGTTTGGTTGGAAACGAAGGCATGGTTGGCCTGGGCGTATTTTTGGGAGTTAATACTTCTGTGAACCGCGCGGTGGTGCAGGGGGCAGGCTCGGCGATGAAAATGAAAGCATCCTCGCTTCGCAAGCAGTGTAAGGACGGTGGAATTTTTTCACGGCTTCTGCAACGCTACTCCCATTCGGTGCTGGCGCAGGTAACGCAGGCAGCGGTTTGCAACCAGTTTCACTCGGTCGACGCGCGCATGGCCCGCTGGCTGCTGATGACGCATGACCGCATGGGAGACGATGAGTTTCGGCTCACGCAGGAGTTTCTGTCTCATATGTTGGGTGTGCGGCGCGAGGGCGTTAGCATAGCTGCGGGTGATCTACAGAAACGGAAGCTTATTCGTTATAGCCGTGGCGCCCTCAGAATCCTCGATCGTCCGGGATTGGAAGCAACCTCGTGCGGTTGTTATGAAATCATCAGAGACGAAGGCAAAGCCTCCTAAATGCGAAACCCACCGGTTGTCTTATTTCCCTGACGGAACGTCTTATTTCCCTGACGGGACGTCCTATTTCATCGTGCGACGGTTTCCAGAACAGCCATCTTCGGTTCACTTACCATACGCCTCGTTCAGCTTTCGAAAGTGATAACCCATGGCTGCCAATCGCATTGACTGGGGAAACTGATCACGATGTCTGGCAACGGCGCGTGCCAGGAAGCGCCAGAATTCTTTGCGTTCTCGATCCAGCACCCCAAGCTTAAACAATACCCGCGAAAAGGCCGCTAAAGCGGCGATGATATCGAAACGAGAAGGCTCGGCTGGCCCCTTCTGGGTTGTCCGTCTCAGCGATTCAAGGACGCGGTGATAATACTCGCTGGGCTTGTAGATGGTGCGCATGATTGATTGATAGCCTTCTACGAGCAGCACCGCATCCATCTTCGGAACAAAGTTCAGTGCGCAGTTGGTATTGTTTCCCGAGCTTTCACCAAGCAAGCGTCCCTCCTTCTCGAGGCGCCGCCAGAGTTGAGTGTCGGGAAGGGCGGTGAGTAGACCAACCATGGCCAGGGGTATTGCGCTTTCACGAATGAAGTCGATCTGCCGTTCAAAAATATCTGCGGGATCGTTGTCAAAGCCAACAATAAAACCAGCCATCACTTCCATTCCATAACTCTGAATTCTCTTGACTGAGTCAAGCAGATTTCCCCGGTTCTGTGACTTCTGAGCTTCTTTCAGACTCTCTTCCACCGGAGTTTCGATCCCCAGGAACACTCGGCGAAAACCTGCATGCTGCATATCGGCAAGCAATTCATGGTCGTCCGCCAGGTTGACGCTCGCCTCTGTCAGAAATGAAAAAGGATGGCCATGCTTCTCCTGCCATTGGGCCAGCTCAGGCATCAGCAGCCGCACATTTTTTTTGTTCCCGATGAAGTTGTCATCAACGATGAAGACGGTGCCGCGCCAGCCCAGACTCACGAGTGCATCAAGTTCGGCAAGTATTTGCTGATTGCTCTTGGTTCGAGGCACGCGCCCGTAGATTTCTATGATGTCGCAGAATTCACAGTTAAATGGGCACCCGCGTGAATACTGTATTGACATTGCGCTGTAGCGTTTCATGTCTGCGAGATGAAAGTCAGCAACCGGTGTAGTTGAAAGTGGTGGCCGCTCCAATGCCTTATAGCTTTTCTTTACCTCGCCGCGTTCCAGGTCATCAATAAACTGCGGCAGTGTCGTTTCGGCCTCCCCGATAAAAATGTGATCTGCGTCCGGTAGATCTTCGATAGTGGTAGTCACGTATGGGCCACCAAGCACAACGCGCTTCCCTTTTGCTTTACATCGCCGAACAGCTTCATGCAGCGACTCTTTCTGCACCAGCATTCCGGTAACAAAAACCATATCTGCCCAATCGATATCCGCAGACTTCAGCGCGCGCACATTCAAATCCACCAGTCGTCGCTCCCACTGCTTCGGCAAAAGCGCGGAGACTGTCAATAATCCAAGCGGTGGAAAGGCGCAACGCTTTCGCTCGAATGGCAGCGCATGGCGGAAACTCCAATACGTGTCGGGAAACTCCGGATTTATCATTAAGACCTTCATGACATATTCCTTTGCCGGGGAGCTAGAGTTTGTTCCCAGTATGGAACTTGTATGGAAACTTGCAGACGAGACGCTCTGTTTTCAGTTGCTGGACTTATCGTAGTCCTGAATAACAGATTCGTTGGTAATAGTTACGTAAGAGTTACGTCAAATCTGATGGCTTTGGAAAAAAGTCGAGACTGAGCGGTGAGGAGAGTTCCGATGGTGGATGCCGACTCTCAGCCCGCGGTAGCGGGCTAGTTTAGATTTAGTCGCCGAATGACTTCTTGTGCACAGCCGATCCTGATGGCCGGAAGGAAAGGAATAACACGGAAATAGCACAATTTGCGATCGGGTTTTGGGGCCTAAGGTCTGGATTCGCAACCAGAAGATCGATAGAATGCAGCCACTCAGAAGGATATGCTGGTTGTTTAGTGAGGCTTTTTTGATGAAGTCAAACGCCGTAGATTTACAGGATGAAGTAGTTCAAATTGACTCTGGCGAAATCGCCAAGTGGAACTTCGCACCGTGCTCGGATTGGAGCTCGATGAGCGATACGGACCACTTCGTGCAGTTCTATGAGGCCGACGGGTTTCTCTTGAATTCGTTAAGCGGGTTTATTGGCAGTGCCATAAAGTCAGGTGACGGGGCCATCGTTTTAGCAACGAAGGAGCACCGAGACGGCCTTGAGGAACTCTTGCGGGCCAACGGGCTGGATGTGACCAGCGCTCAAACAAGCGGCCGCTATGTTTCCCTGGATGCTGCCGAAACTCTCTCGAAGTTTATGTTGGATGGTTCGCCGGACACCTCGGCCTTCAACGAATTAATGGGCGGCGTCATCGCGAGCGTTACAGACGGGCGCTCACCTGTGCGAGCCTTTGGCGAAATGGTTGCACTTCTCTGGGCGGAAGGTAACCACACCGGAGCAATTCGGCTGGAAGAACTTTGGAACGATTTGCAGAAGTCTCATTCCTTTTCGCTTTTCTGTGCCTATCCAATGCACGGCGTGGGCGGAGAAAAATTCACCGAACCACACAGCGGCGTTTGTACAGTTCACTCACGCGTCATTCCGGCTGAGAGCTATGCCGGAGTTGAAGACCAGGATGCCCGGCTGCGAGTCATCGCTCAGTTGCAACAAAAGGCAGCCTCGCTTGAGGCAGAAGTTAAGGAACGTCAACAGGCCGAGGAGCGGCTTCGCCTTTCCCTGGTGGGTGAGCAAATGGCCCGGGCTGAAGCCGAGACCGCTAATCGGATGAAGGACGAGTTTCTGGCAACTGTTTCACACGAGCTCCGCACCCCACTTAACGCGATCATTGGTTGGTCACATTTGCTGCGAGGCGGGAGCCTGGACGAAGCTACGATTTCACGCGCGCTGGAAACCATCGATCGCAACGCAAAGGCACAGGCCCAACTGATCGAAGACATCCTGGACGTGTCGCGTATGATCTCAGGCAAGCTGCGCCTCAATAGTGAACCTGTTGATATCGCTTCCGTTATTAATGCCGCAATCGATTCAGTGCAGTTGGCAGTCGACTCGAAGAACCTCCAGTTAGAAGTAACCCTCGATCCTTCGGCCCGTCACACTCTTGGCGATTCAAGCCGCCTGCAACAGGTCGTTTGGAACTTACTTGCAAACGCAATCAAGTTCACCCCATCAGGCGGACGTATTGAAGTGAAGGTGGAGCGCGCGGGTCGCAACCTAAAGCTCCGAGTGAGCGACAACGGTCAGGGTATCAGTCCGGAGTTTCTTCCATTTATCTTCGAACGCTTCCGCCAGGCTGATGGTACAACCACGCGGCAACACGGCGGGCTGGGTTTGGGCTTGGCAATTGCGCGGCATTTGGTAGAACTTCATGGCGGCACAATCAGGGCAGCAAGCGCTGGAGAAGGACAAGGTTCGACCTTTATTATCAAACTCCCGCTAGCCCCTTCACAGCAGCGTACCAGGGAAAGAAGAAAAGCCACGGGCAACTTGCAACTTAAACCGGAGACAGACCAACACTTTCATTCACTGCCGGCACTCACTGATGTGCAGGTGCTGCTGGTGGATGACGATCCGGACACACTTCATATTCTTTCCGTGATGTTGGTGGAATCGAAGGCTAACGTGCAAACGGCGACTTCGGTGAAAGAAGCGTTGGAAGTGCTCGAGTGGTACAAGCCTAATGTAGTGGTTTCCGATTTGGCGATGCCGGGCGAGGACGGCTACTCGCTGATAGCCAGGATCAGAGCGGCGGAGAACGGAAAGCAAACGCCGGCAGTGGCGTTGACTTCTTATGTCCGCGTTGAAGATCGAACGCGCGCATTGTCGGCCGGGTTCAACATGTTCGTGCCCAAGCCAGTTGAACCCCACGAACTAATCACAGCGATTGCGAACCTCACGGATCCAACGATTGCATAGCGGTCGCTTGGGTTGCACAACCTCTCGCAAAATCAAACCAATAGTTCTAATCAATGACTCTCTGGCGGCCAGTCAGCGGCCGCCGCCTTCTGCCGAATCGTGTACTTGCCCTCAGGAACCTGTTGAGCGGCGTTGTCATCATGGGCAGTTTGCGCGGCCTGTTCATAGAAAATATGCCAGTACTTAGCTGCCTGCCAGATCGCTTCCGGACAACTGGCCGACGACGACAGCCCGGGCGTCAACTCGATTCCCGCCATACCGTAAACGGTTTCTATGAAAACCGCGCTCGGAAGGCCCAGGTTCTCAGCTAACGGGTTGGGCGCTTTACCGGCAATCCAGATGTAACTGAGCCACGGCAGCATCAGGGTCGGCAGATCGATAATGCCTCGCTGCGCCGGCTTCTTCGTTTCGGGATCACCGGAGACGAGTTGAGCGAGATCAAGGATCATCTTCGTATCGCTGGTGAAGCGAATTACCGCGATGTTTGGGAAGCGGGCCGGGTCATCGTAGTCCGCCATGTTGCAAGTCTGTACAGCATTGTTCTGGGCCAGTTCTGCCGAGTCGCCACAGAGCTCCAGGGGTACAGAGAGAAACTTCTGATTGCCCATCAGCAATCCGGCCAATGACCAGCAGCTTGGCTTCAAATCGGAGCGGGCATGTGACTGGGCCACGCGTACGCGAAAATGGGATAGAGTGGCTCCGCCGAGGAGAAGTACGCCAGGCTCCGCGCCCACGCGTTTAAGCCACGCACTGTTAGACTCGCCAGATTCTGCCTTGACCTCGTCCAGGGATACGTTCGATGAGACTGCGCCTGATTGGCGAATGGAAATCATAAGTGTCGCTCCTCTAGATTAGTTCGAATGGTCCATTACCGATAATTTGAGACTGCCCCGAAATTCCGTTCTTAGTGATGGGCCAAAATCTCACCAGCATCGAAGCACGCTGCGCACTGGGTGCGGTGAACTCGAGCGTGAGAAAGTGGTTTCGCTTCAAAGAAAATTCTGGTTGTGAACTTACCGAGCCGAACACCTGTGGGGCCGCCTGATAGTCGACTCCGCCCAGGGGTAGAAGCTGCATGGGTGACGATATTACTTCGTAAAGCTTCGTGCCCAGTTCAGGCCGCAAATTCGCGACCGCGAATCGGCCATAATGAACATCGCCGGTAAGGATAACGATGGTGTGCTTAGATTGGCGGAGATATTCTTTGAGACGTTCATACTGCTTTTTGAAATCCGGTAAGCCGTAGTCTTTGATACTTCCAGTGTTTTCAAAAAACGGTTGGCCTACGACGAGAACTCCCGGGCCGTCGAGGTTTGCTGCCCAGTTTCCGAGATCGTCGAAAGCAGCCGGCAACATAAAATCTCCGCCACCCGAACCTCGGTTGAATCGAGTCTCGGCGATGCAGAACGAAATCGGCTCAACTTTGAATTTCACGGACAAACCTGGGGTCGTCTGGAATACCTGGTAAAGCTCTCGTGCCATCTCCCACCAGTCCTTACGTCTCCCCGGCGTCGCGGTATAGAACGGCACATTTAGCCCAACGTCAGGAGCGTTGTTCCAATATTCATGATCATCCGAACTAAAAAAGTTGGCATTGTGCTTGAGCATTCTGGCGAAGCCACCCGCGGGAGTGGACTGAGTCCAGCTATCAACATAGGTCTTGAACGATCTCGCTTGCAGCCAGCTTTTGTCGTGGAAGGGATTCAAAAAATCCTGGAAAGGACTGTCCAGGTAGACCTGATCTCCACAAAGGAATTTCATGTCTGGTCGCGCGTCATGAGGCAACTGCGTGTAGGTTTGCCCTACTGCACCTGCCCTGTCCCCGCGGCCGAAATAGCAGGATCCCAGGAGCACGGTCAGAGCACGTTCACCGGCTACCGGCAAGCGATAGGGAAGGGTGGTAATGCTGCCATCAGCTTTTAAGTCGCCACCGAGGCGAAGACCCAACGAATATGGCTGTCTCGGTAAAAGACTGCTAAGGGTCACCCGTTGGTAACGTATACGGTTCTTGCCGTCGGCCGTTTCAAAATCGCGCCATCCAGTATTCAATGCCTTTTGGTTCGAGCCATATTCGAGAATTGCCGTCGCCGGATCAATACTCTCGTTAATCCCGGCCACCCAGATCGTTGCGTCATTTGCGTAAACCTCATTTGGAATGACGAGAAATGGCATCGGGTCAACCTATTGAAAACCGAACAGTAAAGAGACTCTGGTAGATGATAACTCGCAGACTATCCGAACAGAGGAGTAACCATATGAATAGTTTTTGATTAAAGAGCGAGGGCCGGTGGCCCACCATTTACCGGCCCTCGCTTGCATGGCTTAACAGTAACAAGCGGAGCTACTGGTAAGCCCAGTTTGGTTCCACCTCAA
>Ga0137394_10001820_pt1 | contig 15692 bp, 11 predicted proteins | sample czobulk116metaG_FD_108278 | JGI IMG/M metagenome (GOLD analysis project Ga0137394, IMG submission 108278) | Vadose zone soil microbial communities from Angelo Coast Range Reserve, California, USA - czobulk1.16 metaG | ecosystem: Environmental > Terrestrial > Soil > Vadose zone | place: USA...
CGAGAACCCGACGACCGGCTCGACCGGCACGCTGAACTCCCTGGGGTTCAATCCCAACATGGATGCCACCGCGGAGGTGCTGGCGCACGAGATGGGGCATCTCATGGGAGCCCAGCACCACTACGCCAACTGCGTCGAAGGAAACCTCACCAGCGGCGGGCCCGGCGACCTGTCGCCCTGCACGCTGATGTTCAATGCGGTGAACTTCGCGGGGCTGGACTTCGGCGTGCTCAGCGGAGCGGTGGTCCGCGGCCACGCGGTGGAGTATGCGGCGCCCTGAGCCCGGAAATCGCCAGGACCGTTTCTCAGGAGGCGCCCTCTCCTCCGATCGCTTGGACCCCAGGCGATCCCAGTCCAGAGTCAACATAGTTCTCGGAACTCGGATCACCTGAGGAGCGAGTTACTGAATCCCCCGAGTCGATAGGGGCGATGATAGAAGAAGCCTCGGCCTGAAGATCGGTCGGGGCTTTTCCCGGGCGGGAGGGCGGAGGGATCGTGGTTGCGACTCTCTTTACGTTGACTCGGTCGGCGATCGGGCGCAGAGGTCGTCGGAACGTTACGGAGAGCTCCCTCCACTCTCACTTGCTGTTCACAGAGAGGTTCCTCCCATTGACACGGTAAAGGAAAGACGGCGCCAGATTCGATCTCGTGGTTAACCCGGAGGTTGCTTCGATCATCCGGAAGGTGGATGATCGGGCGAGCAAACCTGGGGGCGACGCCTCCGACATCCAAAGGATGGGTGGTCATTCGTCGGTTGCGTGCTCTCCGCGGCGGGTGACCCGTGTTACCCCAGAAGACGGTCTTGGCTGGCCGAGTATTCGGTAGGCAGGTCAGAAAAGAACGAGCAAGAGTGATCAAGAATCACGAACTCCTACATGAAGCCAAGGGCGCAACAGAGGACTCGCATGTGACAATACGGCCCCTGAACCTAGTGGACACATTGAGCGCCGTAACGCTGGACGAACACGGTATCCAATTCCTTTGCAGCATTGGTGAACCATCCACGAGTGGGATGCACGCCGCGTCAGCGAAGGCGCTGCGGAAGATTTGCCAGAGGACGTTTACCCTGTGGGTTGACCTTCTGCCCGGAAGAAATCACGCCCGTGTGTCTTTGAAGGGTCATCCCGAATTCTCCTCGTCAAAGATCCGGTCACATCTAATCGCCGTAGTCGCGATGTACTTTGAGTGCGCAGCGCGTCGGATACTGTTCAGGGCGAACCGCGGGTCGCTGCACCTCGTCGCCGGATTCAAAGTCGCAGATCGCGACTCCTTCCTGCCGCCAACCGATCGCAAGGTGGCGAAGACCGAGGACGAGTTCTTCCAAGGAGTGTCATATCACTATTTCACGATTCTCATGAGCATGTGGCTGTCGGGATTGGCGCCACACATTCGACATGTGGCAAATCTGCAGCCGCTACTCGACTCGAAGCTTCATCATCATCTTCTGTCCTTGTTTCATCTGTCACTTCACCTTCGTACCGCTAAACGCCGATTGGCCGCTCGGCGACTAACCGAAGGCGTGCTTGTGCTGCTCACACATCACTACGGGAAGCTGTCTGAATTGGAGGGGACAGCGATTGGTGGCCCATTCTCCTCCATTCGTTTGGGTGAACTTGAGGCACTGTCTAAGAGAACGCCTCGAGCTGTGGAACTCTATGGACGGAAACGTGTTGAGAGCGTTTTCGAGCAGCAGCTTGCGCTAGTCCTTCAGTCTCTCGGGTACATTGTTGTTTCCACGCGACGCGCCGAGAGTACAGTGGATCTAGTGTGCATCTCGCCGCGCCCTGATGACACTACCATCTTGGTCGAAGCGAAGACGAGTAGGAAGGCATACGGACTGCCAACGAGGGATCAACGGGCTTTACGAGACTACATACGTGACGTGCGATTGTCCCTTAAGACACTTCCCCCGCTTCGGCTGGTTCTAATTGTTGGGCCTTCAGCCAGCAGAACACTTGAGAGCAAACTGGTATCACTTGAAGTTGAGGGAAGCGTGCCGGTTCGGTTCCTCACTGCACGCCAGTTGGCTAACCTGAGAAGAATGCTCCCCGGTCCACTCGACCCGAGATCATTTCTTTCCAAGATCTGTTCCGCGACGCGGGTCTTGAACGACAAGACGATACTCACCATCGTCGCAGAAGCTGAGAAGGAGCGCAAGGCGCACACCGCGTACGTTGAGACGCTTCTGGGTGGGGCGCGGGGGCGGAATGCGGTTTTGGCGCCGTTATCTCGGCAGGAGGGTTGACCTTCTCGGCGTTGACTTTGCGGGAAAACCTGCGCCCCTGGATTCCGAGAATGAGTTCCGGCTGGTCAAGGGACACGCGAAGCTGTCCCAGCTGATCACCGCACTGGACGCATGAGCATTGGTCTTGTCGGTCAATGTAATCGGGCAGGTCGCATAGAATGACCCGCGGCGGCTGTCAGGTTCCAACCGAGAATGGAACATCACCACACATGGCCTCGGCGGCTCGAGCGACGCAGGCGGATCGTGAGCGATGACTGCAGAGGCTGTGACGGGCTCGACGCGCGTTGCGGGGTGAGCCCCTAGGGTTACGCGGCGTAGCCGAAAGTGGCGCGAACTTACGGTCTGTCCTCCAACCGGGGTGAGCACCGTGTCGGTCACCATCGGACAGGAGACCCTCATGGCCAAGCGAATGCTCTCGCGTGAAGAGAGCATACAACAGGACATCCGCGACTTGCACGAATTGGGGTACCCCCAGCAGCTGTTCCGTGAGATGGGCGGCTTCTCCAACTTCGCCATTTCGTTTTCGATTATCTCGATCTTGACCGGCGCGGTCTTGCTGTACGGCTATGGCCTCAAGCTTGCCGGCCCGATCATCAACACCGTCGGTTGGCCAGTAGTGAGCCTTCTTACCCTGTGCGTCGCCGCATCCATGGCCGAACTTGCCTCTGCGTATCCTACCGCAGGCGGCCTGTATTTCTGGGCCTACCGCCTGGGAGGTAAGACGTGGGCGTGGGTCACCGCCTGGATGAACATGATCGGCCAAGTCACCATCACGGCCGGGATCAACATCGGCGCCGCGATGTACATCGTGGGAGCGATCACGCGCATCTTCGGCGTCACCCTCAGGACCGACTGGTACTTCTACGTTCTTGTGATGATTCTTATCATGATTCCGCAGGTCCTAATCAACGTTTTCGGCATCACACTCGTTGCCAAGCTCAACAATCTCAGCGTGTACTGGCACATTGGCGGTGTCGCCATCATGGCGCTGATGTTGACATTCTTCGGGCGCCAACACAACGGGCTTGGGTTCATGTTCTCTCACCAGACCGTGGTGAGTCCGCTCGACGCCGCGTCGGCTGTCGTGCCGCCCGACATTGTGCCTTCGCCGGCTCTCGTGATCGGTGTCAAAACACTCCACTCGCCGCTGTTCGGCCTGTTCCCCGGTCTGGTTGGCCTGTACCGGGCCGCACCTTTCATGTTGGCGTTCGTGCTTGCGTTACTGCAGGCCCAGTGGACCTATACCGGCTACGATGCGTCGGCGCACGTCGCCGAGGAAACCGTCAAAGCGCGGAAGAACAGCGCCTGGGGCGTGTTTCTGTCGGTGGCGGTTTCGGCCGTCGTCGGCTACGTACTACTTCTGATCCTAACGTGGTCGATCCCGAACGGCGATGTCGCTTCCACGACCAGAGACGCCTATCCTGTCTTGTTCATCGTATACGGGAGCCTCAACACTTTCTTCGCCGACGTAATCGCGGTCATCATCGGGGGCGCTATGTGGCTGTGTGGCCTGTCATCGATTACGTCGATGGCGCGGATGTGGTTCGCGTTCGCGCGCGACGGTGGCATGCCGGGCTACACTCGCATAAAGCAGGTCAACCCAAAGTACCGCACGCCGGTTTGGTCCATCGTGATCACCAGCGTCCTGGCGGTGCTACTCTGCCTCTACGCTGCTACTTATTTCGTTGTTACGTCGATCAGCACGATCACTCTTTACCTCGCGTACGTGATCCCGGTATACCTCAACTGGCGCAATAAGCGGCGCGGCAAGGGGGAGTTCACGACCAAGGACACCGCCTCCTGGTATCTCGGGAGCTGGGGACGGGTAGTCAACTTGATCTGCATCGTGTGGTGCGTATTCCTGGCGGTGATCTTCACTTTGCCGCCCAACGAACTGGTGCTGTGGACCATGGTAGCGCTGTGCGTTGGTATGTTCATTTACTGGCAGGTCGACGCCAAGCGGCGCTTTCAGGGGCCACTCAGAGCCGAAGAGGGCGCGCTGTGGGCGTTGGAGGTGAAGGCGGGCGAGACAGATCATGGCGCGGTCACCTAGACCGCCCTGCGCAGCTCGTTGATTGCAAATCGGCGCTCGAGCGGGTCGGGCGCAATCCATATCATTGAGCCAGAGAAGGGGATGAGGGGCCCATGGGTCGTCTGGACGGGAAGGTTGCGGTCATCACGGGCTCGGGGGCCGGCCTTGGGGCCGAGGCGGCCCGGGTGTTCGGCAAGGAAGGCGCCGCCGTCGTGGTCAACGACATAAACTCGGAGGCGGGAGAGCAGGTGGCGGCCGAGATCCGAGGGGTCGGCGGGCAAGCACAGTTCATCGCGGGCGACGTGCGCAACACGGAGCAGGTGGAGCGGCTTTACGCCGAGGCAAAACGCGCATTCGGAAAGGTCAACGTGCTCTACAACAACGCCGGTGTGTCGCCGGAGGACGATGCCGGCGTCGTGAACACGGGCGACTCGATCTGGGATCTCGTGCTGGACATTAACGTAAAGGGTGTTGCGCGCTGCTGTCGGGCTGGAATCCCCTACCTGCGCGCGGCTGGCGGCGGCTCGATCATCAATGTAGCAAGCTTTGTCGCGACGCTCGGCGCGGCCACCCCACAGATTGCCTACACGGCCTCCAAGGGCGCCGTGCTCTCGATGACTCGCGAGATCGCCATCATCCATGCGCGTGAGAACATCCGAGCCAATACCCTTTCGCCCGGCCCGGTCCGGACGGCGTTACTCGAGAAGTTCCTGTCGACTGAGGCAGAACGCCAGCGCCGCTTGCTGCATATCCCGATGGGGCGTTTCGGCGAAGCCCGGGAGATCGCCCAGGTGGCGATGTTTCTTGCCTCCGAAGAGTCGTCCTACATCACTGGCGCGGATCTCCGGGTGGACGGGGGGATTACGGCAGCCTACGTCACGCCGGAAGGGCCATCGCTAGACCGCTAGGATCCAAAATCGATCCACGGCAGAATGACCTGCTCCCCGAAAACTGGTCCAGCTCAACTGGTAGTCTGGGAAATAATACCCGGACAGGAGGGCTGGAATGCGACGCACCCGGTTTACCGAGGAGCAGATCCTCGGTGTCCTCAAGGAAGCAGAAGCGGGCCGAAAGATCGCTGAGCTGTGCCGTGCCCACGGCATCAGCGAACAGACGTACCACCGTATGGAAGCAGAAGTACGGCGGCATGGGGTTGAGTGACGCGCGCCGGCTCAAGCAGCTCGAGGACGAGAACCGTCGACTGAAGCGCCTCGTGGCCGACCTCACGCTCGACAACCAGGCGCTGAAGGATGTCGTCTCCCGAAAGTGGTGACGCCCGCAGCGCGGCGTCAGGTGGTGGAGCGAGTTCAAGTCGCCCATGGCCTGAGCGAGCGTCGGGCGTGCGGGCTGATCGGGATGCATCGTTCCACCTGGCGCTACGGATCTCGCCGCAACGAGAACGTCGATCTGCGGGAACGCATCCGCGAGATCGCCGCGACGAGAAGACGCTTCGGGTATCGAAGGATCCACGACCTGCTTCGCCGGGAGGGGTTGGTTGTGAACCACAAGAGAGTCCACCGGCTGTATCGGCTGGACGGTCTTGCGGTGAGGATCCGCCGCCGGAAGCGCGTGGCCGCCGGCGAGAGGCGAGCGATGGCTGTACCGACGGGAGCGAACGAGCGGTGGTCGATGGACTTCGTGCAGGACACGCTCACTGACCCACGGACGTTCCGGACGCTGAACGTGGTCGGTGACTTCACGCGTGAGTGCCTGGTGATCGAGGTCGACACGTCGCTGCCGGGGGCCCGCGTGGCAAGGGTTCTGGATCGACTCGCCGTGGTTCGAGGGCTGCCGAAAGCGATTGTGATGGACAACGGTCCTGAGTTCGCAGGCAGGGTGCTCGATGCGTGGGCCTACGAGCGTGGAGTACGCCTGGAGTTCATCCGCCCCGGCAAACCCGTGGAGAACGCGTTCGTCGAGAGCTTCAACGGACGGTTCCGCGACGAATGCCTCAACGAGCACTGGTTCACGGGTTTGGCCGACGCACGGTTCACGATCGAGTGCTGGAGACGGGACTACAACCACGTTCGACCTCACGGCTCGCTGGGGCGGATACCCCCGGTCGAGTTCGCGGAGCGAGCTGCAGCTCTTCGGTCGGCTACGCCTCCCTACGATCTGCAGCTCGAAGGTGATCCCATGAACGAGAAAGTCTCATAATGCCTGGACCAGAAATGGGGGGCAGGTCAATCGGGGAACGGCGTGGTGTTCCCTCTTTTCCACAAGCCCTCCCGCATACTTTCGCCAGTTGGCCTTACCCCGACTAGACGCACCTTAAGATCCGCTACGTATGCGCCGATCTGCTCCGCCGCCCAATGGGATGGCACCTTGGCTTGCTTGTCGTACACACCTCGACGAAGTGTGCGCACCTATGCTGGCCATCTGGGTGGTTCTGGCGAACTTCCGCCAATCTCACGGACACATTGACGAGGAAGGTCGTATATTCGCTTATGAGACTCCCTGGGCACCCAATAGGCGGGGCAAAGTACAATCAGACAGGGTTCTTGCATTGCCCAGCTTTCAGACTCGCTCGAAATAACGTGCCCGCTCCCAGTCCGTCACGGCTCGGCTAAACTCCAACTCCTCCCATCGAGCTGCGTGTAAGTAGTGTTCGATCACCCCCTCACCCAAAGCCTGTCTGAGCACTTCCGAGCGTTCCGCCAACCTGAGCGCGTCACCCAATGTGTTCGGAAGAGCCGGTGTTCCTCTGTCTCGGTAGGCATTCCCCCTAGCGGGTTCGCACAACTCAAGCTTGTTCTCGATTCCGTGAAGCCCAGCCGCTATCGTAACAGCAAACGTCAGATACGGATTGGCGTCCGCTCCAGGAATGCGACACTCCGCCCGAAGGGAGGGCCCCCCACCCACGACCCGGAACGCGGCCGTCCTATTATCCAGACCCCAGGAGATCCTTGTCGGGGCGAAGGAAGCCTCTCGGTAACGCTTATAAGAATTCACGTACGGCGCGAGGAACAGCGTCATTTCCGGGGCTATTGCAAGTTGCCCGGCAAGGTAGCTCCGGAACAACTGTGACATTCCATGCGCCCCCGTCTCATCCGGAGCGAGCGGCGCGTCCGATGACGCGTCCCAAAGTGATGAATGAATATGGAAGCTATTGCCCGCCGAGCCTTCCTGCCACTTTGCCATGAAGGTGACAGCGCCGTGGTGAAGATGGGCGATTTCCTTCACTGCATGCTTGTAAACCACATGTCGATCAGCCATCTGGAGTGCATGTGTGAAGCGTAAGTTGATCTCCTGTTGCCCTGGACCCCATTCACCCTTCGAGGATTCGACGGGGATCCCCATCTCGTTCATAGTGTTTCGAATTGTGCGGACAATAGTCTCGTCTCTGCTTGTGGAAAGGATGCTGTAGTCTTGAATAGCCGTTCCGCTTGTTCGGAGTCCGTGGTATCGCTTACTTCTCGCCGTCCTGTATGTGTCTTGGAAAAGATAGAATTCAAGTTCCGAGCCAATCTTGGCCACGTATCCCGCTTCTGCCAGTCTCACAATCTGTCTTTTTAGAATGCTTCGCGGTGCGTGCGGGAGAAGCTCGCCAGAACCGTCAACCGAGTCACCGAGAACCAGGGCGGTCGCAGGGAGCCATGGAACGAGACAGAGGGTTGATATATCTGGTCTGATCTCGAAATCCCCGTAGCCGAGGTCCCATGAGGCAGCGCTGTACCCCGGTACTGGGTGCATATCGAGATCGACAGTGAGGAGGTAGTCGCAGGCGTTGATCCCCTCTGCTAGGACCTCTTCTAGAAAGAAGGATCCTGTGACACGTTTGCCGACGAGCCGACCTTGCATGTCCACGGCGCAGACCAACACTGTGTCGACTTCTCTCCGCTCAATCATCTGCGTAAGCGCGTCGAGATTCAGCATCACATCACCATCATGCCCAATGTCCAGCTTCGAGGTCCACTATCGAGTCGAACGGTCTCGCAACTGCTTCCATCTCCTTCGAGCTGCGTCCTGATGGAGGTGGGCATGAGAGCCCCGCTGTCAGCGAAGGCGCAGCACGATGACGGATTCACCAGGAAATCGTCGCTGTCCCGGCAGCATGAATCACGAGGGTCAATAATGGTCATTCACGATGACTCTCCATCCACCAGACCACCTCCCTCACCGACGAGCGCGCGGACTCGATCTTTGTAATCTAAGGGGAACTCATGCCGATCTACACCCCTTAGGAAGTGTTCCCGGTACTGCGCTGATGGCTCATAACTCACCTCTCCTTTTCCATGCCCCACATAGACCCGCGCGAAAACGGGCCCGAATACTTCAGTCTCCACGGGAGCATCGACCTCGCTATACCCCATGCTCGCCTCCAGCGTATCCAGCCCCTGAAGCTCGTCGGTTCGCACGTGGTACAGCACTCCCCACACCTGATCGTCACCTTCGGTCGTGACCACATTCGCAATGCCCCCTCGCTCGCCTCTGTCGCCACGGCCAAACATGTTGAACACCAATCGGAATCCATTCAGATAACCGAGCCCGGCAACCTTCGCACTGTGACACCTAGCCTGCATACGACCAGGATCCATATTGGAACCATAAGCGAAATACAGCTCATGCCGCTTCTCGAGCTTCCGAACCAAGCATCTGGCGACGAGGTCAACGTCCAGGATCCCAACAAGCCGCGCCAACCGCATCACCTCAGTCTCATCCAGACTTACGTCCTGTATTCCATCAATGTGGGCACGAATCGCTTCCTCACGCTCACGTTCCGTCTCTTCGAGTAGGCGCTCCATGTCCCTTGTTGACAGCGCGATCTCACGGTCGAAGAAGGGTTCGATGCTTCTCCCCACAAGCTCAACGATTTCCCTCTGCTTCTCAAACATGAACGCTGGGCCAGCAAGCTTTTCCTCTAAAGTTGTATCCGCGGAAAGCGTGAGCATGATCATGGCAGAAGAATTGTCCATGCCCTGATCCACGACGCAGATAACGTACGGCATGACCAGAGGATCTCGTTCTTTAGAGAGGTAGACTTGGAATAGCTCACCGTACCTTGCCTTGATGCCTGTTAGCATTCGGAGCCACTGGAGGCTCAGAGTACGACTGAACTGAAATCGCTTCACAGTTGCATTGTTCTCTAGGGCCACACGGATGGAGGCGCAGAGGCCCTCCGCATAATCTCGGTTTTCCGTATTGTGGCATGCGAATCCATCCCCTATGAGAAGGACGGACTTGTGCGAATTCTGAATCATGCGGTAGTAGTGCTCGTAGAACTCGCGCCTGTGTGTATAGCAGCGTCCCAGACTGTCGTCCTTCGCTAGACCGTCGAGTCGAGCAAGTATGTTGAGTTCGTTCCGAACGGCCTCGGTCAGCTTTGCTCGTGTTTGATGAATGTGGTCGGAGAGAGGTCCAAAAGAGCTGGCCAAAGCGTCCATTCTTCTGCCAAGGATCGCCACGATGTCCGTGAGTTTGGCATCCTCGGACCCTTCGAAAAGCCATTTCCGCAGAAAAAAAAGAAGCGAGACAGGAAGAAGGGCTGTTGAGACATTCCTCAGAAGGTAGACCAGGAATTCGGGCCAAAGCCAATGTGTTCCTAGCAGTGACAGCAAGAGGAGGATTGTGGCGAGTGTGGCGACAAAGAGATAGAACAATCGCTCGTGCCGCCTCAGCCTGTCGAACGGCGTGAAAGTCATGTTGAGCTGCCCCCAATTTCTGCTCCAAGCATCATGAGAGCCCATCGTTCATGAGGTTAGGTCCACTGCCCCTGATCTCCCACCCCCTCACTCCCCCATCGCCTTCACCGCCGCCGCAGCGGCGGTGAGGAGCGGGTCCACGGACAGCGGCGCGCCGACGGCCTGCCGCATCCATGCGTCGGGAGTGATCGAGCCGAGCTGGCAGATCCGCTCGAACTCGGCCCCGAACGATCCCGCGTGGCTCCGGAAGTGCGCCTCGACCTGGAAGGCGATCAGGTGCCCGAGGGGGTAGTCGGGGATATACAGGCCGCTGTCCACCATGTGGGCGTAGATGCCGAGGAGCGTGACGTCCTTGGTCTTGAAGATCGGGGCGTAGTAGCGGTTCCAGATCTCCTGCGCGACGCCGACGACGGCGGCGCGGAAATCGACGGGGGTGGCGTCGGGATGATCGTACATCCACTTCCACGCTCCCATGTCCACGAGCGCGACGCCGGCGATCTCGCGCGTCGCCCAGAACTCCTCGAGCGCCCGCAGCGTCTCGGAGTCGGCTTCGGGCTTCGTCAGGCCGAGGAGCTCCAGGTCGCGCGACTGGAAGACGAAGGCGAGCGCCTCGGTGAAGGCGGTGTTCGGCACCCCCTGAAGGAGCGTGTGATCGATCGTCGTGTTCGAGAAGACCTGCTCGATGTTGTGGCCCATCTCGTGGATGGCGATGTTGTACCCCTTGTAGTCCATTCCCTCCGCCCCGACGCGCGTGCGGAGATGCGCCTTGTCGTCCCGCCGCGTGGCGCCCAGCGCGTGGCCGGAGCCGCGCGCGGGGTCGACCTCGATGTGGTCGGCGAGGAACTGCGCGCGCTCCGCCGAGAAGCCCAGGTCTCTCAGAAGGCGCGGGATGTCGGCGGCGTAGGCGGCCGGCGTGGGGTACTTCTTCTTCGTCAGCGCGTCGAGATCGGCCTCGGCGTGCTGGCCGCGCGGCTTGAAGCCGACGTACCAGATGTCGAAAGGCTCGAGCGGCCGGCCCAGCCTTTTCTCGATGAGGCGGCCGACGCGCTCGCCGAGAGGCGATGTCAGCACCGCCTCGAAGAGGGCGCGCACCTCGGGCTCGGGGATCTCGCGGTTCAGATTGAAACGGCGCGCGATGAGAGAGGGGTTTTCGGGGGTCCACGGATCGACGAGATGCTCCGCCTTGAAAACCCCCATCCACTGACGGTACCGCTCGTCGTTCTCACGGGCCGGGGCAGGATCGGCCTTCGCTCTCTCGGGCGGCTTGGCGTCGCTCACCTTCGAGACGGCGACGGCGTTGGTCGCGGGGGTCCAGTCGAGAAGAGGGTTGTTGACGACGGCGCCCGGGATCTCCTGCCGGACGATCCGATCCATCACCAGCGCGATCATCTTCTGCATTGGCATTCCGTTCGGATCGGCGTAGCGGGCCTTCAGGTCGTCCCTCAGATTCCAGTGGTTGAGGAGGCGCAGCCCCTCGGGAAAGAGCCGGCGCCCGTCGGGCGTCAGGACGTGGTGCATATAGATGTTGTAGGCGCTGACGTACGTGGCGGCCGAGCTGTACGCCTCGGTCAGGCGCTGCTGGACGTCGGCGGGGATGCGCGACGCGAACTGCTGCGCGAGCCTCGTCTGCGCCCAATCGACGCGGCTCCACTTCATTCCCTCCTTCAGCCGCTCGTCGAGCGTCGTGAGGGGGAAGTTCAGCAGGGCGACGAAGGCGATCTTGTTCTCGAACATGTCGTCGGAGACGTGGGCGCCGACGTTGAAGGCGCCGAACCGCTCGTCGATGGGGAGCATCGGGCCCAGATCGAGGTCGACCTGCTTCCTCAGATCGCGCCCGAGCGAGTTGAGGTAGCCGCCGATCCTCTCCAGGGCGAACTCGAAGCGGCCGAAGAGCGCGTCGAGCTTCTCCCCCGCGGGGACGAGCTCCTCCTGAACGAACGCGCCGAAGGCAGCGGCGTCGCCGTCCGCGCGACGCCACCGGCTGAGGACCTGGTCGACGCCGCGATCGATCCGAGATCCTTCTCCATCGCCGTGCTTCGCGCGGAGGGCCTTCTTCGCGGCGATCGACGCGGCGGAGTACGCGGGATCCGCGGTGAGCGGCACTTGTGGTCCGATGGCGCCCGAGCTCCCTGTATCGGCGGCGGAGACCGCCTCCGCACCGCCTGCAGCGAGAGCCAGCGCGAAGGCGATCGTCGCGAGAAGCGAAGGCAGGGATGACTCGATGAGCGTGGGAGCGCCGGTGACGGGAAATGCGGGGTTCGTCAGCATGGAGTCGTACCTCTCGATGGATGTCGTCGCTATATCGGGGCGGAAACGCGCGCAGAATACCACCGGCGGATTTGCTAGGTTAGGACCGTGGAGATCAAGGAGAGCATCCTCGACACGATTGGACGAACCCCCCTCGTCCGCCTGAAGCGGATGGGGGCGCCTCCCGGGATCGATCTCCTCGCCAAGATCGAGGGGTTCAACCCGATGGGGAGCGTCAAGGAGCGGATCGCCCTCGAGATCGTCGATCAGGCGGAGCGGGAGGGAAATCTGCGCAAGGGGATGACGCTCCTCGAGTCCTCCTCCGGCAACACGGGGATCGGCCTGGCGATGGTGGGGGCCGCGCGGGGCTACCCGGTCGTCGTCACGATGCCCTGGAAGGCGAGCGTCGAGCGCCGGCAGATCCTGAAGGCGCTGGGGGCGGAGGTGATCCTGACGCCTCCCGACGGCAACTCGGACACCGCCTGGGAGATGGCCGACGAGATGGCGAAGAAGGAGCCGGCGAAATACTTCCGCGTGGCGCAGTACGACTCGCCGCACAACGCGGGGGCGCACTACCGGCACACCGCCGCGGAGATCTGGGATCAGTGCGACGGCCGCCTCGACGCCTTCGTCGCCACCCTCGGCACGACGGGGACGCTCGTCGGCGCCGGGCGGCGGTTGAAGGAGCTCGATCCCCGGATTCGAATCGTCGCCGCGGAGCCGCAGCGCGGCCACACCCAGATGGGCCTCCGGAACCTCGATGAGTCGCGCGTGCCGCCGATCTGGGACGCGACGATCGCCGACGAGAAGCTGGTCGTAGAAGACGTCGACGCCTACCGCGTGGCGCGCGATCTCTGCCGGCGCGAGGGGATCTTCGGCGGGATATCGTCGGGGACCGCGGTCCACGCGGCGCTCGTCGTCGCCGCCCGCCTGGGGCGCGGCCGCGTCGTCACCCTTCTCCCTGATCGCGGCGAGAAGTATCTCTCCACGAGCCTCTTTCCAGCGGAGTCGCCCCGGTGATCATCCTCTCCCTGATCGAGAAAGACGCAGCGGTGGTCAACCGCCTTCTGATTTCCCCTCCCGACGGTGCCGACGCGGTCGAGGTGCGCCTCGACGCGATGAAGCATCGCGAGCCCTCGCGCTGGTTTCCGGGGTCGGCGGTGGCGAAGCGTCCCGTCCTCGCCTCCTGCCGTTCCAGGAAGGACGGCGGGCTCTTCGCGGGGAGCGAGAAGTCGCGGGGGGAGGCGCTCCTCTCCGCGGCGCGCGCCGGGGTGGCCTACGTCGACATCGAGTTCGAATCCGCGTGCATGAAGATGCTGCCCGATCTCGCGCACGCGCAGATCATGCTGTCGCACCACGACAGGCGCCGCACGCCGCGCGCCTCCGAGCTGTTCGCGAGGTACAGGAAAATGGCGGCGATCCCCGGGGTGGCTGTCGTGAAGATCGTCACGACCGCGACGGACCCGGCCGACATCCTCGAGATCCGGCAGCTTCTCGATCGGGCCGCCTCGGGCAAGGTGCCCCTCCTCGCTCTCGCGATGGGTGAGCCGGGTGTGCCGAGCCGCATCCTCGCGAAGTCGTGGGGGTCGTGGGGGACGTACGTCAGCCTCAGGAAGGGGGCGGAGACGGCTCCCGGCCAGATCACGCTCGAGGAGGCGACGGATCTCTATCGCGTGGCCGAGATCGACGAAGAGACCCGGCTCGCCGGCATCACGGGCCATCCGATCGCTCACTCCCTCTCGCCCGTCATCCACAACGCCGCGTACCACCACCAGAGGATCAATTTCAGATACCTTCCCTTCCCTTCGCCTTCGGTCGATCGCCTCCCCGACCTGATGCGCAAGCTCGGCATCCGCGGGCTCAGCGTGACGAGCCCCCACAAGATCGCGTTCGCGAGAAAGATCCGGCAGCTCGACCCGTTCGCCGCGCGCGCCGGAGCCGTCAACACGGTCCTCCGCGCCGGGGGGAAGCTCATGGGGTTCAACACCGACGCCGAGGGGCTCCTCCATCCGCTCCGCGCGCGAATCGACCCGGCCGGGAAGATCGCCGTCGTCCTCGGCTCGGGGGGAGCGGCTCGCGCCGTGGCCCTCGCTCTCCACGACGCGGGGGCTTCCGTCCTCGTCTGCAGCCGCCGGGAGAGACAGGGGATCGAGGTCGCCCGGCTCGCCTCCGGGCGTTACGTCGCGCCCCGCCGGCTCGCGAAGGAGGCGTACGACATCCTGGTCAATGCGACGCCCGTCGGGATGGACGGCCGCTCGATGCCCGTGAGCAGCGCCGCCCTCAAAGGCTCGCTCATCGCCGATCTGATCTACCATCCCGTGCGGACGCCGCTCCTCGCCGCCGCTCTCGCCCGAGGGATCTCGACGCTCGGGGGGCTCGACATCCTTCTCGCGCAGGCGATCGAGCAGTACCCGCTTCTCACAGGGCGATCGGCGCCCGTGGAGGTCATGCGCGATGCCCTCCTCGCGGCGTCCCGGGAACCCGTCGGAGCGGAGGCGTAAAAAGTGGAGACACCTCCCGGGAGCAGCCGGTATTCGCGCCAGATCCTGTTCAGGCCGATGGGCCTCGAGGGACAGGAGCGCCTGAGCGCGGCGAGCGCCGTCGTCGTAGGAGTGGGGGCGACGGGATCGGTCACCGCTTCGATCCTCGCGCGCGCCGGCGTCTCCCGCCTCAGCCTGATCCATCGCGAGGTGATGGACGAGAGCAACCTCGAGCGCCAGTTCCTCTGCACCGAGGAGGACATGCGGTCGCTGAAGCCGAAGGCGGTGGCGGCGCGCGATCACCTGATGGCGGCCAACTCCGGGATCAGCGTCGAAGCGACCGTCGCCGACCTCGGCCCCGACACCGCGGTGAGCCTCCTCACCGGCTTCGATCTCATCCTCGACGGCACCGACAACTTCGAGACCCGCTTCCTGATCAACGACGTCTCGATCCGTCACGGCATCCCGTGGATCTACGCGGCGTGCATCGGCGCGTACGGCCTGACGATGAACGTCATCCCGGGAGAGACGGCCTGCCTCCGCTGCCTGATGGAGACCCCCCCCGATCCCGGCACGACCCCCACCTGCGACACGGCCGGGGTCATCGCGCCGATCGTCGCGATCATCGCCTCGTTCCAGGCGACGGAGGCGCTCAAGTACCTCGCAGGGAAGTCCGAGGAGATGTCCGACGCCCTTCTCAGCGTGGACGCATGGACACGCGCCGTCACGAGCGTGATCGTGAAGAAGGGCGGCGGGCGCCGCCGCTGCGCGGCCTGCGACGGGCTGGAGTTCGAGTATCTCTCGGCGAGCGTGCGGCGGCCGGCGGCCGTCTACCTCCGACACGCCGTGCAGATCACGCCGAGCGGCCGCGGCCATCTCGATCTGGCGATCCTCTCGGAGAGGCTTCGGGCGGCGGGCGGAGTCGAGAGATCGGAGTTCATGCTCCGCTTCACGTTGGGAGGGGGGGGGGGGGGGGGCAAAATCCGGCTTTTCCCCGGGGGCGGGGGATACCCAGGCGGGCCCAAGAAATTCCCGCCCCCCCGCCC
>Ga0137394_10001823_pt1 | contig 15676 bp, 13 predicted proteins | sample czobulk116metaG_FD_108278 | JGI IMG/M metagenome (GOLD analysis project Ga0137394, IMG submission 108278) | Vadose zone soil microbial communities from Angelo Coast Range Reserve, California, USA - czobulk1.16 metaG | ecosystem: Environmental > Terrestrial > Soil > Vadose zone | place: USA...
CGGCTGACCATCCAGGAGGACATCAACCTGCCAGGTTCCGGTAAGCTGCCTCTGCGTGATCCAGGTCCCGGCGACCGGCATCGGCCGCAGGACCGTCGCGGAGCCTTTCGGAGCATCAGTTATCTGAAAACTATCCGAATATTTAGTGTAAGGGGCATTTCCTTGAGGCATGTAAATATCCAGCTCTTGTGTGTGTGTCCCTGCCGGAACACCTTGCCAATTCGTCCATATGAAGAGGTCACGAGTCTGAGCAAGGCTAAAGGTGTCCTTTGCGGGGCAATTTGGGTTCTCCGTCTCGTCGTCACAAAACTTAACTGACGCCGCAAAGGCATCAGTAGGAGCAGTGACGCTGATGGTCAAAGAAGCCGACTTGGAGTTATCGGCGACTGAAGTCGCAGTAAGAGTGACGACTAGGGGATTCGGAACGCTGGAGGGAGCAGTATAGGCGACCGTAGCTGATGTACTGGCGGACAGAGAACCGCAATCCGGAGTGCAAATGTTGCCAGACTGCTTGAGGCTCCAGGTAACGCCCTTGTCTTGCGTGTCATTCTGAACGGCGGCGGTGAACTGCTGAGTGTGCCAAACTGGCATGGATGCGCTCGTAGGAGAAAGGGAAACGACAACTGCGGGAGACGGAGATATTGACGTACCTGTTTGTGTTGCCAAGCCACAGCCTGCCAGCGCGACGCATGCGCAGAGGAGGCTCTGTATCAAAATAGGTTTCAGATTGTGCGTTACTGCGACAAGTAACACCATGGTGCTCCTCAAAATGGGAATGCTAAGGCATAAATGCGCTGGTCTGTTGTGCTGACGTAAATTAGCGAGCGTGAAACGTCGATGCTCGGATCGCCGATAATGGCGGGTAGGCCTGTGTTCACAATTCTCTGCTTGGAATCTGCTCCCGTCGCTGTATCTAGTTCGTGTATTTTCCCGTCTGCTGAACCAACATAAATCTTCGACAATCCCTCAAATCCGATTGGCGCCGAAGGTGAAGAGATAGATGTGCTCCATACATGTGAAAAAATCTTCGTCGCACTGTCAAACGTGACCATTTGCACCGTTGAAGCGGCTGAGAACACGATTTGAAAAGGCGATTGGGAGTTTTCCGGAACGGGAAACGCCCGAATTGCATTGTCTCCTGTGTCGATGGAGCCCAGGACCCTACCGTCGGCTGGATTGATGGCGAATAGAGTGCCCGAGTTGTTACCCACGAAGAGCACATCTCCCAAGGTGGTCAGAGTCGGCGAGGAATCGACGTCGCCGAGGTTTGTTGTGGCCAGAACCGAACCTGAATTTGCGTCCACCTTCCACAGGCTCGGCTGAGAGGTTCCAGCCGCGCTCCGGCTAGTGATCCAGACAACATTTCGCCCGTAGTCGATCATCGGTGTGGAACTAATGATGTCCAGCGGCGGAGCGCCATTCGCATTTCCGACAATTTGCCAGACGGTAGCGCCCGTGCTTCCATCCAATCCGACAATCTTGTTTGCCGTGCTCGTGGACGAGTTCCTCGTGCCAACCACATAGAGATCCGACGAGCGCGTATAAGCCGCCGAGCTGAAGCTCTTCACAAGGACAGCTCCAGCGCCGGTGAACCCGCTTCCGTCCGCGCCGGTTGGATTGGCTACCCAAAGGAACGCGCCGGACTGCGTGCCAATCGCATAAATCAAGCCACTCTGATCTGCAGCGTAGAGCACGTCAGCGCCCGTGGAAGAGTCTCCGGCATCAATTATCGGCGATCTGCCTGTAACGGCTCCTCCAAGCGACACCGATGGGTAAGGACGGTTGCCTCCGTTCGGATTTACGGGCATCAGAATCTCCGTCTGGGTGGCTACCATCACTGGCGATGCGGAACCCAGTGCTGGCGCTGCGAGCGTTGCTGATTGCGTGGACTCCACCCATGTCGGTTGTGTTGGTGTGCTACTACCCGGTGTGGAAGAAGCTTCAGGAGCTAATCCTCCTCCGCCTGCTCCATTGGCCGAGTAGTTGTTTGCGCTATCACGCACGAACACCTTATAGAACCAGGTCGTGCCATTTGTAGGCGCACCGCAAGAATCGGAAGAATTATCAGTAAAGGAAGTCGCACCCGTCGAATCGTCGAAAACGATGGTCGCTGAGCCTATCGTTGTACACAATCCCGGATCAACTGTATCCGTTGGCACGGAGGAGGGATCCACGGGCTGATGGGCGCGTCGGAGAATCAGGACACCCACGTTGGGTTCAATCACGGAACCGATTGCGGAAGGAAAAGACCAGCTCAGGCTGATGCTGTTGTTCCCACCCGACGCGGCAAGGTTTTGCACGTCTTGAACAAAATAAACATCTAGACTTGGGCGATGCGCCTCAAGTGAATCTTCCTTGGACGCAAAGGTCGTAAAGGCGCCAGAACCGTTCTCAGCGTCGTCCTTGATGAGTGTGCCGTAGTTGGGTTTGCCGTTGAACCATGCCTGTACATCGGGTGTGATGTCCCAGGCGGCGCTCGAACTGGAAGAGTTAATCACTACCGAACTCGTCGGGGACCCAATAAGATCCCCACCGGAAGCTGACCAGGCCAGCGAGCCCACCCGTGTGTTCCAAGAAGCATTGGACTCCAGAAACAGGCTGGTGACACGGTGCGCGTCATACGTTCTGCTGGATGCCGACGCACTCGTTATTTGAAGAGTCAGAACTGCACTTTTCGCTCCCACGTTCGGGAGGCTCGAAAAATCAAATAAGACCAGTGAACGGCGGTTCGCGTTGCCGGATTGCGATTGCACGCAGAGATTGGCCGCGTTGCCATTCACTGCCGTGGGCGAGTCCTGCTCAATGCAGGTATCCGCCGCCTTCGCTTGCGCATCGACCGTGGTGCGCTGAAGAGTTTTTTTCTCTCTCGCGTTTGCCAACGGGCTGAAGAGAGCGGTTAGCGAAACAAGCGCCAGCAATTGGATTTTTCTTTGGCGCCGCACAAATTCACGGGATCTCATAAGCATGAGCATGTCTCTTTCTGAACAAAAATCCGTTCACGCGTTATTTGCAAAATCGCCATACTAAATGTGGACATCGGAAAATCCCCGGATACTCTGCCCAAAACGCCCTCTATCCAATAAGGGTTGGGAATGGCGGAGGAGATATAGACAAATGGCGGGACTGACGCACAACTGTGCGAGCCAAAACACGGAGTGCTGTCTTAGGAGATGGTTTTTTCATCAGGTAGGATCGGACACTGCGAATTACTCACATCTTGCGGGTCGTCGCCTGCTAGCAGAGGAGCTCAGAAACACTCATTGCGTTGACGCTTCCGGGATGTTTTGCTTGTCCTTCGCCTACTGGCAAAATCGCAATCAGCCCTGATGTTTGGCTGAGGTTCGAGACGCAAATGGCTAAGAGGACTGTGACTTTTCCCGAATCAGAGGAAGAAGAAAGTTTTCCAGCCGCTTGTCTCCTTCCTGTACGGCTTTTTCAATTTGCAAGCCCATGCAATCGTTTCCGCACACTCGAACGACGCGAGCCGCAAGTTGCACCGGAGGCTTTCCCGGATGGAGTTCCAAACCCACGCGAACGGCCGATCCAACCGGTAGCGTGCGGGAGGACCACACAAACATCCCCCCAACGCTCAGATCAAGGCTAGCGCCGCTGATTCGACGCTCACCTAACTCGATTGACACACTCTTACAAGCTTTGACCCTCGTGAAGCGTTTGCGTTGAGACTGGATAAAGTTATCGGCAGCGTTCAGCACGCGCATCAGCCGGGAGCGGTCAACCGGCTTGAAAAGAAAGAGGTTCACGCCGACTTGGAACGCGCGCTGCATGACCTTGTGGTCTTGGTCACCCGTAATCATCACGAGCGGAGTGGATTGGTTCCACCCCGAGGATCGTATGCGCTTCGCAAGCTCGATGCCGTCGAGCGAGGGCATACGCATGTCGAGGAACACCGCGTCGAATCTTTCTTCTCGGAGGCGTGCCGCTGCTTGCATGCTATCCATAACGACGTGGGCTTGCATCTTCTCCGAAACAAGCACTTCTTGGATAAACTCGCATAGAGCCGGATCGTCATCGACGATAAGGATCTTGGATGGCATGGTCTTCTCCTCAATCCCAAATGCCCCCGCTACGGAATCAGTTCGCAGCGCCGTCCGTGGGCTGGAGCACGCTCGCAACGGTTAGCCACAGCTGTAACTGTTCATGAAGCTGCTTGAAATCGACTGGTTTCGAAATGCACGCACTACAACCTGCGCGAATGATGCGCTCGTGATCCGTAACCATCGCGTGGGCGGTCACAGCGATGACCGGGATATTTCGCAAATCCGGATGTTGCCGGACCCAAGCAGCCAGTGTCAGACCATCCTCGCGGCCAAGTCGCACATCGATCAGAACGGCGCAAGGGAAATGAGCGTTTAGGGCAACAAGTGCTTGCTCCAAATTCTCGGAGGTACGTACCTCGAAACCTCTCGCTTCCAGCCAGTCGCAAAGAAGCTCACGATTGGGCTGGTTATCCTCCACAACCAAGATGAGCTGCTTCATTGTTCCCTCGTGAGCACCGGAGACGCCACCCGCTGAAGTTGCCTAAGCAAGGTTTCTTGCCACGGTTCCTGCTTGCGGAGCAGTGCATCTGTATTCTTCAGGAGGTAATCGGTTTCCTCGCGGGTGAGGTCCTTGCTTGTCAGCACGAAGACCGAAATATCCCTTGTCTGGGATGCGCTCCGCCATTCAGCCAGCAATTCGAACCCGCTAACCTGCGGAAGAATCAGATCGAGGATGACGAGTTCGGGTGGCAGGGCTGCCATGCGGGTGAGGGCCTCTGCGCCGTCAGCAGCCGTGCAGACGTTATACCCCTGCTTAGACAGGAATTCTGCGATGAATTCCCGCGCTGGCGTATCGTCTTCGACCACAAGAATGTTTTGTATCCGCTCGATTTGGCCACGATGATCCAGGCAACGCTGCATGGCTGTGAGCAACGCGGCTTTCTCGACGGGTTTCACGATGTAGTCGTCGGCACCAAGAAGCGCTCCCATTCCAGGTTGGTCGACAATCGTGACCACGATGACAGGAATCGTGGCCGTGCGGGGATCGCTCTTTAGATTTGGCAGAAGCTCCCACCCATTCAATGGTTTCATGACGATGTCTAGTGTCACAACGCTGGGATGAAGTTCAGCCGCCATTTCCACGGCGTGCTGGGGTTGATTGCACAACACAACGTCGTAACCTGCGGAAAGGAGGTGTGACTGAAGGATGTGGGCTGCCGCTGGGTCGTCCTCCACCACGAGGATTTTCCGGCCTTCCCCAACTTCCAGATTCGGACGAGACCCTTGAGTCTTCTGAACCTCAGGTGTGGCGACGACGGGTAAAGTGAAGTAAAAGCAGCTGCCTGAGCCCAGCTGGCTTTCAATCCCCAACTGGCCGCCGTGCAACTCCACTAAACGGCGCGTGATGGCAAGGCCGAGCCCCGTCCCTTCGGCTCCCTTTTCGGATTGGCATAACCGATAGAAAGCGTCAAAGATGCGCTGCTGCTCTTCGGGAGGAATCCCTGGCCCCGAGTCGCGGACTTCAATCCGCACGATGTCGCCGATTTGTTGGGCCGCCAGTTCAATCCTTCCGCCCTCCGGCGTGAACTTGATGGCATTTCCAAGTAAGTTCATCAAAATTTGTTTAAGGCGAGTAGAGTCGGCGCGCGCACTCAAGTTTGACGAGGCGTGCTCGACCAACGTCTGAGACTTTTTATCGGCCAAGGGTCTTAGGGTGTCGACGACGTCAGTAAACAACACGTTTACAGGCACGCTTTCGATCGCCAATTGAAGGCGTCCGGCCTCAGTCTTTGAAAGGTCCAAAATGTCGTTAATCAGCCTCAGAAGGTGCTTGCCGCCCGTCCGAATATGATTGACATAGCGTTTCTGACGGTCGTTGAGAGGGCCGTATTGCTCCTCGGTAAGAAGGTCAGAAAAACCTATGACGGCGTTCAGAGGAGTTCGCAACTCGTGACTCATGGTGGAAAGGAACTGATCCTTGAATTTGTTCGAACGCTCCGCCTCTTCTTTGGCGCGAACGAGGGCTTCCCGCGCCTGCTTAAGTTCCGTTATGTCTTCCGAGATGCCCACGAGGAATTGCGCCCTGCCGTTCACATCGAATAGAGGTATTTTCCTGGCATGGAGGATTCGGAGCCCTTTCTTCTTCGTGTGTATGGGCTCCTCCGGAATGTCCAACAGCTCCCCGCTCTCTAGAACTTCCTTGTCCTTCGCTGCAAGGAAGTTCGCTTCCTCTTCCGGGAAAATGTCGTGTGCATTCTTGCCAATCATTTCCGATCGAGAGTAACCGACCACCTCTTCACACGCGCGATTCACGCGCACGAATTTGAGCGTCTCGGCATCCTTGATGAAGATCATGCTGGGAATATTTTCGATGACAGAGTCGAGAAAATGATTAGTCCGAAGTTTCTCTTCTTGGGTTTGCCGGTGCTGAACGAACTCACGCCGAATGAACAAAGCGCCGACGGGAACCCCGACGAATGCGAACGCGATTCCGCCGACGATGAGGATCGCAGTATTCCGGGCACTAGACGCTGCGGCTTGAATTTGCGCTCGCAGAATCGCATTTTCCTCATTTTCCATTTCTAGAAGCAGATCATTAATTTGGTAGATTGCCTCCTTTTCTGATTCCGCACCGACAAGCGGGGAAGCGCCGTTCAAATCTTTGCTTTTGGAGGCCATGGTTTGCCGAAGGATGGCTACCCAGCGTGTGAGGAGATAGTCGAGCGAGGGGAGCCGTCCTTGCTGGGCGGGGCTTTCTGCCGTGGCAGACCGCAGGAAATCGACGTCATACCCAAGTTGAGTGACTGCAGTTCGATATGAGATAAGATCGCCATCAGCTTGCGTAACCAGGTAGCTGCGTTGTCCCACTTCCACGCGCTTGAGGTCCAATTGAACTTGGCGGATCTGCTCCTGAGTCTCGTAGGTCCGAGACATCCCCCGCTGAGCCTGGGCGGACGCAACAATGTTTCGGTAGGAAATGGTGCCCACGGCTCCAAGGATAAGAAGCAATAGGCTAAGTCCTGTGTTGATCTTCTGATCGCTGGAGAATCGCATTGGTCTTCCTTGTTGACCTGAATGGATATGGTCGTCAGAGTGCTACGCAGGCTCCCAAGCGCCCAAAAGCAGCGCTTCGAACTCATCAACGAGAGAAGCATCCCACCATCCGCGTCTCACTTCCTCCCGCATCAACTCAAATGCGTCTTTTGGCACCATCGCCTTCCGATACGGCCGGTCGGTCGTCAACGCATCAAAGATGTCGGTGACTTGCAGAATCCTCGCTGTGAGCGGAATCTGTTCTCCCTTGAGGCCATCCGGATAGCCTGATCCGTCCAGTTTTTCGTGATGGTGGCGGATGATAGGCAGCAGGAGCTGGAAGGATTTCAGCGGAAGACAGATGCGCTCTCCGACCACGGGATGTTGCTTCATGACTCTCCATTCTTCGTCAGTCAAGGAGCTCGACTTCAGCAGTATGTTGTCCGGAACGGCCACTTTGCCGATGTCGTGAACAATACCGGCCCGCCTTAGCGCGACACGCAACTCCTCCGGTAGCCCGAGATGTTCGGCCAAAGCCTCGGCGTGATCCGATAGACGCTCGCAGTGCCCTTCCGTATAGGGGTCCTTTGCCTCGATGCTCCTGGCCAGACTGAAAAGGACGCTTTCGGCATTTTCCAATTCATCGGTAAACCCTTTCATGCGTACAAAGGAGTACACGCGCGCAAGAAGCTCCTGCTTGTTTATCGGTTTGCTTTGAAAGTCGTCTGCACCGCACATAATGCCGTGAATGCGGTCCTCTGTGTTGGTGAGCCCCGTGACCAAGACAACCGGTATCAAGCGTGTGTCGGGATTTGACTTCAACTTCTGGCACGCGGCAAATCCGCCCTGACCTGGCATGACGACATCGAGAAGCGCCACGTTGATCGATTCAGCGCGAACAACGGCTAACGCGTGTTCGCAATTTCTGGCGCAAATGACCCGATAGCCTGCAGCCGTCAGTATCCCTGAAAGTAGCTCGAGATTCGCTTCATTGTCGTCGGCGATCAGAACAACCGCCTTTTTAGCGCGGCGTTCGCCCATATGATTCTCCAAGGTAGTAACGGCTGGAAGTGAGCGGCGCAGATCTTGAACCGCTGCGCGAGCAGGCACAGCGCCGAGCACTCCGGTACGTAATACAGCGGACTGATGCATTACTGCCTGGCGGTCCTCTCTCGTCACGGCTGGCCTCCTGCTTCTACGCGCCAGTTCCAAAAGTTGGAGCGGTTGAGGATTTCGACGGCGACCTTGTGTTGGGCAAACTTGTCTCGCTCCCGCCATACGACGCGAGCGAGCGCTTTATCCCCCGTGTCAAGCCGCACAAGCCCGACGGTTTCACCCTTTACGTAGGGATGCGTGCAGCGAAACATCGCACCATGCTTGCTCAAATCCTGCGTGACGGTATCCTCGATCCATGTGTCGCTCTGCGGATCGTTGATCAGGCGTACGGGAACTAGTCGTGGTATCCGCCCGCTGCGTCGAAGTTGGTTCATCAGGTCCGCAGCAAAAAGCAAGATGTGTAAAAGTCTTGATCGCTCCAGATTGTTCAATTGGCGCGCGCACAAAGCTTCGGATGTCACTTGGCTTGTGCATTCCCCCAGAAAACTCCGGACGGATTCGGGCACGGAGCCCTGAAGTTTCTTTTGTTCAATCTGCTCTGCAATCTGGTCGAGCCTCACGTAACACGCGTCGATGAAGTGCCTCCGGCAAAGCCGTTTGCTTTCGAGTGCTGCCTCAGAGGTGCAGCCGCAGCCTGTATGACTGCAACGACGAAAGGAAACTCGTTGTGGATTGTTCATGGTCAAATCACCTCGGGAGACCGGCAACCTGCCTCTGTATCGCCTTCCGCTCGGGACGTTCCGCGTCCCTCTCTCGCCGGCAGATTTCGATCCCCTGTTAGTAGGGGTGACCAGACTCCCGTGAAGATAGGACTTTTTGGTACTACGCAGGTCGCCGGGGCTTGCACAATCCCATGCGTGTAGCTTCCAAAGATTTATCGTTAGGGCCAAGTAATTGGTGCGGGGGATCAGATCATGAATATGCAATGAGTAGCCCAGCAGCCTCAATTCCAGAAACTTGTGCTATTCAGTATCTCAATGGCTACACTGTGTTGCCCTGGCGCTATCGCCTTATGCCATGCGACGCGCGCGATCGCGGTGTGTCCAGTATCAAGGCGGACGATGTCCATGACTTCTCCCCTTCCGTAGGGATGTCTACAACTGAACATTGCGCCGTGCTTGCTCAGAGTTTGAGTAACCGTGTTTTCGACGCGGGGATTCGTAAGAGCATCTCCCAGCAGCCGCAAGTGGATCTGTCGGCCAACGCGTGGACTCCGCCGCAATCGCGTCAGGATCTGGGCGGCAGAGAGAGCGATTTCGAGCAACTGTGCCCGTTCTCGATTGTTGAGTTCGCGCGCACGCAAGGCGCGCGAGGTCGCCTCACTGGTACACGCCGCTGCAAAAGCGCGAATGGTTCCGAGTTCCGTGACGCCAAGCTTCTTTTGCTCGACCAACTGGGTGATTTTATCGAACCTCGCGGAGCAGGTGGCGACGAAGTGAGGCTGACACAGCGAACTGTTTTCCAAGGTCGTTATGGACGGTTTCCGGCAATCCGGATGATTGCACCGATCCACAGCGGGCTGACATTCGAGTTTCGCACGCGAGTGGTCTGGCGCGGTCCGCACGGGAGTCCTCCTTGGTTATCGGTGTCCGAATCCCGATGTGCCGGACAGCCGAATCGGACAGTTCGAGATGCACTCAATAGGAGTAATCGCGGGCATCGAAAGATATGATTTTCTCGCAGTATTTGGAGGCTGTTTTGCCTCATCGAATAGCCTGCAAGCTGTTGTAGACGGCTTATCGTGGACGAAACTTAGGGCGCTCCGACCTTCTAGGGTTTCGGGACTGGGACCATAGATCTCTTGAGCTGAAGGGCTTGCGTAAAGAATCTGTGCTTCTTGGCGTAATGAGCGGAATTCCGTCATTGGCGTTGTCCAGAAGCGCGAGAAACCACTTCGGTTGCAAACCCAGCATGCGTTGTGGTTCATGCAGTTCCTTTGGAAGCTGCTCACAGAGCTTGGACCGTCCGGAATCGAGCACAATCAATGCCGCTATCGAAAGATCGAGCATCAGGATCAGGACGAAGAGTAGCGGTGTGCCTTGCAGGGTTGCGAATCAGGTCGCCACCAGCCAAAGGGAACCGCCGTAGATGAGGCACGCCGGAACACTGAGAAGGGAGGAAGCAGCGAATAGAACCGAGTCCATCAGTTTGATGCTCGCGGCGGCCTCGGAACGCCGGCCGATTGTCCACAAGACCCGAGCAAACGGAGTGAAACCGGTCGTAGGGAGTTGCCGCCAAGTGAAGACGACCTTGCGGCACTAAGATGCTTGCGAGGTTTACAGTACCCTGCTCCCGCACTCGATGCAACGGTCCGTTCTACTGCAACTTATTTGGCCGCAGTCCTCACAAAGTACCGCCGGGCTCAACGGAATCAGATCGACATGGCTGGATCGGTTCAAGACTCCTCCCCTGAGAACCTATGTGGTAAAAGATGTGCAAAGCCGGAGATTGAACTAGCAATGCGATGTTCAGGGCCGGCTCTTGTGAATAGGGGTGCGATTGACATCCGGTGGATGGGCCTAGCGGAAGAATATGCAGACTCAAAAGCCGGACACAAAAAAGTATGTCGGTTCGCTCAATCGTGCAGAAGGAGTGCGATGCAGGGCAGCCTTCGTCCGACCAAGGCAGAAATCAAGCTATGCTGAGGTCGCACCTGTGCTGAGCGATTCGGCCAAGGGTTCAGAGGTGAGCGTCCAGCGCCGATTCCTCTTCCGGAGTGTCATTGCGGAGAGCCAGCGTTTTGGTGAGCGGTCCACACGATTTCATCGAGCACAATGAGCACGTTCTTTTGCGGGTTGACCCCGACAGATATCTGCAAACTTTTTCGCGCGTCGCACTCGAGTTGGAATTCGCCGAATTCGTTCGTCTGAGTTCGGGCTATGGTCTCTTGACCACTCTGCAGCAGTACAGGGATTTCTTCGATGCCTTTCGCCTTTGTCTCTGAATCCATCACCTGCCCTTGCAGGGCAATGTGCCCAGAACTATGCGTCAAATTGAGATTGAGGTCGATCAAGACGGGACCGGCCCTGTAGAGCAAACAGCGTGAGTCTGCCGACCCGGATCGGACACCGGCGAGCGCCGGCTGCAGGAAGCTATCGAAGACCAACTGAGCGAGCGTCGCCACTATGCCGGGCGCGCGAAGCGGCTTTAGAGTCTTAAATGCGGCTTTTACGAAGGATACGACACCTGCCGGCGCATCATTGTGCGACTCCTGGACGGCGAAGCGCTTCAACGACTGCCACTCTGCGACAACGTGAGTGCACTGGGAACATCCCATTTCGAGATGGCGCTCCATGGACGTCCGCTCCTCCGCGGAAACGTTCTGGTTGGCAAAATCTGCCCAGTTTTCGAGTGAAAAGTGCCGCATTATTCCATTCTCATTTCTGGAGGAGCGGTTCAAATACTGACCCGAGCCGTCTCCCTATCTGGCAAATAAGGGTGGGGCAGCTAGCCAGAAGATATACCCCCATTTCGTTCCACTTGGGAAGTGTAAGTTGTTTTGGCTGTCTCGCCGTCAGGAAACTGGCCATCACTCATTTTCCGTTGATTTCATCCAACCTGCGTCCGATGCGATCCAGACACCGTTGGCGGGTAAAGCCAATCGAACCTCGGGCCAAACCGAGCATGCGGGCGACTTCGTCGTACGGACGCGCCGGTTCTTCAAAGAAAAGCAGCCGGATGAGTTCCTGGCAGCGTTGGGGAAGCGATGCGATGGCTTCTCGAATCTGCTGTTCGCTTTCGGCCTGCTGAACGATGGCTTCCGCCTCGGGCGGAAGAGCTTTTTCCAAAGTTTTGGCAAAGCCTTCAGTTTTTTCCTGATGGCGCCGGTCTTGATTCTTAAGGTGGTAGCACTTGTGAGTCGTGACCATAAGAATCCATTTGGGCAGGGCTTTGGGCTCACGGATGCCGGGTAATCCCGACAACAATTCCAGGCAAACCATTTGAAACACGTCGGCTGCTTCTTCACGGCTAAACCTATACTTAATCGGTATGGAGAAAATGAGATTCTTGTATCTATCGATGAGGGCAGACCACGCGGCCTCATTGCCATCGAGACACTCTTTGACAAGCCGCTCCTCCGACCACGCGGCCTTCGGGGACGACTGTGCCTCAGCGGGTGGTTCAACTTCGAGACGGTTCTTTTCTTGGCTTATCATAGTCGTAAACGAGAGGCGGCTACGACTCCAGTAATTACGATAGGGGTAGAGTTGCGTACGATTCAACACACATGGCGCCTTTGGTAGCGAAACTCTAACCTGTTCGAGTTTTTAACTGCCGACGGAAAACCAGAACTTTCGCCCTGTTTTCGCCGGCAAGCTGTTATCACTCTGCAACCGCTGGGTTACCGGAACTATCTGGTAACTGCACCGAACACCCTTATTTTACGAGAGGAGCAGCAGCCGAAATGAGACGCCAAGTCCGGGACATCGAAAGAAGTCAAGGAGGCCTTCGGCGGAGGACCGAAAGGCCTAGACGCGAGCCGCGAGCCGAGCGCAGCGGATCTGGAAAGACACCGCCCAAGGGCGTCAAACCGGGACCAAGGACTTGGGAAATTGCTTCGGCTCTCGAGCTGATATTTTCGGGGCATCCGTTGGCCATGTGGATCCTGGATCGCGAAAGCCTCAGGTTCCTTTCCGCCAATGAAGCCGCGATCGAGAAGTATGGGTATACACGCGAGGAATTCCTGGAGATGAATGTCACCGATATTTCGGCCGACGATGACGTGCGCGCACTCTTGAACGAGATAGCAAGCGTGGACGCGACGCGCAGGCCTTCCTTTGTCTGTCAACATCGCTTGAGAGACGGAAAGATCATCGATGTGGAACTGGCCATGCATCTGCTCGGCATGGGTGGGCGACATCGAATCCTAGCGCTGGCCCACGACGTCACTCAACGCAAGGCAGAAGAACTGAAACGAGAAGAGACGGCGACCTATTTGCGCGCGCTTATCGAAAACTGTCCTCTCGCCATTGCTGTGCACGATACCGGCGGTCATGTAGTCATGTGTAATCCGGCCTTTGAAGGTCTCTTTCAGTACAGACAGGCAGACGTTGTCGGACTTCCTTTGGACACGCTGATAACGCCGGCCGAACTGCGCGATGAGGCGAGCGATATCACGCGCGCGGCCGTCGAGGGCCGCGTGACGCGCCTAACGACGCGCCGGTGCGCTAAAGATGGAACGATCATCGACACGGAAATCCACGGCGTACCTCTTACGGTAAACGGGGTCTGCGCAGGCGCGTATGGCATCTATCAGGACATTCGTGATCGAAAGCGCCTCGAAGAAGAAATGCGATTTGGTCAGAAAATGCAGGCTGTCGGCAGGTTGGCGGGCGGCATTGCGCACGATTTCAACAACATCATGGGTGTCATACAGGGTTACAGCGAATCGTTGCTTGAGTCGCTGAAGGCCGGGCACTCGCTCCGGAGCAGCGTCGAAGAGATCGATAAAGCTGCGCGGCGTGCTGTTGTCTTGACCGGCCAACTTCTGGCGTTCAGCCGGAAGCAAGTCCTGCAACCCAAAGTCCTCGACCTGAACGCCATTCTTGCCGATATGGAAAAGATGTTGCGCAGGATCATCGGTGAGCACATTCAACTCGTTACTCGGCAGGGTTCCGACCTGGGTTGGACTAAGGCGGACCCTACGCAGCTGGAACAGGTCATCTTGAACCTTGTTGTCAACGCGCGGGACGCCATGCCAAACGGCGGGAAACTCATCATCGAGACGGGCAGCGCTGAATTTGATTCTGACCTTGGCGCTGACAGTGCCGAAGCCGGGGACGAAAGTGGCTCGCATGTCATGCTGACGGTAACCGACACGGGAACCGGAATGGACGCGCAAACGCTGAAAAATATCTTCGAGCCTTTCTTCACGACCAAAGAGAAGGGGAAAGGCACCGGTCTCGGTCTGGCTACGGTATATGGGATTGTAAAACAGAGTGGCGGAAATATTTTCGTAACCAGCAAGGTTGGCCGCGGGACGACATTCACCGTCTATCTTCCTCGCGTAGCGAAACCAGCGGCAGGAATTGAAACAAACGCATCGACAAAGAAGGTTCCGCGAGGAACGGAATCTGTGCTCCTGGTCGAAGATGAAGATTCGCTTCGCGGACTGGTTCGAAAGTTTCTCGAGAAGTGCGGTTACGTCGTGCTCGAAGCCAAGGATGGCCAATCCGCCCTTCGGATCTCAAACATGTTTCCGGGCATCATCCATGCGCTGTTGACGGACGTGGTGATGCCGGGCATGAGCGGCTGCGAACTGGCCCGTGCGATCGGCCAGCGTCGCCGGACGACCAAGGTGCTTTTCATGTCGGGTTATGCTGCGGACGCTGACCTACCCGCCGAGGTCACTGAACGCAGGGGCTCCTTCATCAAGAAACCATTCAACCGCTGTGCACTCGCAACGAAATTGCGGGAAGTACTAGAAGCCAATTGAGCCAAGAACAGCGCAAGCATCAAGGAGAGAAAACGCAATGCAACACCACGATGCCAAGGAGAGCCTGGGGAATACACAGACGGTTTCGCTATTTCGCGATTCTTCTAGCGTGCCTAGTCCCAAGCGCCGGCTTTTAGTCATTGATGATGATGAAGCGATGCGCGGGATGATCCGGCACAGACTTCAGCGCGAGTATGAAATCGTCGATACAGGCGATGCGACGGAAGCTCTGGCCCTGGCCCTCGAGCATAGGCCAGACTGCATTCTCTTGGACCTTACTCTGCCCCTGTTTTCGGGCTTGGAGCTTTGCCAAACATTTTGCTCGCTGAGCCATACGCGAATGACTCCCATCTTCGTCATCACCGGCCAGTCGGCTTCGGACCATCAGGACGCATGCCTGAATCTGGGAGCCACCAAGTTCTTCCAAAAACCGCTCGACTTCGGGCAGCTGAAGGCCAGCCTAAAAGCGCTTCCGGCGATTGAGAGAAAGGATCGCCGAGCCGAAGTTCGGGTTCGGTTGAAAGTGGTATTGAAGCTCCTGGGCAAGGAAGCGAACGGGAAGGAATTCGAGCTTCTAACATACACCGACGACGTGAGCGTAAGCGGATTCTCTTGTCGTTGCCCGATATCGCTCAAAGGAGATACGGTCATCCAGGTGTTCCAACCTGGTGGCGCGGGCGAGCGTCTGGTTGGGGACGCACGACTGATTCATACGGAATGGGCCGGTCTTCCTTGGCAAGCCTGTGGTTTTCTCTTCACGAAAAAGAAAAGCGTGTGGATCCTATAGAGGAGAGCCAATCATGGGGGGGGTTAGTAATTCTCGGAGCCTTATATTCTCCTTGATCCCGCTGGTTGTGCTCCGCAAAGAACTCGATAGGTCCGATAGATAAGAGATTGTGCTTCACGCTGCTTGAGGCTTCTCGAGGTCTTGGCGGTCAATGCTCGAGACGCGATGCCGAACGGCGGAAAGCTCGTCATCGAAACCAGGAATTTCACCATGGATGACGAATATTCCCGTCGACACCCGCCAGCGTCGTCCGGGGAATACGTCATGCTTGCCGTGAGTGATACAGGCCACGGGATGGACCTCGAG
>Ga0137394_10001824_pt1 | contig 15675 bp, 14 predicted proteins | sample czobulk116metaG_FD_108278 | JGI IMG/M metagenome (GOLD analysis project Ga0137394, IMG submission 108278) | Vadose zone soil microbial communities from Angelo Coast Range Reserve, California, USA - czobulk1.16 metaG | ecosystem: Environmental > Terrestrial > Soil > Vadose zone | place: USA...
CAGACGCACTTTGCTCGTGTCCGAGCACTCCCGGAAGCAAACGGGTCACCGCATCGATCACTACCATAGCCGGCAATCCGCCATTGGTCAGCACGTAATCGCCGATCGAGATTTCCCGGTCGATCAGCCCTTCGCGCACCCGCTCATCCACGCCTTCGTAGCTTCCACACACCAGGAGCAGGTGCTCAGCGCCCGCTAATTGCCGCGCCATCGCCTGGTCAAACTTCTCACCATCCGGCGCCAGTAGTACAACTGTGGTGCGCTCGGCTTTCAGCTGCTCGATCGCTTCAAAGAGCGGCTCGGGTTTCAGCACCATCCCCGGCCCACCGCCGAACGGCTTATCATCGACTGTCTTGTGACGGTCGTGAGTCCAGTCACGCAAATTATGGATCCGCAGATCGACCAATCCGGCGCTGCGCGCCCGCTGGACGATACTTACATCCAAAGGCCCGGCAAACATCTCCGGGAAAAGTGTGAGCACGTCTACCTTCATGCTCAACCTGCCCGCCGCGCTTTGTCAGGTCGCGGGCTGATCTTCGACGATCTCGACGGCGCAACGCTGTCCCTTGCGGGCGCTGCCGGCCAAAAGTAACGAACGGATCGCGTTAATGGTGACGCCCTGCCGGCCGATAATCCGGCCCACGTCGGTCGGATTGAGGCGTAACTCATAAATTGTCATTCCAGCCCGATCGACCGGAGTAATGCTGACCTCGTTGGGGTGCTCGACCAGACCTTTCACCACGAATTCCAGAAAGGCTTGCATAAACCCAAACCGAGCGGTTAGGCCGCCGCGGGCACTTTCGAAGCCTTCTTGATAAAGCTGGCGACGGTGTCGCTTGGCTGAGCGCCCTTGCTGAGCCAGTATTTTGCGCGGTCCAAATCAAAGGAAACATTGTTCCCTTTTTTCAGGGGATGGTAGGTGCCCAATTCTTCAATGCACTTCCCGTCGCGAGGACTGCGGCTGTCGGCTACCACAATGCGAAAAACCGGCTGGTTCTTCGCGCCAATGCGCTTCATACGAATCTTAACTGCCATAAATTATTCTCGGTGATGGCAGCCGGACAACACGCCGAAACTGCCTGCCATTTGCACGGCATCTCTCGAAAAAGAGGGGAGAGCCTAGACTTGAGTCCTGGGGTTGGCAAGGGCCTTTTTGGCCATTTTTTGCGGCTCGGAGCTGCGTAACTAATCATTGGTAATTGGTCATTTGACAGTGGAAAGAAGCACTTAACTGCGGGTGATGAAGCCGTGCGCCCACGGTTGGCCAGGAATAGGCCCAGCCAGACTAGACACATCATTAATCAGCCCCTACTTTGGCCCCCAACTCCCGCACGGAGAAATGATAAATACCGAAAAATTGCTACGTGAGCTGATCGCACTGCCGAGCGTGAACCCGGCTTTCGTGTCCGTCGGCGATGCCCTTGGTGGAGAAGCCCGAGTGGCCGATTTTCTGGCAAAGACCGCCGGATCAGCAGGTTTGGATGTGCAGGTTCAGCCTGTCCTCCCAAATCGGGCGAACATCTTGGCCCGGTATTGTCCCCCTGCACGAATCAAGCGACGGATACTTCTGGCCCCGCACATGGATACGGTTGGCGGTGACGATTTGCCTGGAGAGCTGTTCAAGCCACGCCTCCTGGGCAATCGCCTATTCGGTCGGGGCGCCTGCGACACCAAAGGAAGCGTAGCTTCCATGTTCGCGGCGCTGATCGATTGCGCAAACGCAGCCCACAGGCCGCGCCATACCGAGATCACATTTGCCGCTCTCATCGATGAAGAATCGGCCCAAGCGGGGTCGCGAGCTTTGGTGCGCGAGGGCTGGCGAGCCGACTTGGCCATTGTCGGGGAGCCGACCCGGCTCAAAGTGGTGACTGCCCACAAAGGAGTGCTTTGGTTGGAGCTGCTCACCCGAGGCAAAGCCGCCCATGGAGCCCGTCCAGAGTTGGGGAAAAACGCAGTTCACGAAATGGCGCGCGTTGTCGATCTATTGGAGACGAAATATGCCGCCCAACTGCGACGCCGGAAACATCCGCTCCTCGGAAATGCCACTGTGAACGTCGGCGCCATTCATGGCGGCAACCAGCCGAATATTGTGCCAGCCCAATGCCGCGCGCTAGTGGATCGCAGAACGCTGCCGGGAGAGTCTGATGCGCGTGTGCTTCGGGAGCTAAAGACGTTTTTGGCGGCCCACAAACTTTCCGTCTCGATGCGCCGCACGCACCCAGCCGAATGTTGCGCACTGGAGACAAATCCGCAGAAGGAGCTGGTGAAGCAGTTGCTTGAGACTAACAGCCAACGCGCGCCAGCAGGCGTCGATTATTTCAGCGATGCCGGAGTGCTGGCCTCCGGAGGCATCCCGAGCGTGCTTTTCGGGCCGGGCGACATCGCCCAGGCACATACGCCCGATGAATGGGTCGACGTGCGCCAGGTAGAACAGGCTCGGGATATTCTGGTCCGCTTCTTTCGGTCGTTGCCATGAACAGCACCACCTCCGCTCCTGCGGTTGTCAAGGCGACGCCACGTTTCACGTTCTTCCGGCAAAGTGGTTGGATGATGATGGCCACGGTCGCCGGCGGCGCATTCATGTGGGCCGTCCATCCGCTCCTGCAAAAACCGGTCGACCAGGTTCAACTCGGAGCGATCACCGAGTTTCTGAAAAGCTTTATCCACGACCCGCTTCCCAAGCCGGTTTATGGATTATTCAACGCGCTCCTTTCGCTGCTCGTCATCATGAGCATTCCGGGAACCGGCCTGCAGACGATCTTTGCCCAGCAAGCCGCTGCCGCGATTGATGACACTTCCGAGCGACAATTGCGCGGAACTGTCCGGACCGTGCTGGCGGCCACTGCTTTGATTTGGGTGATTTGGGTGGTGGCAGTATTCGCCCTCAGAAAAAACATCATCTCAGCCCTCAACATTACGGACCCTGCTGCTCTATGGATCATAATGCTGGTGGGCCTGCCCATCCTTTGGGTGCCTGTGCTTTCCGGGTTGTTGCAAGGACGCCAGAATTTCCTGTTGCTGGGCTGGATGTCGATCCTGCCGGGGGCAAGCCGATGTTTCACGGTTCTGCTCATCGTACGGATATTGGGAGCCGGCCTCACAGGCGCTGTCATTGCAGTGCTGGTTGGGGCGATTGTCCCATTGGTCATTCTGCTATGGCGATCTTCTTCGGACCTGCGCGGCCCGCGCGAGCCAGTTCCCTGGGTCCCGTGGTTGAGGCGCGTCGTTCCTCTGACCCTGGGGTTGGGCGCGATTACGTTTGTCTTGCAAGCCGATATGCTGGTGGTACGCAAATTCTTTCCCTCCCAAAGCGGTTTTTATTCCGCCGCAAGCATTATTGGCAAAGCCCTCGTCCTGTTTACGGTTCCGCTGGCCGCGGTGATGTTTCCCAAAGTCGTTCAAAGCGCAGCGCGGGCCGAACGCACCGACGTCCTGGCTCAAGCTCTCGGAGCGACTGCACTGATGGGTGCCGGAGCAGCGCTGTTTTGCACTATCTTTCCCGGCCTGCCCCTGCGGTTGGTCTACGACAGCTCGTATTTGGTGATCAAGCCGGTCGTGCCCTGGTTTGCCTGGTGCATGCTCCCGCTCACGCTGTCGAATGTCCTGATCAATAATCTGCTGGCCCGCGCTCGGTTTGCCGTCGTGCCGTGGCTGGTGATTCTTGCGGGGGTCTATTGCGGTACACTGGTCCTCGTAGCGCGACACCTTCTGGCGGCTGATCAACTTACGGCCTTCACAACCATCGTGCAGGTGATCGGCGGGTTCAGCCTGATTTTGCTGGCGTTGCTGATCTACTTCACTTGGCGGAAGAAGTAGCTCCTTGAGGAAGTTGCTGCGCCGCCTCCGGTCGCGCCAGTGGTGGGGGCGCTTTCAATTTGAGATAAATCCAGGTTTCAATGGGTCGCAACGGCCGAAGCATCTTGTAGAATGGCGAATAAAACAAACGCAGCCGAATCGCCGACAGCAACATGATCAGCGACGTCTTTCCCAGCACAACTTTGGATCCGATCTTGTCGGTCCATTCTGTGGGCACTTCCAGGATGCGAAACCCGGCCCGTTTCATTGAGTAAAGGAGGTTGATATCAAAAGCCATGTCGGCAATCCGCAGGAATGAGTGGATTCGTTCGACAACTTCGCGCCGCATCACTTTCGCGCCGCATTGGGTGTCTTTAATGTTCATCCGGAAGAGGAACTGGACAATCCTATGGAAAATACGGCTGGCGAACTGCCTTTTGTTGGACTGCGATTGGTGCAGCACCGCCCCTTTTATCCAGCGCGAACCGATGATGCAGTCGGCCTCCCCGCAATGTTTCACCAGGTCGTGAAATGCCCGCGGAGAGGTGGCGCCATCGGCGTCCACATACCCAATCCATTGGCCCAGCGGCGCCAATTTCAGCCCTTCGATGAGCGCCCCGCCCTTTCCGATGGGTGCGGGAAATTCGAGCGCGGAGATAGTTTTATATTCCTGCGCAACACGGCGCACCACGCCAATGGTGTCATCAACGCAGCCGTTGAGGATCACCACCATTTGGAACGGACCGCGGTAGCTGTTTTGGAAGTATTCGGCGTATTCGCGTAGAACGGGCTCCAGCCGCTGTTCCTCGTTATAAGCCGGAATCAGCAGCAATAAACTCGGTTCTCGGTCGGCCACGCGCATGGCTTTAACCACAATCTACCCCAAACTCAAGCTAAACGCACGGGGCAGTTGGGCAGTCTGCCCACCCCGTTTGTGTGAACGATGAAGGGCTAATCGTTATGCTGCCTCTCTGAATCGTCACGAGGAACCATTTAGCGAGGCCCCTTTTTGCCGCAATCTGAGTTAGCCGCATCACGGATGATGGCATTGGCTTCTCCGCGGTCAATTAACCCGTCGTGTTGAAATTCCCGCGCGCGATCTATAGTGGAAAGCACATACTCGCCATGGTTGCGCCAGGGCCCTGCACACGGACAGAGTTCCGCAATACTACAACCGTCGGCGTTCACCACGGCGCCTGCAGGAGTATTGGGACATTGATCGCGGCTGTCTGGAACGCCGTCATGATCGCTATCGCTGTTGCACAAGTCAGGAAGGCCGTTGACCAATATTGGGACAGCGGAACTTCCTCCATTGCTAAATCCCAACTGCCCTTGTCCGTTGTTTCCCCAGGCGTATATCCGGCAGTCATTTCCGAGCGCCAGACTGTGCAAGTTACCTCCCGCAACGGCGCGCCACCCGCCGGCGGAAGGAGGCGTAACAACCAGCGTGGGTGTGGTCACTGTCGAGGAAGGCGCCGGGCCTTGATAAACCTCTGGTGGGTCAATAGTCCCAACTCCAAGCTGGCCCGCATAGTTGGCGCCCCAGGCGAAGAGCCGGCCATCCGTCGCAATCGCCAGGCTGTGTCCTTGCCCTGCACTAACGGAACGCCAACCGGTCACGCCATTCGGCGCCGCAACCGCCACCGGCGACAGCGCATTTCCAGGAACACTCGTGCCTAACTGTCCAAACCAGTTTCCGCCCCACGCATACAAACGGTTGTCGTCGCCAATGCCCAGGCCATGGCTGCCACCCGCGGCCATCGCTTTCCACTTCGTCACTCCGGCAGGTCGAATCGTCTTCACCAGTTCAGGAATGAAGCTCGAGGGCTCCAGGCCGCCGCCCAGTTGTCCACCCTCATTTTCTCCCAGGCCGTAAATTTCGCCGGTGTCGGTCGATGCCAAACCAAAATTTTGACCTGCGGCGACGGCAATCCACCGAGTCACGCCATCAGGCGAGGGGAAGAGCGTCGGCAGAGTGTGAAGAGGGAATTTGCCGCCGCCCCAGACGTAAAGCTGGCCATCGCTGGAAACGGCCATACTGTGAGAGCCGCCCGCTGCCACCGCGATCCATCCTGAGACTCCCGGAACCAGCAGAGCAGTCGGTTCGCCTCGTTCAACCATATCGCCAAGGCCGAGTTGTCCCTGGGAATTATCGCCCCAGCAGAAAAGCTGTCCGTTCCTGGCAATTGCCAGGGTATGAGCAGAAGAGGCTACGGCGGTCCATCCCGAGACACCGGCAGGAAAAACCACAGCCTGTGGGGTGAAGGTCGCCGCATTAATATCTGAGTCGAACCCCAGTTCGCTCCACGTATTATCGCCCCAGGCGTAAAGCGCGCCTTCGGGGGAGATAACGAAGGAGGCGTAAGACATCGTCTCTGACGCCAACTCCGGCGTGGGCTCGATGGCTGAGGAAGCACTTACGAAGGGCCCAAATGGGGCAATGGTGAGAAAAAGGGAAACCACGAGATGAATACCTGGATGTTTCATATCAGTCCTGTTTGAACTTTAACTGGTGGACCAAAGAGTCTCGCGCAGGAGGAACTGGTTTGCAAGCGGGCCCAGGAAAAGAGCCCGCGATTTTACTTCACGCGGAAGTTTCGCGGAGCGAATTTACAATTCGCGATTGTCAGGCCGGTGTCTGGACCGGTACTGGGTGCTTGAATGCCTCGATTGACTCGATGCGCCATCGTTTGCGCGAGCCCTCAAGCTCGAATTCCACTTCGTCACCCGCTTTATGGTTCAGAATGGCCTGTGCTACGGGTGTCAAATAGCTGATCATTCCCTTCTCGGGTTCGGAATCCCAGGCCCCCAACACAGCGAAAGTCTCCGCGTGGTTGGTCGCGAGGTCCGTCACCTGAACGCGTGTGCCAATGCTGACCGTATCGGTCTTTGGATTTGAAAAGTCCGTGCCCCGCGCTCGCACCAATTGCACTTCCAATTCGGACTTGCGCCGCATCAGCAGTTTTTGCATCTCCTTGGCAGCTTTGTATTCGTGGTTCTCGCGCAAATCACCATAGCTGCGGGCAATCGCAATTTCTTTCGAGTTGGCCGGTATCTTTTTTTGCACCAGCTCGGTGTATTCATTCTTGCGCCGTTCAAGGCTCTCCCATGAGACCACCAGGTTCGCGTCTTGTTTGCTCTGCTCGCCCGAAATGAGTGATTGCACCGCGGGATAGCTTTTGACAATGCGCGCCAGAAGTGACCGCTTGTCCATGTCGTCAAAGCAGGGGGAAAGCTGCAACGCTCGGGTCAAATCCTTGATGACTTCCAGGTCGGCCGATCCAATCAACTCGACCAGCAAGTCCTGGTCATCAATGATGAAATCCCGCAGCCGATTGGATTTCTTTTCGTTGAACTGATCCCGCTCCATCGCGGTCAACATGGCGCGAAACACTTCCGGGCCCAGAATATCCGCAAAGCTGTCTGAGCGTTCCTTGGCCAGCCAGAGCAGCAGTTCGGTGCTGGCCTGGTGCTGGCTGATGAGCCGCGCGAGAGCTTCTTTGAGTTGCGGAAGCTTCCCTTCACTGATCAGCAAATGGGCCAACTCGGAGCAAACTTTGGCCGAGACCGTGTTCAGCGCGCCGAGAGCCGTTTCAGTCCACGCCTCCGGATAAGATTCACGAAACGACTGCAGAATCCGGCGATGCTTGGAAGCCGGCGCCGACTCGAGCAGCGGGCCGAATTTCGGAAGCAAGGCCCACACAGCATCCGCCTTTACTTCGTCCGCCACCGGAGGAAGTCCCGCAATCTGGCCCAGTTCGTCACGGATGAAAATCGCTTCCAGGGCCACGGCTGGTTGTGTGCGCTGATGCGTGATGATGTCCGTGTTCAAGCCGGCCACGATTTCGTTCGCAGCGGCCTTTGCATCGGTTAAATCGGCAAAGAACTTCAATGCTTCGCTGGCCGAGGCCAATTTGGCCTTCAACCCTTTGGCCGCCCGGAACTCGGCCAGTAAACGGTCTTGCAGAGAAACTTCCTGCGCCTGGTAAATGACCGGGTCGGTCTTTTTGATTGGCACCTGGAAGTGGCCATCCTTCTTCAATTCGCGCTTGGCTGTCTCCCACCATTTCTTCCAGTCATCGCGGATGACGTCCGGAACCAGCACTTGCTGGATTTGGTCGATGGTTGCCCGTCCGCCGAAGCTCTGCAGCACCAGTTTGATTAAATCCAGATGATGAAGCGCGGCCATTTGACGGAGCCCCTCCAGGTCAGCGACCTTTCGAGCCAGAATATGATTGGGATCGATCGGTTTAAGCGATTCGGCCGCAAAGCTTAAATCCATGGTATGACCGGCCTTGGATTGAAAATCGATGATGAATCGTGAAAAGACAGTGTCGACGGTGGTGATCTTTCCAAAGCCCCAACTTCGGTGCAGGCAATAACCACTTTTGGTCAGCGCCACCAGCGCGTCGATGTGCTGCTTGCCCACTTTGCCCGCAGCCACAAGTTTCTCGAACTCTTCTTTCATATTCCAATGTAAGTTCTCGCTTGCAGTTGAGCGACTGTCATTATTAGGGAGTGAGTGGCGAAAAACCAAGAGAAATTGCCGTTGCCATGCTCAAGCGGCATTCGGTCCGGCAGGAGTTCATCGAGGAAATCCTCGAAAATGAGCTGGCCGGACAGGTACTCTTGCCTGCGGACCGCCGCCTCGTACAGGAACTCACCTTTGGCGTGGTTCGTTGGCAGGGAACGCTTGATTGGCTGATCGCGGCCAAAACTCCGGGCCGCACGCAAAAGCCGCTCCTGCAAATCCTTTTGCGTCTTGGGCTTTACCAGATGTTTTGGCTCGATCGCATTCCCGATCATGCGGCCGTCAATGAAACCGTCGAATTGGCCCGGCGCCACGGCTTCGGACCGCAATCCGGGTTCATCAACGCCGTCTTGCGAGGCTACTTGCGCGAACGAGAAGCCACCGAAAAGACGCTCGAAGCTCTCAAGCAGGAAAACCCTGCCACTGGCTACTCCCATCCGAAATGGCTTTGGGAACGCTGGGAGAAGCGCTGGGGCTCCGACCTCACACGCAAGCTGCTTCAGTGGAACAACACCCCTCCAACTACCTTCGCCCGGGCCAATACACTCAAAGCGACGGTCGAAGAGATCGCGGCCGTTTGGGAGAAAGAAAAGGTCCGTTTCATTCCACGACAATTCGATTGGGCCAAAGGCGATCTGGTCTTTGAGCTCGAGACGCATCCCGGACTCGCGGCCATGCCGAGCTTTCAACAGGGCCTTTTCTATGTGCAGGACCCCAGCACCTTGCTGGCGGTGACCCTTCTGGACCCTCAGCCCGGAGAGGCCATCCTCGATTTGTGCGCGGCGCCCGGGGGAAAAACTACCTTCATCGCGCAACTGATGAATAACACCGGCGTAATCATGGCGCAGGACTCGCACATGCTCCGTCGCAAAATGATCGAGCAAAATTGCCAGAGACTCGGCGTGACCAATGTCCATTTGTCCGCGCCCGCCGAAGGCGTCAACCCAGACTTAAGCACTCCCTACGACCGCGTCCTCGTCGATGCTCCCTGCTCCAACACCGGCGTGATGCGCCGCCGGGTCGATCTCCGCTGGCGCATCCAACCCTCCGAAATCACCCGTTTGGCAAAAATCCAACTCGACCTTCTCGACGTTGCCGCCCGCGAAGTAAAGCCCGGTGGAATCCTGGTCTACAGCACCTGCAGCCTCGAACCCGAAGAAAACGAAGCAGTCATCCATGCCTTCTGCAAATCGCATCCCGACTTCACCCTGGAACAACAGCGCTCCCTCCTTCCCTTTGAACATTCAGTCGATGGCGCCTACGTCGCGAAGCTCCGAAGGCCAACTCATCCGACACGTTGAAATAGATCAGCACGTCACTTGAACCCACGCTCTGACCTATGATCTCCTCCACTTTCTCGTGAACTCCGTCGTGAACTTTGTCGACGTCCGGGCGCGCGTTCGTAGTGCAGGCTTCAGCCTGTCCCTTGCCTGTGCCAAAACCCTGGCCCACTCTCTCAACTTCTCAACCCTCAGCTCTCAACGGATTCGGCACTACGAACCCAGGCTCAGAACTCACGATCCTTTTCTGACCCGGGGCGCCGTTCCCACCCCGAAAGGATCACCGACAATAGCCCAATCCCGACGCGTCGGGGTTGGCTTCGCCGTTTCCTCTTTCCCCAAGTCCCGCCGACGATTCTCGGAGCGAAAGAACATTCAATTCTTATCCTTCGCAATTATCGACAAAGCCTGTATTGCTTGCCTTAATCTTGTCGAGCGGATGAACGGAGCCTCGAACTTATGTCACTTATCTTGCACCTATCTGACCTTCACCTCGGCCCTGAAGAAAGCGGCGACGTACTCGGTGACTACAAGAGTGAAATTGTTCCATTGCCTGAACGGATAACACGCCAGGACCTATTGCGAGAAACACTCAAAAAGCTTGCTGTTCGGTTGAAGACCGAGACTCGATCGCTGGATGCTGTTGTTATTACCGGAGACATCACGATAAGGGGCCGAGAGGAGGGTTTCCAACAGTTGGAGGGCATTCTCGAGTGCCTAGGCGAAATTAGGCCAAGAGCCGACCAAGTTGTGGTCGTCCCAGGAAATCACGATGTCGCATGGGCGCCTCCAGACGATCCGCGGGAACGATACAAACATTTTATCTCCTACGTCCGCGCCAAAGGATACAAAACCCCCCTACTCGAGGGGATCGATTTGACCGGGACGAAGCCCACTCCCGACGATTTGAAGAATCACTACCTCATTGGACCGACACGCAATTGGGCAATTCTCCCGATCAATTCATCGAACTACTGTGGCAAGCTCGAATCAATAGGGGGGATCAGCGACCCGGACTGGACGGCGATTCCAGACATTCTGGCCGCCGCCCGCCCTAGCTTTCAAAAGGACGTCGTAACCCAAACGCTCAAGAAGCTTCGATTGCATGACATTGCAAGAATCTCGAAGGATCAGTTTTCTGCCATTGAATGGCTGGTTGCTGCAATTAATGCCGCGGCGGTTGGATCAATGAGTTCCAACCCGCTGCTTGTCGTGGCAATGCACCACCATCTGCTACCGGTCACGGATTTGGAAGAGTTCAAATCTTACGAGTCGATTACGAACCTAGGCCATCTGCGGCATGTTTTGCGAGAAAACAACGTTTCTGTCATGCTGCACGGTCATAAGCATATCGAGTACGTATACACGGACCACATCTACGAGATGCCTGAAGCAGATCCTGATAGCGTGCACCGAATGCTTGTCGTGGCCGGTGCGACCGTAGGCGCGAAAACGTATTCGCAAAATCAGGTCTGCCGCCTCCTGGAAATCGGAACCACCAACGAGGCCCCGACGATCGCGATTAGTCATATTCCAGTAGCACCTCAGGGAATCCCCCTAAAAATTCCACCTGCAAAGGTATTCCCGCTCTGGCAGAAAGCCGATGCCTTCTCATTAAGGTCAGGACCAGTCCATTTAGTTGAGGGGAATTCTGTGGACAATGTCTACGAACGGGCCTTATCGCTCTTCAAACCCGCGAATTCTGCAGAGTGGGTCTCTAATCTGATTTGTAGGGTAGGAGAGACGCCCGAATCGGTCACGCTCCCTCGAATGTACCCTGTTGTGCAGGGTGTCCCGGCTGACGAACGGGAGGCATGGTTCAAGAGAATTGTCGACTGGTGGCAGAAGAGAGATTTCAAGAAACTATCGGGAGATCATCATTTTAATCATGGGAATCGAATTTTTCGCTACGAACGAGAGATCGATCAACTTAACCGGGTCGTTGAGGCGATCGAGCGCGATCCCTTAACGAGCCGCGGAGTGGTTAGCCTTCTCAAACCCGAAGCCGACCAAATTCACACCGATGCACGGTTTCCCTCGTTCTCGTTGATTCAATTTTTGGTGCGTGATCTACGGGATAGCTGCATGCTCGACATCGTGGCGTTCTTCCGCAAGCAGGAAATACGTTACTGGTGGCCCGTCAATCTTGCTGAACTCTCTCGTCTGCAACTGGACGTCTTCAATAAGGTTAAGGACAAAGTCGGGGATAAACTTAAACGGCCACTGAAACGAGGATCGGTTACCACCCTTGCGACGCTTGCTCATGTAGGTACGGACATACCATTCATTCTCGTTCCAGCGATCGATTTTGATTTAGAGGAGAGTCCTCAAAAGCTCTGGGACATGACCTATGCCGTTTGCTGGGAAAATATGGCGACTGATCGACGGAAGGACCAGATTACAACATGGGTGAACGTGCTGAGCAACTTGGTACCACCTAAGAAGCAGGATTCAGCCGGCGTACCCGTTCCGATTCAAGGCATTGAGTACTTGGCGGAACTTTCCGAGCATCTTGCTCGAAATCACAACGGAGAAGTCCACGGGCTGGCCGTTCTTTGGAGGGAGTTGGAGAAAATTAACACGCGGCACGGCAATAAAATGAATGAAGGGAAAGTGTCAGAACAGGAGCATAACAATTGGCGGATTGACGTTTTGGCGAACGTAAACAGAATACGCGACATTATAATCAGAGTATTCAATGCGACGATTCAGAAGTTTGAATGAACCACCACAGCCCTCACAATCTAGAACTAAAGCAAACAAGAGAATCAATGCGCATTCCGTTCTGTTAACAGTATGTGGACCGTCTGGAGCGGGAAAAACCACAATTGTTGAACGACTAAAAAAGACTTACCCTGCTTATGTTGAAGTTCCCGAAGGCAATAACGAACTGCGAAGTCTTCTGCAAGGAAAGGAGGGTTTCGATGCCACTCGGAATCAAAGATGGTTCTTGGAGCAGATTATGGAATTCGTTGCACGAGCAGATCCGAACTCCCCTCTCGTGTTGGATCAGGATCCAGCGGCGATAATCTTCGCCTATTCTCGAATGTTTCGGGATCAAGGATTGATACGCCACCGGGAATACAGATTGCTACTTAAACAATTGGAGCGTATTGAGCGAAGACTGAAGCACTGGCGGACTCCGCGGATAATATATTTTTTAGATGCGCCCCCAATCGTGCTTCGCGCGCGCGTGCTCAAGCGTTGCGGTAGAGAGCAAACGCCACCCCTATGGTGGTTCGTGAGAACTAGAAACTATTTTCGCGAACTATCGTCCACATTTCCCAAAGCAATCACCTTGTCAACGGTTGATCACAGCATCAATGATATAGTTTCGCAAATGCACCAGGCGATGTCGGTAAACTAATTACGCCGAACTTGATCAGAACGAAAAGCACGGCTGGACATGAATCAGCGCTTCAGAGGATATCGTTTCCTCGATGCGAGCAGTCCGCCACCGTGCTAGCCAACGATCCCACATTTGGTTGAAAACAGGGTTTGAGCATTCAGCCATGAACTCATAAGAAAGGTTGATCCATTTTCTCCGCCGTGCGCAATCCGCACCGACTACGAGCAGCCAATTCTTTAATTGTTTGGGCAACTCGTCTGTACGGATTAAACTGCGTAATTTCTTCTGCGTCAGGAGCGCTCCTACCATGCGATCCATCCGATTGCTGAGTTCTTTAAAAAGCGCATCGGATTCTGCTTTATCAAAACGCAATTGATCGTTGTTTTTCTCAATTCTGCACGTCTTCGAATTCGACATGTTATGTTCATCTCTAACGTAAATATGAAGGCAATCAGAAACATGTCGGTAGTATCCCACCTCAACACCTAGCCAAGCGGCCAAGATCTCCTGGAGTGAAGTGAATTGAACAAAGTTGTGTGGCACGCCCAAGAACAAGTCATTGCTTCGCACAACCTGTGTCCATTGAAGCTTGCCATCGCGAATTTTGGCAAAAGAACAAACATTGCATGGTATGTCTCGATCAGTTGGATTGCCGTCCTTTAATGGCAGATCCTCAGAGGCATCCCAGATTTGAAGCACAACCTGGCGGCTGTCGGGATTGTTTCTCAATGCTTCATAGGCTCGCTCCAATTGGTCGAGTCCGAAATGACGCCGCAGCCGAAATCCATATGCGCCATGATAATTGCGAGCGTCGCCGGCAAACTCCCGCAGCTTCGGATTCCAGTAATTTACGAAAGCTGAATCGCGCCGGCCACTTACAATCCACACAACCTCTGCGAGCGCAAAGGCCGGATTGATCGCTGGTTGCCTTGATACGACCCAACGCTGGCGAGGATCTTTAATTGTAAACACGGCACCAAGCAATTCCTTCGTTTCGCCGCCTCGGCTGGGCTGAACTCGCGCCTCCTCGGAATTCTCAAATTCCGAGGCAGCTTTCACCCAGACTTCGTCCGCAGTTGTTCCTTCAAATAAATGCATTTATAGCCGTCGATTGTGCTTACTAAGAATCTGAAGAGAACAAAATCGTTGCAAGGCTTTGCCAAGAAACATATCGACAGCTATTCACAGCGAACGAGCTAAGCGTTATTCACAAAAGGCAAGGGCAGGTGAATTGTGCGAGTAACTCCTCTCACGTCGATTGGATCTCTCCCGAATTTTCCAAATTATCACAACGAGAGGCCAACAAAAACGAATGTTTGCACTCTTTCTGAGTTCGGTCATTCAGCTTCCACTTTGGGGGGAACCAGTAGTGAATAGGTTGTGAAGAAGCTGTGAATTTCTGCTTGATCTGGGTTCGACCGCTAACGCCCTTAATTTCAGGATGAGCGACCCGCGCATACTTATCGACCTCACAAAAGAGGTTTTGACAATCGATCAGCTGCAATTGCCTGCCCCATAACGAGCGAAACTTCAATCCCAAGCGAGTAAATTCCTCGTTTTGGGCGTCGGCAACGAATCGGATAATATCTGCCTCACTCAAATCCCCAGTTGTCGTGAAACATTTTCGAATTCCACCAATTGCACCTGGGCCGGGAACGACAAACTCCATCTCAGAAAAGTTGATTGCCGCGCTATAGTTGAGATCGATTACAAATTGGTACGCCAAGAAATTGCCAAGCATCGGATAAGCAAGTAGAAGTTTGAAAGCATCTACCATCGAGCTGATTTCGGTTAATCGGAGCGGAACGCTATCAATCATGATCCTTTCGAGCAGTGCGAGGTAGCTTCGATGCTTCCTAGGATCAGCGAACTCACCCGAGCCCGACGGCATGATATACGCAGCAGAAAAGATAGGATCTCCTTGCACCTTCGCTCGATCCAAGATTGCCGCATACTGTTTAAAAGAATACGTTGAATAACGAACTTCGCCAAAGGCTGCCTTGAACAGTTCCCACGTACTTTCGCGGTTGAAAATCTTGAAAAGGATGCAGCGAAAGAAAACCTCATCAGGGTTCTGATCGCCCTGATAGATTACGTTCCTGATGAGGTATTGGGTAACCCTGTCACTCGCCCGATACGCATTTGTGAATTTATGTTTCAGTAAAATCGGATCGTTCGTCCACGGGGGTGGTTCTCCGCGGACTCTTCGAAAAAAAATCTCCTGCCGTTCGCTAGCGAATTTCCAATAGGTATCGTAAACCGCCGATCGCTTTGGCGGACTAAGCTTATTAATGATATTTGGATGAGCCATCTGGGCTTTGCGCTGCTTAATCACAGAACACGTGCTTTTTGATATTTTCCAAGGCGGCTTCGGGGCGCGATTCATTGCGAACTACACTTACTGGATATTTTCTACTTTCCTCGGATGCAAACCTCCGATAGAGCACGCTCACACGCCTCCATTTGGCAATATCCTGTTGTTGTTTGAATGGAACAGATCGCCCGATAAGGAAGAGGCGAGTGGGCAGAATTCCTTTCCAATGGATTGCTTCTGCTGCAATAATCGCTTTTAGTGATCGGCTGTTAGCGCCGTTCACTGAGCCATAAACCCACGTTGACCACCAGAAGCGATCCAACACAACCGTCTTCTTTTTGCGAAGGGCTGGCATGATCTGATTATCGATTGCATCAACATGGGCAGCGACATGCAACATTTGAAG
>Ga0137394_10001825_pt1 | contig 15673 bp, 14 predicted proteins | sample czobulk116metaG_FD_108278 | JGI IMG/M metagenome (GOLD analysis project Ga0137394, IMG submission 108278) | Vadose zone soil microbial communities from Angelo Coast Range Reserve, California, USA - czobulk1.16 metaG | ecosystem: Environmental > Terrestrial > Soil > Vadose zone | place: USA...
CGCCGTCGATAAAGAGCAGGTGTATGTCGCTGGCGATGACTCTGGCATCCTGCGGCAGGTAGTCTTCGGTAACGTCATCTTCCAGGGTGCCGTCAACCACGAAGCGTTCGCCGTCGCTCACGTGAAGGGAAACTACTCCGCCCTCGCTGTATTGCTCGGTTACACGTTCGTGGCTTTCGAGCATGGCTTCGAGCCCTTCTTCTTGCGTTCCTGAGTCGGCGATGTCGCTCAGGTAAGATTGGAACTGCGCTTCTTCGTTGTAGACGATGCCAGAGGAGTGGGCCGGAGAGATTTTGCTGCAGATTGTTTTGAGCTCAGCGGCAAACGGGCCGGCCACTTCGTGATTGAAGAGAACTTCTTCGCAACGTAGTTCGAAGAGATCCTGGCGCTCGCGCGGCGTGAGTTGTTCATCGCGAGCTGAGTAGATCTCGATAGCTTCCGGCTCATCAAGTAAGCGATCTTCGTTTGTGGCCGTGACGTCAGTCAGTTCCATTGCGAGGAAAGCGATCTCTTTCAGAACCTGGCGGATGATTTCGGCGCGAGCGTCGGCGATTTCATCTAATGAGGCGCCGCGGTTTGCAATAATGTATTGGCCATGGCGGGTGTTGATCTCACGATAGCCCCATGAAGCCCAGATTTGCAGTGAGCGGGGATCGGCTTCGACGCCCGCGGAGACGGCCTGCTTTACTACGCGCACGAATTCAACCGCGTCGTCGTTATTGGCAAGCTGCTTTTCGGCGTAAGGAACGGCCAGGATTTTGTATTGCTGTTCGGCTTCGTCGACCGGTCCGAGGTCGATTTCGACACGGCCGAGTACACGGCCGCCGATGAGTTGCGTCGATTCGAGATCAATGCGGGTAATGTTTCCGCTGTAGAGAGTCTGCAGTCTTAGTCCCTGACGACTGCTCGGTGCCACGCTGTCGACGTCAACTCGGCGATTGGCGAACTTTTCGAGATGAGCATTGAAGTCATAGTTCGGGTTGCCGGTGTCGACGGGATGAAACAAAAGGTGAAGCGAGTTAGGGGCGTAACGTTGAAGAAATTGTGTCTGCACGGTTTGCCTCCAGATGCAAAGGACGGAGAAAAATTGGTAAAGCGCCTATTGCAGTCTCGACTAAAACCCTGCTTTGGTTTTTTGGAGCATCGGTTGGACAGGATACTTGGATACAACACGGGCTTTGGAGGAGGCCGGTCTATTGTTTGGGGTTGCGAAGATAGAGAGGTGCAGATTGCGCGAAGTTGAGGCTACTTCGTTTCTCTGCCGTGCCAGGAAAAGCCGGCAGCCGTAGGCGCGGCAGTGTTGGGGAACTACTTTAGGAGTGCCGGGCTTTTTTTTTCGGCGGGAGATTGTGTCTCCCGATTTGGGCCGCGCTTAGCGCGGCCTCGTGTTTCTCGATCTTGTTAAGGAGAATCTTCGTGGTGGCAGGGGCGCGTGGGCGACACAATCCTGTGCCGCCATCATTTTGGCGGTAACGAATCCATAGTTGATTTGGTGGGTCCTTGGAATTTTGCGGCCGGGGTTTTTAAACCCGCTGGTTTAGCCGGCGGCGGCGAGGGGGGAAACTAAATTAGATTTCTCGGCTGGAATGGAGCGAAGCGGAATGCAAGCTGAGGCCTTATAGAATTGAGGTGCGCGATACGCGCGAAACCACCATCGCGGAAGAGAGAGGGTTCTGCCTACTTCGCTATTTGGAAGGAATGGATTATGAGGTCGGTTTAGAAGGACAAGAACCCGTTAGCGTTTGGGGAACAGGTGTGACGTACTAATTCACCAGATATGAAGCCAACCCAAATTAGCGCTTAGAGTCGCGCGCGACAGGCCAAGACCCGACGGCATGCGAGACCTTCACGTTTCACACTTCATCTCAGGAAAGATACTGCCCTCGTGGTATCTCGACGAACCGTGAGCCTAACAGCATCTCCGAATCCAAGACGTCCTCGCGAGCCGCACAAGTGACAATCCGGGAGAGGATGCTGCCGAATGCGTTTGGTGCTGTAGTTAGTCAGTCCCTCTTTGATGTGTGTCGGTAAAGGTACGTCCAGGAATGGCTGTAGCAAGTGACGCAACACTAACATACCGTAAGACGCCGCTCTCATATTCAGGTCCATCACTGCGGGAGCACTCAGTGGAATATCTTTAGAATATCCCATCGCCAGCACCCGACTTCTCTCATCCGGCTCTAAGCCTTCCAGTCTTACTTGCTCCTCAGATACGATTCCTGAACAACGCAAGCAAGCTCTGCCGGGCCCGACGTATGACACCCTCGAATCGAGGCTTTGAATGCCGATATCATCAATCCCGATTTCAGTTCCTAAATCAATGTAGGGAATCAAGTATTGATAAGCGACTTCGGTCATAACCAGGCGCGGCCAGTCCCGATTATCAACGCACCCGAAAATGAAGTCGCAGTCGCGCAATTCAAGCGCAACCCGTTCATTAGTGATGTCCCCTGCTTCGATAACCGTGACGCCGGTGGGAAGCCCAGATTCGTTCAATGCCTCTGCCAAACGCGTGGCCTTGTTCACCCCAGCATCGGCATCACATTGGCGCGAGTGCAGAATACGATTCAGGTTGTGGTCCTGGACTATGTCGAACTCGAACACCACGATTTCGCCGACGCCGGCGCGTTGTAGAAGCTCCACAATCAATGAGCCGGTGCCGCTGGCACCAACAACGGCCACTCGCATCCGTGAAAGGCGCGCGAGCGCACCTTTGCCTGTAAGCGCGAGGCTGCGATCGAAGATCTCCGACGGTTCAGGCTGTGAGTCTTGAAGGCTTCCGTTGAGCGGTAAGAACTCGAGTTGCTCGCCAACTACAACCAGTTCATCGAGCATGACGGATTCGTTCTGGCCCGGTAACCATACTCGGCCGGCAGCTGCGCGTTTGCCCAACACGACGCTGCCAAAGATTCCCGTGGGTTGCAGCTCATACAGGTTTTGCATGAGTTCAGGGTCATTGGAATCATCGTAGGGAGAAAATCCCACATCTTTATCGCATCCTGGATGAGTATGAACCGTAAGGAAGCCCGCCAAACCAAGTTCCCTGACGCGCAGCAATGCGCGGCGGAGGTAGCGATTTGAAAAAGTAACTGCTCCATGCGCTTGTTCTTTCAGGTCGCCATCTTGCGGAGCCAAAATCTCGCAAACCAGCAGCGATTGATTCGTGACGTGACTGTTGCGACCTACTAACAAAAGGCACCCTGTCTCGGGCGGAAAACTGACATTCTGAAGAAAAGAAATTGAGGTCAGCCCCCGCGTCTCGCGGTAATCTGGCGCGCTCATTCTAAGTTTCATTGCTTGACTCCTCTGCTCAGAAAGTAGCCGCGGCAATGTTGAATGTGAGTTGTCAGATCGTCTTGCCGCGGATTCCACGGCCGGCTTTCGTGGTAGTGCCAGGAAATGAGGACCCAATTGCGCCCCTCAATCGATACAGTTTGTTGCTGGTTCGGAATAGAGCCGGTTGAGTGTGTGAAAGGAAGCCCCACGTAAAAAGCGTCCAGACCGCCCGCCGGATACGTTGACGGAACAGCAATCAGGATGTCCGCCCTGCTATTGCCCCAGGGTGGCGAAGGCACAACTATTTCTCGCACCTCGACATAGTTCTGAGCCCCGACGGTGGTGAGGCGGGCAGTTACGCCCGTCTCATTCGCCACCTGAACATCTTCCTCGATTGTTTGCGAGCCGCGCGCGGCGGGACTCACCGAAACGCTCGACCCGTATTTGCCGTCTTTCTGCGCCTCAAAGCAATCGCCGCGTTGAAGCGCCAGCGGTGTGTCGGGCGGTAGCGGCTCAACTGCGTCAACTTTATACAGGCTGAATTCCTGTGGATTCATGCCGAAAGACGTCAGCAGTTCGCGCGGCGTCGCCGTCGCCGATGGAGCAACACCCCAGCGCGTGTTGATTTTGACAGCCAGCTCATATTCGATACCGAAGTGACGGGTGACACCCTGCGCCAGTGCCAGCCACAATGGTTGCTCGAGTTTCGTAAGTGGCTCGCTCCACTCGTGCCGCTTCTTGAGATATCTGAGCGAGTCAAGCGGAGCGTGGGGTGCCGGGGGTAACAGCGGCACTGCTAAAGCTTCGGCGGCTTTTGCGAACACTTCGCCGAGACTGTCAGTGAGAGCTGCTTTGAAGTTCGTCTCGCGCCCATCGGGCCACGTGCGAACACCCAACCTAATTTTCTTCTCCCGAACCCGCTGGTCCAGCTTGCCCTGCGCTGCGCCGGCGCCTATTTGCGCGGGTAGTTCTGCGTCTATGTTTTCCAACCAATCGTCGCCGAGTTGCTTATCGGCAACAGCCAAATCGTTTTCTTTTATCATTCAATTCCTCCCAAGGGATTTCGACCCCTGCTTTTTGGTATATTTCCGCCACGCTGGAGATTCCGACGTGGTAGGGACGAGATAGAGCATTCGCCCCCCTATATAGATAAGCGACTGAGGAGGGTCAAAATGGCGAAGAATTTTCTACCATTTTTCGCAATTTGCGACTCCCTCGGTCGCTATTAATATGGGAAGCCGTTACATGGCCATGAAATCTACCCCTTCTCCCGACTGGGAATCCTTGCTAAAACGGCTGACGGCAGTGGCGTTCGGATGGTTCTCCGACAGACGTTGTAGTGACGACGAGTCCGTGCTGCCGGGGACCGGGGTGTCGGCCAGAGACCTGGTATACAGCGCGTACTTGGAGTTTCTTAAGAAAGAGGGAGAGTACAAACCGAAATCCGATGAAGATCGCTTTCGCGTGATTTACACAATCATGAGACGAGATTTCATTGACCTGGTCAGGAAAGGCCGCTCACATGACCGGACGGTCATCCTCGATGCAGCTATCGATGCTGAAGGCCGAAGTGAATTTGAGAATTTGCCCAGTACCGGTGACGATTTCGCTAGTGCCGAGGCTGCGTCGGTCGCTCGGAGTCTGTATCCGCTGACCGATGGTGAACCGCAACTGAAGAATTTGATCGATGCTGTCGCGATGTTCGATTGTCGTGACCGAGATGAGCAAGCTGATATGCTCGGAGTAACTCCGGCGGAGATTACCAATATGAAGAAGAAGCTAAAATACCGGCGAGCAACCCGAGAGCGAATCGACTCCAGCGTAGAAAGTTAAGATTTATGCCAAAACCTGATAAGAATCTACGGCCACCTAAATCCCCGCGGGAAGAATTGTTAGATGCAATTCTGGGCCCGGATGAAGAGATGGACGATGAGCTGGCTGACAAGATCCTAGGCAGCTACAATCTCACCGGCTCGCAATTGGTTGAGGAATTCAAACTACGCTTGCAAGCGGAAATAAAGAATCATATGCAAGCAACAAACGAGATTTCGCAGCCGCTCGAGGCAGCGCTGAAAAGCATTAGGAACCAGCAACATGCAGCAGAGCCTGAGCCGGTTAGAGCCGATTCGTGGATTGACGCTTTCTTGGGTGGCAGCATTGGTTCGGCCGCCCAACCTCAGTTGCTGTACTCTTTCCATAGGCAACGGCAAGCCGCCGTGTCGGCCAATGACAAGAAGATCCTTGATGAATTGGAAGCAGAACTAGGAGAAGAGTGAGTCTAGCAGGCAAAAAGGAGAGGCTTGCAAGTAGCCCCGAGGTATTCGCCCGCGAGTTGCTGGCCCGGCTTAAGCTCAGAAGCGCTGGCGAGTTAACCGCTCTCCTCGACCGCTTGGGCTTGGCGGTCAAAGAAATCGATTCGGACGGCTTCGAGGGAGTGGTGGTCTGTCGGGCTGATCGGCGTAAGGGGATAATTGGCATCCAACGCGGCATTCCTGAGGAGGGCCGGAAGCGATTTATCATTTGTCATGAGATTGGACACTTCATTCTGCCGGGCCACGGGGTTGACGGTTGTGTTTGTAAGAGCGAGGACATTGAGTCATGGCGAAAAGGCGCCCCGGAATACGAGATCGAAGCCAACGCATTTGCTTCTGAACTCTTACTTCCTTACAAGGAACTGGCACCGCTGATCCAGCGAAAAAAGGCAACGATTGCGCTGGCTAAAGAGATCGCCAAGAGTTTCGGCTCATCTTTGACCGCGTCCTGCCTCAAGTCAGTAGAGGTAACCGACGAGCAGTGCGCTTTCATCTACAGTGTTGACCAATCGGTCAAATGGTTTCGCCGCAACGAGACTTTTTGGCATTACATTCGGGGTGGAAAGCTGGCATCCGAGTCGCTGGCAGCGCAATTGTTCAATGGGGCGACCAGAGAGCAAGATGGGGCGGTTCCAGCTGAAGCTTGGCTCGACTCTGAACGGCTTCCGCCCAACGCCACCATCTGGGAAGATTCCATCTTCTTACCTCATTACAACAGCGCGATAACTATTCTGACCGTCCACAAGCCATTTTGATCGGGATTCCAAGGTCGACTCACCACTTGCGTGCCGTCTCGTGTCACCGATCCGCGTGAGCTGGCCCGGCACACTAAGGGTGACGAGATTCTTCCGTAATTCAAGACCTGGCCCAGACCCGTTTATCGGTCAGACAACCGAGAGAAGATCAATTCCCTCAGGTCGCCAACAGTCTCGCACAGCGCGTCGGGGCCAGACTTAATCAACGCTTCTTTGTCGAGAGCGCCCCAAAGAGCACCCACCGAGTAAACCCGTGCGGCCTTGGCGGCGGCCGTGTCTTTGGGATCATCACCTACTGATACCGCTTGCGATGCGTTGATACCCAATTTTTCCAAGCCCAGTAGGATTGGAGCCGGATCGGGTTTGTGTCGTTTCGTATCGTAATAGCAAACCGTTTGGATACCGGTCCACTTGAAATGATCCAGCACTCGATGGCAATAGGGCTGAGGGCTTGAAGTTACAACGCAAACGGGAATGCCTCTACCGATTAATTCGGCCAGCAGTTCGCTCACGCCATCGTAAGCCGTGAACTTCGGGATGACATCATAGACTTGGCGCCATTGTCTGGCTTTGCGTAGCGCTTCGGCGAGTTGGGAATCGATCAGCGTGAGGTCTAAGTCAATAAGTACGCCCATTCCAAATCTAACTTGCCCACTCCGAGAAGAACGACAACTGTTCAGACCGTTTCGTGCTCGGTCCCTTCACCTGGCCGCTCTCATTCAGTTTGGGGACATTCTGGAATCGAGCCACAAAGCTATCGATGTCGGCACGCGATGACAACGGCATCGCCTTGCCCTCAGCGATCAGCATCTGATTGCCTCTGGCCTTCTCATGAGTTGCGAATTTAGGAGGGTGCACGACACAAGCCAACAGGCGATGCTGATCAATGCAAAACTGAGCGGTATGCATCGTCCCGCCTCTTAGGTCAGTCTCAATGACAATAACTCCCGCGCTCAGACCGCTCTGAAGTCGATCACGCTCGACAAAGAAATTTCCCCGCGGTCGAGTGCCCGGAGCATACTCACTAACAAGACAGCCTCCGGAATCAAGAATCCTGTCTGCCAGATCGCGGTTCTTCGAGGGATATACATGATCCAGCCCATGAGCGAGTACGGCCACGGTCTGGCCGCCGGCGTTAAGACAACCCGTGTGGGCGGCGGCATCACACCCGATGGCCAACCCGCTGACAATCACGAACTGTTGAGCCGCCAGAGTGGCTGACAGTTTCTCTGCGGCTGAGAGACCAAATTGTGAGGGCTCACGAGTTCCGATCACAGCCACGGCTGGCTCTCGGTAGAGACACTGCACATTGCCTCGCACATAGAGCATCACCGGAGGGTCTGGAATATCGCGCAATTGACGCGGAAACATCTGAGTATCCGATCCAATCACTTGCACCCCCAAGTCATGAGAACTCTCTAGAACTCGTTCCGCAAGAACGTATGCTGCTTCTAGTTCCAGACTGGTCGGAATCCGCATTCTATGTCCGTTGAGACTCGCTCTCTCAACCAACAGGTCGCGCAAGTCCTGCAACGAAGACGGCGATGACTTCAACTCGGTCTCAAGAAGTTGCTGAACGGTCCGCCGACCGATGCCGGGAGTGGAAAGCAACGTCAGAATGTCCAAAGTTTTGATTCCGGATTGCATTAATTAATCGCCTAAGACGCTGCCCGCAGAGTACGACATCATCACTCTCCTTATTATCGGCCCACAGTCCTGCCAAGTACAGCGCATTTGACCGCGGCTGCGCCGGCTTGCATCAGGAGTTGTGTGCAAGCCTCAAGAGAACTACCGGAAGTCGACACATCATCCAGCAACAGTACTTCTCGCCCGCGAATCAACTCAACGCTCTCTACCCTGATACTGCGCAGATGTTGCTCGACAGTCCGGTCGCCTCCGGTCGCCAATTTCGGTATTGCGGCCCATCGAACCAGACAGTTGGTGGCATCGATTCGTCCATTAGCAGCCAGGTTCTGCGCGAGCTCTTGAATACCAGACCTACTCGACGCCGGGTCATGTGGCGGGACCGCAGTGATCGAAATTCCCGTCCCCAGCATGGGGTTCAACTTACGATGAAACGCGGCCAGAGCGATGGTCTTGTTCCGTTGTTTCCAGGGTTGGGAGTCCGGGTCCTCGCCGTGGCGGTATTTGATGTTGAGAATCGCTTTGCTTAGACCGTCACTTTTGAACTGTTCATGCGTCGTCGGGTAATAAACACCAATCGTGAACAGTTCCTGAGACGCTTCGATTGCGGGGTCGACAAAGATCATTCGGCTAGTGCCATCCGTTTGATTTCACCGCTCCATCATAGGTAGTCACGAGAGAGTGGTCAATTGACCAACAGGTTCTAGGAACAAGATGCTGCTAAGTTGACCGAGGATTCTGCGTGGTGAAGTTACCCCCCCCCACACAGGGGCTCCGTCTAGCTACGCAAGGTGCCCCGCCGTCACGCGAGGAATTCCGGTCGGAGCCACCAACAACAATTTTCAGGGAGTAGCAAGCAGCGACTTGAGAGAGGCTATTTTTCCCGTTTCCCATTGCGCGTATGCAACTGGATCGCTATGAAACCGATCCCACGCCTGCTGCATCAGGTTTGGCAAATTATTGTCAGCGGTTGGCTGATCGAAAAAGGGTATCAGATCGAGCTCCCGACAGAGCTTGGTTACCAGTTCGCTGAATTTCTCAAGCAGTGCGTCTGGATAGCAAAAATGATACTCACCGTCAGGTTTGGCCACGAGAATCGAAGTAAGCGCGTCCCAACGCCCCTTGAGGGCAACTGCCGCTCCGTCATAGCCCATTCGTTTCAAGGTCAAGAGAATAATGCGCATGCGTGCCTCATCTGCCGGATGGGTAGCGGTATCGCCGAAGCTGGGGTTATACAGGTCGGTCTGGGTGGCGAGCACGAGCCTAAGATGGGACCATCCGTAAGCAGCGCCGACCGCGTAACTGGCAAAGACGTCACAGAAAAACTCGATTGCGTACCGCTGTGACCAACTCTGCTCCAGAAGTTGAAGCTTGTCCTCATACGCCTTCGCGGCCTGGCTCGCGGTACTCAACTTCTGATCATTAATATGTTTTTGCAAGTGCGGCATGAACTGAGCAACGAGTTTCTTCCACACGTGATGGTAAATGAGATGACCCAACTCGTGAACAAAATCGGGCAGTGCCAAGAGATTGGTATCCTCACCCAGCGGCACGCTGATCAGGTTGGTGGGAGGGACCGACGAAAAGTATTCATTGCTGTGGGCGCTGAGCAAAGGCGGAGGATAGGGATACTGGATCTGTTCGCAGAATAACTTCGAAAAGCGGTAGAAATAGAGATCACGATCGTTGTAGTGGTCCAGCAGGCCCAACGGATGCCACTCGAAGGTGTTGAGTAGCTCCGCGAGTCGCTTGTAAAAGTCGAACTGGTTCACCAATAGCGAGGGAGACGCAAAATCCGGGTCGTTGAGGAGGTTTTCAATCGCCAGTCTGATTCGGTTAAGCGTGTTGTTTAATTCAGAGACGTGCGGTGCCAACTCGGTGGGGAGATCTTGCAGGGAGTTGAGTCGCTCAATCAGCGTGAGGCAGCGTTTTAAGAGCAGGTGAACCTGGCCCGAGAAGAACCGCGACGGCATTGGTTACCCTCTCCACAGCCTGCGATGAATCGCGGATGTCTCAGCATCCAGCTGCCCGCATAGTTCGTCAAGGTGAGCGATCAAATCCTCATTGAGAGGTTTGGCGTCTCGAATGGCCACCAGCAGTTCTCGCAGGTCATCAACATACCAATTCATCTCATTGCCGTGGCGCTCTTGCAGGCGCTTGATAAAAAAAGGAGGGACCTGGAGGCGGTCATCATCAATCGGCGTGTGAGACGGCTGTGAATGTAGGGCATCAATCAGCTGGGCAAGTAACTGCGTGAGCAAATCGCCAGCTTCACGCAGCTGCTCAGACGTAAGGCTCGCAGCACCTGCGAGGTTGAAGTGCTTCTTCTTCAGGATAATGATGGACTGATTGATCGTCTGGAAGAGTTCAGCCGTGCTGTAGTACTCCTGAGAGATTACTCCTGTTTCACTCATCGGAACTACCTCCCTGCCGCGGTTTTCAAAAGCACCTGGTCCAGATTCACCACCTCTTCACCCTGGTCGTCAAAGTTGTCATTTTCCTCCCCATAAAGCGCGGACTCTTCGTCTGCCGCACTAGCGATTGGACGAAGAAACATGTCGCCCAATTTCGTGGTTATCGGTTGGCGCGCAGGTCGATCTGGAGCGGTCCAGGCAAGCTGTGCGAGAGCGAAGACATCCGACAAGACCTTTAAGATCTCCAATTCACCTTCCACAACCGTAATCAACAGGGGCTTGACCGTTCCCTTAAAGTTGAATGGGAACCCTGTATTACAAACGATTCCCTGTCGGTCGCTCAGAAGAAAATATGATCCAATCGTCGGGTTTCTAATCTGACCGTGATCTTCTTCGTAAAGCCTGAGGTGTGAGGCGCTCGACTTATGAACCTTAACGGTTCCAACTGTAATTCCCAAATCAAGCAGTCCGTCCGACTGTAGCCGACGGACGGCCAGGGCCATTCCTTCAATCTCCTCAGGATGAGTATTTCCGTCACGCTGCTGAACCAGAGCTTTCGGTCTAATTCCCAATGCAGGTAGATCTCGCTTGAGATCTCGGTAAAGCATTCGCATCACCTGGTTCTTCGTCAATTTCTCACCCTGGGTGGACCGCCCAGGTTCAAATCGGGCATCTTTACCACCGTTGTAAGCATAGGTAAATCCCGCCATGGAATTGAGTACATCGATCCCGAAAGGAAGATCGTAGTTCAGCGGCGCCTTTAGTGCGAACGGCCATTTCCGGTTGACCAACAGCAGTCCGATCGCGGTGTATCTGATATAGGAAAGGTACTTCCCCGTGGTCTCGCTTCGCACCTGGTAGTTATTTCCATCCCTAAGGAAGTATCGCTTGATAGAAGAGGCCTGGGCGCATTGGAAGTGGAGCGTTTGATACAACTCGCGCTTGATGTAGTTGTGCAGGTCACGGTCGGCGTTTTCGGGAAGTATCAGCAACGCCCGGCCGCGATCGATTCGATTGTCGGCGACTGCTTTCTTAATTGCCACCACTTGTTGACGAAGATTCCGCGCCCAACGGTCGTCGTAAACGATTGTCTTGATCGAATATCCCTGCTCACACACTTTCTGGATATAGTCGACAAAGTCCTCCATGAACTCCTTAACAATGCTGCGGTGCAGAGACGTCGGCACAAACATGTACTGCATTGGGAACCCATCCTGCGCCAGCACTCCGCCGATTTGCTTCTGCAGAAATTCCAGCCGTTTCCGGGGATATTCGCTTAGCGAGACCCCTTCAGACTCTCCTGCGTTGCGTACATGTAAGACTTTGCCTTTGGCGTAAAGGAGATCGGGTACGTCAAAGTGCTCGGCCGCTTTGGTAAATGGCTGTCCAGAGAAAGAAAAGGACCCTCCGCCGGCAAACCTGATATTCCGAAAATACCTCCGAACGATGTTCTTGGTTTCCTCCAGTCTCTCGCCCGGTTGCATGAGAGAGCCTGAATGCAGACCCCGAACCCGAGCGTCTTCTGGATGATATGTTTTGAAACAAAGGGCTGCCGCGCCATGGAAGTGCTTACCGCCCGTCGCGTAACGATAAAGGATTGCGGGAGACTCAGGATCCAACTCTTGAATGAAGTCTGGTACGGGCAGAGGGCAGGTTTTCGTTATCCAGTCGTAGACATAATGGGTGTCGCCATTGTTGTGAACAAATAACTGTTTGGAAATTGAGTTGCCTGCGAGTCCCATGAATTGAACTCGATATGGCTGACGAGGATTCTTGTAGATAAAATGCTTGAACTTGAAGTCCGACCCGTTGGCGCCTCGCTTCAGTCTTTCCGCAAATGAAAGTGGATCGGCATACTTTACCGTCGGATCAACGGCCACATAGATTTTCCCGTCCGGTAAACGATGGAGGCTGAAGAAAAAACCATCAAGAAGTTCCACCTCGTCACCGGTACCCGGGATCGGGGTCCCCGTCCTCTTGTAAAAAGAGTTGGGGTTGTCATTCCACAGTTCCGGGGCATTCGCTAATGCGGTGCGGATATCGTATCGCAACAAGTTCAGCGCGAGATCCACTTGCTCGGCCTCCAGTGCGCCAAAATCCAAGTGTCCTCGTTCTTCCAGGAGTGTGAGAACAGCCACATGAGGAGTTAAGCGCCAGTTCGCAGACAAACGTTCATTCCAATGAGTTGTGGCAAGATACGTCACCCCATCCTGCTTATAGACACTCACCGGTTTACGCGTCTCTTTGCTGACAATTGTGGCCAGCCGGCTGACGTTCTCAGCGTATTGAGTGTCCTTCGGCAGATTGGAAATCTCCAGCAGCCGGTAATCACAACTCAAACCAGTCAAATTTTCCACTGGAAAGAGATTCAGAATATGGTTTGTCATAGTGCAACCTCACACACAGCCGTTCGAAGTTACAGTACTCACAGGACATGGGGCTGCGAGCGTATCCGTAATCCTCGAGATTCTGATCCTGATACCCGTTACCGTTCCCCAAAGCCTTGATATCGGAGAGGCTTCGATAGATCAAGTCCTCCGTTTGTAGTAAGCCGTCGTGGTCAATGGTATGTTTCAGAAGTTTCCCCTGAAGCAGATTCGCCTCAACGAGTAATATGTTTTCCACTCTGTACCTCGGCCATTTCTTCAACGCCGCATAAGCATATAGCCGCAATTGAATCGAATAATCACTGGTCAAACTTTCGCCGATCTTCCAATCAATGATACAGAGCTTTCCTTCACCATATCCCATCACTAAATCAAGCCTAGCGACTGCCAGCGTTCCATCAACGCTAAAGTTGAGAAGCGGTTCCGAGCTGTACCAACTCCCTTTTTGCAAAAAACCTAAAAACCCTTCATGCGAATAAAGGAAGGAGTAACAAGTCTTTGCTTTCTCGATTACGGCACCGAACTCCGCCTCTGAGATTGGCAAGCCATACTCGTGTTCTCTTAACGCAAGATATGAGTCGCTTTTATGAATGCCGTCCTTCCGATAATCTCTTCTTTCTGAGAACTCCCATTGTTGACGCGCCAGAGTTAGAGTTGCGGCAATCAAATCTTCCCGCGAAATCAGCGCTTTTCGTTGTAGTGAAGGAACAAAAAAGCGTTCTAAGGCCAAATGAATCAAATGCCCCTGCCACGTGTCAATCGTGCGAAGCTGGGCGAGTAGATATGCCTCGCGTCGGTCGGGATCTTTGGCATTGTGCCAAGCCATCACACTTTTGAAGAAGAACTGACGCTGGCAGCGTTTAAAACTATTATGCGCTGATATCGACCACTGTTTCATCTTCACGAAGCACTTTCTCGACTGGATAACTTCACTCGCTTCCACTTTTTGCCTGGTCATCTAAGAAGGCAAGTAGATCCTCCCATTCTTCGGGGCTCTTCAGCTTGGCCGCATGTCGCAATAGTCGTATGCCCTGGTCAGTGTGAGCAATCGCGCTCATGTCGGAGGGCAGCTTCTCCGCGAGTTGCAGCAGCTCAAGCTCGTCAACGTGCAAGGCATCCGCAAACCGCTTCAACGCCTTTCTCGACGGTGAATACGGCATGACATCGTTCTCAATTTTGCTCAAGTATGTAAAGTCGATGCCCACGAGGTCGGCGAGTTCTCTTTGAGTAAGCCCGAGCGCCTTCCTCAGTTCCCTGATTCGTGAACCCAGTTTTGGCATGACGCGACGATACACCTGATTGATGTTGAGGTCAAGTACAACTATGGCGGAACAGATAGCAAAACAAGGGCTGTTTTACCCAAATGTTCCGCGCTGTACAATTGGCGAAAATCGCCGTAATGCTATGTCTTGAAGTTTACTCTTGACGTGGCGCCGCCGCGGGGCTTGCCCGCCGTCGACGCGCGACGGTTACGAGGTACTTTAATTATCCGGAGAGTGTTGAAGTTTTTTGGGAGAGGGCTTATTACTCGCGGAGGAAGCGCGGCTGTGCGGCCTGAGTGTTGCAGTTAAAGTTATGTAAAAGCCAGTGCAAGTTGATTTATTGCCGAGCTGGGTATCGGCAAGTCTGGTCTTGGTGACGAGGGTAAGTTTTCTGTATGTAGGGTTGGTGTTGGGCCGTTACTGTAGAAGTTGCTGGCCGCAGAAATAATCTTTTGAAAAAAGGAGACTATGACGCCTTGACCGAGGATTTCTCCGGCGCCGGTTTTGGACTTTTCTTCTCCCAAGTAATAGGACGGTGGGACGCCGTGAATTTTCTTAATTTCGTTTACTGTAAGCCAGCGCCAGCATTCTGCGCGGGTGGGATGCTTCACAACTACTCCATCGCCTTGTTGGCTTAGATTGTAACTTGAACCAATAATTTGCCGCTCCGGCAACTTAATGGTTCCAATAGTTTGTGACTAACGATCAAGCGGACCTCAAACGAGCCGGCAGATTCAGAAAGCGGAAACCCGTGACACGCAGCGGCCAACAGACATTCCTCCGTCATGACAAGTTCGTTGGCGGCAGCGGGCTCCTGCGGGTCCCACGCGGGCAGCCCCGCGTGGGGTGCCGGGACGGGCGGTGTCATCCGATAACGTACGAGCGGAAGCGAGAAAGGCGGCGTTCGTATTCGCCACCTTTGTTCTTTGACGTGCTGGGCTTACAGCCCGCTGAATTTCTCCTGCACCCTTGGGATCCAGACCTCCTGTGCAGTTGGTTCCATGCTGCGGGCTATCGCGAGCGCCTTTTCGAATGTGATTCGTGCCTCAGCATTCTTCTGCACAGCCTTTTGCGCGTCTCCCAAAGCCATCAGCGCCAGCATGTAGTCGGGCGCGATGGCAATTGCGGCTTGAGCCGCTTCTAAAGCCTGTTCGGGTTGATGCTGCTCGAGCAGGTCTCGGGACTTGACCGCGCGATCGAAAGCTGCGGCGTATGGAACCTCGAAGGTACCGTCGTAGACAAACACGCCGTTTTCGATGACAGCTGTTGGCGTGAGTTTCATGAATTCGCGATACGGACTGAGCAGGCTGGATCCCGATTCATAGAAAGTCAACGGAATGTGGCTGATGAATACCGGTCCCTGGATGGTTGAAGGTGTATCAGTCTTCAGGCCGAACCACATCGAGTCCATTGTGGGCAGCGTCTTGCAGGGGATACCGTAAGCGCGGAAGGGAATTGCCGGTTCGGCTGTGTAAGCAAACCAACACTGCTGAATCCCCCGCTCATCGACATATCGCTTGACAGCTTTCAGTTGCTGCCCCCAGTCGGTGGTGGAATCGGTCAGATATTTGTGGATATTGGCCGGTCCGCCCCAGAGTTCATTGGCATAGGCGATGTAGGAAG